>Ga0134121_10005703_pt1 | contig 10104 bp, 10 predicted proteins | sample KB301_FD_96463 | JGI IMG/M metagenome (GOLD analysis project Ga0134121, IMG submission 96463) | Terrestrial soil microbial communities without Nitrogen fertilizer from Kellogg Biological Station, Michigan, USA - KB3-0-1 | ecosystem: Environmental > Terrestrial > Soil > Unclassified ... | reverse complement strand
TTGGAACGAATTGTTTGAAGATACCAAACGAGGAGTATGAAAATTTTTGATAAAACGGATCGACCTGCCGTCCCCGATCACCTAGAATTTTATCATAATTGTCTATTAGATGACAAGCGAATTTAATATGAAAATCAATTTATAGATAATAGAAGATAATGTTAAACTCGTGCCGTTGAAAGAGATCAAAATATATACCACGGATTATAGCAAGGAAAATTATCTATCCTTTTAGCCTTTTGTGAAGACCAAGTAGCCTTATAGGAAGCGCTAGGAGACACCAACACCATGTTCTTATTCTCCCAAACAGAATTGATCCACCAATAACATTACTGCAGGTATAATAAAGGATAATATACAGTAGCTAAGATTAATTGTGAAGATCTCTTTGGTATATGTCCATAAACAAAGCTGGATCAAGGCCAGTCTGCCCGAAATCAGGTTGTCAGCTACTAGTGAGTCTTGCTAGATCAACAACTAGGAGAAGCCAACAAACGGCTTCTATAGAAATGATTATGTCAGGGCGAAGTTCATAATTCTTCCGCGCGATTGAATAAATGTTGCACTTTAATGTGTAATCATGTTAGCCCGCTGGCTCAGGCTATACTGCACTAAGAATTTGATAATAGTAATAGCAACACGAGATGAGACTTGATATTGGCATATCCTCAATTGCTTAAAGACGTGGGTGGTTCAATTGTTCTTTGCAGTACATCTATAGTTCACTATGATAGATAATCTATTCATCCTATTTAATTGTCAATCAATATAAAGATGAAATTGATATTTTATACGATGTGATGCATTAATAAGCAAAATGAAATGTTTAAAGCATCTATCATTTCAGCCTTGGTAAGATGGATCCGACAGATAAGGCCATTCTAGTGTCGCTATATATAAGCTCATTAGATCCAACACAAGCTCCGCTAGAAAGGATTAGAACTCGCTTTCCATTGCCTAAGGACATTTATAATAAAAGAATTGAAGATCTAGTCTCCAAAGGACTAGTTGAAAAAAATACTGATAGGCTCACCTTTATTGGCAGAGATGCTATTAAGGTGGTTTTGGTAGGTGGAGTATTTGATCTGATCCACCCTGGCCACATTCGAACCTTACTCGGAGCAAGATCACATGGAGATGTTTTGATAGTGGTTATTGCACGAACTTCTACTGCACTTAAGTTAAAGAAATACAGACAAATCTATCATGATGAAGATTTGCGTAGGGAATTGGTATCATCTCTGAGTTTTGTTGATCTAGCCGTAATTGGCAGAGAAAGCTCACTTTATGATACTGTCGAATTTATCAAACCTGATATTATTGCGTTGGGATACGATCAGACCCACAGCGAGAAAGAAATTGCAGAGAACTGTCGAAAGAGAAATCTAAACGTTAGGGTAATCAGACTAAATACGCCAGTACCGAAGATCAAAAGCTCCAAGATAAAAGAAGAACTTGGAGAATCAATTTATGGGATATAATCGATTGACTGAATCTTATCGTCACCTGACGTTACTAGAGTGAACTCTTATTTTGACATTGTCTCCATTTCGAATTCCCAAATAATCTTTGATACAGACCGGGGCGATAACTTCTAATAGACTATTGTCATAATGTGTTCTCTCCAAAATGAGGATCGCTGAATCTGTGATAGCTCCATCATTTATGTCTGCAGGGTAACATTTAACCCAGCCATAGGTCCGTGATCCATCGCTAAATCCATCAATATAGATATGAGAGGATCGGTCTATGTCGTGTCTCGGATTGGTATACAATTGTTCAGACAATTTGACATTTAAAGTTCCAGGATATGGTTGATAACCCAGCTTTTCGATAAATTGTGTCCTATACCCTTCCAGCGACATATAGTAGGCTCCTTCACCCATGCCCGACACGACTTTTCCTTCAAATGAAATAAGTGTCGACTGAGAGGGGGCTTCTAACGCCGTTTTAAGCAAAGACGACATGTTTTCGATTTCCTTATAACCTCGATCTGTTACTCGCACCTTGAACTTTTGCCCCGTTCGTGCCCGAGCAATAAATCCCAGAGATTCCAATTCCAAAAGGTGCTTTGAAGCGGCTTGCTGCGATTTATTTATGCGTTTTCCTAACTTGCTAGTATTAATTTCTATAAAGCCTTGACCCGCACCCATTACCAACAGCTCTGCTAATGTAAGTATGTGAATAAAGTTGACATCTGACATTTGGCCTACTACTAATTGCCTGTACCTATATCTCCAAATGTTCTTATTTTTATATCTAAAGGCTTCTTAAAATCAGTTGTTCTATGTCCTACAATATATTCAATACCCGCCTTGTTTGCAGCTTCCACTAGTCTTTGGGTGACTATTCCGTCTAGAACCAATACCTTTGCACCTTCTGTACTATTCAGGCGTTTTAGTAGATCTGATACCGGGACTTTCAGAAGTATTTTCATTGAGCCATCCAAAACTACGGCCTCTAATGTTTCATTAATCTGGGGATAAACGTCTCTAACAACCGAAACAATTTGCTGATTATCTTGATTGTCAATATCATTTCCAGCAGGAACCGTTTGGGCCTGGTTTGCCTCACGCTGTACAGCAATTGGATACTCTTGTCTATCTCTTCGGTGAGTATGTTTTCGATCCGATAATTGCTCTGTGCTAACTACGTCTGGGATGCTGATTGGGGCCACCTCGCGTAGTATTTCTGCGAGCTCCAGGGGAGTACAATCCTCAACCTCTCTACCTGGAGGAGCCCTAACTACTCGATCCATCTTAACCATGCCCTGCAACTCCTTTAGTATTAGATCACCTGCTCGATCACCATCCAAAAACGCTACCACTCTTTTTCCGTCCGTAAGCTTCGTTATAGATTCGTCAATTTTTGCGCCCTCTATAGCAATAGCATTATCAAAGCCTGCACGAAGAAGGTTTATCACATCTGCTCGTCCCTCTACAAGGATAATCCAATCAGAATCAAAAACTCCGCTTCCACAGGCAAGTTGTGCCTTGCCAAACGCTGTCAACTTTCCTGGCTTGCTAGCATCATAGACATCCTTTAGCATTTCTCCACCTTCGCTAATAGTTTTTGTTGCCCAATCCTGAACTATTTTCTTTGCTCGGTCCACAATAACTTTTTTCTTTATTGCTCTGATATCATCAATGCCGATGAGCCCGAATTTAGCTTGAAAGGGGCCTACTTTGTCGATACTTTCGATCGCAGCCGCTATAAGGGCTGCTGTAGAGATATCAGTGCTCATTGGAATTAAGGCATCTCCTCTTGCCATGTTAGACCTAGTGTCAACATTTACCTCGATCCTTCCGACTTTTGAAACCTTTTGCAGTTCATTCAGATTCATTTCCGGGCCGAGGAGACCTTCTGTTTGTCCAAAAATCGCACCTATTATATCGGCCTTCTCAACTAAACCATCAACCTCGAACTTTAATTTAACATGATACTTTACAATACCGGTACTGGGCAATTTCATAACCTCATTATTATTAAGTGAATTTACGGAGTCATCGCTTGAATATAAGTGCTTTGACAGTACTTACATCTGAAGCATTCCAATCACGTATAGAAATAAAGGTCGGGTCGGGAACCTGTGATGCCTGAAAGGTAAGGCGCATAAGAAGAAAGATCCTCGACATGTCTTATCTTTCCGTTGTCAATGCCGGCCATTTTCTTTTTATATAATAAACTCACATTTCCTCCTCTGTATTGTAGTTGGCTTAGCAGTTTTCTTGTCAAATGCTTTCCAGTTCTATCCATGTCGAATAACAAAATTATCTTCTTCTTAGTCAAAGAATGGCTGTCGACAAAATCCGTAACTCCCTTAAAATGGTTGAATACGCTTAGATTGCCATTGAATCCGGCGCTCGTTAGTGCTTTGACATCCCTCTTGCCCTCAACCACAATAACTGAACCATTTTCCGATTCCTTATTTAACATGAAGATGAAATCGTGCAATCTATTAAGCTTCTCATGATCAATAGTTCTAAAGATCAATTGAACTTATGTTACTCTGGTAACGCCGACATTTATTTTTTGTTGTAATCCGTATCTAGCTGTGAACTGAGAGCCCGATTTTAGTTAGCTCAAGGCGAGTAAACTTCGCATTCGTTGCTATTACTATTAATTTCCTCGCATTATTGCTAGCTGAGAAGCAAAGTTATAATTATCGGCAAATCGTTACATGTATTCACCAGTGCTATTCGGTTCGTTCGTGTTAGAGATTGGTGGATCAGAATGGCTAATCATAATCCTGCTTGCGTTGATCTTGTTGTTTGGTTCGAAAAAAATTCCCGAGTTATCAAGAACCCTAGGAAGGGCAGCTGGGGAATACCAAAAAGCTCATCAAATGTTCAAAAGCCAAATGCAGAACGCCGACTTGGGCTATTCTAACGATGTGAATTTTATGTCGCCAAACATAATCGGACCAGTATCTAGCGAGAAGGAAAAATTGGCAACAATTGCAGATTCGCTTGGCATTATATATTCGGATAGCACAACTGAAGAGGAACTCAGGATTATGATATCCGAGAGAATGCATGGGTGATACTTTTAAAATATGTACGCAGTCCAGGGATGAAATTGGAACAGAGATAAGGTAACAAGTTCTGGTATTCTGCGAGATGTCAACATATTCAACACTTAAATATATCGATTTTTTGAATCACTACAATGTCAAAATCAGACAAGGATGTCACTCTAAACCCTTTCGAAATAGCACTCAAACAATTAGATGAAGCGGCTAATTTAATAAACCTTGAATCAGGCATGCGAGATGTGTTGGCTAATCCTAAACGTGTACTCACTGTCTCACTTCCTGTTAAGATGGATAATGGAAAGATACGAGTTTTTACCGGATTTAGATCTCAACATAATGATGCGAGAGGACCATTTAAAGGTGGTATACGCTATCATCCTCAAGTGACTGTAGAAGAAGTCAAGGCATTATCTATGTGGATGACATGGAAGTGTGCAATAGCTGATATTCCTTACGGGGGTGGCAAAGGCGGAATAATTTGCAATCCTAAGGAAATGTCGGAGATAGAATTAGAACGGCTGACGAGACGATACGCTTATTCTATAGCTGATATAATTGGTCCTAGGACCGATATTCCTGCCCCTGATGTGTATACGGGAGGAAAAGAGATGGCATGGATTATGGATACATATTCTGCTCTTAAAGGAAATTTCGGTCAACCTGAAATAATTACTGGCAAGCCTCTTTCAATTGGAGGCTCATTGGGTCGAACTGAAGCCACCGGCAGAGGATTGACGTTTACAGTACGAGAAGCAGCAAAGAAATTAGCAGTTGACTTGAAACAAGCTACTGTAGCAATCCAGGGCTTCGGAAACGCCGGACAGTATGCTGGGCAGTTACTAGAGGATCAAGGAGCTAAAATAGTGGCAGTTTCAGATACTAGGGCCGCTGTCTTCAATAAAAATGGACTAAATGTGGAAGGTCTGAGAAATCATAAGGAAAAGAATGGTTCTGTGGTAGGCTTCCCTGAAGCCAAAGCTATATCTGGTGAGGAAATCCTTGAGACTGAATGCACGATCTTGATACCAGCAGCACTTGAAAATCAAATTACGCAAAAAAATGCCTCAAGAATAAGTGCAAAAATTGTAGCAGAGGCAGCAAATGGTCCCACTACTCCCCAGGCGGACGAAATATTGTTTAAAAATAAAATCCTGCTAATCCCTGATATTTTAGCAAACGGGGGCGGTGTAACTGTATCTTATTTTGAATGGCTACAAAATCTACGGAGAGAGTACTGGACAGAATCTGACGTTAACGAGAGATTGGATAAAAATATCTCGAAGGCCTTTGCTGACGTTTACAATACTCATGAAAAACATGGAGTAAACATGAGAAAGGCCAGCACTCTGTTGGCTATAGAAAAAGTCGCAGAGGCGACAAGGATCAGGGGTATTTGGCCTTAGATTACGGCCTATTATTTTCCTCCTTACTTATTCAGTATTAAATGAATGTCCGCATGAACAGCTCTTCGTAACGTTGGGATTATTGATTTTAAATCCAGAACCCATAAGGCTGTCTACGTAGTCCACGTTTGCTCCTTTAAGATACCTCTGACTATATCCATCAATTAACACCTTTACTCCGTTTTGCTCTATTACGCTGTCATCTTCTTCTGGCTTTTCTTCAAATCCCATACCATATGACAGACCCGAGCATCCACCACCAGAAACGTAAACTCTAAGATACAAATTATTATTTCCTTCCTGTTTCATAAATTCAGCCACCTTCTCTGCTGCCTTGGTGGTAATCGTTATTACTTGGCTTTGTTGTGTGCTCTCCATTTTGGTATATTAGGCTTAATAAATATAATAACTTTTGCTTTCAATAGTATTGAATTTTTTACCCTGCGAGAAATTATCAAAAAATTTGATGACTACCCACGCCTGCAGTCATTGCTTGGTCAGATTAGACCACTTTGCGAGAGTGCTTGCAGCACTGACCCACGTAGTAACAGAATCGTAGACTGGAACATTCCTATCTTCTATTTCACTGGAAATTTTTTTCGTAAAAGGTCCTCCCATCGCTCCGACTAGTATAGGCTTTTTCATTAGCTTTTGAAAACCTCCCAAAACATCCACTATGTTCTCTTCCAAGGGATCATCCTGGAATACAAACCAAGGCATAACGATATCGACATTTGGATCATCCAAAAAGGCTTGGATCGCAAAGCTATAATCACTAGTATTCGCTGAACCAGTAACATCACAAGGGTTACCAATCACATAAGTTGGCGGATAGTGATCTTTTAGCTTTTGCTTTGTCTCCTCTGTTAACTCTGCTAGCTGTAGGCCAAGCCTATCAAACTGATCTATGGCTGCAATGATTGGTCCTGCTCCGTTTGTTACCATTGCTACTCTATTACCAGATGGAACAGGTTGCCATGTTAATGCCTTAAGTGATCCGGTAAGTTCCTCATAACTATCGACTGAGATAATTCCTACTTGGTCAAATGCGCCTTTTACTACCTTGTACGTTCCTCCAAGTGAACCAGTATGCGAAGCAGCCTGTTTTGCACCTCTGGAACTACGGCCGTTCTTAAATACTACAATTGGCTTTTTCCTATTTTTAATTACATCTTTGGCTGCATTTATAAACTTGCGCCCATCTCCTAGTCCTTCTACATAAAGACCTAAAACTTTTGTTTCAGGATCTTCTGACAGATACCAAATCATGTCTGCCTCATCAACATCTGATCGATTTCCGTATGAAATCATCTTGCTCATCCCAAATGAATCAGCGGTCTCCATGAACGCTATACCCACGGTGCCGCTCTGGGACAGAAAAGCAACATCTCCCTTCTTTGGTCGTAACATCCTCTGATGTCCCTGGAACGCACAATCTAGCCGATTATCGCCATTGAATACTCCTATGCAATTCGGCCCTATGATTCTGATACCCAGATTACTTGATAACTCCTTTACCTGTTGTTCAATAGCTGCGCGCTCTCCGCCTAACTCTTTTCCACCACCTGAAATAATCACCATATTGTGAATGCCCTTAGCTCCACTTGTTCTGAGCAAGTCAGGAACAAATCTGAGATCGACTGTTACAACAACAAGTTCGATTGGATCTGATATATCCTCAAGGTTTTTGTAGGATTTAATTCCCAGTATTTCCGGATAGCCCTTTGCATTGACAGGATAAACTTTGCCCTTATAATCATGTTTGACAAGGCTTTCTAGAACTGAGTTGCCTATTTTCCCAACTTCTGGAGAGGCCCCTATCAATGCAATTGATTTAGCGTTAAAAAAGAGGTCCATATATGTAGAATTAGGTTTTGCCATTGAAATAGTGTCTGAATTGATACTGTCTCTTAAGATTATCTTTGCATCTACCACGCAATAATCTCGAGGGTATAAAATTACCGGATTAAAGTCAACACTTTCGAAATACGGCGCTAAATCAATCCCTAGTCTCCCAATCTTCAAAAGAGCGTCCTTTAATACACCAATGTCAATAGCTTCTGAACCCCGGAAGCCCTTCAAAAGCTTCGAGCCTTTTAGATCTGTTAACATTTCCTCAGCATCATTTTCATTAATGGGAAGAACTCTGAAGGACACATCTTGAAAGACTTCTGTAAATATCCCGCCCAATCCAACCATTAGAACAGGTCCGAATTGGGCATCGTTTTGTAGACCAATTATTATCTCAACGCCTGGAGGAACCATTTTTTCTAACAGGATACCCTTTATTTGATATTGCTTTGATAATCTATCATACATCTCCGAAAAGACCGCCTCGGCTTCTGAACCTGACTTTATCCCAACCTTGACTCCCTTTACATCAGTCTTGTGCAGAATCTCTGGTGAAACCACTTTGGCTACCAATGGAAAACCAATCTCAGTAGCCTTCTTCTCTGCCTCACCAGGAGTAGTAACGAGAGCATAAGGGGGCACCTTGATTCCATAATCAGCCAGAATCTTCTTTGAGGATTCTTCGGTAATTACTTTTTGATCGAGTGCTAATGTACTATCAAACATCTCTTTTAGGTTAGTTTTAACGCTCATTGACTATGCCTCCAAAAGAAGGACTGCTTCTAATTAACTTTTACTTCATAGACAAAAATCTCGACCCATCTACCGCTGGTCCAAATACCAGTCTCAGTCTTGTTCGCTGGGGTAATAATGTATTTCAGTCAGACTCTTGTATTGCTAATAAATTGATAGGGAGAGTTCGGCTGGTTATAGAGTACCTCATCTAACAATGTGAGTCCATTCATTATTTATATGCAGCCACAATAATAGCGCCGCCCATAAGTCTAGTATTAAATTCAACTTTGGAGAACCTTCGCAATAAATTTTTGAGCTCTGAGTTTCTGGGCCACTTCAAGTACGTGCCATACAGTGTCCTGAACTTTAATCCTTTCTTACCCGCGGCTGCGTAGGCAAGTATCCTGAGTAAGTATTTCAGATAAAACGAAACTCCTATTCTTTTCAAGAACGAATCTGGTTTACCCAAGTCTACGATAACAAGCAAGCCTCCGTCGCGTAATATTCGATGCATTTCAGAAATAGCTTGTTCAAGATGGATTGCGTCGCGCAAGGAGTAGCCGCAGAGTATAACATCGAAAGCCCCATTTTGAAATGGCATATACTCAAAAATGCCTGAAGATAGTGCTGTTGAAAAATTATTATCAAACAATTCCTTTGCTCTTCTGAGCATATCAATAATCGGATCATACATTATCAAAGTTAGTTCACCATTAGCCTCTTCGTGTGCCATCCTGGACATATTACCATAGCCAGATCCTGCATCTAATACGATGCTTTTAGGTAATATCCTGCCTTCCATTCCTAGACGGCGATATTTGACATCTTTGCCTAAAGATATAGCTGAATTGACTTTGTCGTAGACGGGAATTACATAACGCAGGACTAGTATTACCTCGTTCCAATATTTCTCGCCAAGTCCTGACAAAGGCGGTAACTCTTATCAAAGCACTCTATTATGGCTTTGTATTGATAGGTCTATCTAACCTGCCTACGTTGGCTAGTCAAGATTCCAAAAACTGATAAATAACTGACGTAGAATGTATAGTTGTGTCCTCGATTACTGAACATATTTGTCCTGATTGTGGTTGTCTTATGGTACATAATAACCCAACAACTCTTCAAAGTATGAAAGAGATTCATGACCAACTTTGCGTCATAAAAAACCAGAGAGCTAGAGCACTGGAAGCCACCAAAGCAACCGTTGCAAGGCCCAAAACGACACCTCTAGCTCCTCAGCCCTCTATCGCGACTCAACCGGCCATCGGCTCGGGTCCTGCTGCAACGCCTGAACAAACTTCCCAATCTGCTGCTACTCCAGCTCCAAGTGGAGATACTACAATTTCACTTACTGGATCTGGCACCAGTTATTCAAAAATGGATGGCCCAATCGATCCTGGTTTCAAATCTTCAAGACAGGTAGTAGGGACATATCAAGGAATCAAAGTATGGGGGCCTGTTGATGCACCTGGACAGTTAGGAATTTGGGGTAACGAGGTTACTGTTGATTTCGATATATGCGTAGCAGACGGTGCCTGCATAGAAGCATGTCCAGTAAATGTTTATGAATGGTTAGATACT
>Ga0134121_10005702_pt1 | contig 10106 bp, 5 predicted proteins | sample KB301_FD_96463 | JGI IMG/M metagenome (GOLD analysis project Ga0134121, IMG submission 96463) | Terrestrial soil microbial communities without Nitrogen fertilizer from Kellogg Biological Station, Michigan, USA - KB3-0-1 | ecosystem: Environmental > Terrestrial > Soil > Unclassified ... | reverse complement strand
CGACACTTTGCTGCTTCATAATTATATTACAGTTTATCCATATCCTGCACCGCAAGGAATTGCGCAGAATGGTGATACACTCTTTGCGAATACCGGTGCAGTTTCTTATCAATGGTATCATGGAGGGAGCCTCATTCCCGGGGCAACCGATTATTTTTACGTCGCCTCCGAAAGCGGGGACTACAACGTGGTTGCGACCGATGCCAACGGTTGTGAAGTGGAAGCGGCAATCTTTGATGTAGTTGCCGAAATTCAGTCCTCATCCTTCAGCCCTCAGCCCATCGTCTTTCCGAATCCGGTAAATGATCAATTCATAATTCACAATTGGAACGTAAGTGAAACGAGCCTGGAGATTTCCGTTTACAATGTGATAGGGGAAAAGGTCTGGTTCCAAAAGACTCCGTGCGGAAATGTCGGTAGCGCAGTGACCGTCGACTGCAGGCATTTCTCAAAGGGTGTCTATTGCCTTGAAATAAAATCCAGGGAAACAGTGATAACACAGAAAATTATTAAGCAGTGATCAGCTCAACGTCAAAAAAATATTTCCTGGCATTTCATTTCCTTCTATTGTCGGCGGGGTTTGTTCCGGCACAGGTCGCGCTGGACAGCATGCTTACTGCATGTTATCCGTTTACGGGAGATGCACAGGACATGAGCGGGAACAATCACCATGGAACTGTATTCGGAGCAACGCTTACAGCCGACCGTTTCGGAAACTTAAACAGCGCCTATCACTTCAACGGAGTGAACAGTTACATTGAAGTGCAGCACTTTGATTCATTGGTTCCAACTGATGAAATAAGCGTGAGCTTCTGGTGCCGCGTGCGCACCTTTGCTTCGCATGCGCAATTCCAGCTTCAGCCTGACAATGCCGGCGACCGCTTTAATATTTCTCTTCACTATTCGCACAACGGAATTCCATCCACATTCTGGGATTACGGAAGCATTTATTCCACCGGTCGGATAGATACCCTGGGTATTCCCTTTGTGACGCAATGGGAACATTATGTTTTTATTTCCAGCGCGTCGCAGAATTTTATGGCTGAATACAAGGACGGCGTGTTGCTCAAAAGGGTTCAGCAGCACGACGTAATCGTAAATAAAAACAAACCCTTCTGGATCGGCAGCGGCTCAACACTGGCTTGCATGCATGGAGAAATGGATGACATCCGGTTTTACAACCGTGTTTTGAATGACTCTGAAATAGTGGCTCTTTACCTGACCACCGACGCCTGTTCTGTCACACTTCCTGCGGCGGGATTTGAATCGTCGGACACCACCTTCTGTCAGAATGAATGTATTGACTTTACTAATTTTTCCGTCAATGCCACTTCCTTCCAATGGATTTTCCCGGGCGGATCGCCTGCCGCAAGCACGGATGTGAATCCTTCATCTGTATGCTACAACAATCCCGGAACTTTTGACGTGACCCTGATCGCCTCAAATGCTGGCGGAACTGACACGCTCACGTTGCCTAATTTTATTACGGTAATTCCTTACACCCTTGTCCAGGGCATTCAGCAGGTTGGAGATACGCTCGTTTCAAACCAGGGCTTCGTGAGTTACCAATGGTATTACAATGGGAATATCATTGCCGGGGCCACAGATTATTTTTACGTGGCGCAGCAAAACGGTGACTACAACGTGATCTGTATCGATGAAAACGGCTGCCAGGTGGAAGCGGTTATCTTCAATGTGCTTGCTTCCGTGCAACATGCGGACAAGAGAAGTGCGCTGACCATCTTTCCAAACCCTGTGTCGGAAAAATTATCCGTGATCGGCTACAATGATCCGGGAGCAGTCAGCGAAATATCAGTTTACAACGTCCTCGGAGAAAAAATATATTCTGCTATGGACGCGGAACGGTTTCCCGATGGCTATCGGGATATCGACTGCAGGCATTTCTCTCCCGGGACGTACTGGCTTGACGTCATAACTGACGGTCAGCATCATCGCCTTCAATTTCTCAAGAATTAATTCTACTTATGAAAAAAAATGTTCTCATAACCGGTTATTTAGTTCTCACGCTGGCTGCTGCTTTTGCCCAGCCGGGAGAATGGGTCTGGATGCATGGCAGCAATACTTTTAATTCACCGGGATCGTTTGGTGTGCAGGGAATTTCTTCCCCTACCAACGAACCGCCAGCTTTTTACGAAGCCTGCGAGTGGACTGATCTCAACGGAAACTTCTGGTTATTTGGCGGACTTCCATCCGGCTTCAGTGCTTATGCAGATCTCTGGAAATATGATCCTGTCGCCAATGGGTGGACATGGATGAAAGGCAATGGCGTTGCGGGTAACACAGGCAACTACGGCGTGCAGGGTATTTCTTCTCCTGCCAACCAGCCGCCTGCCCGGGAGCATGGAATTCTCACGTGGACGGATCTTTCAAACAATTTATGGATGTATGGAGGAAATTCAGTTTTTGGAGACCTCAGCGATCTTTGGAAGTATGATATTTCCACCAATGAGTGGACTTGGATGAAAGGTCCGAGTACGGCTTATGATCCCGGAGTGTATGGTACACAGGGCGTGAGTTCTCCGCTGAACAATCCATCGTCACGCGAAGAAGATGCGAGCACGTGGACAGACAACAACGGCGATCTCTGGTTTTTCGGAGGATGGATCGGGTCAGGTTCAGTCAATGATTTATGGAGATATACCGTTGCAACGAATGAATGGACGTGGATGAAAGGCTCAGCGCTGATTTCCCAACCTGGAATTTTTGGAACGTTCCGCGTGGAAGATCCTGCAAATGTGCCGGCTTCCCGATGTTCATACACACACTGGAAAGATAACTTCGGAAACTTTTGGATTTTCGGAGGAGAAGATTTTACAGCGAATGATTACAACGACATGTGGCGGTTTAATCCCGCGACAAATAACTGGGCATGGATGAACGGCAGCAATGTGCAGGGTGCTGTTGCTTCCTATGGCACAAAGTGCATCGCTGATTCTGCCAATGATCCAGGCACGCGGTATGAAAACCGGGTGGTATGGACTGACATTAACGGAAACCTGTGGACCTTTGGCGGGAACACAAGTTACCTGGCTGCGGATTATAAAAATGATTTGTGGATGTACTGTGTCGCCACCAATGAATGGACGTGGATCAGCGGCGATAATTCAGCAAACCCTGCAGGGAACTGGGGCACACTTGGAGTTTCAAGTCCGCTGAACAAACCCAGCGGAAGAATGGGAGGCATCGGCTGGCGCGCTAACACGGGTGAGCTTTATTTATTCGGCGGCACATCAAATCCGTTCGGAAGTTTTTTTAACGACCTCTGGAAATATACTGTCGATCCAGCATGTGCATTGTGCAATACAACACCTATTGCACTGTTCAATGCACCCAATCATATTTGCCCGGGGACCTGCACCAACTTCAATAATATTTCACTTAACGCAACTTCTTTCCTCTGGCTGTTCGCGGGCGCAAATCCAGGCACAAGCACAGATGTAAATCCCACCAGCATCTGCTACAGCACACCGGGTACCTATGGCGTTACGCTGATTGCCACGAATATAAACGGAAGTGACACGCTCACGCTGAATAATTTTATTACCGTATATCCGTTTCCAGCTCCTCAGGGAATTTCGCAAAGCGGCGATACACTTTTTGCCAATGCCGGCGCAACCAGCTACCAGTGGTATTATGGCGGAAACTTGATTCCCGGTGCCACAGACTATTTTTACCTGGCTCCGCAAAGCGGGGATTACAATGTGGTGGCAACGGACGTGAACGGATGTGAAGTGGAAGCCGCGATATTTGACGTAATAGCTTCGCTTGAACAGCCCGAAGGAAATCCGGGAGCGATGACCGTTTTTCCAAACCCTGTGCAAGACTTGCTGGAGATTCATGTCCCCGTTACAAACATAACTTCACTGTCATTGTATGACGTTACGGGAAAAAAATTGAGCAACCGGTTTTATAGTTGTGAGTCAGATCAACATAAAAATACCGGAGTCATTTTACTGGACCTTCACCGCCTTGCCCGGGGCGTTTACTGGCTGGAAGTGGAAAATAGCGGGCGCGTTTTCCGGAGCCGGTTCATCAGGAACTAAAATCATTTAACATGAAAAAAAATCTCCTTGCGGTTATTATCTTTATCATCACTTCAACGCAGCTGTTTGCTGATTACTGGACCCAGCTTGCAAATTTTCCTGCAGCAGGCCGGCAGCTCGCTTCCGGTTTTTCCATCGGTAACAAAGGTTATGTGACGTGTGGCGAAGGTGGACTTTATTACAATGACCTTTGGGAATACGATCCTGTCACCAACCTCTGGACGCAGCTGGCAAGCCTGCCCGGAGCCGGCCGGTATGGCGCCGTTGTTTTTACCATCAATGGAAAAGGTTATGTCGGCACAGGCGCATATCCGTTGATGGATGATCTTTGGGAGTACGATCCCGTTACGAATTCATGGACACAAAGGTCAAGCATAACAGGCGCGCGCGGATTCGCCGTCGGATTTGCCATCGGCACAAAAGGATATATCGGATGCGGAATGGGTGTATCAGATTTTTGGGAATGGGATCAGCCGACTGACACGTGGACACAACGCAGCACCTGCCCTGTGAACAGGCAGCAGGCAGTGGGCTTCGCCATTAACGGCAAGGGATATTTCTCGACCGGAAGTTACCTGAATGATCTTTGGGAATATGACCCGGTGTCGAATTCCTGGCTGCAGAAAGCAAATCTGCCAGGACCCGGCAGGGTGGATGCAACAGCTTTTGTGATTTGTGACAGAGCGTATTTAGGAAGCGGGGGAGATGGTCCGCTCATGAATGACTTTTACGAATACGATCCCGTGCTTGACCAATGGATACAGAAAACAAATACGCCCGGCGGACTGCGTGACGACTGCCCTTCTTTTTCTATCGGGATGAAAGGATATTTCGGCTTGGGCGATAACGGAATTTATCAAAATGATTTCTGGGAATACACTCCTGATGCATGTGTTACCAATCCACCGGTAGCGATTTTCTCTGCACCCAATCATATTTGTCCGGGCACGTGTACAAATTTCAATAATCTTTCCGTGAATGCCCTTTCATATCTGTGGTCATTTCCCGGGGCAACGCCTTCCACGAGTGTGGACGTGAACCCAACTAATATCTGTTACAATACCCCAGGTGTCTATTCGGTTTCGCTCATTGCCACCAATGCAGCGGGCAGTGATACGCTTTCTCTCACAAATTATATTACGGTTTATCCTTACCCGGCACCTCAAGGCATTTCCCAAAATGGAGATACACTTTTTGCAAACCCGGGAGCTGTCAGCTACCAATGGTATCACAACGGAATATTGATTCCCGGGGCCACGGATTATTTTTATGTGGCACCGGAAGGCGGTGATTACAACGTGGTGGCGACTGATTTAAACAATTGCGAAGTAGAGGCGGCCATCTTCGATGTGCTGGCTTCAATAGGAATGGAAGCAGGAAGCGGAAGCATGCAATTAGATGTCTATCCTGACCCGGTAACGGATAAATTTATAATTCAAAACTCAGTGTTCAGACGGGGAATGAGTCTGAAGATTTCAGTTTACAATCTTCTCGGAGAAAAATTTTATTCGACCCAGGGTGTGCGTTGCGAAGGTACCGGCTGCGCACAACTTACTGTTGATTGCCGGCGCTTTTCCCCCGGTATCTATTGGGTTGAAATCAGCAGTGACGGGAAAACCTACCGGTCAAAATTTTTGAAGCAATAAATATCCAGAGAATGAAAAGGAGCTACTTTCTGACAGGATTTATTTTATCATGCTTTGCGCTGGCGTCCCCGGCGCAGAACCTGATCACGAACGGAAGTTTTGAAAATTTTCTACCACCTTGTCCTACTGCGGCACCCAATGGCGCGTTCAATCAGGTGCTGGACTGGAAACCCGCAAATGATATTCCTGGACTGGGAACACCTCATGCGGAATTATTTTGCGGTGAACCTAATTACGGTGGCTGCCTTCCAGGCCCTGTGCCGAATGTAGGTTCAGATGGCATTGCTTACGTGGGTTTTCATACCCGGATTTTTACTCCTCCTTATAATGAGTCCGTTTACCAGGTGCTTGCAACGCCGCTCATTGCAGGGAATACGTACACCATTTCATTTGACCTGATGGATTGCCAGTCAGGATTTTTTATTACGGGTATGTCCGACTTTTGTGTTTACACAAACATCGATACCATTATACCCGCCTGTCCGCCTGACAATCCTTCCGTCATACCCGTTGGCTGCATACCTTTCGATTCAATTTCAAATACAGCGTGGAAGCATCATTCATTTTCTTTCATCGCACCGCCCAACGCTAACATCATGGCTTTCTCAGGTGCAGGATGCAATGTGACTGAGATCTACTATTACTTCGACAATGTTGTGCTCACCTCGCAAACTGTCACGGCTTCGTTTACTGCTGACAATCATATTTGCCCCGGAACTTGCACGGACTTTACAAACCTTTCTATGAATGCAACAAGCTACCAATGGAATTTTACAGGGGGCTCCCCTTCAACTGATACTTCCGCCAACCCGGCGAACATTTGTTACAGCACGCCCGGAAATTATGACGTCACACTCATTGCCTCCGGGCCTTCCTCCAGCGATACACTTACTCTTACTAACTATATCACTGTTTATCCATCGCCCGCACCGCAGGGGATTTTGCAAAGCGGGGACACCCTGTTCGCCAACGCAGGTGCCACCGGTTACCAATGGTATTTTGCAGGAAATCCTGTACCCGGTGCAACAGATTATTTTTACGTAGCTCTACAGAGCGGTGATTACAACGTCGTGGCAACAGACACAAACGGCTGTGAAGTGGAGGCTGCGATCTTTAATGTGACCGCGAACATACACACGACAGTTGATCATGGGCTGCTGAATGTTTATCCGAATCCAGCGGATAAGAACATAGTTATTAGCTGGGAGCAAGGTATAACAGCAGGCGAGGTTTCAATTTATAGTTTGTTCGGAGAAAAAATATATTCCGCCATCTTTAGTGAGTCGCCAGCTGCGATGCCGCTGACTATCGGGACTGAGCATTTTTCTCCCGGTATGTATTTCCTCGAAGTCCAGGCGCAGGAAAAAGTTTTCCGCGTTAAGTTTATAAAGAAATAATAAAGACGATGAAAAAAATTTTACTCGTTTTAAATTTCATTGCCGGCATTGTTCTCCAGGGATTTTCACAGAAGGAAGCCAACAACTGGTACTTCGGCAATCAGGCGGGAGTTGATTTCAACAGCGGGTCGCCCATAGCTTTCAACGGAAGCGCCATGACCCAGTTGGAAGGCTGTGCGTCGATCAGTGATACATCCGGTGCCACTTTATTTTATACAAACGGAGCATCGGTATGGAACCGTTCAAACATCCAGATGCCGAACGGTTTCGGACTTTTAGGTGATAACAATTCTGCACAGGCAGCGATCATCGTCCGGGCCCCGGGAAGCTATACGATGTTTTATATTTTCACGACACCAACGTGGGGAGTCGGGGACATGTGCTACAGTATCGTGGACATGACCTTGCAAGGCGGCTTTGGTGACGTTACGACAAAAAATACTCCGATGTTCACGAATTCAACTGAGAAGGTGACTGCCGTTTATCATGCTAACGGAAATGACATTTGGATTATCGGGCATGAGTTCAACACCAATAATTTTTATTCATTCCTGCTTACTGCCGGTGGCGTAAATCCTGTACCTGTAATTACGTCTGCGGGCACCGTGCACTCCAGCGTTCTTGGATTCGCGGGATATATGAAGGGTTCGCACAACGGGCAGAAGATCGCTTATGCATGCACCATCAACATGAACCTCGTCGAAGTTCTGGATTTTGACAATAGCACAGGAATTCCTTCCAACCCGATTTCATTCAGCAATATTACTGAAGCTTACGGACTTGAATTTTCACCGGACGATTCCAAGTTGTATGCAACAGAGGAAAATCCGGCGCTTATCGTACAGTGGGATTTGAATGCAGGTTCAGCTGCAGCCATTGCAGCATCGCAAATGGTGATCGGCAATGGTACGTCGGCATGCGCGGCCCTCCAGCTCGGCCCTGACGGAAAAATTTATCTCGCAAAGAGGTCAGCCAGCCAGTTCCTTGGCGTCATCAATGATCCTGACTCAGCCGGTCTTGCATGTAACTTTGTAGACGATGTCGTTCCGCTTGCGCCCGGAACGAGCTGCCAGTACGGCCTTCCGAACTTTTTCCAAAGCATGTTTTCCCCGACTGCTTTGCCTGCTGCACTTTTCACTGCACCCAATCATATTTGTCCCGGAACGTGCACGAGCTTCAATAATACATCCCTGCATGCAACATCTTTTTTATGGAGCTTTCCCGGCGCAAACCCATCGATCTCTGTGGATGTGAATCCTACGGGGATCTGCTACAACTCTCCCGGACAATACGACGTCATGCTCATTGCTTCAAATTCTGTTGGCAGTGACACCTTGCTGCTACCTAATTTCATTACCGTTTATCCTTACCCGCCGCCACAGGGAATTATACATGGCGGCGATACTTTGTATGCCAACCAGGGCGCTGTTTCTTACCAATGGTTTTACAGCGGTAATGCAATTCCCGGAGCAACAGATTATTTTTATGTTGTTACTGACGGTGGCGACTACAACGTGGTGTGCACCGATGTAAACGGCTGCGAAGTAGAAGCGGCAATCTTTGACGTGCCCGCAGAAATCCAGCCGCTGGTCGATGGTCAATTGCCATTTATTTATCCGAATCCGGTGAAAGACAAATTCATAATTCACAATGCACAATTCACAAGGGGAACGGCCATCGGGATTTCTGTTTATGACATGCTGGGTGAACTTGTATTCACTGCTCAGCAAATAGCGAATAGCAAGGGCCAGGATGCCATCGTCGATGTTTCGAATATCTCCACTGGGATGTATTATTTGCAGCTAAGTGATGGCGTGAAAAAAATCCGGACTAAATTTATTAAGCAATAAAACTTCAATTCATGAAAAAATATTTTGCGATACTTTTTGTTTTTTGGGCAGTTCATTTATTTGCATCGAATGAAACAAACATCTGGTATTTCGGCAATGGGGCCGGACTTGATTTCAACAGCGGTTCTCCAGTTTCCATTTCGGGCGGGATGGTTTTTACGTATGAAGGTTGTTCTTCAATCTGCGATGCGAATGGCAGCCTGTTATTTTATTCTGACGGCATTACCGTCTGGAACCGTAACCACCAGGTGATGCCCAACGGTACGGGTCTCACGGGAGATTTTTCTTCTTCACAGTCGGCAATGATTATCCAGCAACCGGGCAGCACGTCCCTCTATTACATCTTTACCACATTTACAACGTTGAATTATTCATTGGTAGACATGACGTTGAACGGCGGCCTCGGAGATATTACTTCCACGAAAAATGTTTTCTTGATGAACAGCGCGGAGAAACTTTGCGCGGTGAAACATGCCAACGGAACGGATGTATGGATCATCATGCATGAGCCGGCAACGGATGGATTCAATGCATTCCTGCTCTCATCAGCCGGCGTGAATCCTGTGCCTGTGCATTCCAATACCGGTCTGCCTGACAATGGCATCGTGGGACAAATGAAAGTGTCGCCGATCGGAAATAAAATTGTCATCGGACTTTTTAACCCGGTCGAAACGTTGTCGCTTTGTGATTTTGATCATTCAACCGGAATTGCATCAAATGGTTTTGCGATCCCTACGCTGAACGGAACGCAATCTTATGGCGTCGAGTTTTCTCCTGACGGGAGCAAACTTTATTCAACGGGAGAAAACGGCTGGTTCAGTATTTCCCAATATGATTTAAATGCCGGGTCGCAGGCAGCCATCATCGCTTCAGCGACAATCATTGGAACTACGGGCGGAGTTTTGCCGGCAGGAATGCAGCTCGGACCTGATCTGAAAATTTATGTCACCCTTTATACTTCTGGTTTTCTGGCTGTCATCAACGATCCGAACATTGGCGGTATCGGTTGCAACTTCCAGGACAATGCCGTGCCCTTGGGTGCAGGCGTTAGCCAGATTGGCCTGCCCGGGAACGTAGCAAGCCTGTTTGCAAGCAACCTTTTACCTTCTGCTATTTTCTCATCAACAAATCACATCTGCCCGGGCACGT
>Ga0134121_10005701_pt1 | contig 10106 bp, 10 predicted proteins | sample KB301_FD_96463 | JGI IMG/M metagenome (GOLD analysis project Ga0134121, IMG submission 96463) | Terrestrial soil microbial communities without Nitrogen fertilizer from Kellogg Biological Station, Michigan, USA - KB3-0-1 | ecosystem: Environmental > Terrestrial > Soil > Unclassified ... | reverse complement strand
CATGCTGCCGCGCAGGTGGACGAAGCGGCAATCGGCCAGCCCTTTCGAGAGGGTCCGCCGGTAGGTTTCCTTGAGCGCCGAGCAGGCGAGGACGGCGTTCTCCTGGCCGCGCAATTTCGCGTTTAGCAATTCAAGCCAGGGTTGCCGGTCGGCATCGGTAAGCGGCGTGCCGGCCGCCATCTTGGCGACGTTTCCCGGCGGATGGAGTTCGTCGGCATCGAGGAACGGGCAGCCGAGGCGATCGGCGAGCAGTTGGCCGATGGTGCTCTTGCCGCAGCCCGACACTCCCATGACGACAACGATCATGCCTTGGAAGTCGCATGTCCTCCGAACTTCGCGCGCATCATCGCAAGCAGTTTTCGCGCATAGTCGGATTTGCCCTGGCTTGAGAAGCGCGCCATGAGCGCCATCGTGATCACCGGCGCGGGCACGCCCAGCTCCACCGATTCAAGCGCGGTCCAGCGGCCTTCTCCCGAATCCGGGACGACCGGCGCGATGCGCTCCAGGTCTTCGTCTTCCTTGAGGATCTCGGCCGACAGGTCGAGCAGCCAGGAGCGCACGACGCTGCCGTGCCGCCAGGTTTCGGCCAGGCGCGCGAGGTCGAACTCGAGATCCTTGCGCGCCGCGAGCAGCGCGAAGCCCTCGGCGAAGGCCTGCATCATTCCGTACTCGATGCCGTTATGGATCATCTTGGCGAAGTGCCCGGCGCCGCTCGGCCCGCAGTGCAGCCAGCCCGTGTCGGGGGCGGGGGCGAGCAGGCGCGCGAAGGGCTCGAAGCGTTCGACGGATTTCGCCGTGCCGCCGAGCATCAGGCAGTAGCCGCCGGCCAGGCCGTGCACGCCGCCGGATACGCCGGCGTCGATGTAGCGCAGGCCACGCTGCGACATTTCCAGCGCGCGCGCCATCGAATCCTTGTAGAAAGCGTTGCCGCCGTCGACCAGCGTGTCGCCCGCCGAGAGCAGCGGCAGCAGCTCCGCCAGGGTGTCTTCCGTGGCCGCGCCCGCGGGCAGCATCGTCAGGATGACGCGTTCCCCGGCGAGGGCCGACGCGAGCGCCGGCAGGCTCTCGACGCATGCGACGCCTTTCTCCGCGGCCAGCGCCTCGCGCACCTTCGGTTCGCGGTCGAACGCGACCACCCGCGCGCCGCCGCGCGCCATGCGCCGCGCCATGCCGGCACCCATCCTGCCCAGCCCGACGACCCCGATTTCCATGCTCGTCTCCAGCTCCATATCCCTTGTCCCATTCTATAATCGGCTCGGAGACGAGGAGGTTCACAATGAAGCGAATTCTTTGGCTGGCCGCCGCCTGCCTGCTAGCGGCCCCTGCGCTCGCGCAGTATCCGAACAAACCGATCCGCATCGTGGTGCCGTTCCCGGCGGGCTCGGCCACGGACACGATCACGCGCATCCTCGGCCAGTCGGTGTCCACCGCGATTGGCCAGCCGATGGTCGTCGACAACAAGGCGGGCGCCGACGGCGCGATCGCAGGGGCGGAGGTGGCGAAGGCCGCCCCCGACGGCTACACGCTCCTGATGGCGACCAACAGCCCGATGGCGGTGGCGCCTGCAATGAAAAAAGTGCCGCCCTACGATCCGGTCGCGGATTTCACGCCGATCACCGACATCGGCCGCTACACGTTCTTCCTCTACATTAATGCAGCAACACCGATCAAGACCTTCAAGGAACTGGTCGCCTTTGCCAAGGCCAATCCGGGCAAACTGAACTATGCGACCGGCAATACGACCGGCATCATGTCCTTCGGGCAGATGAATGCGCTGGCCGGCATCGACATGACCCACGTTCCCTACAAGGGCGAGCCGCAGGCGGTCACCGACATCATCGCGGGGCGCGTGCAGTTGCTGTGGGCGACGCCGACGACGGGCCTCGCGCACCTCAGGGAAGGCAAGTTGCGCGCGCTGGCGACCAACCTGAAATCCCGCTCCAGCCTGCTGCCGGACGTGCCGACCATGGCGGAGGTCGGCATCCCGCAGTACTCGGTGGTTTCCTGGGCGGCGCTGTACGGCCCGGCCAGGCTGCCGCGCGAAATCCAGGCGCGCCTGAACAAGGAATTCCACGACGCAATGAAGCGCCCGGATGTGATCGCGTTGATGGAGAAGCAGGCGTTCCAGATGACGCCGTCCACGGCCGAGGAACTCGGCGCCTTCACCAAGGCGCAGCTCGAGGCCTACCGCGGGATCCTGAAATCGATCGGAATACAACCGGAGTGAGCGCCATGAAAAAACTCATCGCCGCCCTGACTGTCGCGCTGGCCTGCTCCAGCGCCTTCGCGCAGCCGTACCCGAACCGTCCCATCCGCCTGATCGTGCCGTTCCCGCCCGGCGGCGCGGCCGAGCTTGGCGCGCGGATCTTCACGCAGCCGCTCGGCCAGCAGCTTGGCCAGCCGGTGATCATCGAAACCAAGCCAGGCGCCGAGGGCATCATCGCCTCGGAGCTGGTGAAGCAGGCCGCGCCGGACGGCTACACGCTGTACTACGGCACGGCAACCGGGTTGTCCTACGCGCCGTCGGCGAAGAAAGTGCCGCCCTACGATCCGGTCAACGATTTCACGCCGATCTCGCTGGTCGGCATTTTCGGCTTCTTCGTCTTCTCGCACGCCAGCATGCCGGTGCATACGCTCGGCGACCTGATCGGCTACGCGCGCGCCAATCCCGGCAAGCTGAATTACGGCACCGGCAACGCGACCAGCATCCTCGCCACCGGCCTGTTCGCGGCGCAGCAGAAACTGGACATGGTGCACATCCCATACAAGGGCGACGGGCCGCTGTCGATCGACCTGATCGCCGGCCGCGTGAATGTCGCCATCGCCACGCCGGGCACGCTCGCGCCGCAGGTCAAGGAAGGCAAGCTGCGCGCGCTCGCCACGCTGTTGCCGAGCCGCAACCAGCTCCTGCCGATGGCGCCGACGATGTCGGAGGCGGGCGTGGTGAATGTGCCGATCACGCCCTGGGGCGGCCTGTTCGGGCCGCCAAAGCTGCCGAAGGAGATCGTCGACCGCGTCGGGCGCGAACTGGCCGTGGTGCTGGCCAGGCCGGAGGTCAAGGACGCTTTCGGCAAGCTCGCGTTCGAGCCGCGCAGTTCGACGCCGCAGGAGTTGTCGGCGTTCGTCAAGGAGCAGCTGGAAGCCTACGGGCGCGGCGTGCGCGCGATGAACCTCAGCCTCGACTGACGGAATCGGCGAGCCGGTCCGCGGCTTGCAGGCCGGGCAGGCTGCGCAGCCAGGTGAGTTGGCGTTTGGCGAGCTGGCGCGTGGCGGCGATGCCGGCCTCCCGCAATTGCGCTTCATTGCACCTGCCTTCGAGGAACTCCCAGGCCTGGCGGTAGCCGACGCAGCGCATGCTGGGCAGCGTGGCGCTCAGCTGGAAGCGCGTCCTGAGCGACCTGAGTTCGTCCACGAGTCCGGCCTGCAGCATGGCGTCGAAACGCCCGGCAATGCGCGTGTGCAGTTCGGAACGGTCTTCCGGCGCGAGGGAAAAAGCCTGCAGCTCGAAGGGCAGCGCGGACTTCGGCCCCTTTTGAAGTTCCGACATCGGTTTTCCGGTCAGGCGGTGAATCTCGAGCGCGCGCTGGATGCGCTGGGCGTCGCCCGGTTTCAGGCGCGCCGCCGTCGCGGGGTCGATTTTCGCGAGCTCAGCGTGCAGCGCGGGCCAGCCGATCTGCATCGCCTGCGCGTCGATCTGCGCCCGGATTCCCGGGTGCGCCGGCGGCAGCGCATCCAGGCCCTCGGCTAGGGCGCGGTAGTAGAGCATCGTGCCGCCGACGAGCAGCGGAATCCTCCTGCGCGAGTGGATGTCCGCGACGGCGCGGATCGCGTCGTCGCGAAAGCGCGCTGCGGAATAGGCCTCGGTCGGGTCGAGCAGGTCGATAAGGTGATGCGGCACCGCGTTGCGCTCAGCCGATGAAGGCTTGGCGGTGCCTATGTCCATGCCGCGATAAACCTGCGCCGAGTCGATGCTCACGACCTCGATCGGAAACTTCGAGGCAAGCTGCATGGCGAGGCGCGATTTGCCGCTCGCCGTGGGACCGAGCAGCGCATAGGCGACACGCACTGCTAACGCCCGCCGGTCACATCCACGATCGCGCCGGTGGAGTAGGACGCCTCGTCCGAGAGCAGCCAGAGGATGGCGCGCGCGACTTCCTCGGGCTCGCCGCCGCGTTTCATCGGGATGCCGGCACGCAGGCGCTCGATGCGGTTCGGTTCCCCGGCGTTGGCGTGGATCTCCGTGTTGACGAAGCCCGGCCGCACGCAATTGACCCGGATGCCGTCGTCGGCAAGTTCCTTGGAAAGGCCGATGGTCATGGTGTCAATGGCGCCCTTGGAGGCGGCGTAATCCACCCATTCTCCCGGCGAGCCGAGCCGCGCCGCGCCCGAGGACACGTTGACGATGGCCCCGCCCTTGCCGCCATGCTTCCGTGACATGCGCTTGATCGCCTCGCGCGCGCACAGGAATGCGCCGACCACATTGGTGGAAAACATGCGCTGCAGGCGCTCCGCCCCCATGGCCTCTACGCGCGACGACGTCGTGACGATGCCCGCATTGTTGACCAGCGCGCTCAAGGGTCCGAGCGAGCGGTCGCAGGACTGGAAGAGGTGCACGACGTCCTTTTCCACGGCGACGTCGCCCGGTACCGCGATGGCGGTGCCGCCGTCATCGCGGATATCCTGGACGACGCGGTCGGCAGCCGCGCGATCGCGCAGGAAATTCACGCAGACCGCATAGCCGCGCTTCGCCGCGATGCGTGCCGTGGCGGCGCCGATGCCGCGCCCGCCCCCGGTGATCAGGATGACTCCTGCCATCCCTATTGCCCTCGCATGAAAAGCCGGTCCAGGTCCGCCATCGTGAGCTGGTACCAGGTCGGGCGGCCGTGGTTGCAGCTGCCGGAGCGCTCGGTTTCCTCCATCTCCCGCAGCAGGGCATTCATTTCGGTGACCGTGAGCATGCGGTTGGCGCGCACTGCGGCGTGGCAGGCCATGGTGGCGAGCAGCTCGTTCTGGCGCGCGGAGAGCACTTCGCTCGCGCCGTACTCGCGGATGTCCCGCAGCAGGTCGCGCGTCAGGCCGGCGATGTCGCCGCCGGCAAGCAAGGCGGGCGCGGCACGCACCGCAAGTTCGTTCGGCCCGGAAACGCTGGTTTCCAGGCCGAGTTTCTCCAGCGCCTCGCTGTTTTCCTCCGCGGTCGCCACATCGAGCGCATTGACGGCGAGCACGGCGGGCACCAGCAGGCTCTGGCGCGCCATGGTGCCGGCGTCCAGGCTCGTCTTCAGCTTCTCCATGACGATGCGCTCGTGCGCGGCGTGCATGTCCACCAGCACCAGCCCCGCCTCGTTCTGCGCGAGGACGTAGACACCGTGCAGTTGCGCGAGCGCGTAGCCGAGCGGTGGAGACTTCTCCGAGACGGGCAGTGGAGCGGCTGCCGTGGCGGCCGACATGAATCGCTGATACGCGGCGGCAGGCTGCGCGAGCCCGAGTCCCGCCTGGATCTGCGGGCCCCGCGTAACGTTCGCATAGGCAACCGGCGCCTCCGCGGCGCTCGGCGAGAGCGCGCGCTTCAGCGCATGCAGCACGAACTGGTGGATGCTCCCGGAATCGCGGAACCGCACCTCGATTTTCGCCGGATGGACGTTCACGTCCACGCCGCGGGGATCGAGTTCGAGAAACAGCAGGTACGCGGGCTGCCGCTCGCCATGCAGCTGATCGCGATAGGCTTCGCGCACCGCGTGCGACAGCATCCGGTCCCGCACATAGCGGCCGTTGACGAACAGGTATTGCGCGTCGGCCCGGGGCCGCGCCGCCTGCGGCGTCCCGGCGATTCCGAACAGGCGCAGGCTGCCCGCCTGCGCGTCGACCGTGAAGCTTGATTCGAGCAGCTCGCGGCCGAGCAAAGCCGCGGCGCGCTCGCCGATGGATTGCGCACGCACGTGCGCCGAGATGCGACCGTTGTGCTTGAGCGTGAACCCGACATCGGGGCGCGCGAGCGCGAGCCGGCGGAATGCTTCCTCGCAATGGCCGAATTCCGTCTGCTCGGTACGCAGGAATTTCTTGCGCGCCGGAGTATTGAAATAGAGGTCTTCGACCGAGACCGTCGTGCCCGGCGCGCGCGCGGCGGGTTCGGCAGCGCTGCTGCTGCCGCCTTCGGAACGGATCGACCAGGCGTGCGGGGATTCGCTGGTTCGAGTGCTGATCGCCAACCGCGCCACCGCGGCAATCGAGGCGAGCGCCTCGCCGCGAAATCCCATGGTGACGACACCCTGCAGGTCGTCCAGCGTCCCGATCTTGCTGGTTGCGTGGCGCGCGAGCGCCAGCGGCAGGTCTTCCCTGGCAAGGCCGGCGCCGTCATCGTCCACCTGTACCCGCTTGGCGCCGCCCTGGTCGAGCGTCACCTGGACCTCCGCAGCGCCCGCGTCGATGGCGTTCTCCAGCAGCTCCTTCAGGACGGATGCAGGACGCTCGACCACTTCGCCCGCGGCGATCTGGCTGATGAGCAGGTCGGGCAGCAAGCGGATTGCGCTCAAGCCGATACCTCGGCAGCAACCTCGACTGGCCGGCCTGCCGTGATGCGCAGCAGTTCGTCGTAGCTGAGGCGGAAAACGGTGTGCGGATGGCCCGCCGCGGCCCAGATTTGCGCATGGCCGGCAAGGCTCGTCTCGACGTAAGCGGCGATGGGCGTGGCGTGGCCGACCGGCGCGACGCCGCCGATGGCAAAACCGGTGCGCTCGCGGACGAACGCCGCGTCTGCCTTGCCGATCGGCTCGCCCACGACCTGCGCCAGGCGCGCCGTATCGACGCGCCGCGCGCCGGAAGACATGACGAGAACAGCGTTACCGGTACGCTCGGCGCGAAACACGAGGGAATTCGCGATCTGCGCCACGTCGCAGCCGAGAAACGCTGCGGCGGCCAACGCGGTACGTGCCGCGCCCGGCAGCTCGACGATTTCTGAAGTGATGCCTGCGGCGGCAAGTGCGGTGCGTACCCGCTCGACGCCTGGATTGGTCAGCACCGCGGACATCGCGAAATTATATAGATGTCCGCCGGTACAATCAGTCGATGGAACTACTGGCTTCTGCGTGGGATATCGCTGTCCATCTCGACGCGCATCTCGCCCAATTCGTGGCGCAGCACGGCGCCTGGGTGTACGCGCTGATGTTCACGATCGTGTTCATCGAGACCGGCCTGGTGGTGTGGCCGTTCCTGCCCGGGGATTCGCTGCTGTTCGTCGCGGGCGCCGTCGCGGCGGCGGGCGGCATGGACATCGCCGCGGTCATCGCGACGCTGATCTGCGCGGCGCTCACCGGCGACAACGTGAACTACTCGATAGGGCGCTGGATCGGGCCGCGCATCTTCCAGCACAAGAAATCGCGCTGGTTCAATCCCGCCCACCTGGCCCGCGCGCACGCTTTCTACGAGCGACACGGCGGCAAGACCATCATCCTCGCGCGCTTCATCCCGATCGTGCGCACCTACGTGCCCTTCGTGGCAGGTATCGGCTCCATGCCTTACCTGCGCTACATCGGCTTCTGCGTGACAGGGGCGGTGGTCTGGGTGGTGTCGCTGTGCACCGTGGGCTACTTCTTCGGCAACATTCCCGCCGTGAAGAACAACCTGGGCGTGGTAATCGTGCTGATCGTGCTGGTATCCGTCTCGCCGGCGGTTATTGCCTGGCTGAAGGACCGCTCAGTTAAGCGCAAGCGGTGAGGGCCGGGGAGGGTTCTTGGCGAGGTAACGCTTGATGCCGCCGAGGATCGCGCGCGCGAGCTGGATCTGGTAGGCCTCGTCGTTGAGGCGCGTTTCTTCCTCCGGGTTGGAGATGAACGCGGTTTCCACCAGGATCGAGGGCACGTCCGGCGACTTGAGCACGGCGAAGCTCGCCTGCTCGACCTGCGCCTTGTGCAGCGTGTTCACCTGGCCCAGCGCGCCCAGCACGGCGTTGCCCAGCCGCAGGCTGTGGTCGATGGTCGCGGTCTGGGACAGATCAAGCAGCGTCTGCGCCAGGTACTTGTCCTTGACGTCGATGTTCACGCCGCCGACCAGGTCGGCCTCGTTTTCCTTTTTCGCCAGCCAGCGGGCGGCCTCCGAGGTCGCGCGCCGCTCCGAGAGCGCGAACACGCTCGAGCCGCGCGCGTTCGCGCGGATGAAGGCATCGGCGTGCACCGAGACGAAGAGGTCCGCCTTCACCCGCCGGGCCTTGTCGACCCGGGTCTGGAGCGGAACGTAGAAGTCGCCGTCGCGCGTCAGGACCGCGCGCATGTCGGGCTCGGCATCGATGAGCTCCTTCAGGCGCTTCGCGATCGTCAGCGTGACGTCTTTTTCGCGCGAGCCCAGCCGGCCGCGCGCGCCCGGATCCTCGCCGCCGTGCCCCGGGTCGATGACGATGGTCGCGAGCCGCGCCACCTTGGGCCTGGCAGGCGCGGCGGGGGGCGGGGAGGCGGGCACGGGATCGACAAATCGCCTTTCGTCCACTTTCGGTAATTTGCCGTCGGCCTCTATCAGCGCCGCGAGCGGATCGATCGGCACGAGAGGGTAGAGGTCCAGCACCAGGCGGTGGCCGTATTCGCCCACCGGCTTGAGCGTGAAGAGCTGGGGTTTGACTTCCGCCTTGAGGTCGATCACGACACGGACCACGCCGGGACGGTTGCGCCCGACGCGCAGCTTGTCTATGTACGGATCCCCCTCGGCGACCTTGCCGTGGAGCTCGGTCAGCGCCGGGCCGATCTCGAGGCCTTCGATATCGAGCACCAGGCGCTCCGGATCCTTCACGGCAAACATCTGGAACTTCAGCTCGGCCTTTGATTCCAGCGTGACGCGCGTGTAGTCCTTTGCGGGCCAGATACGCGTCGAGACGACCTGCGCCTGGGCCGAGGAAATTCCTAGGAAGAGCGCCAGCGCGACAAGGCATCGGCCAGCCAGGCTTTGCCGGGGGCCGAATGTGCCGACGGCGCGGCGATACGAGATTGCGCGTCGTAATGCAGCTGGATTTCCAGGTCCGGCGGCGCGAGCAACTCCCCGGCCCGCTCCGGCCATTCCACGAGGCAGAGCGAATCGGCGTTGAAGTATTCGCGGAAGCCAGAACTCAACCATTCCGAGCGATCCTTGAATCTATAAAAATCAAAGTGATACAAGTTTAATCTCAAAAGACTATAAGGCTCAACCAGCGTGTAGGTCGGGCTTTTGACCCTGCCGGAATTGCCCAGGGCGCGGATCAGGCCCCGGGCAAGGGTTGTCTTGCCGGATCCGAGCTCGCCTTTTAGATGCAGAACCAGCCCCTTGGTTGCACCAGCGGCCAACGCTTCGCCGAGCCGGAGGGTGGCAGCCTCATCGGGCAAACTAAGATCTGCCATGGCTGCGCTCGCGAATCAGATCAAGCCGCATCAAATCTAGGCCTGGGGCGCCGAACTCGGCTTCCAGGCGGTCGGCATCGCAGACGTTGACCTGTCCGCAGCCGGCGGCCGCCTCGCCGAGTGGCTTGGGATGGGGTGGCACGGCGAGATGGATTATATGGCGCGCCACGCGGCGCTCCGCACGCAACCGGCGGACCTGGTGCCGGGCACCCTGCGCGTGCTTTCCTGCCGGATGGATTATCTGGCGGACATCCCGGGCCCGGTCGAGCATGAGCTGAAGTCGCCCGCGCATGCCTACATCGCGCGTTACGCGCGTGGCCGCGACTACCACAAGGTGATGCGCGCGCGCCTGCAGAAGCTCTGCGAGCGCATCGAAGCCGAGATCGGCCCGTTCGGCCACCGTGTGTTCGCGGATTCCGCGCCGGTGATGGAAGTCGAGCTTGCGGTGCGCGCCGGGATCGGCTGGCGCGGCAAGCACACGCTGCTGCTCGATCGCCAGGGGTCGTGGTTTTTCCTCGGCGAGATTTACTGCGACCTCGACCTGGAGACGGATTCGCCCGTCGCGGACCATTGCGGCAGCTGCCGCAAATGCATTGATATCTGCCCGACGCAGGCGATCACGGCGCCTTATCAGCTCGACGCGCGGCGCTGCATCTCTTACCTGACGATCGAATTGAAAGGGCCGATCCCGGAGGACCTGCGCCCGCTGATCGGCAACCGCGTCTACGGCTGCGATGATTGCCAGCTCGTCTG
>Ga0134121_10005698_pt1 | contig 10108 bp, 6 predicted proteins | sample KB301_FD_96463 | JGI IMG/M metagenome (GOLD analysis project Ga0134121, IMG submission 96463) | Terrestrial soil microbial communities without Nitrogen fertilizer from Kellogg Biological Station, Michigan, USA - KB3-0-1 | ecosystem: Environmental > Terrestrial > Soil > Unclassified ... | reverse complement strand
GCGTTCTTCGCCACCGCCAGCGCGGCGATGCCAACGGGCCCGGCGCCCTGCACCACTACATTGTCGCGCCACAACGGGAGAAGTGACGGCATCGCGGGTGTTTTCGCGCCGGACGAATCATCCCGGCCTTCCACGCAAATCCGCTCAACGCCGTGAATCGCGGTGATCAGAGCGCAGCCGGCGCCAATGACCGATTCCGTCGGCAGGTCCGCTGGAATTCTGAAAATGGTTGTGCCCGGACACAGGTAATGGAACTCCGCGTATCCACCGAGCAGGTGGGGCGGCTGATCGCAGCGGTAGCCGATGCCGTAAGCGCGCCGATTCGGACAACGCGTCGGCTGGTGTTTCTCCACGCAGTAATAGCATTTGCCGCACGACTTCGAAGAGTTCCAGGTGACGCGGTCGCCGGCGCGGAGCGGCTGACCGGTCCAGTCGCATTCGAGTCCGTCGCCCAATTGCTCGATGCGCCCGACGGTTTCGTGTCCGAGGATGACCGGCAGTGAGATCGGGAGTTGACCCTTCCAAAGATGAACATCGGTGCCGCAAATCCCCGCCATCTCGGTGCGCACGAGCGCGGCGCCGGGTTCGACCCGCGCCGGCAGGAGAAACTGACGAGGCACCAACGGAGCTTCGAAGCGCTCGAGGACAGACGCCTTTGCGGTGGTCATGAGGCGAGACTTTGGCGGTCCCGGACGCGGGATTCAATCTGGAACTCGGCGCGGGCCCCGTGGAAGAAGCGAATCGAGCGAACTTCTTAATTCAAACGTTTGAACCGGTAGAAACGCCGCGAGAACAGTTTTGCCTCCGGATCCACGATCTCAACGAAAGGCGTCGCGTTTGTCACAGTCGTCAGCGAGGCCCAGGCCTGCAGGTCGGTTCCCCAATCCACCTGATACACGGCGCCGACTTCGCCCAACAGTGTGAACTTGAAGCCTTCGAGCGTTGACGCCGCAGTCCCGCCGATGAATCCCGGCCGGGCGAACGCCGCAGTGATCGTTTTGCTTCCGTCCATAACGACCGTGAGAGGGTTGTCAAACCCGCCGGCATCACCGCCCCAGCCGGCGAACACCTCGCCGTCCATGCCCTGCGCGGACAGGACGACGACGTCGCCGTTGGTATAGACATTGGCGCCGGGAAGCGTGATCACACGGCCCGACCCGGTGGTTCGTGTGATGAGAGAAACCTGCCCGGCTGCAAGCGGCGCGAAGCGCGCCGCGATGAGAATCTCCGAACTCGTTACTCGCACGTGGCGCGGGTTGACCGTCCCGATCACGCCTTCATCGTTTTCCCAATCCACGAAATGATTCCCGGCGTCGGGCACCGCGGTGAGTTCCACGTCAGCGCCATAAGGGTACAGGCCGGCGTCGGGTTTACGAACAACCGAGCCGCCGCCGCCGATGACCGTCGGGGTCAAAAATGTTCCGAAGACCGCCTCGATATTCTTCGCTCCGTCCATGGTAACGGTGATGCTCGGGCTTGTGCCGCTGGCCTGACCGAGCCAGTTCAGCAGCCTCCAGTTCGGGGCCGGGATAGCATTCAATTCCACAACCGAATTGCTCAAGTAAGGCCCTCGCGGCGGGTCAAGCGTGAAAGTTCCCCCACCCGCCGTTGTCACGGTAAGCGTGTAGTCGGGCAGCACGATGATTTCCACGGGGTCGCCTTCAACAGACTCACTGGAGTCCGAATTGTAGGCGATGGCGCGCACGACGACGGAATCCGTCACGACAAAGGGGGTCGAGTATGGATTCGAGGTCTGATCGGGCGCGTCGCCGTTGAGCGTGTAGTAAATGCGGCCGTTCGGAAAAGTCGTGCGCAATCGCACCTCGGCGGAATCGCCCACCGTGACGCTGCCCCCCGGAACGAACTGGCCGTTGACCTGGACCAGCGGCGTGCCCACGGGAACTTCAATGGAACTCATCTTCGACAACCAGTAATCCCGTTTCCCATAACCGCGCGTCCTCTTGTTCCCGCTCAAGCCCGATTCGGAATACCCCGCAAAGACGAATGCGCCCGGCTCCACTTCCTGGATGGAATAAAGCACATCGTCGCGACTTCCCCCCAGCGTTTGTTCCCATTCGCGCTGGCCGTCAGCGTCCGTCTTGACGACCCAAAAGTCGGCCAGCCCATAACCGCCCATCATTCGATTTCCGTCCAATGGCGAATCGGAGTATCCTCCGAAAATGTATCCTCCGTCGGACGTTTGTTGGGCGGAGAACAGAACGTCATCGCCACTGCCGCCGAACGACTGCTCCCATTGCTTGTCGCCGTTGGCCTGGAGCTTGACGATCCAGAAGTCGGCGCGGCCGAATCCGGCGGTCGCCTTGTTGCCATCCGCATCCGATTCCGAGTAACCGCACAGGAGGAAACCTCCATCTGATGTCGTCTGCAGAGCGGTCAACACGTCCTGGCCCGCTCCCCCGAAGGCGCGTTCCCATTCCGTGTTGCCCGCGCCGTCAAGTTTCAACACCCAGTAATCGTATCCCCCGAAGCCCGCCGCGGATTTGTCGCCACCGGCGTCGGAACTGGAGTAGCCGGCCACGACAACCCCGCCGTCGGCGGTGCTCTGAACGTCCACAAGAATATCGTCGCCGGTTCCTCCAAAACTTTGATCACGCAGCACGTTGCCGTCGGCGTCGAGCCAGACCAGCCAGTAGTCAAAAAATCCGAAATCGGGCGAAGTCTTGCTGCCACCGGCCCCGGAGTAACTGGAGCCGCCCAACACATAACCGCCGTCGCTGGTGTTGCAAATCACCGACAGAAAATCGTCCGAGTCTCCTCCCACCGTCTGCTCCCAGAGCTTGACGCCGTCGGCCCCCAGTTTCACCACCCAATAGTCGTATCCGCCGAAGCCCGGTGTAGTCTTGTTCCCGCTGATTCCAGAATCCGAATACCCGCCCAAGACCAGCGAATCGTCGCTGTTTATTTTAACGACAGGAAATTGCTCGGAACCGTCGCCGCCCGTCGACGCTTCCCATTGCTTCTCGCCCGCGACGTCTGTTTTCACGAGCCAGAAATCCCGGTCCCCGTTTCCGTTGGTTGTCTTGTTGCCGCTGACGCCGGAACCGGATTCGCCGACCAGGAGATAACCGCCGTCGCCGGTTCGATGGATCGAGCTGAAGAACTCCGGCCCATTGCCGCCGTAAGCATGTTCGGCGCGCGTGTTGCCGTGTTCGTCAAGGTCAAGAACCCAGAAGTCGGAATCTCCATAGCCCGGCGCGTTCTTTGCCCCACCGGGCGCGGAGCGAGACTGACCGCCGATCACCACGCCATCGCCGGGAGCAGCGGCAAGACCACCCGGGGTGTCGTCGTCATTCCCGCCGAACGCCTGCTCCCATTGCCTGACTTTGAAGAAAGACTTCTCCAGCGCGACCGTGTTCGTGAAGAACGCGGTATAAACCTGGTTGCCGGTCACCTCGATCGTACGCGGGTTGGCGGTTTCACCGTCGTCCCACGCGGTGAACGCATGCCACCGGTCCGGCACTGCCAGCAGGGTCACCACCTCTCCGCTCTGATAAATATCGGCGTCCGGCGTCCGTGTTACCGCGCCCGCCCCGACGGCTTCAACGCTGACCGTAAACGGCCCGGAATCCGCCGCCGCGATGCGCAGCCCGGTAAGCAGCCAGAGAACAAACATCGCCGCAACGCTCCCGCGCTGGAAACGGCACGTTTGCAAATCACCGCCTTTAATCTGATCACGCATTCAACTTCAACCGCCGACCTTCGACGCCCGCCTTTTTCATTCGCTCATCAACCAATCGCTCCAATTAACTGCGGTTCGAACCACGTCGGGAAATCAACTCCCGAGGAACGACAATCGTGCTTCCGTAAAACGTTCCGCCAGTTTGCAGTGTTTGCGCCCCTGGAGTCGCAACTCCACGCCGCTCGAAGCGACGACACGCCATGCATCGACTGTCACCAACGATTGATCGCAAACAAACTACCGAAGCCCTTTGAGAAAAGGAAGCGTGGAGATTGTTAACCAGCGAACACGCGCAAAATCAGCGCCAGATCAATCGGATGGTCACGCCGAAAACGCCTGATTCCACGGGCTCGGAGCCCTGTTTCAGTTCAGGGAACTACTGCTTAATCCTCGATCCCATCTTTCGGCTCGGGCAGCAGAAGACCGACGAGAAAGCTGACGATGGCAATGCTTGTGGCCACAATGCCCGCCGCCTTCGCCACGTAGGCCGGCAGGAGCGGTCCGCTCCCGGCCAACATCGGCGCGACGACTGCCGTCGTGACGAAGGCCATGCTCGTGCCGATCATGCGGCCGCCGACGTTGGTGGCGAAGCTGCCGCCGGTGCCGCGCAGGTGGAGCGGGAAGGCTTTCGGCAGATACTCGCCGAAGTAGCTGAATTGCGCGACGACGAGCAAGCCGCAGACGAAGTAACTCCAGAGGAACATTTCGCCGCCCAGCCGGAAGAACACGAAGTAGGTCAGCGGGAGAACGATCAGCGCGGGCACCTGGAAAATCCGGATCAACTTTACGCGGCTGACTCCGATGATGAGATACGCGGCGAGCAGAATCCGCCCCAGCAACCCGCCCATCTCCTGACGGAACTGCACCTTGTCGCTCATTTCCTTCACCACGTCGTTGATCGGCTTTTGCTTTCCGAAGTTCGCCTTGATCTGCGTCATCAGTTCCGCGCGCGCGGGATCATTGGCCGGCAGGGCGTTGAGCTGCCTGTTCAACGCCTCGGCCTCCTTCCGCAGCGGCGCGAGCGCGGTGGTCTGGGGTTTCAATTCCGGCAAACCCGGCGTCACGCGCGCCACGGTGACCTGCAGCGCGCCGAAGGCGATGCCGTAGGCGCACGCCGACAACGCAGCCGTCACGAGCGTCGTGCGGCGCAATTCCGGAGCGAAGAGCGCGGCGAAGCTGGGCCGCTTCAACGTGCCGGCCGCGCGCTTCTCCCTCCACACTTTCGACTCGGGAACAAACGGCAGCATGAGCGCGATGAGAATCGCCGGCAGCAATCCGGTGATCAGCAAATAGCGCCACGTGCTCGGATCGGTGGAGCCGAGCCCCGCCGGCAGGCCAAGGTGCGGCAGGGCCTTCGCGTTGGCGCTCACCCAAATGCTCATCGTGGTGACAAGGACGCCGCCCAGCGACGCGAACGCCTGGGTGATACCCAGCCAGCGTTCCTTCTGTTTCCGATCCTCAAAAACCTCCGCCACCCACGTGATCGCGGCGATAAACTCAACGCACACTCCGATGAAGGTCGTGCTGCGGAAGAAGACGAACATTCCCAGCGAAGTTGAATAGGCGGCGAAGAAGGGAGAAAACGAATAAAGGAATATGCTCAAAGCCATCACCTTCTTGCGCCCCAGCCGGTCCACCAGCCAACCGCCCAGCAGCCCGAACACGCCTCCGCACAACGCCGAAATCCACAGCAGCCGTCCGACCCATTCGGTGACGATGGGATTGTTCAGCGGCACCCTTCGCAATTCGGCGATGGCCGGCGCGGCCACCAGCGGCGTCATCAGCAGTTCATAGGTGTCGAAGAGGAAGCCAATGCTGGCGATGATGAGGATGAGCCATTGCGTGGTCGTGAACCTCCGGGAATCCGCCGTGGGTGAACTCATGCGCGAGTTTATGGCATCGCCCCCGCTCGCGAGACAAGAATTTTATACGTGTCCGTATCAAAACCATTGCCGCCGACACCGGCGCCGCGTAGTCTGCGGGACATGGACAAACCGGCGGCCATCCAGCAAATCCGCGACGTCTGCAACAGCGTTTCCCGCGAGCTGATGCGCATACACCCGGCGGTGCCGGCGCTGTCGGACAAAGAAGCCCAGGACGAAATTTACAAGACGTTGTTTGAGCTGACCAAACAGGTGGAGGTCATCAAGAAACGCCTCGCCAAACTCGAAGCAAAGGACGAATCGAAGCTGCTGTAGTTTCTCGAGCGTCGGCTTTTTTCAAGGACCACAGTCCGATCGAACAATCAGCCAACGCTTGTCCGCCAGATCGAGGCAAGGACATGCCGTCGTACAAGTAGCGCGTCTCGCTGCTGGTCTGCCACAGGCTCATCTGGCTATTCCACGTGTAGTCGATCCGCCTGCGCAGTCGCCCGCGTCTGAAAAATCGCAAACCACGTAAAAATGCACATCGCGATGAGGCAGGCAATACCGACAGCCGACACCGGATGGTGTTTAATTAAGGCCAAAGCCAACCCACTTAAACACGACACTGTGACGAAGGCGAGGAGGACGCCCACTAGGATTCGAGCCCAAATCGCTCCGCGGTAAAGCCCACATCCTCCGGGTATCATCAAGAGTGAAACAAGAAAGCACCAAAACATCTCCCAGCGTCCGTGCTCAATACCATTGACGGCACCACCGTAAAAGTGAACAGTGCCAACTAGGCCGAAGATCATCCAGAATATGCCGCTAATTTGAAGGTGCCTCATGGAACAAACCAACGCTCAATGTATAATCGTTATACGACATTTCGAGGCTAGTGTAACCGCCAACTATTCAAGAACAAAAGAATTTGCGACACCGTTATAGCATCACTCTCATCAAGCGCCCGATGCGGCGGGCTTTCATACCCCAGATCACCAAGCACCCGATCCAGTGCCGTGTGGCAATCATTATTAATTGGCTTCCACATTCCTTGATCGTTAATAGTATCTCTACAGTATTGCATGATCTCGTCCTCGTGACCTGCACTTCCGGGAACGGCGTTGCACTCTACACCGATTGCTTTGAGGTAATCCCACGATGGAGGATATCCCGCGACTGGTCCCGCGTCACGTGGCCCATGCGTTGGTCCTACGTTCCATTGTGACTCTTCGCCACATGAACTCTTGTCCCAAGGAACCCCAACTCTATCGTCCCACAAATGCGCGTGCCTTCCCATACCGTACGCCGGAAATGATTTATCAGTCGGTCGTGTGCAAGCGTACACGGTATACCCCTTTGGATCAATTTCGGTGAGAGGATTGCTATGGACGAAAGCGTAAAGGTTGATTCCACCCTTCTCTCCGATCGGATCCCGATTTGGCCACCGCTGGAGGTTGGGATCGTAGAAGCGGTAGCCGTAATAATACATCGCGCTGGCGACGTGCATTTCTTTCGAGCTAAAGCGATAGAGGTTGGCGCTGGCCAAACTGCCGCTCGATGAAATCTGGTTTCCATACGGATCGTAACGATAGGTCGCTACGTTCGCCTGGTTGGTGTCCACCATATAGGTCACGTTCCCGCCGCCGTCCGCATGGTAATAGTTGTTATTGGTCAGGCTCCCGCTCGAATACTGGTGACTGCGGGCTAGGAGTCCTCCAATTCCGCCTGCGCCTTCCATCGAGCCGGAGAGATCGCTGCCCCGCGTGTAAGCGACGGCCGGCACGTTGCCACCAGTCCGTTCCTGAATGACGCGCATGCCGTCATAGACGTAGCGCGTCTCGGTCGCCGACGACCATTGGTTATAGGGAGAGCCCATCCAGGTATATTCCAGCCGCTTTTTCAACCGCCCGCGCCCGTCATACACGAAATCGGTCTTGGCCGTCTGGTAATTCTGCCAGGACACCAACTGGTTCTCCGCATCATAGGTGCAGGTGACGTAACCGCTGGACCTGGAAGTCAGGTTGCCGTTGTTGTCGTAGCCATACGTCGCCGTCGGCCCGTTGGTCAACTCGTTCTTCACATTCACGCCGAAGGTGTAAACGGTCGTGTTGTTCGTGCGTTTGGCCAGATTCCATCCGGCGTCGTAACCGTAAAAGCGGTCTTCACTCGCGACAGTGCTGTCCGCCGTTAACAACTGCCCGATGTTGTCGTAGAGGTTGGTGTAGTAGCTGTCGTCGGTGCGCGTGTGGCGGATGCGCTGGTTGCCCGTGTTGTAAAGGTATTCGTGTTTGTTCAGCGTGGTGTTGCCGCTGTTGTTCAGTTTGGTCGAGGTCAGGCGCGCGACGCTGTCATAGACGTTGGTGATGTAGCTCGTGTTGGGCAGCGAAAGTTTTTGCACGAGAGAACCCACACCGGTGTAGGCGTAACTGAACGCGCCCGCCGTTGACGTCACGTTGGTGAGGCGATGCGCGGCGTCGTAACCGAACCCATTGGTCCACGTGCCGGTGGCTTGCGCGAGGATCAACCCGCTTCTGAGTCGCGCGGTGTTGTAAAGGTTCGTCACGGTGTCGCTGCTCCACGGGCCGTCTTCAGTCCACTGTTTGGGGAGTTGGACGCGGTTGTCCACAAAATCGAGCTTAGGCCACAGAAAAAACCCCTCAGTCGCTTTTATTGTCGCGAATGTTTCGAAGAGCTACAACTGCGTTCCCTCTTACCTTCTCATTCAAGTCTTCCAACGCGCTTTCAATCAAGTGTAAAGCCACAGCGTCGCCTTGCCCTGCCAAGCGCTCCAGTACCAACACAGCGTTCGCCCTAACCGTGAAACGGTCCGCCTTTAGAGCGTGATACGCAAGGTCTCGCATTGCGCGACTGTTTATCAATTCCCCAATGGGGATTTGCAGCAAGGAGAAGAGAACCTCGCCTTTGCAATTGCTATCACACTCAGTCAACTCCGCACAAAGATCCTCAAAGCGCTTCCGCGCTTTGAGTCGCATCCTTCCGCCTGAATTTTCGCCACACAAAAGAGCAACGCAGCCGATAATGCGCGTCCTCATATCCGCGGCATCAACCGCCCGAGTCGCACGCGCTCTTTGCGCACTCGATAGTTTCAATCCGTCAAGATATGCATTTTCAATGTCGTCTACGCGAAACTGTCCATGGCCATTCATAAGGCGTATTTTCGTATCAGAACTCGGATTCAGCGCACGTTGCCCTCGCGACGGCCTCGCGTGAGGCCACGCCGCCCCAATCCTTAGTTCAGTGAATTAGATAACTTCCCGGTGTTATGTATGGGTCGTTCTTGTTGACCCGCGCTTTGCAGCCTGTCGGTCCAAGCAGCTTGTAAACAGTCGACCCATCAGTGCACGTATATTCGCACTCGCTGACGCCGGGCATTTTTTCGATTGTTTTCCCTGTCCAAAAACATTTCACATCTCCGCTCTTTGGATCACATTCTGGTTTTTTAGGTGCAGGAGGCTGAATCTTCGGCGATGGATTCGGGCCACTAATGGGAAGTAGCGCGGGGAGCGGAGGCGTAGGCCTCGGCGTTGGCACTGGAATTGGTGCGGGCCGCGGCAGTGGCTCCGGAAACGGTACGGGTAACGGCCTCGGTTGAATTATTTCAGGCGGCAACACGGGCCGCGCTACTATCGGCGGGACTTCAATAAGGACGGGTGGGACAAATTGCAGTCCGTAAATGTCCAAAAACCCGGTTGGACTATTCAGAACAAACTCATACAAATTGATGCCGCCGAGTTCTTGTATAGGGTCCCTGTTCAGCCACCGCTGGAGGTTGGGATCGTAGAAGCGGTAGCCGTAATAATACATCCCGCTGGCAACGTGGATTTCTTTTGAGGAGAACCGATAGACGTTCGCGCTGGCCAGTGAGCCGCTCGAACTGATCGTGTTGCCGAACGGATCGTAGCGATAGGTGGCCACCGTGCTTTGGTTGGTGTCGATCAAGCGATCAGTTCCCTGACCACGCGTCCGTGCACGTCCGTGAGACGGAAATCTCTTCCAGCATAGCGATAGGTGAACTTTTCGTGGTCGAACCCGAGCAGCGCCAGGATCGTCGCGTGCAGGTCGTGCACGTGAACTTTGTTTTCAATCGCCTTGAAGCCGAACTCGTCCGTGGCGCCGTAAACCGTCCCGCCTTTCACTCCGCCTCCGGCGAGCCACATGGAGAATCCATACGGATTGTGGTCGCGCCCCATCTTCTCCTTGCCGGAATCGTTCAATTCCACGGTCGGAGTGCGGCCGAATTCACCGCCGAAAATCACCAGCGTGTCATCCAGCATGCCGCGCTGTTTTAGGTCTTTGAGCAACGCGCCGATGGGCTGGTCAATTTCCTTCGCCAGCTTGCGATGATTCTTTTCGATCTCTTCGTGGTTGTCCCACGGCTGGCTGGCGCCGTGCCAGAGCTGAACGAACCGCACTCCCTTTTCCAGAAGCCGCCGCGCAATCAATGTCTGCCGCGCGTGGATGCCCTCGCCGTACATCTCCCGGATGTGCTGCGGTTCTTTGCCGACGTCGAACGCGTCTGCCG
>Ga0134121_10005696_pt1 | contig 10110 bp, 9 predicted proteins | sample KB301_FD_96463 | JGI IMG/M metagenome (GOLD analysis project Ga0134121, IMG submission 96463) | Terrestrial soil microbial communities without Nitrogen fertilizer from Kellogg Biological Station, Michigan, USA - KB3-0-1 | ecosystem: Environmental > Terrestrial > Soil > Unclassified ... | reverse complement strand
TGATCGGTCCCAAAAGCCGCGGCCGCTTGCAATAAATGCTGATCGTCCGCGCTGAAGTCGGCCCCCTGGCGTTTGTCGAAAAGCTCGATCACCGCCTGGACATTGGCCGCCACCGCCAGCGGGGCCGCCAGCAGCGATTGTTTGCCACGCTCGAACGGCTGCAGCTCGACCGTGCCGCCCGCGTTGCGTTCCAGATCGCGCAGCAAACAGGGCGCTTGCATGCTAATGACGCTGCCCGCAATCGACCTGGCAAACGGCGCCAGCGGCGTTTCCAGACGTTGTCCGCGTTGGCCATAAGCGACGCAGCGCTCTGCCGCCGGCGGACCCGCCTGATAATGCCGCACCAAAAGCACCGCATCGCCGGCGTGCGTGACCTGTTGCAAAAACTGCAGCAAACCGCCCACCGCCTCCGGCAACGGCACCGGATCATTGAGCGCCGCCGTCGATTGCACCAGCGGCACAATCTTCTCGACCGCCTCCCGAAACGCCTTGAGACTCTGATGCAACACACGCTCACGCTTGATCGGCCGCAACCGCTCCAGTTGCCGGCGTACCGCGTGCAAAAACGAATCGCGATTGAGGTCCTGATTCTTGTCAAGATAATCGCGAACACCCATGCGCATGGCATCAAGCGGCGTCGCCTTGTTGGCGAAACCGGTAATCATGATGGCGACAATGTCGGGATTGAACTCGGAAAGGTCCTGGAGCAATTGCAGGCCGTCATCGCCGGCGCCCAATGCCCAATCGAGAATGGCAAGATCGATGACATGCTCATTGGCCAGTTTGAGGGCCGTCTCCGCATCCGGAGCGCTGACGATGCGGCAACCAAGATTTGCGCCGGTGAGCCATTCCCGAAAGGTCTTGCGGACCGGCTCTTCGTCGTCAACAATCAAAATCGTATCGTTCGGTTCGGTGGCCATGCGCGATGTCTCCGGGCGAGAATTCCCCGAAGGTTCTTATAGCAGAATGGACGGGGCATTGGCATGGCATACTTCTCGACGCGCAACCTCACACCGGAAAGTGCCACCATTTGAGTCATGGCTTTGTCGGCGTGCGAAGCACAACCCAGGTCGCGCTTTTCGCCAAAATGCGGGCGTGGCTTTTGTTGGGCGAGGGACAAATCACCGCGTGAGACGGGTCATCGGGAGTTGGATCGCGGACAATTGCGTATCCCAAAGACCTGGCCGAACCGGCAACAATTGCAACAAGGCTTTGATCGACATAACCCTGGAGTGCCAGCGTGGGAGTGCTCAACGCCGCGATATGCACGGAAAGTTCATGCGCCGCGGTGTTATCTATGAATGCAAATGATCCCGGCCGCCACGTGCCGTCCGGTTCCTGGATGATTTGGTGTGGATGAATTCGGCGCCATAAAACTTCGTGATCACCGATGGACGGATCGTCAACACGAGTGGGCATCATTTTTAGCGGTGGCCTCCCGCATTACACAACCAGGCCGCCAAGACTTGCAAATGCGTGAAATCGGCCGCAAGTTGGCCCTCTTGTTCTTGCGATTCTCCCGTTCGAGGGTTCGATTCAACCGTCAAATACTCTGCCGATCCGTTGGGCAGAACTTCCACGAGCAACTCACGGCTGTCGTTGCTCCAGGTGAAGCCGATGCCGCCGCCCGCCACAGGGTTGACGTGAGGCGCTGGTAAATCGTCGCACTCGATGGCCGCAACCAATCGCGCCGCCGCTTGCAAGGCCGCGGGACAAATGGCGGGGCTTCCATAAGTGTCCCAATTGGCCGGCAAATCGGCCAAGCGTTCAATGGTCTGTAGCGTTTGCTGCGAAGTGCTCATGGGTTTGAATTTGCAACATTGTTGGGATTGTCATTGCGTTATTGTAACTTGGCATTGGTGCGAAACGCCATGCCAACCCGGGTCGAATGCATGGAAATCGATGTCTCGGGAAACCATGATGCTGGCCTGGTCAAGTGCAACGCTTTGTTAACCGCGGCCTCCGCCCTTGCGCTGTGCCACGACACCGCCAAAAGGAGTATGTTTCAACACGATATTTCGGTAAAGCCCCACCATATTCTTTTGAGGCGGCTCAAACTGCTCATAGTAAGCTGTCCATCGACCCGCAGGCAACCGCATTGAAACAGCATTCGCCTTTTGCAGCACTTCCTCCACCTTGTTCCTTACGGAGGAAGGAACCGTCGATGAAAACGGGAGAAAGACAAATGACCCCGAATCACATCCAATCTCCTCCGTCAACACCTTTGCACCCTTGGGTGGCTTCAAGTCGTCTTCAGACAAATGCATCGAAATTGGCATTACCAAAAAAGGCGGTTTCCACCAAACAGGCACAGCAGTGTCTCCTCCGAAGTCCATCAGTATCAAGCCTTGGTCGCGCAAAAACGAGGCTATTTCGTCAGTGGCGTTATAAACATCGGCAATGTATGTAGGGTCGACAAGAACCACTCGCTCGCCAGTAGTGACGATCGTTCGACGGTTCCGAAAGTTGAGATTCGGAAACGCCGATTTGAAGTCGTCAGGAGCCTTGATAAGCCGTTTTGTCTCGACCACGACGCGGCCTCGGGTGAAGCGGCTAACCAGTCGTTGTCCTGCTTAGCTGCGTGATTGCCGTTTTGGTCGCAGCTTCAACCGCCGCTTCCCAATGTGGCTCGTTCGGGGAAAAACAGGCGGTAATGCCACGCGAACTATTGACAATCGCCCCCAACCCATCTGGTCGAAACGCCGCCGCGACATCGGCCGCCGTGCCGCCCTGAGCGCCAAAACCGGGAACCAGAAACCAAGCTTCCGGCAACAACTGCCGCACCGCCGCCAGTTCGGCGGGATGTGTCGCACCAACGACAGCCCCGACATCGCCAAAACCGCATTTGCCCAGGTTTTCCCGATTCCAATCCCCGACGGCGCTGGCAACGTGGTGAAACAGCGGCTTGCCATCGCATACCAAATCCTGAAATTGCCCCGCCCCCGGATTGCTGGTCCGCACCAAAACGAACAATCCCCGGCCATCGCGGCGAGCGCTTTTGATGAACGGCTCAATGGCATCGCGGCCGAGGTAGGCGTTGACGGTGAGAGCGTCCGCGTCCCAAACGGGTTGGCGGAGTTGCTCGATGCAAACTCCACCGAAAGCCGCATCCGCATAAGCTTCGGCGGTCGAAGCGATATCGTTGCGTTTGCTGTCGAGGATGGTGAGAAGCCCAAGTTGCTTGGCGTGTTGCAAGACACGCTGCAGAGCCAACAATCCAGCCGGGCCGCACATTTCAAAGAATGCGCTTTGGGGTTTTACCACCGGCACGAGCGGGGCGACGATTTCCAATACGCGCAGTGAAAGCTCCTCAAATGCGCGGGCAACCGTAGCAAGCGTGGTGCTGCCGTGGCGAGCTTTGATCTCTGCAGGCAGCTGCTCCCAGCGCGGATCGAGACCCACACACAATGCAGTGCCCTTGGCGCGAACGGCAGCGGCAAGACGGTCGGCAAAATTGTCGGCGTTCAAGAGAAAAGCACTCATTGCATCATTCAGATTCTGATTTCGGCTGCTGCACTGCCCGCCTCACCGGCGGCGGTGCAATAGCAGCCTTCGGCGGACTTTTCGTCCCCTCCCGCAACTTTTTCCGCGCACGAGACAATATCGGCCCGATAGTGTTCACTGGTATGCTCAGCTGCGTGCTAATCTCCTCGTAGCTCCGCCCTTCCAGATAATGCAGCCGCACGACCTGCCGCTCCCGCGATGGCAACTTTTTCAGGAGCTTACCCACCTCTTCTAATGTTTCCAACCCGGCGCTGCGAGGCGAATCATCGGCTTCCTTGTCCACGAGCGGTTTGCCGTCGATTTGCGGCTGCACTTCGCGGGTGCCGTGTCTCTTGGCCAATTCGTTGACGCAAATCCTTCTAGCTATGACGGTTAGATAGGTGGACAGACTGCTCTCTTTGCGAAAATTCCGCAGGACAGCATAGTCGTCGCCAACGATTTGCAGCAATATCTCCGCGGCCAAATCTTCCACGTCCTCGGGCTTGAGCGGCACGCTCCGCAAGTGCGAAGCGTGGTTGATAACATGATAAATCAGGCCCAAATAGCGGTCGACGAATTCGTTCCACGAGCCAGCCTGATGACTCAGGCAGCGCTTGAGCAGGTCGCGATCCGGCGTAGTCAGCGGCACAGTGATTTCCCCGTCTCAAGCGGCGCAAGCAGATTTGCGAGTGAATCGTGATGCGCAGGTTCCCCGGCTCATTTTACCGCAGCCGTGGCGGTTGGGGTAGGCCGCAATTGCCATTTGCAGCGAATAATCCGTTATCGCAAGTGTCGCCTTCCTAACGGTTGCCCTCTGTTAGCTGGGCCGAGCAATCGGTATATTTGATACCAACCCGCACGTTTAGCCGCGGCCCGCAGGGCCGCGCGGGCCTTAAAGGATATGCAAAACGATGAGCACCACCCAACAAGACCCATGGTTCCAGTCCCTCTTCGCCGACCGCATCGGCGGCGTCAACTACGGCAAGGGCACCGAAATCTACAAGTTCGAAAAGATCAAACGCGCCAAGCGGGCGGTTCTGGCCACCCACCCCGAGCGCCAGCTGCTCGATTTCGGCATCGGCGAAAACGACGACATGGCCGATCCCATCATCCGCGAAGTCGGCAAGCGCGAGATCGACAAGCTTGAAAACCGCGGCTACGCCGACAACGGCATTCAAAGTTTCAAGGAAGCCGCCGCCGGTTTCATGAAAAAGGTTTTCGGCGTCACGCTCGATCCCGCCACGGAGGTCAACCACGCCATCGGCTCCAAGCCCGCGTTGGCAATGCTGCCGGCCTGTTTCATCAATCCCGGCGATGTGACGCTGATGACGGTGCCCGGTTATCCCGTCGCCGGCACGCACACCAAGTATTACGGCGGCGAAGTCCATAACCTTCCTCTCTTGGAAGAAAACGGCTTCCGCCCCGATCTCAACAGCATCCCCGCCGACATCAAGAAACGGGCCAAGCTGCTCGTGCTCAATTACCCCAACAGCCCGACAGGCGCCGTTGCCAGCCGCGATTTTTACAAGCACGTCATCGACTTCGCCCTGACCAATCGCATTGTCGTGGTTCAGGACGCAGCCCACATTCTGCTGACCTTCGACGGCCCGCCGCTGAGTTTTTTGCAAGTGGAAGGGGCCAAGGAGGTCGGCGTCGAGATTCATTCGATGTCGAAGGGTTTCAACATGATCGGCTGGCGCATGGCATTTGTCTGCGGCCATCCAACCATCGTGCAAGCATTCGCCGACGTCAAAGACAACAGCGACTCCGGCCAATTCATGGCAATTCAACAAGCAGCGCGAGCGGCTCTGGAACATCCCGAGTTGGGCGACCGCGTCCGAGAAAAATACCGCCGCCGCCTGCACAAGCTCGTGTCTGCGCTGAATCAAGTCGGTTTCAAGGCAAAGATGCCAGGCGGGAGTTATTTCCTCTATGCGCGAGCGCCGAAAAGCTGTGGAGGCAAGACCTTCGCGAACGCGGAGGAAGCGTCGCAGTTTTTGATCCAGGAGCAATCAGTGATCTGCGTGCCGTGGGACAATGCTGGGCCCTATCTGCGATTTTCGGCGACATATCTGGCTGCGGACGAGGTGGAAGAAGATCGGCTGATGGCGGAGACAGTGCGGCGGTTGGGGCGGTTGCAGCTGCGATTTTGAGCATTCGCAAGACAGTTAGAGTGTCGTAAAGGACTGCCAGCAATACATTGTGCAAGTGACTTGTTCAGCCGAAATTCGTCAAATAGGAGTTGAAATAATGGGAGCCAACCGACCCGGAGTTCGCCGCACGGCCCGCCTCAAACGCGCCAAGAAAGAGGCTGAGCGCATCGCCAAAAAAGCCGCCGCCCAAACGCCGCCGCCTGCCGCCGCGCGCAAATAAAAAGCCGCGGCCCCCAAATTGGAGAGCCGCGGCTCACAACTGCCGGTCGCCGTCACGGCAGGAACTTATGCGTATGGCTGGCCACCGGGCCGTGGTAGCCACCCTGGGGCACCAGCACCAAATCCTGGTCGCGGTACTTGCTCCACATCAGGTTGCTTTGCGCCGACGCTGCCCAGATGCGAATCCGTGCGCCTCCAATCAGCCAGCCGTTGTCGTTCAGCGTCTTTTCCGCGCCCGGTTCAATGATGAAGTACTTGCCGTTTTCCGTCGCCGAGCGCCATTCCCATTGGTTCGTGGTGGGATTGAGATCGTAATATTTCACGTACACCTTGATCTTCTCGCTGGTCTCGTTTTTCACCTTCAGCAGTTTGCGGTTTTGTGTCGGCCAGCCGCCGAGTTGGGCCGCTTCCGGTGTCTGGATCGAGGTCGCCTTCAAGATCGGATCGTTGGCCGCCGCCTTGGACTTGATGTCATTGAAGGTTGCCGTGGTCCGTTCCTTCACTTTGGCGAAGAAGCTCGGCCAGTTGATCGCGTCGGGCCGCACTGCTTGCGATGGAGCGTTGGTCGAATCGGCCAGCGCCTTGGCCAGTACGCGCGTCATGTAACCACCATTGGAGTTGCACCAGCTCACTGTGCCCTTGGTTGCGGCGGTGAAATCGACCACGCCTTCGGTCTTGTAAAACAAATCGTAAAACAGTTTCGAATTGGCTTTCGCCCCGCCGGTCGCTTGTTGGCTTTCCGGCATGCCGGCCAGCTCAAAGCTGGGCTGGGCGAAGCTGAGCAGGCTGGCGTTCAACAGCAGGCTGCGGCCGCCGCCAGGTTGGTTGCCAAAGGGCACGTAATCGCTGCAGCAATCGGAGATGATGAAGGCCGATTGGGCGCCCGTGTTGAGCATCATGTTCTTGATCTCGCTGCGGAGAATATTGCCGCCGCTCGTCGCCAAGTAATGGCCCTTGTCTTTATCGGTGCCGCCGTGGCCGCCGTAGTAGAACAGCAAGGCCTGCTTGGGGTTGTAAGGCAGCTTTTTGAAATAAGCGCGGATCTTCTCCGGCGTGACATCGTCGCCCTGAATCACATCGAGATAAAGGCGATCCTTGAATTTGCCATTTTCGCTGCCATAGACCTCATTGATGACGTCCTTCATGTATTTGAGGTTGGCCTGTTGGGCCGGACGGTGAATATTATCGGAACCGCCGCGTTTGGCGGCGTTGGTGTCGATGACGAGAAAAATGCGGAGCAAGGAGGCGTCCGCGGAAGCGCTGTGAACATAGCTGAGCAGCACCACAAGTGCCGCTGCTGCCGTGAGAAACGGCCGAAAACGAATTCGAGGGGAAGCGATCATGACGGCTCTCCGGACGATGCAGAAGTATCAGTACACTTCCTCATACGGAGGGCTGGGCTGTTTGTGACAGCAATGCGGGATGTGCGGACTTATCAATCGTCTTTGGGGCCTTGGCGCTGTGTTTTGGTGAACGAGCGTTCCCTTTTGTCCTTCAATCGGCGTTCCTTGGATCCCCTTGTCGGTCGAGTTTTGACGCGGCGGCGTGGCAACTTAGTGGCTGCTAACAACAACGCCGCCAAAAGGTCGAGGCATTCTTGTTTGTTGCGGAGCTGAGACCGAGTGGTGTCTGAAGATGTAAAAAAGACGCCCTCATCGGTGAGGCGGCCGCGGTTCTGAGCGCAAAACCGAGCCTTGACTGCGTCAGGGACGCTGGGGCTGTTTGTTACATTCCAACGCAACACCGCTTTGGTGGCAACCTTGTTGACGTTCTGCCCGCCAGGCCCGCCGGAGCGCGCGTAACTCCATTCAAATTCGCTTTCCTGCACCTGGAGATGAGGGGTGATTATTAGCATGTGAAGGCCGTTTGTGTCGTTACGCACTGGCGTTTGGAGCAGCAGCGATTATAGTGAAGTTGCACGTGTAATGCCGCCAGTGGCAGGAGGGCAATGATGTCGATCGACCGTCGCCGTTTCTTGCAACAAACTGCCGCTATTGGCGCGGCGGCCGCCGGCCTGTCGCTCAGCGCCAGCGCTCCACGACCGATGGCCGACGGCCGCTGGCCAACCGGGCCGGAGTTTGACTTTCAGGACAACACACCACGTGTCCCTTATGGAGATGACAAACCCAACGTGATTCTGGTTCGCTTCGGCGGCGGTGTGCGCCGTCTCGAAACCATCCTCGATCCGGCCAATACCTATTGCCCGTTCATTTACCACGAGCTTTTCAAGAAAAACGGGGTCTGCTTTCCGAATGTCGAGATTGATTCGTCACCCAAAATCGAGACCAGTCATGGCCAGGGCACGCTTTACATCATGACCGGCCGTTATGCCGCTTACGCCGACATTGAAAACAAACCTTTCGCCGACCGTTTCATTCCCATTGTGCCGACAGTCTTCGAATATTTCCGTCACAAATACGACGTGGCAGCGCACCAGGCTCTCATCATCAACGGCGAAGACCGCATCAACGAGGATTTCTACACGTTCAGCAATTGCCGGCCCTACGGCATTCAGTATCGCTCGACCGTGCTAAGTCTGTTTCACTACAAACAGTTTCTACTGCGTGACGCCCTGGAAGTAGACCGCCAAGCCGGCGGCAATCTGCTGACCGCGCATGACCGCGAAGAAAAGCAAAAGAAGCTCGACGAAATGAACGGCCGCGATTACCGACAAGACATGACCATCATCAGCCCGGAACTGGAGGCGTTCTGGCGCAAATGGCGCGGCCATTACGGATCCAGCGGCCTGGTCAATCCTCGCAAAGACCGGCTATTGACCACGCTAACACTGTGGGCGCTCAAAGAATTGCGGCCCAAGTTGATGATGATCAACTATCAAGACACCGATTATGTCCACTGGGGCAATCGCTCGTTTTACACCCGTGGGATCTCGATCATCGACGAAGGCGTGCGCGAGATTTACAACGCCGTCCAGGCCGATCCGCTTTACCGAGATAACACCGTGTTTCTGTTGGTCCCCGATTGCGGCCGTGACAGCAATCGCGCCATGCCGGTGCCGTTCCAGCACCATTTCAATTCGCGCAGCTCGCGCGAGATTTTCGTCTTGGCGTCTGGGCCCAGCATCGTCCGCGGCGGCCAGGTCGTCAGCCGACACTCGGCCCATCAACAAATCAGCGTCGCCGCCACGCTCGGCAAGATCATGGATTTCAACACACCCGAAGTGGACGCCGGCGCCGGTGTCTTCGAGGAGATGCTGACGTGAACCAGCTGCTACCGCCGCCGTTGCCGGAGTTGGTCACGCTGCCTGTCACGGTCCGTTCTCGCTCAACCGTACTCAAGCGATTGGCTTCATTTGCAGTCGCTCTTGTAGCCTGGACCTGGCGCTGGCTCGGCGGCGCCGCGATGTGCTTCAACTTCTTCATTCTCAGCTGGATCACCTCCATTATCGCAGTCGGCTGGACCAATCGCGTTGTGCAAATGGTAGTGCTGCGCTGCTGGTGGTGGCGTAGCCCGGTCCGCGATGCATTGACATTTTCTGAGTTTTGCGCCTCGCTTGGACCGGATGCACCTTCGCCCCGGCCCCGTTGGTTTCTCCGCAACCACCTGCGGACCTATGTGCGACGGCCTAAAAACGGCAAACCACCTGGTCTTTTCACTCGCATACGTCGCATCCTGCTAAGTCCTGTTCAATCGCTGTGGCTCAACTTCAAGCTGGGCATCAAAGCCACCTTCTGCACTTATGCACTGACGGGCCTGCCCTGTCTATTGATGTTATGGTCCTGGGAACAAGGCTGGATCAATTCTTTCCACGGCGGCTACGAACAAGCCTGGCTCGGGCCGACCATGGGCTTTCTCGGCATTTTTGTCTTTGTCGGCGTGATGTTTTACGTGCCGATGGCTCAAGCTCATCAGGCCGCCACTGGACAGGCAAGAGCGTTCTTCGACTTCCATTTCGTTTGGCGTTTGGTCCGCGCTCGCATCACCGCCTACGTCATCCTGGCCATGATGATCGGCGTCTGGTCACTGTTGCTAAATGCCACGCGGTTCGTGGTGTTAACCGAGACCTTTCAGGCCAATGCGGCGCCGACACCGGAGGAAGGCCTGACCCAATTCGCCTGGTATTTGTTTAAACTGAGCCTGTGCATGTTTCCGGTCTATGTGCTATTGCGCATCTTCGGCGGTTTGGTCTATCAATCCGCGGTTATGAAAGCCCTGCGTCGCGGCACCGTGACGCGGAGCGAAGTGCATCCCACTCTCCGCGCTTGGCTCGACGCCTTGCAATTGAAAATCGTGC
>Ga0134121_10005695_pt1 | contig 10110 bp, 7 predicted proteins | sample KB301_FD_96463 | JGI IMG/M metagenome (GOLD analysis project Ga0134121, IMG submission 96463) | Terrestrial soil microbial communities without Nitrogen fertilizer from Kellogg Biological Station, Michigan, USA - KB3-0-1 | ecosystem: Environmental > Terrestrial > Soil > Unclassified ... | reverse complement strand
TTTTTTTCTTGTTCTGTTATTTTTTCTTTATGCGTTTGTAGTTTCTTTATCTCCTCATTATTCATGTGTGTGTTTAAACATACCCTTAAACAGCGAAAACCGGCTCTCGCCCATTAGGTATGTAGTTGCCAAAGATAAAGAGTTTATTGATAAAAACAAATTAAAATAAATTACAAATAAATTTGGTACTTTAAACAACCTTTTGTATATTTGTTTCGTTATATAAATAACAGGTACGACCAAACACCGGATATTATTAATTAAATCCTTTAAACAACTAAATTATGAAAAAGACAATGATTATGTGCATTCTGATAATAGCCTTATTTGGATGTAAAAAAGACAAAGACTTTACAGGAGAAACAATTGATGTTACTTTAAATACTAAAATAATAAGATATGATAACTATAAATCATCTACATTATTGGACTCTGTTAGATTTGATTTTTTTCACTCAATCAATGATTCTGTTCCATTTGTAACAAAATATTCTTCCTATGATGGGATTGTAACGGTTACTCTTAATAAAGAAACCACTTATTACTTAAGAACTCTTTCTATGACTTATAGGGATTCTGGAAACGCCAATGAACATTATTATACCTATTCAACATATTATAAATCTACTTTGGAGGTAAAAAAGAATGTTTTTATTCCAGACAATACTACTATATATTTTCATTATCCAGTATTAGGAAAGGGGTGTACAAAAACTATTTATATTGATCCAACCACTTATTAGGCTTTCTTATATGAATCTACATACATGAGATTCACAAAATAAAGGTTGTGTTTGGTAGTTTTACTGTTCTCTAATAGAATAGAAAATATATCGGAACGAATAACATCCCCATTGAGCAAAGGATAATCACTTGCTTGTAAATTGGGGGTGTTTTTGTCTCTCATGACAGAACCAACGTAAGTAGTATTGTCGTACTTTCTAAAGTCCTGTGGATAGGTATTGGGTGCTGCAATATCAAATAGCCCTAATAATTCACTACTTTGTCCTTCCGGAGTAGAAATATCAGTACAGTCCCACTGTGATGTTGATTTTTGTTCTACTATTTGTAGTATTTTTGTAATGTCCGGCTCCTGGTTACAAATCATTTTTAATTTTGACTTGTATTGAACCCCATAAAAATTATTATATAGTGAATTACTTCTATGAAGCCATAATTGGCCACTAACAAAAGAAACCATCTGAGTATTTATTTTCTGATACCATTCTCCCACATAACTCATATGAGATGTCCACCGGTTTAAATTCTCAGACCATGCTAATGTTTTTTTCTCTACATCGGTATTTGGTATGGTTATGATATATTCATTGTGATAAGGGTCTATTCCGGCATAACATTTAAATGAAGTAAGAGTTAATAGATATTGGCTTCTTTGATAGAAGAACGCCTTCCTACCTAAGTCTGATAAAAAGTTAAGCCCGTCTTGTCCATATCTCCATACAATGCCCCTTAAAGCATCAAAACCATATACAACTCCATTGTTTTGTACTACTGATTCAGGATTAACAGTACCTACCAATTTTTGTAAGGGGTTAACAGTACCTATTACTTTGTCTGTAGCTACTATATTTTGACCACCAGTAGCATTTTTAATAACCTCCTGTCCTATATACATAGAACTAATTTCATTCTCCTGTATGGCCAGTAAAACAGTCCCTTCTGCTTGGTTATTAGAGGCTGCTATTAATTTTCTTACTGCCCCATTATTTGTTAGTGCTTCTTGATCAAGTGAATCAAAACTATTTACAAGATTGATAGCAGTATCTAAAATAAATCTCCCACCAAATCTAACTAATGTATTTCGTCTTGTTTCTTTGTCTCCATTTTGTAATATTATATTAGCCCTCCCTGTATTATTATCCCATCCCGTTATTGTATCATTACAAACCATTGATTCTATAATACCTGTTGTATCAATAGCAGACTGTGCAACAGCACCAGAAATATTTGTTCCGGTTAGTTCGAAAATGCCATTCTTGAATCCATTAACTGTATTATAGGTTGAGGCTGATATATTAATATTCCCACCAGATCCCTTAGTTGTACTGTATATTATAAATCTAGCTATTACATCTCTTGTTTGTATTGTTTGTTCTTTGCCTATAAAGAACATAAACGCTTTATATGCCTTGTTTGCTCCGTTTATCTGATTTACTAATTCGGTAGCCATTAAAGTCTCAGTCATTCCATTATCAGCAGTATAACTTCCGCCAACATAATTATCTCCATTAATTGTTATTGATAATGAGGTGTTTGGAATAAAACTAATAGCCTGTACACTTATCGTTGTTCTAGCATGGTATATTATTGAATCATTTAAATTTCTTCTATAAACATCTCCAGATACATAATTATATAATCGTAATACCCCAAATATATCTGTACCAGAAAATGTTCTTTGTGTAGTACCTGGATCTTTTATTGGAAACTTAAATGGCGTTTCATAAAATAATTGAGTATTACTTTTGGAAGGTGAATATATTTCAACTAAAATTTGAACCCCTGGAGGCCCGAATGTTGATGATGTATCAACGCTTATAGAATTACCTGCATTCCCATTTTGTAAAACTATAGTGGAATTACCAAAAGAATCTGTGTTATTACTTAAAACTTTATATTTATATAAGCTGGAAGTAGAAGCTAAAGAACTTTGTGGGAATACAAGAATGTCTCCTATTGCTGCAACATAACTAAGTTCTCCATTTATTGTATTGAATAATATTTCAAATGTTTGTGCATTTGATTTTACAATCATTGCATATCCCTGTATAAAAAATCCTTTATTTAAAGCATTAGACCTAACAATTCTATAATGTGTAGCCCATATTGGAGGTGTTCCTATAAGAGTAAAGCTAGGTGCAACAAAGAACTGCATGTTTACTCTACCTAATTTATATACACCACTTTTTCTATCGGCCCTATCATAAAATACTATTCCTATATCATACGCTTCTCCCTTTTTCCATTTAATTTGATTTTTACTGATAGTACCACCCTCTGTTAATGAACTTATACTAAAATCAGATGATACAATATCGAATCCTTCTGTGCAATCTCCTTGAAATATTCTATTTTGAACAGATGCTAATGCCCCTGCTATTTTTGGGGCACTATCAAAATATTTAGCTGTTTCATCTGCGTCAACTATAGAATATGCTGTGTCATTATAAAAAGCATATACAACTGGTGTACCTGATGTTGGGAAAGGTAATCTATCTATATATTTAAAATTAACATTACTGCCATCTTTAAATGCTATCTCAATACTTTTTATTACAGTACTAAAATATAAATAATTGCTTGTCTCTTCATTGATAATAGATATATCTATTCTATTTTTTCTTGCATCAACATATCCAGTAGGCATTGTAGCAGATATTTCAGACCAAACCGTTCTGCTATCATCTTTATAAACATATCTATATATAAACTGATAAGATTTATCATTCATATTATTGGTAAGTGTTGGATTGGGTATATAAGGTACATCTGTACCAGAGGAATTTACCCATCTTCCATTTAAAGAAGCTTCTTTGGTCGGAGGTATTCTTATGAAATCAATCATTGGTTCCACAAAAAATGTCCCATATCCTGATGCCTCAGACAAGTCTAAAGATCGTGGTGGATTATAACCATCCGTCCAATGTAATACTCCGTTAATTAATGCTGTTCCTGTGATAGGATAAGAAGCATTAAAATTTAACCTACTATGTTTATAAACCAGTGAAATAGTATTGGCAACCGCATCGTATTTTAAAATACTATGTGCGAATTTTTTAACTGTACCACTTACTCCGGAAGCTCCTGTTAACACTATGGATTGTAATGATGGAGTTATGTAGGTTAACGGATTTAGAACAGCAAATCCAATAGAACTTTGTTGTGGATCTACAATCCACTTACCCAATATATTTGTTCTGCCAGATATACCTGATATTTCTACTAAATCAGACAATACTAATCCATGTGCCGATGCAGTAAAGACTATGGATCCCGTTGTGCCTTGTATGTTTATGCTAGATTCATTACACAAAAAATAATACACGCATTTATTTACAATATCTTCGTGTGATCCTATAATTTGATTTGTTCCAGTCGGAAGTGTATAAGATACCAACGTATTCCCTTTTACATTCTCTACCGAAAACATACCATTATCTTCAGAAGAACCTATATGGATATTCAGCGCATCCCGATAACTACCTTCCTTCATAAAACGGTCAGCAGTATCAGTATCAAGTCCTGTAAAAGTATGTTGCGATTTTTTAGCCATTTACATCTTAGGAGCTTGTATGTAGTACTTTCTTGATAATTCCAGAACTTCGCGTGTAGTAAGTCCCATTACTCTAATTCTTGCTTTACGTAGTTCATTGTAATACTGAAATTCACTTTCTTTGGCATTGCCCGAAGCGGCACCGTGTTTATGCCAGGCTACTCTCCAGTGGATATAAAACTGTATACACTTTTCGGCATAAGAATTAATAATAGTTTCTTCCTTTGGATCAAACCCATTGGATATATATTCTAAATAAACATCTGTAGTATTTACATCCGAATTAAACTGTATTACACCGTGGTCTCCTAGATTTCTTAGTACCCTGAAATATCCTATGTCTGTATAACCACCGCCTATGCCATATAGTTTACCGGTTAACTCTCCCCATTCGTTTGTATAATTAAAGAAGTAATATCCACCGTATAAAATAGAATCTATGGGAATTGAATTAGCAGGAACATTTGAAGTATAAGGTTGTAAAGCTCCGCAATCATCCCGAACCGTTAAAATCGGCAACGTATCACAAACACCCATTACCTTTATTCTGTCTCCTATAACTACTCCTACCTTTACCCAATCTACAAAGTCTAATGGTAATTCTACTTGTTTTACAGCATCCATAGTAAGCCTTACTGTTTTTACATCTTGGGCTGAGTCCATGTAAAAATCCTTTGCTCCTTCCATGCCAAATTGAAGGTACCGTGCGTATTTATGCAACGATTCTTCCCCATTAGCAATGAGAGCCTGTCTTACTATTTTATCTAATGTTACGTAGCTATCCATTTATACTTGCGGGTTATCTACATTGTCTACTATTTTATCTTGTGGCATTTTCGGGATCATAATACTCATTACTTCCTTAACAATAGTTTCTTCCATATCAGGAGGAATTACCACATCTGACCCTGCTGCAACAATTAATTTAACCATTACTTTACTGGTTCCTTGTGACATAATATCTTTGGTGAAGAATACTTTGTTTCTCTCAGGATAGAACCCTGTTTTTAACTCTAAATTTCCGGCTGGCAAACCATTATACAAAGAACTAAATCCTACTTTTACAGGAATAAAGAACCTGCATTTACCATTCATAGGAGTAATCTGGTCAAGCCCTTTATCATTCGGAAGTGCTACAAATGGCTGAGTTAAGGTAATATAATCTTCTCTTCGTACTAAATCTTTTTTAACATCACAAATATAAGTAGCGATATACTGTCCTGATACCCCATGCACATCTTCGGCACGAATATTAGTAAAATATTCTATTTTTATAGCTGCATTTAGCACCTGCAAAATAAGCAGTTCTATTTCACGAGGATCTATTTGGGAATCCGATATCTGGTCTCCACCTACTAGCCTTCGTATAATCTGATCTCTAAGTACTGCTAATGATGCCATTTTTATTGATCTTTATTTTCTTTGTTCTCACTCCACTGTACTAATTTCAAGTCTTCTAAGTTAATACCAAGTACCGACATTGCCCTTGTCGTAACTTTTGCCAAATCAACCTCATTCCACTCTACATCTACCGATGCTGCATCGTCATAAACTTCCCGACCATTTGAAATAGTAGTGGCATATACAGGCTGTACTGGTTTCTTTAAGTATGCAAATTTAACATTTGTTATCGTAATAGGATAGAACTGTACATACGTAGCATAGAAAGCACACATAGGGTAATCTACCGTAGGAGGAACTAAATTATTATTAATTCTCCTGGACAATGCTGCCCTGTCTATGGTATCTACCATAATATTAGTAGTCCCGGAAGTAATTTGTCCTATCTCATGGATAAAATCTGCTGGTAGTATATATTGTCCACTTCCGTTTAATGTAATTACAGTCGGATCTGTAGCAAACGGCCTTAAACTATCATATATAGCATTGTTTTCTTCAAACATTTTATAATAAAAGTCAAACAGCCATTTTGAGGCCATGTACACAGCAATATCTATCTCAACTGCTGTATGGTAGCCAGTCCTTCCTTTTGTAGTAAGAAGGTTTATTTGGTCATGTATTTCCTTTATTTTCTTAGCCATTTTACTCTTTACTTTCTGTATGCGTTACTTTTTCTACTGTTTTATCAAATCGGTTAAATAGTCTTGCAAATACAGAATCGTTCATAAATGCCAACAACAAAGACACTCCAATCACCGCAAGTGGTGCCCACCAAGGAATAGTTACTTTCTCTTTTAGCGTCATAAAGGCCGGCAGAACATATTCAATGGCATACATCATACATCCAATAAGCATTAGTACAACCGAGAATATTGTAGTAATTGGGTTGCGTTTCACATCCACGTTTTGCGGAGAAATAGTAATTGTCTTTTTTTCGTCTGTTATATTTTCCATAGTTTTAATATTTAGTTTGCGCTTACCGGCTTCCATTCGCCCGTAGCAAGTTTTAATACAATGTCATTTGTGGCAGCTCCTACACCAGCGGCCTGGCCAGTAATTTTAATAATATTTGTGTTGGATAAAGTTAATCCTGTTAGTTCGCCGACTGCTGTATAGGCTGCTAATGCTGCGTTTTGGGTGTTCATACAAACCGTGTATCGAACAACCGTAGAGCTTACCCGTATAATATTTACTTTCACATCCCATGCAGCCGATGCGCTAATAGTAAGGGTTCCTGAATCAAATATTGCTGTACCTCCGAAATAAACTTTCATTTGTCTTGTCGCTGTAGCGCTGCTTACAAATGTTCCTGCGTAGTTGCTGCTTATCTTAGCTCCGTTAGCCTCTAATGTATTTGCAGGGGTAGTATAAGTATGAAGATCCGTTTCGGTGGTTGTGCTATTCCCTGCGTCTGCGAAAGCGTCGAATATGGTTCCTCCTAAACCATACCTTAATGCCGAGTTTTTTGTTTGGTAAAATGAGTTGTTATACTCTATTACTCCAGCTTCTGCCGTAGTTAAATTGGTTCCGCTTGTAAATTTTAAAGGTGCTGTACTTGCTGTGGCGGTACCTGCTCCTAAATGTAGTAGTGCTGTGGGGGTGGTAGCTATACCTCCTGAATATATTTTACTAGACACCCTAAAACTAGTTGCTGTAATATTGAATGGCGCATTGTTAGTTGTTAACGAAGTACTCACGTCTGAGTTGACTGTTAAATCGAATGCTTTGTTTGAGGTTGATCCTTGCCGATAAGAAGTTAAAACATTCGGGAAGCTACTCGTTGGATAGGCAGTCATTATTATATTTCCTGTGGTAAATGACATATATTTTACGTTCCCTGACTTGTAATCCATGAACCCAGTAAAAGGGAAATACCACCCGGTAAAATGTTCAGTCTGTATTCCGTTAGATGGTAATTGAATTGACCCAAAACCTGTCACGCCATCATTAGGAACCAATACACTAGATTTTCTGAAATTTATTGCGCCTGACATTGCCTCATTGTATGAAACTGGCAGAACTGCTCTTATAAGGCCTGCCCACATATATGTGGCCGAGGCAAAGGTTGGATGAATGGCATCTGCAAGCATCGAGTTAGCCACTGCATAGGTGAATGAAGGCCAATAATTTTGCATATCAAATGCGCTGTATCCGCTGTCTGTTACAGCCTGTATAATCTTTGTTCGATAGTCAGCTAGTTTTATATTAGCAGCTGTATCCGCTACTGTTGGGGATGCTAGTTTTCCTCTAAAAGTTTCCGTAATTATTACTGGAGAGCACTTAGAAGGTAAGTTAATATTTTTTATTAGGTTTTTTAAATTAGTGATATAAGTAGTCGAAGAGGCTCCTGTTCCACCGCTTCCAGCGTCATTAGTACCAAGCCATATTATACATAGTTTAGGGTCTTTTGCGGCAATAAACTGTTTTGTATATAAATTTGTAGCCGCCCCAGACCATTGAGAAGCTTTGCTATTACCACTTTGTAGGATATGTACTGAATATCCGGTTTGTGCTTTGTTATAAAAATCTATGCCATAAAATCTTACTGACCCAGAAGTAACGGTAAGTACAATAGTATGTGTGCTGCTATTGCCAAGCCCCGTGCTAACTGTAAGAGTGCCTAATGAATCACTAACTGCCGATGTATTAACGGTAACTGCACCTCCTCCGTCTATAGAATAAGTAAAACTTCCTCCGCCAGAAGTTCTATTGTACCATAAATTAAAAGCATCAAATCTATATTTTGTTGCGGGAGTTATGGTAAAAACTGCTCCGCTTGCTGCATCTGCTCTACTTCCCGCGATACCCCAATTCGCTGACGTAGTACTATCGTTTCTTGTAAGAGTTGCTGCCGTTCCACTATTCACAAAAGATATAGCAGGAGTGCCATATATATTTGAATAAAAATGCACAAAACCTAAGCTATTTATTTTATTATACTGACCTATTAAATCAAGCAAAGGCAATGGAGCTGATTCCAATCTTGAATCCCCGATAAATACCAAGTTTGTGGGAGCATTTGTGGCCCCTGAGTTATTGTAAAAAGGAGACATAAAAGATATTCCTACCCTGCTTTTATAGAAAGTGGAGCCGGTATAGAAGTAATCAGGAGACGAAACAATAGTATTTGATGTTCCGGTGATGCTTCCTGATGGTATTACATAATCGGTTCCCGCTGCCGCTATACTGGGCACTCCTGTACCAGTAGTATTTTTTAGTATACCAGTGGGAAGTCCTGAGAGTGATGTGTTATTTATTTTTGTGACCGTTGCGCTTAACACTCCTGTGCTTCCTGGTGCCGTTACATCTCCGTTAATGCTTATGGTTTGATCGCCGGTGTTGGTTCCTGAACTTGTCCCCGAATGAGTACCCGATATTGTTGTAGTTCCTGTTACTGCTATAGAAGGGGAAGAAGAGCCGGAGAGGGCTATTCCGTTAAACAAAGTAGCTGTTAGGGTGTCGGCGGCTACGGTGTTGAGCGTAGATTTAACCACTACCGTATCATAGCAAGACTTAAACGTTTTGTTTTTGGTTGTGCCAGTTGCGCTAATTCCAGCGCATTGAGAATAAGCGTTTATGCTTATAAATGTTAACAAAATAATTAATAGTTTTTTCATAGTTATAAAATTCTTGATGATGAAAATATCCATGTTGCTCCGTTGTATTTCTCTAGTAGTATTGCTGGCTGTCCTGAATCGGGGTCGCTTCCTTTATACTCTCTAACATCTCCACTCATTGGTACATCTGGGTCTCCTATCCAATAAATAGGCTGGCCCTGAAGTATGATAGGAGTGTTCATGTAAAGACCGCCACCGTCTATTGTAAGTGTGTTTGAAAGTCCGTTCCTTATTAATATCTGAACGGCTGCTATGGTTAGGTTATTTATATTAGGGGTGAACCCAGGCACATCTCCAACATGTAAATCATCCCCAGGAGTATTTACATCTATACCTTTACCATCTGCAAAAAGCAGATCTCCTGTTATTGGCCCTCCTCCAATAAAAGGGATGTATGCTGTTAAATCTTGTGCTATTCCTCCAGGGGAAACTTTTGAACCAGCATTTATAACAGTAGTAGCAACTGCATTTCCTGTGTATCCAAGATTTTTTAGTGTTACGACAATTGATGAAGAAATAGAGACTACTTGATAATATCCAGCTGTTTCTATAAATACAATTTGGCCTATACCCATCCAATTTGTACGCAAAACAGTTACATTAACATTTGATAGTGATGCAGGAACAATAAAGTTGCTGGAAGTAGTTGTAAAAGCATTATCTCCTATAGAACCTACTGCTCCATCGGCACCTCTTGCCCCTCTCCAATCAAATCCTGCCGTCCAATCTGCAAAAGCATCTGAATTTTTAAGAAATATCTGTCCAGTATCATTAGCATAATAAGCAAATGGCCTACCT
>Ga0134121_10005694_pt1 | contig 10110 bp, 12 predicted proteins | sample KB301_FD_96463 | JGI IMG/M metagenome (GOLD analysis project Ga0134121, IMG submission 96463) | Terrestrial soil microbial communities without Nitrogen fertilizer from Kellogg Biological Station, Michigan, USA - KB3-0-1 | ecosystem: Environmental > Terrestrial > Soil > Unclassified ... | reverse complement strand
CTCGTCGGTCGCGATCCCGAGCTCGTGCAGTGCCTGCTTGCGAGTCCGGGCGTCCTCGATCTGCTCGCTCAACGCCCGGACTTCCGGGTTGGGATACGCGGGCGTTGGCGTTGCCACCCGAAGCGCGGCCGGACGGCCCCCCGATGCTCCGCTGGCGATCTCCGCGGTACCAACCGCTGTCCCAGCGCTCGCCACATCGCTGCCGGCGCGCGGCGGAACTGGCCATGCCGTAGCGACCAGGTGCGCAAGGAAACGAGCCGCGTTGCGCGAGGCGGTGACCTTCCAGCCATCGCGTTCCGCCGTGCTCGCCTGCGCGCCTGGCGCCTTGGGGTACGGCATGTCGGAGATGCCTCGCACCAGGATGAACCCGACGGCCCGCTGGCCCTGGACCTCGTGCACGGCCGCCGCGACACCAGCCCCCTCCATTTCGACGGCGAGCAGCTTGGGCCACGCCGCGCGCACGGCGGGGAAGAACGCCTCGTCCGGATCGTCGATTACCTTGTCACCCGAGGCGATCATACCGGTCCGCGCACGAGGCGGGCCAGCTGGGTTGTCGGCATCGCTCCACCACACCGCACCCGTCGCGTTTACTGCGTCCGCGGCGCGCACCAGTGCCTCGTTGCAGCGGTACGTGAAGTTCCCGCGCGGCGCAAACCCGCCAGTATCGACCTTGCCGTACTCGTAGTCAGTGACGACCGACGACACTGCCACGTCGCCGCGGCGCTGACCATCCCGATCGAAGCCCCCGGCGACGCCGACGAACGCGATGTAGCGCGGATCGAACAGCCCGATCGCCTGGCTCGCCGCAAGGGCGCCGAACGTCGTCGTCGCCGTCCCCATGCCGACCACCACCGTGAATGGCGCGCCGTAGTGCTCCGCATCGATCATCCCGAGCTGCCAGGCGCACGTGTTTGGGGTAGTAGTGGTGCCGCGTAGGAGCTCCGGCTCGCGCAGGCACGCCAGCGTCGCAGCATATTCCTCGGGGAGTACGGTCAAGACCACCAGGTCGGCGGTCACGTGCCCCAGCTCATGCACCTGCTCGGAAGCGCCCATCCTCTTCTTCGTCAGGCATCACAATACACAGGCCGGGCCGGTAGGAGAAGCCAGCGGGGCGCGCTACGAGTTCGGGACCACCAAGTCCGCCTCGCCGATGCCGCCACCTCCTGAGCTCGCTGCTCTGAGGTGTGAGATCCTCGCCGAAGATGTTGCGGCATTTCACGGCGAGGTTTGCGGAGGGGTGAGCGTGTCCCAGGTGTCGAGGAGCACGCGTAGGCTGGCGAGGTCACCTGCGGCACAGCGCTCGCGAAGTGCGTCGAAATAGTGTGCTTCTAACACTTCTCCCGGTCTTCGCTTGGTGTAGTGGAGCCGGGGGTTCTTCTCGAGGAGCATTGTTTTCAAGTACGCGAGGTGGAAGGACGCGCGCGTGACGTAGCCGGGCAGGCATCCCATACCCTCTGGATCGGCGGTGCGAACGTCGAAGAAGCGCTGGAAACGGAGAAGGTCGGGTGAGGTCGGATTGCGCGTCATCATCGTACGGTGGCCGAGGAACCACGTCTCGGCGCAGCAATGCTGCACGATCACGTGCGAGCGGAAGTGCGGGTTGCCATCGCGCACTCGGGTATCGCGCTCGGCGCGGGCGAGCTCCTCAGCGATCTCGGCGAGCTTCTCCGCGTACGACAACTCCTCCGAGTCGATGCAGATGAAGAAATGATCGGCGGCGGGGTGATCCTTGAGGTCGAGGAGCGAATCGTGGATGCGATTGACGTAGCTCGGGTAGCCGCCGCCGGAAATGACGTAAAAGCGATCGCCGGTCAAGTCGGAGACGAGGGCGACCTCCGACAGGTGGGGCAGCACGTGGCCGATCCAGCGGCAGTAGAGCTTCGTCTCGGTGCGGTCACCCTCGACGAGGAAGTACAGGTTCACGATCCGTCCTGCACGTATTCGGGCAGGTTGATAAGGCGCGTGAACGCCTGGTGGTGGGAAGCGCCGCGGAGAGCCGGGATGTCGCGCGCGCTCACGACGCGCACCACGGAGCCCTTGCGCATGACGAGCTTCCAGGTGTCGGTCGGGAGGTTGTTGATGATGTAGGGATGGTGGCTGGTGAGGATGTACTGGAAGTCGGGCGCCCGCTCGAGGAGGAAGTCAACGAGCGGCGGCATGCAGTTGACGCCGAGGCTGTTCTCGAACTCGTCGATAACGATGACCGAGCCCGGTGGTGCGACGGTCAACTCGATCAGGTGTGCGAGCGTGCGCACCATGCCGGAGGAGATGCGCTCCTGAGGGATCCAGTCGTCGTAGCCTTCTTCGCGGATGCGGAGTACGAGCTTCGATCGACTGGCCGGGAGTTGAACTCGCTCGACTCCGATCTCCGTCACACCTGGAAAGATGGCGCAATATGTAGACTGAAGATTGTTCCAGTCATCTTTCAGCGTTTCTTGAATCACGTAGCCACTGTAATTAACGAGACCTCCGTAGAGCGCCGAACGGCCTACTGCGAACGAGGAACGCAAGCGGTCGAGATTCTCCACAGGTCGCTGGATACGTACGTTTATCTCGCCATCGCTGAAATCAGGCTCTTCGGGGCGTACGGCTTCGCTGAACACGACCCTTCGAAACGCATCCCGGATAGGGTGCAGGGATGGCTCCGCAAGAAGCAGAACTGCTGTTTCGGAGGACTTCAATTTCGGAATGGACTTCTCCTCGTAGACGAAGTGCTCCTCCGTGCGATCGATCAGTGTTTTTTGATCCGCTGTGACGCGTTCCATGAGAAACGACGGCAGCGGAGGCTTACCCGCGCCGGGGGACTCGGAATCCGAAGTCCGTGTTTTCGCCTCCCAACGGTACGCTACGTCCTCATGCTCGAAAGCCAGAGCCCAGGCGCAGTCAGGAGGGGCCGCGCTGCTCCTCAGCGTCGCCGCGCAAACCCGCTTCAGCGCCTCGACAATCTTCGTCTTACCTGCGCCCGACACGCCGACGAGCAGGTTGAACGCGTCAAAGCTCATCTCTTGGAGCGTCCAACTCGTCTTGAGGTCGGTGAAGCTGAAGCTGGTGATCTTCATGGGCGGAGCTCTTGTCGAATGAGGCTGCCCCGACGCAGCGGTGGGGTCAAGCAGCCGGGTCGGCCCAAGCCCCACGTCATGGCTACCAGCGCTTCCCGATCAGCAGGACATCGAGTCGCAACGCGAACGGGGTACTTGCTCGTCCGATGTCGACCATGCCGTTCATGCCGGGCGACGGCATTGGAAGAGGCGATGGGAGAGACTGTGGAGGTGCCGTGCGGAAGTACGTCATCGCGTCGATCTGGATGCCGCTATAGAACCCCTGCGCGAGATCTATGGTGACACCCGCCAGAACGCCGAGGTGCGCCAGAACACTTCGGGCCGGCGCGGTGTCGTCCATCGCGTGCTCGTGGATATACGATCCGCCCAGGCTGAGCCCCACGCTGACGGCAACCCGGCCCACATCCCACGCATGTGTGCCTCGCCCCTCGACGTCGAACTCATCGATGTTCGTGCGCGACCCGTCGTCTAGCTCGCTCCGGCAGAACCCGACACGAGGCGCGAGGCTGATGAACTGCAAGTCGATCGCGTAGCCGGCGAACGCTCCCTGACAGAGGCCCTCGCCGCTCCACAGCGATGAGCGTAGCGAATAGCCAGCCTGTACGCTGCTGGCGTGGTGCAGATCGACGTGGCCCTTGCGCACGAGCCTCGCGTAGCCGATGTGCTCGAGCTCCTGCTCGCTGACATGGTGGTCCTCGGCCGGCTGCAGCACCAGCGTGCCTTCGAGCAAGAACTCCGAGCCGCGGCCGCGCACGAAGTAACGACCGGGCTTGACGCTCAGCCGGCGGGTCCGATCGTGCGCACCAACCTCTGCCACGACCGCGCCGTCCTCGCCGCCCTGGATCAAGAGGTAGCTCTTGCCCTCGGGAAAGCTGATCAGCGCACGCTGGTCATGGGTCCGGCCCAAGCTGGTCAACACCACATCACCGTGGCCCCCGAGCTCGTAGCGAAACGTCGGGTGCTGCGTCCCGCTCAGCGTCCGGCTGCTCGCGCGCAGCGTGTTGTCGTAGGCATATTGATAGGCCTCGCCGAGCGTGACGCTGCCGTTGCCATCCTGATCCGCTGCACCAAGCAGGCCCGACACCAGGTAGTGGGTGAAGAACGAGCCGCGCAGCGTATCCGATTCCTGGGCGTTCTCGCTCTCGGAGCTCGCGGTCCAGAAGATCACGCCGTCGCTCGGGATGCGCTGATCAAGCGCGATCTCGAACCCCGGCTGGATCGTTCCACCCTTGACGCGGGTCAACGCGCCGGACCGGCACGAATCGAGGATCAGCACGCGGAGCGTCGCCGCCGAGCCGCGCACGAGCTGCTCCAGCTGCACCAGCTCCAGGAGGCTTCGTCCGAGGTGCAGGGCCGCCTGATCGGAGTGCCCCGAGTAGTACACTAGGAGCTCGGACTGCGCGCCGCTCGCGGTCTGCGTGCGGATCCGATCGTTGAGCGAGATCAGGCTGCGCCGCACCGCCTCGGCGTCCTCGGAGCGGAGCATCAACATGTTCTCGGGACGGAACCCGCCGAGCTCGCGCAAGACCTCGTAGAGCCGCCGCGCGTCGTCCTCGGCGTAGCGCAGGTGCTGCTCGTCGCTATCCCCGGCGTTGTTACCGATGATCAAGGCGTAGCGCTCGACGTCGGCATGCAGTGGGCGCGGCGCGAGCCCCACGATCACCGCCACAGCGAGGACACAGATCCGGTTCATGGTGCCCGGCGCTTCTCGATCATCAGGGCGTCCGCCACACAGCCCCTCGGGAGCGCGGCGTCCCGCGCGACCGCGGCCTGGAGCTGATCGACGGAGAGCGGCTGGTCGCAGAACACGCCCACCAGTCGCTCGATCCCCAGCACGTCATCGAGCACGACGCTGAGCGGCAACACTTGGTCTCGGCCCACCCCGAGCGGCGCGGCCGTCGGGCCATCCGGGTAATACACGCTCACCTTGTGGGCGCCATCCATGCTGATGATCGCCAGGAAGGCAGGCCCATCCGTCGAGGCCGTGAAGTTGATCGCGTCGTTCGGGAACACGACCTCGCGGGGGCCTCCCTTGCGAACCGCGTTGCCGTGCTTGAGATAGAACGCGATCGTCGGCTTGCCCTTGCTGCGTGTCTCGGAGGCTTCGTGGCGATCCCGCGACACGACGAGCCACAGGCCGAACGCCGCTGCGGCCGCCGCGATACCGGCCGTCCAGCGCCGGCGGGGCCGTGGCCTGTGCAGCGCCACGTCAAACATCGCGCGCTCCCGGCGGTGGGTGGCGAGCAGCGCGGTGCAGCGCTCGCACGACGCGTGGTGCGCTTTCAGATCGTCTCGATCTTCGAGCTCGCCGTTCAGCAGCTGATCGCAGTGCAGGCGAGACAGACAGTCGGGGCCGCGCACGGCGTGCTCGGTCATCCGCATTGGGGGATCCTCGTGGTGACGTGGAGGCGCTCCAGGATGTTGCCGATGTGGCGGCGAGAACACCCCATCAGCACTGCGATCTCGTCATGGGTCATTTCATCGCAGTAGTAGTAGATCGCGACTTCTGCGAGTTCGGGTGGCAGTCGTGCCAGCACGTCGCGCGCCAGCACCATGTTCTCGCCACGGGCCGGTGCGCTGATCGGCATCGACTCACTTCGCTCGAGCCGGAGTCGCGCCCGGTTCTTGTTGTCGCGCAGCCGGTTCAGGCAGAAGTGCGTGGTCCGGGTGTAGAACCACGCGGTCGTGCCGCCGCGCTGTTCGAAGGGTTGGCGATCGGCTAACGACAAGAAAATCTCCTGGAGGGCATCGCGCGCTTCCTCTTCGTCTTGCAGGATCTGACGTGCTCGGCGCAGGACTGCGGGACCGTGCTCTCGATAGAGTTGCTCGAGGAGCGCTGCGGTCATCATGCGGCGGGCAACAGATGCGCCAGGCGACGTGCGCCAGGCAATACGGGATGCAAGCCAGTGATCACCTCGAAGTTGTCGGGGGCCTGCTCCAGGCTGCTCGATCGCATGATCGTACGTTAAACACGTGAGCCGAGGTTCCACGGCACGCGATCGTCATTTGCGAGGCCAGCGTGTCCCACTGTTGTTGCATGATCATGCATATCGCGCTGTTAGCCGCCCCTGCAGGCTCGTATAGGGCAATGTGTGCAGGTGCCGAGATCGAGGCTTCGCCGTATCGAGGGTATCTACGGATGGATACCGGAAGCGTCACTCGTCACCACGACCACCAGATCGATGGCCGCCCCTTGCACCGTGTGAGGGATTCGGATCTCGACCTTCCCCGGGCTGACCGCCGTGAACCGGTACAGCTGCCTGGGGCCGCCGGGGTTCGGTGGCCCCACGAACGTGGCATCCAGGAGGCGCATGGAGTCCGACGAGAACGTCGGATCACCATACTGACCCGGGCCAATGGTCTGCAGGAGGAGATCAGTCTCCTGCCCCACGACGATCGTCGCCTGCTTCCCGGTGTCGGCCTCCGAGAGCTGGAGGGTGTCCATCCTCGCAGTCGACGGGGAATCCGACATACAGCCTGAGGCGAAGAGCACCGAGGTGAACAGTCCAGCTGAAACGAACTTCATGAGCCACTCCTTCAATCTTTCGAGATTAAAACCGTACCCCCCCGAAATACGGCAAAAGATCGGTGCCACGCCGCCGACCGCGACGCGTGAGCCTCCTGACCGTGACCTGGCACGACGCCGGGTCCAACGAAAAACACCGGCACGGGACATGCTTCCTTGGTGAGGACAAGGAGATCACCATGACCAGCCCCAACGGACTTTCAGCTTCGACGCTAAGCGACCGGATTCACTCGCTCATGTCCAACCTCAAGAACGCCGGGGAGCATCTGTCGAGCGCGGCGGCGTCCTTCAAGAACAAGGCATCAGAGGCGAAATCGCACGCCGCATCGAGCGTCGGCTCGTTTGCCGCCAAGACCGGCAAGGTGATCAAGGATCACCCGATCATGGCGATCGGTGTCGCGGTCGGTGCCGGGTACCTCGTGATGCGGTTGCTCCGCCGGTGACCGCCATGCAACCTCCGACCATTGCCTCGTTCGAGGCTCGCGTCGTCGAACACCCGTGGCGGACGCTGGGCGGCGCGTTCCTGCTCGGAGCGTGGGTCGGACTCGACCCGCCGCGCGTACCGCGCAACCGGTTCGCGCGCTCCGCGTTCGCCATGATCGGCTCGGTCGCGCTGCGCGTGATGCGTGAGGTCGTGCTCCGTGAGCTTGTCGAGCGCTCGGTCCGCGACCTCGTCGAGCGCGTGGTGAAACCAGCGCAGGAACCAACGCACGCACCGATGGGGGAACCAGCGCAGGAAGCGATGCACGACTGATGTACCCGCCATGGGACGTCAATGTCATTACCGCGGGTCAAGGCCACCCTCGCCAACGCCGTGGCCCTGCCGCTTGTCCTCTATGTCCTCGGCTGCGAGGTGCTAGAACGCATCATGCGCTTCGATCCCGCAACGCTGGCCAAGTTTCGCCGTGACCTCATGCGTCGCGGTGAGACGCTCGCGACCCTGCTCGCCGAGGTGCTCGCCGGCAAGCGGCCACCCCAGATCGCCGAGCTACTCGCACAGAAGCCGGGCAAACGACCCGAAGAAATCCTGCGACTCGCGCTCGATCAGGTCGAAGGCCGCCGGCGGTTGATCGACGCAGGCGACGATCGTTTCGGCCGGTGTGACGTGTGCGGCGCCGATCTGGGAGCGCCCGCGCTCGCCGAGATGCCCTGGGCAGACCGCTGCGCAGGGCACGCCACCTTGTGATCCCTGTGATCCCTCGTGATCCGCCACGCTGCGCAGCCATGCGGGATCGCGCATCGCTTGCGCAGATTATCGGGCCGCACGCACGCGCTGCGAGTTGTGCGCGCCAGGCACTACGTGCGAATAGGCACGTTAATTGTAGGGGCTCTCTCACATGGGCAATCAGAGCTATCGCAATCGATCCAAAGCCACGGCTCGAACCATTGGCCAGCTGTGTGTCGGCGGTGACTGGGCTTGCGCCCATGGCGAGCTCGAAGCGCTTGGCGATGTCGCGGAGCGACTCGCCGATTACACGCGCGACCCGTTACACGATGAGCTCGTCGAGCTTTCGATGTTGTGTCATAGCGACCCTCAGCAAGCGACCGCCCTGTGGACACGGCTCAAGCCACAGGTGCTCCAGGGCGTCGCTCCGTCTACCTGAGCCGCGCAGAGCGTTCTAGCTACCTGAGCCGCGCAGAGCGTTCTAACTATCTTGGCTGTGAACTGCCCTGGATGTGGCTTGCCCTGGATGTCCTGCATGCGGAAGGCGACGTGAGGGCGCTGGCGCACGTGCGCGTGGCTGCCACAGTCCCTGCTCGGACCAGGTGCGAGGATCGCACAGAGTAGGCACCCGGCCTGTCTCGGCCCGGCCCGCTCGGAATCATCACCAGCCGCCGCGAGCGCCGCCGCCGCCCGAGCTACCGCCACCACCGCCGAAGCCGCCACCGCCCGAGCCGCCGCCGTTCCGTCGTCCGCCTGCCACTATCGACCACAGGATCCAGAGCGCGAGCCGCGGGTACTTGACCAGCAAGATCAGGCCGAGCACCGCGCCGAGTCCGCCGAGGATCAGCGTGATCGGCGATGGCGCCTTGTCGGCCGGACGCACGGGCCCGCCGGTTGCGCCTGTCCCGCCTGGCCATGGATGGCCTTCGATCGCGGCGAGGATCGCGTCCGCACCGGCCGTCACCGCACCGTCGCGGTCGCCGGCCCGGAGCCGCGGCGCCATCACGTCACGGATGATGCGCGATGCCGTCGCGTCCGGAACCTTGTCCTCGAGCCCGTAGCCGACCTCGATGTCGATCTTGCGATCGTCGGCGAGGACGAACAGCGCGATGCCGTCGTCCTTGCCCTTGCGCCCGAGCTGCCACGCGGCGAACGTGCGCACCGCCCAGTCGTCGAGTGGCGCACCCGCAAGCGTCTTGCCGATCCAGACCACGACCTGATGGCCGGTCGCGTGCTCGTAGGCCTCGAGCCGGGCATCGAGCGCGGCGAGCGCGGCAGGCGAGATCATGCCCGCGTGATCCTCGACCCAGCGCACCGGCGAGGGCGGGATCGGTGCCGCGGCGAGCGCCGCGACAACCGCGAGCGCGGCGCCCAGCATCAGAACGTCACTTTCGGCGGCACATCACTGCCGGCCTTCGCGGTGAAGTACTGCTTCTCGGCGAACTTCCCGGCGAACATGCCGGCGACGATCGACGTCGGGAAGCTGGCCCGCGCGGTGTCGAAGTCGCGGGCGGCTTCGTTGTACCGCATGCGCTCCACGGTGATCCGGTTCTCGGTTCCCTCGAGCTGGGCCTGCAGATCGCGAAAGCCCTGGGTCGCGGTCAGGGTCGGGTACGCCTCGGCGACGACGAGCAACCGCGACAACGCGCCGCCGAGCTGGTCCTGCGCTTGCTGATACTGCCTGAATTCCTCGGGGCGCGTCGTGACGTCGCTCGGCCTGGCCAGCTGGCCGACACGGCTGCGCGCCTCGGTGACCGCGGTGATCGTGCCGCGCTCGAAGGCGGCGGCGCCTTTCACGGTCTCGACCAGGTTCGGGATCAGATCGGCGCGGCGCTGGTACGCATTCTCGACTTGCGCCCATTGCGCCTGGGCGGCCTGATCGAGCCGCACCAGCTTGTTGTACGTCGTCGCAACGCAGGTGCCTCCGAGCAGCAGCATCGCGATGATGACCAAGATCGTGACAGTTCCGGTTCGGCTGGCAGCTCGCATGCCCTCAAGAGATGCAACTGGTGATCCAGCTCGCGTTCGCCCCATCAGGATCCATGCCTCGTCGAAGAACCGTGGTCGCGGCTCGCTCGTCAGCGTGCGCCGATCGGTTTGCTCGTCAGCATGCCGCTGAGGATGAAACCCCAACGGCCCCGCAAGACGTGCGGCGCCCGGGGCCTGTCTTGCGAGAATTGCGCAATCCAACTCTCGACCCAGAGGCTAGTCGCGGCACGTCACATGCTTCCAAGGTTGTACATGGAATCTGCCAGGATCTTGTGCCTTGTCGTCGACGCGCCGGAAGGTGAGGCCTGACCATGCGGCCCAACATGAAGACCTTGGTGCTCCTGATCATCGCGGTCGTGATCGCGCTCGTG
>Ga0134121_10005693_pt1 | contig 10111 bp, 10 predicted proteins | sample KB301_FD_96463 | JGI IMG/M metagenome (GOLD analysis project Ga0134121, IMG submission 96463) | Terrestrial soil microbial communities without Nitrogen fertilizer from Kellogg Biological Station, Michigan, USA - KB3-0-1 | ecosystem: Environmental > Terrestrial > Soil > Unclassified ... | reverse complement strand
GGGTTGGAAGCAGGCTTTGAACCACTTCGCCATTATGTTCGAAGACCGCCTCCCAGCCAGCGCCAGAAATTGAGCGGCAAAAACTGTTCCTAATGCAGCTGACACAAAAGGAATTACAGGCCCACAAGGGAAGCTTTGTCATTCTGGAAGATGTACCTATCGGTGTGTGCGATCAATGCGGCACACGCTACTTCGACGCTTCGATTCTTCGCCGAGTCGCGGAGATCGGTCGCGGCAAAACCCCAACACAGCGCACGGTTGAGATTGCCGTTGATCGTTATGCACCAGCGTGAACTGCTCAAATCCGTTATTGTTTGACATTTCGCCGTTCCCCGATCAAAATCGCAACGGCATAGGTGCCTCGCAAACTCAGCAATGAAAATGGTGCATCATGAAACTTCGGCACGCGTGTCTGGCGGCGGCTTTCCTGGCATTTTTGGGCTTCGCTCCCGTCGCCGGCACGCAAGGCCCCGGCAAAGAAGAACCGGCCGATTTGGTGCTGCGCAACGGCACAATTGTGACCGTCGATGACGGCAATCCGGTCGTCAAGGCTCTGGCTGCACGTAACGGCAAGATTGTCGCCGTGGGCAGCGATGCGGACATTGGCAAATATATCGGCGACAAAACCAAGGTCATTGATCTCAAAGGCCAAATGGCCATGCCGGGATTTATCGAAAGCCACGGGCATTTCACCGGTCTGGGCAAGTCCAAAATGATGCTCGATCTCACGACCGCGAAAACCTGGGACGACATCGTTGCTCAGGTTGCCGAGGCGGTCAAGAAAGCCCCCGAGGGCACGTGGATTCTCGGCCGCGGTTGGCATCAAGATAAGTGGACCCAGAAGCCGGAGCCGAATATCGATGGTTATCCGATTCATACCAAGCTGAGCGAGGTCTCACCGAAGCATCCGGTGCTGCTCACGCACGCCAGCGGCCATGCCACGTTTGCCAATGCGGAAGCAATGCGGCTGGCCAACGTGGATGCCAAGACCAAAAGCCCGTCAGGCGGCGAGGTGGTCAAGGATGCCAAGGGCAATCCCATTGGCCTGTTCCGCGAGACGGCTGGGGGTTTGATTTCCCGCGCTCAGGGCAATGCCGAAAAAGGCCAAACCGCCAAGCAACGCCAGGCCGATTTGCTCAAATCCATCGACCTGGCCACCGACGAATGCCTGGCCAACGGCGTCACGAGTTTCCAGGATGCCGGCTCGGGATTTGATGTGATCGAAACATTCAAGCAACTCGCCAGCGCCAACAAGCTCAAAGTGCGGCTCTGGGTGATGATCCGGGCCGGCAACAATGTGCTGGAAAAGTTGTTGCCGACCTCGCTCATTGTTGGTCTGGGCGACTTTTTCCTTACGGTTCGTGCCATCAAGGTCACGCTTGACGGGGCACTTGGACCGCACGGCGCCTGGCTGCTGGACCCTTACGAGGATTTGCCTACGAGCCGTGGCCTGAACACCGTCCCCGTGGCCTCACTGAAAACTACTGCCGAACTGGCCGCCAAGAACAAGTTTCAGCTTTGCGTCCACGCCATTGGCGACAAGGCCAACCGCGAAACGCTAAACATTTTCGAAGACGCCTTCAAACAATTCCCCACCAAAGAATCGCGGCGTTGGCGAATCGAGCACGCCCAGCATTTGCATCCCGACGACATCGGCCGCTTCGCCAAGCTCGGTGTCATCGCGTCGATGCAAGGGATTCACTGCACCTCGGACGCCGTCTACGTCATCAAACGCCTGGGCAACCGCCGTGCCGAGCAAGGCGCTTACATGTGGCAATCGCTGCTGAAATCCGGCGCCATCCTCTGCAACGGCAGCGATGTGCCGGTCGAAAACATCAGCCCCCTCAAGAGCTTTTACGCCAGCGTCACCCGCAAGCTGCCCAGCGGCGTGACCTTCTTCCCCGAGCAAAAGATGACGCGGCAGCAAGCGCTAAAGTCCTACACGCTGCACGCCGCCTATGCCGCCTTCGAGGAAGAGATCAAAGGCTCGCTCTCGCTCGGCAAACTGGCCGACATCGTGGTGCTGTCCCGGGACATCATGACGGTGCCGGATGAACAGATTTTGGGGACGGATGTGATGTATACGATTGTGGGCGGGAAGGTGGTTTACGAAAAGAAGTAAACAGGTGTTGTTTAGCCGCGACGCGAAGCGGAGCGCTCCGCTTCGCGTCGCGCCTAAACAAACCCCATCCTGCCGTGTCGCCTTGGGACTTGGCAGTGTGACACTCCCCGCGAGGCGTCTTTTTTCTTATCAAATCCTCTGTGTCTATGTGTCTCTGTGGTTAATGCTCCACCAATCATGAACATCATCCCCATAGCCGAGTGCGAGTCGCTCAAAAAAGAGTGGACCGACCAGTTTGTCACCGTCAAACCCGAGCGGCCGGAGTTGCAGCGTTTTGCCAACATCGTCGGCCGGGTCATCACGGTCAACTACAACGGCAAGGCGCTTATCGATTTCCAGGACGGCGGCTGGTACGATATCACTGCGTCGGAGCTATACCTCAACAAGCTCGACGCAGCCGAAGCCAAGGCGAAGTACAACGCCAAGGCCAATAGCGCGCAGCCGATACCTGAAAAACAGGGGTAGTGAAAAGACAAGGAGACAAGGAGACTTGCAGACATGGAGAAGCAACTTCGACTCGGCTTTTCTCCTTGTCTCCAAGTCTCCTTGTCTCCCGGTCTCGAAGTTCCCGAGACTTGACTCCCATGATTCTGCTCATCGATAACTACGACTCCTTCACCTACAACCTGGTCCAGCGGCTGGGCGAAATGGACCACGGCATCCAGCTCGAGGTCGCTCGCAACGATCAGATCAGCATCGAGCAAATCGAAAAGCTACAGCCTACTCACATTATTATCTCGCCTGGCCCTTGCACGCCGCGTGAGGCCGGCGTTTCCAACGAGGTTCTAAAGCGATTCGCCGACAAACTGCCGATCCTGGGCGTCTGCTTGGGGCATCAGTGCATTGGCCACGTTTTTGGCGGCGAGGTGATCCGCAACTATCGCGTCATGCATGGCAAAACGTCGCCGATTTTTCATGACGGCCAGGGCGTGTTCGCGGGCATGTCCAATCCATTTGAGGCGACCCGCTATCACAGCCTGGTGATTCGCAAGGAGACCTGGAACAATCCCGATTTCATCGTCAGCGCCTGGACCGAAGAAGGCGAGATCATGGGCGTGCGGCACAAGACCTGGCCATTGCATGGCGTGCAGTTTCATCCGGAGAGTTTCTTGACGCTGGAAGGGCCGCGGCTTTTGAAGAATTTTGTGGGCATCAGCACGCTGAACTAACTCGCTCTGGAACTGCGTTGAAGAACGCAAAGGTCCATAGCCGATAGCAGATGAACATTCGCATTCACACTCAAATCAATCTTCATCCAAGGCTCTTGGATTTCGCATTCTGTCAGGCTGGCCCATTGTGCCCGACAGCCGAGTGCTTTTGCCCTTGCACTAAATCGAGGGCCTGGTAGTTTGCGGCATGCAAATCAAGGCCCCGGCGTCAGGGAGGATGCCTCATGAACATGATGTGGATTTACATCGCCACTGGCTTCACCGGGGCCTGGACGTTGCTTTTTCTGGCTCGCGGCGCTCTGCGCAAGCTGGGTAGGATTCCGTCCACGGTGTCGTACTTTTCACCCAAGGGCGGCTGCCAGGACGCCATCGTCAAGGAACTAAAATCCGCGCGGCGCGAGATCTTGGTGCAGGCTTATTCCTTCACCGCCGATCCTTTAACCTATGGCCTGATCGAGGCCAAAAAACGCGGCGTCACCGTGGAAATCTTGCTGGACAAAAGCAACGAAGCGGAAAGCTACAGCGATTTGAAAATCTTCTTGGATAACGGTTTGCCGCCCTTGATTGACGCCAGCCACGCCATCGCGCACAACAAAATCATTGTCATCGACAAGCAAATCGTCATCACCGGCAGCTACAATTTCACCAATCAGGCGGAAACGCAGAACGCCGAGAATCTGCTCATCATCAAAGGCAATCCCGACCTGGTGCAATCCTATCGCCAGAATTTCCTGGCTCACAAGGCCCACAGTAAAGCGGCGGAACTCAAAGCGCCGGCGGAAAACAATCGCTTTGGCAACAAACCCAAGGCGGCTTGATCAGTCCGGACTGGGATCGGGATTTTGCGGCTTGGCTTTTGGTTGTTCATCTTCTTCGTCGTTGGCAGGGCCCGCCAACGTGTCCTTCACCACGTCATGCAGCAACATACCCACGGCGGCCACATTGATGGCGTCTATCAGCGTGTTGCGTTCTTCGGTTTGATCCGCGAAGACGTTTTCGACGGCGTCTGCTTGCTCCTGCGTCGGAGCGGCCACCGCCTCAGCCTGAGAGGGCGCCACCAAATCCACGACAGGGCGCTGCACCTCAATTTTGCGCTCTAGCGGCAGGGTGAATGTACTTTGCGGCATGACACACCTCCCAAGGATAAATGCAGGTTCCATGTCTTTATTATCCGTTAGAGGCGCCCCAGTAGCAAGAGAACACTGGCCAGAAGTACGCTCAACTTGATTGCTGCCACTCGACCTGACGGCGCAGGCCATCGTCCAATGGCGTCGTCGGCCGCCAACCCAAATGCCGATAGAGTTTGCCGGTGTCGGCCTGGGTGTAACGTTGGTCGCCGAGTCGGCCCGCTTGCGTTACGGTTTTGGCCGATCGGCCCGTGATCTTTTCGAGCTTGCCCAGAATGTCCCACACGGAGGCGGTTTCACCGCCGCCGAGGTTGTAGATTTCGCAGACAGGGGCTTCAACCGCGGCGATGGTGGCCGCCACGCAGTCATCAACGTAGGTGTTGCCGCGGACTTGCATGCCGTCGCCAAAGACGGTGATGGCGCCGCCGTTGAGCAAGGCGCGAATGAAATGGTAATAACCCATATCGGGCCGTTGGCGGGGCCCGTAAACAGAGAAATACCGCAGCACCACGAGCGGCAAACCAAAGGCCTGGGCATGGGCCTGACAAAGGTGTTCGCCGGCCAGCTTGGTCACACCGTAAGGGGAAATTGGACGCGTGGCCAGCGTTTCATCGCCGGCGCTAAAGAGGCCGTAAACCGAGGAGGTGGATGCGTAAATGAAACGACGGAGTTTGGCCGCTTTTTGCACAGCTGCGAGCAAGCGCTGCGTGGCTGTGACGTTGCAGCTATTGTAAAGCTCGAAATCGGTCCAGCTTTTGAGCAGCCCGGCGGTGGCGGCGATGTGAAAGACCACTTCGACGCCGGCCAGCAGCGGTTCGATGTTGCCGGTCCGCAGGTCCAATTCGTGAAACTGGCAGCGCGGATGCGAGCGGAAGTGCTTGAGGTTGGCTTCCTTGAACTCGCGTGGGTAGTAAGGAATGAAGGCATCGACCGCGACCACCTCATGGCCGGCACCGAGCAGATGCTCGCACAGATGGGAGGCGATGAAACCGGCGGCGCCGGTGACGAAGCAACGCATGGGGCATCCACCCTAGGGAACATCCTGAATCATCAAAACTAGCGATCACTCTCAATCAATGAATCCTTGACGCCTTCCACACCCGCTGTCGTTTCCGCCAACATGATGGCTCGCTGTCGTTGGCCCAGGTTGCGCACCTTGCCGCGCAGCTCGACACCGGCTCCCAGGGCCAAAACTTCGATGGTGTTGCCCGCCAATTCCTTGTCCCAGCGGATTCGCGCCGCCACATGACTCGCTGCGCCGCTGTCAGCCACAGTGTTCCAGCTCATCAGGGCATTGTTCTTCGCGTCCCCTGTGACCACTTCAGCTCGTGCCTGGACGTTGCCGCTGATCCGTTTGAGGGCGTCGGTGTCCTGCTGATTACAGCCGACTGCCGACATTGTAAGCAGCAAAAGCCAGGCGTATCGTGTTGTTTTCATGAATTATCCTCGTCGCCCGGCGAACAACTCGCCGGAGGATGAGGACTATGACCTGCTCTAACCACAAGAGCAAGACGAGTTGCAATTGGCGCGAAGTCGTTCCTTGGCGTAAAACGCCCCGTTTGCCCCAATTACGCCTTTAGCGACTTGCGTTTCTCCGTAATCAACTTTAGCAGGGCGTGCTGTGGATCGGCGAATTTGTCGATGCCTTCCTTCATCAGCACGTCTTCCATCTTTTGAATGTCCACCAGCCGCTCGATTTCGTCGCACACGGCTGACGGCGGCATCTGGTCAACCTGCCGGGTGATGACCCGGCCGCTGGCCTCGACATCGTCGTTGGTCTTGGGAGGATTAGTCTCAATGTCCGAACCCGCAAACGCCTCGACATATTTCCAGGCCGGGTCTTCTTTTTTCTTGGTGCCTGTCGAAGCGAAAATGATCTCCTGCTTGAGCGGCAACTTTTTGTCGGCCCAAAAGCGCTGGTTCATTTGCCAGATGCGCTTGGCGTTGACGATGCCGACTTGCCCCTGCGCCTTGGCCGAAAGTTGAGGCACATCTCTCTCGGTGTACACGTCCAGCCGGCTCACGAAGATGCTGTAGACCGACTTGAAATGATCGCGACTGGCGCGGCGCTGGGCGCCGCGCCACATGGCGTCGCGGGCCAGCGTGTATTGCCGCGGCGAAAAGGTCAGCGTCACGTTGAGCGTGATGCCGGCCGCGCACAACTCTTCGACGGCTGCCAAGCCGCCCGGTGTCGCAGGTATTTTGATCATCCTATTTTTGCGGCCCAGGCCCCAATGCTTGCCCAGCTCGATATACTTCCGCGTCCGTTCAGCCACGGGCACGTTGAGCTTGGGATCCTCCAGAAGGGGGTCCAGCTCGAAACTGACGTAGCCGTCGTCGCCTTTGGTTTGCTCCCAGACCGGCAGAAACACGTCTTGAGCCTGCTGCACGAGCTGGTCGGTCAATTTCCAGGCAACGGCGTTGTCATCCAGGCCTTCTTTGAACAGCCGCCATATCTCCTGATCGAACCGGCCCGTTTTGATGAGGTCGGAGACGATGATCGGATTGGAGGTGGCGCCGGTGGCGCCCAGGGCGCGGTTTTTCTTGACCAGATCAGGATCGATCGAATCGAGCCAGACCTTGGTGCCAGAGGCGATGAGCGAACGCAAGGGACTTGTCATGGGACGCTTCCTTTTTCCAAAAGTTGCTGCTCCATTTCCACGGCGCGGCGCAGTTGCTGATCGTGTTGGCCCCGCTCCAAATGATAGATGCCAGGCGGCTCGAGCACTTCGCCGGGCGCCTTGCGGCAGGCCGCCTGTTTGGCCCGGCTGACGCGGAACCACGTCGCCAGGCAATCCGCACAGGACAAAGCATAGGTCTTCAATTCGCCCGTGAGCGCATCACTCCAGTCGGCGGCGATCTTGTAGACCGCTTTGTGGCCGCAATCTTTGGTATAGCACAGCACCGGGTAATGCGGCATTGCCATTTTGCACCTGAGCCCAATTTCAACCCATCAAAACGGCAGCAACACCGGGACTTTTTGACCGCCGATCAAACTTTCCATGGCCAATATCTTGACGCGCCACTTGCCGTCGGGGCAGAGCACAAACTTCATTCTACAGCGGCCACGCTCCGGCCCCTCTTCATTGCCCATGATAAAGGCCACGTCCGCATTGGGACGGGAAATCTCCTCCACATCAATCTGGCTAACAAAGATCTTTTTGACCATGTAGTGTTTTTTATTGCCCTCCGCCAGCGACTTGAGTTGTGCTTTTTTGAATGGCAGCTTGCCGTTGAGCGTATCCACCGTGATGTCCTCATCGAAATACTCGGCAAATTCATCGATTTTGCCGGCATTGATCAAATCTTGCATGTTTTCGATGATGCGCACCAGCTGTTTGCGGTCCGTGACAATGAACAACGACATCACCCATGCCGCCAGCATCAATGTAACCGGCGCCGCGACGCCGATCAGCAGCTTGTTGTTGCGAAAACTCCACCAGGCGGCGCCACAGCACAAGGCAATGACGGCTAGAACCAACAGCACAAGGGTGATGTTATCGACAATCCACCAGATCATTGCATGATCCCTCTGATGCAACGCAAAAAAGCGGAATGAATGACAGCTCCAAAGACACTGCCGTCCATTCCGCTTTTTCGTGGGACGGCCTTCCCACGCCGTCTCCGTCACGATGGACGGCCTGGGAAGGCCGTCCTACGGTTTTGTTAATCGGAATGCCGCGACCACGGCCAACGGAACACCGCCATCAAGTTGGAATGGTCGTCGGTCCACACATAGGTCCCGGTCGGGTGCTGCCGCGTCCAGTAGGTGGTTTCAGTTCTCCGCGGATCCTTTTCGCTGAACGCTGCCTCACACCACTCCTTGTACTTGGTTGGCGTCTTGAGGTGCTTGAGGTCCTTGTCATCGCGGGCCACCATCACCCATTCGGAAGTGAAATGGCCGATGTCTTCCTTTTGGTTTTTGCTGACGACCTTGCTGCTGTGTCCCGGCGCATTGTCGTGGGCGCGCCAGGCGACGAGACCCGTAACCTTTTTCTCCGACTTGCCGCTCTTGTCGGCGTTGTACTGGTTTTCCCACTCGACCACGCCGGAGGTGTCGGTCACCACCGGCACCAGCCGCAAATGGCGGTTGGAAGTGTGCACACACAGCACGCCGCCGGGATACCACCAGCGTTTGAAGAGCTTGTCGCCTTCCTTCTTTTCCTGAGAATCGTACAACCTGGACACGTCGATCTTGTCCCCGTTGATGTCGCTGGTGGTGTCCTTGGGATTGAGCTCGACCCACTCGCCCCAGTGGCCTTGCTTGAGATGGCGGAAGTACATCTCCATGGCTTGCTTGGTAATCAAGTGCCGCGGAATGGCGTCGGAGCTGAAAGCGTCCACCACCATCAAGTGGTAAAAGTACTCAGGGCCGCCGCGCATGCCGAAGTGCTTGTCAGAAATTTCCCAGGAGGGCTTGTCCTTGACGGAATCGTCCTCGGGGATCCACGGCATTGCCATCCGCAAACGGGCGTCGCCCATCAGGATTTGGACGTTGCCGCCGCGTTTATGGGCATCGCTGACGTAGCCAAAATAGGGCTTGCCGCTAGCAGGCAGCGACAGCAACCTGATCTGCTCGTCGATCTCGTAGAAATGGCACGTCTGGAAAGGCCTGCAATACGTCGCCATCGTGGCGGTGCCCATGCCGATGACGGCGTAGGGCGGTTCCGACCAGACACCGACCAGCATGTTGATGGGCAGAGGGATTCCGGGCGTGGGCACGGCCAAACCAACCAGCGATGCCGGCATGCGGCAATCCGCCAAAGGCGTGATTTTGGAAAGCGGCACCTTGTGGTCGCCAGAATCGGCATATTCGATGGGGAACCAGTTGAAGCGGTCCATGCAAATGCCGACCGGACCCTGGCGATGATAATAGGTAGTTGCCACGCGGCTGAGGTTCACCTTTTCGTTGGCCTGTAAGCACTCGCCGTGATGCGTGGTGCCGTGCGTCAAGTTGGTGTAACGAATGGGGATGCCGCCGTAGTCCTCGGCGCCTTCGCGCACACGCAAGACGCCGAAATAGCTGCGGGTTTGGAACAGCACCGAACCGCTTTGCAAATACATGCCGCTAAATAAGAGGATGCCGGACAGCGCCAGCCCAAATCGCAAGGGCCGGGCGAAGAAGCAGGCCGTGCAGATGATCGGCACAATGAAGGCGTAAAACAACGTCTCGGTGCCGCCCTCGCCAAGGCCGGGTTTGAAAATTGCCAATGTCAGGCCGAGCAGGGCCAAGACCGCTATTGGTAGGACAAAGTCCAGTGCGAGCGTGAGGCCGGCGGTATCGGCAGATTTGGTGATTTTCTTGCCGCCTTTGCCGTGATGGTGCTTGCCGGTTTCGCCGGACTGGCCCATGCCGGACATCAGCATTTCCGTCCAGCCCATGTCTTTCATCGTCGGCCGCAACAGCCCCGCGACCGCCAGGGCCAGGCCGAACTCCACGATGCCAAAATCCTTGAAGATCACAGGAGCGACAATGCCATTGAACAAGCCGCCGATGGCGCCGCCCACCGACATCAGCAAGTAGAATTCGGTCAAGTGCTTGGCCGAAGGCCGGTCCTTGGCCATTTCACCGTGGCAGGCCAGGGCCGTCAGGAAGAAGGCCAGCAACATGACGAGGATCATGTAGACCACGCCAGGCGCACCGGAAATGGCGATGAACACCGCCAGCACCGCCAGCAGCGCCGGCTGGGCGT
>Ga0134121_10005692_pt1 | contig 10111 bp, 10 predicted proteins | sample KB301_FD_96463 | JGI IMG/M metagenome (GOLD analysis project Ga0134121, IMG submission 96463) | Terrestrial soil microbial communities without Nitrogen fertilizer from Kellogg Biological Station, Michigan, USA - KB3-0-1 | ecosystem: Environmental > Terrestrial > Soil > Unclassified ... | reverse complement strand
GCCCGGTCCGCGCAGTCCTGCCAGGGCAATGAATGATGCAAGCACTTCATTGGCCCCTTCCCCGATTTGATTGATTCGCGCATCGCGGAGCATGCGTTCCAGAGGCTGGTCGGTGAAATAGGCCGCTCCGCCGTAAATCTGGAACGTGTCGTTGACGATACGCCAGAGCGCTTCGCTGGACATCACCTTCAGCATTGCCGTCTCAATCTTGCAGTCTTCGTGTCCGGAATCGATCAGCGATGCGGTGACTGTCGTCATCGCTTCCATCGCGTAGGTGTCGGCGGCCATGCGCGCGAGCTTCTTCTTGATCAATTCGAACTCGCCGAGCGTATGGCCGAACTGCCGGCGCGTATTCGCATGAGCGACTGCAAGCCGCATGCATGTTTTCGCCGCGCCCGTACAGCATGCGCCGAACGTCGCGCGGCCATAATCCAGCACGGTGAGGGCGACCTTTAATCCCCTTCCGGGTTCGCCGAGAATATTTTCCTTTGGCACCGGCATGTTGCGGAACGCAATCCGCGACGTGGCCGTTCCCCGAATACCCAGCTTGGACATCCGGGGCTCGGTGAGGACAAAGCCCGGCATATCCGGCGTCACGAGAAATGCTGTGATCTTGTTGTCCGGCGTGCGCGCCATGACGGTCAGCACATCAGCGTAGGCGGCATTGGTGATATAGCGCTTCTCGCCATTGAAAATGAAATGGCTTCCATCACTGCTCAGACTGGCTTGCGTTTGAACATTGCCGGCATCCGAGCCGGCCTCGGGCTCGGTTAACGCAAACGCCGCAAGCTTCTCTCCGCTTGCAAGCGGCGGCAACCACCGGCGCTTCTGCTCCGGCGTTCCGAACAGCACGAGCGCGCGCAATCCGATGGAGTGATGCGCATTGATAAAAATTGATGTGGACGAGCACCGGCTGCCCACTTCCTCCATCACCTGGCAGTAGGCCAGCTGCGAAAATCCGCGCCCGCCAAATTCCACCGGAGCAGCCATACCCAGCACGCCGAGCCGCGCCAACCCATGAATGACGTCTCGTGGAATGTCGGCCTGACGGTCGATGGAGGCCGGGTCGAGGCGGGCATCCAGAAACGCCTTCAGTTCCGGCAGCACCGCATCCAGGCGCACTTGCTGCTCGGCCGGCAGTTCCGGAAACGGCATCACCAAATCCGAAACGAATTGTCCAAGGTAGAGCCCTTTGGCCACGCCGGGCTTTTGCGGTCCGGCGAACAGCAGTTCCTCGGCGTCGCGGATTTGCCCGGCGCGATCGGAGTTCATCCAGCTCTCACAAAATACACATCGCGCACGGACCAGGTGGCCTTACGCCGGAACTTCGATCTCACCTTCATGCCGATATGAGTGTCTTCGCGTTCGACTCCAATCAGCCGCGACAGAAACAACGTGTCGACACCATTGAATTCGACGAGAATCAACGTGAACGGAACATCCTTCAGGAATTCTTCTGCTGCGTAGTAGCACACCGTCCAGGAATGAACGCGGCCTTCGGAGGGCAACTCGAACCATTCCGTCGGCCCGCTGCAGTACATGCACCGCGTCCGAGGCGTCGCATACTTGTAGCGGCATTTCCTGCAGTGCGAGCCGAGAATCTTCTTCTTCGACAAACCATGAAAAAACGGCGTGTCCTGTTTGAAGCTGTGAATGTACTCGACCTCGAAGTGGTCACGGACGATCAACGGATCGACGGAAAACACTTCGGTTCCACGATCAATCTCCGGAAGTTTGGGATCCTTGTTCATGGCCTCTCCATAATCGAACATGTAACGTATGTACCGGTGCCCGCATGGGAGTGGATGAGGCCACGCTTCGCCTTCTTCACCTGCAGCTTGCCATTCCCGAAATGTGTCTTGATGGATCGCTGCAGTTGCCAGAACATGCACACGGCCTGCATCAGTCCCGTCGCGCCGACCGGATGTCCGCAGGCGAGCAATCCGCCCGATGGATTCACGGGCAGCTGGCCAGACAGCGTGGAACGACCCTCATCAATAAACCTTCCGCCCTCACCGTACTTGCACAGGCCGAGGTCTTCGTAGGTTTGCAGCTCGCTCGAACTGTAGGCGTCGTGTAATTCGATGACGTCCAATTCCTCCAGCGGATTCGTAATGCCCGCCATCTTGTAGGCGAGGATCGCCGCTGTTCTGCCGGCACGGAAGGAATGTACGCCGGGATATTTCAGCTTCTTGTAATCCTTCTCCCGCTCGTGCGGCAACAGCGGCACCTTTCCATGCGGACGGTCCGCGAACCGCATGCAATCGCTTCCGGCGCCGATGCCCGTAATCCGGATTGGATTTTTGCAGAATTTTTCCGCAGCTTTCTCCGATGCGAGCAGACACACCGCCGCGCCGTCGCTCATTGTGCAAATGTCATGACGCTTCAGCGGCCAGGCGATATAGCCCGACTTCATCACGTCCTCGACCGTCAGTGCGAGATGCTCCTGAGCGTAAGGATTGTGGCAGGCGTTGTTATGGTTCTTGACGGCAATGCGTGCGAGCTGTTCTTCGGTCGTGCCAAACTCGTGCATGTGACGCACGACCATCATGGCGTAGTAACCGTTGTAGTATCCGCCGACCGGAAAATCAAAGTTGGTATCGGATGCCAGCGCAATGAATTCGTTTCCCTTTGCGGTCTCGACGTGGCTCATCGTCTCGAATCCCATCGCCGCGGCGACGTCATACCTGCCGCTGGCCACCGACTCCCACGCCTGTTGGAAGCAAAGCCCGCCGGTGGCGCCGCCGCCCTCGATGCGCACGTGCGGTTTGGGACAAAGCCCCACGAAATCCTGCACCATGGCGCCGGCCTTCAGCTGACGTGTGAAGTGATCGGAAAAATAGGAAATGACGCTGCCGTCAATATCGCGGACGGAAAGTTTTCCGCCCAGATCGTGGAGTGCATAGTCCAGCGCTTCCTGGACCATCACGCGAAAATCCTTATCAATGTGCGCCTTTGCAAATTTTGTAATTCCGCCGGAGATCACGTAAACGGGTCGCATAATTGCAGCTATTCTATTCCCCGCTTCAATAGTTGTTCAACTACGGCTCTGTTGCGCTAGTTGATAATGTAAGAATCCCGAGACTGCTTCACCCGATAATCTTCTTCGCCGCGAACTCGAATCTCAATTCGGTGGGGTTTCCCGTCCCTGGATTTTGCCGGAGTGAAGCCGGCGCTGTAGGAAGTTCCAAGGTCACGGGTGATTTGAAGATAGAAATTGAGGACGTCTCTCGCTTCCTCCGGATATGTCACGCTTCCGCCTGTTTCAGAGGCCATCCTCGTAAGCCTGGCCCGGAACTGCTGCAGGTCCGGCACCGGGCCGCCGTAGTCTGTTCCTGGATTGAGGTCCGTGTCCACGGCGACGAAGTAAAACGGCGCTCCGAGTTCACGTGCACGTTTTAAGACCTTCTGGAATTCACGATCATCCTCCGGAGGAACAACGCGACGCACTTTGTTTCCGTCGACGGTCACTTCCTTACGGGGAACATCCGATTCCCTTCCGTCGGTAAAGACAAGCGCGCCACGCCGCCCGGAAACTCCGCGCAGTTTCTTCTGCGCCCAATCCAGAGCGTTATAGAAATTGGTTCCGTGGCACATGGGAGAGTCCGGAATGTTGAACGGTTTTCCCTTGGCACCAAAGTCCACCACTTCTTCGATGTCGGTGCCAAAAACCGCAATAGCGATTTTGTCTTGTGGCCGCAGCTGATCGGCAAATCGCGCCAATGAAATCACGAGCAAAGACAAACGATCCCGCACACTTTCGCTGCAATCCAGGAGAAGAACCATGTGGAATGGAGTCTTGACTGGAGAGAAAGTCTGGATTTTGCGTGGCTCGCCATTGTCGAGGATTTCAATGTCATACTGGTTCAGATCCGTAATCGCCTTTCCCATCGAATCCTTAACGGTAAAATCCACCGACACCTGCGCCGCGTCCACGCTGATGCTATATGGCACGTCCTGGGATCGCTGGGATTGCGCGCTGAAGACCCCACAAATTCCGCAGAGAATAATCAAAATGATGGAAATGGCCCGCATCGTAATTTCGCTGCATTGTATGTTGGCCGGATTCAGAATGCCACTGATCCCGAATCTGTCGGGTTCCGGTTACCGGCGGCTATGTTGTGTTGACCTGGGGAGATCAAGAGCTATAAAGTCCAGATCTGGAGAACCATATGCTCAAGACAGTATTAGGCGCGCTGGCATTGATCTTCGTGATGAGTGTTTTCGCGGGCGCTCAAACCGATCCGAATTCGGCGACATATACGATCCGTGGCTACGTCATTATTCCCACCAACCGCCACGTTGAATTCTTTGAGGTGCTTCTCCTGTCGAGGGATAACGAGCAGGAAATGGGCCATACGAATGTCGACCAAAACAACCGTTACATATTTGAAAACCCTAGCGCGGGCAATTATGACATTGTCGTTCGTATCGATGGGTTTCTGGAATCCCGGACCAATATCCGGGTGGGACGAGAGAACAGTACAGTAGGCCTCTATGATTTGAATATCTTCCTGACTCGAAAGCCTGATCCTCTGGAAGATACCCAGCAGCAGGTCTATTCCAGGGCAATTCTGGAAGAGTATGCGAAGGGGATGGAAGAATTCGGCAAGGGCCGTCTGGATCTCGCCGAGCCGCACCTTAAGAAAGTCATAACGCAGATTCCGGACTTTTACGATGGACACTTCAATCTCGGTATGGTCTATCAGGGGCTTTCGCGACGAGCCGAAGCAGAGAAGGAATACCGAACGGCGCACGAGTTGTATCCGGAATCCGCACGTCCACTACTGGCTCTTGGCCGCCTGTTTGTGGAAGAGGCCGATATTGAGATTATTGTGGCGTCTAAACCGGACGTCATTGAGCCACTTCTCAAGCGTGCCCGGGAAGCACTGACACAGGCAGTGGCACTTGATGCCAAACAGGCGACGGGATTCTATTACCTGGGCGCCATCGATTTTCGTTCCGCCAATTACGTGGAAGCCGAAATGCAATTGAAACACGCGCTGGAACTGGACCCCATGTTGTCGGCTGCGCGGATCGCGCTGATCAATGTGTACGTGCGGCAGAACCTTTGGCTGGCAGCACTCGACAATATCGACTTGTTCCTTTTGGAAAACCCAGTCTCACCCTATCGCCAGCAGGTCGTAACGACGCGAACCAGTGTCGTTCGAAAGCTGCCCGTCCCGAAATGAGCTACCTAGTGCCCGGCAGGAATCGTCGTGACATCCATAATTTGGCTGGATGATTCAGAAACGTGAATGGGCTTTCCGGAAATCTGTGCCTGAGCAATCAACCCAGGATCAAAATACGCATACGGTTCCAGGGCCTCCCATGCGGTAAGCGTGTAGTCGCCCGGGACGGCGTCGGGAATGATGAATCGGCCTTCAGAATCGGCCCCAGCATTTCGGAATAGGTCGATCCGTTCAGGATTGCCGGGAATCAGCACGACTTGCGCGCCGGGCGATGCGACTCCTCGAACGGCTCCGACATCAGGGCTGAGTACGATGTCGAACGCGTCATTGGAGTCTGGAACCAGAACGCGACCGTTCAAAATGTCGGCGCTCCCCAGCTTGGCTTCCTTTAAATAGTACCGTCATCTCCGACGAAATGTACCCATTGGCCTGAACCTGCATCTCATAAGTGCCTTCATTCAGGCCCTGAAAGTGGAATCGGCCACTATCGTCCGTTGTTACCTGTGGGATGTATGACGAAGTTGCGGCACCCCGCTGCTGTGTGAGGGCCACTCGCGCTCCTGGAATCGGTTTCACCGAACCTAAGGCGGCAACAATACCGTCCACTGTGGCTTTTGGGTTTTGCTGCTGAACCAGCACGACAATCAGTGAAGCGACGCAGAGAATTCTCATGGCGTGCACCTCTGTGGCACTGAATCAAGGTACTCGACCAAAAGAGGATTTCGGGATCGACTCACTCGGACTCCTTGCGACGAAAGAATATATCGCAGACGCCGCTTGTGACAGTGCAAGAACTGTCCTGATCGCGGATATGGTGGTGGAATCGCAGCGCTAAGTTGTCGCGCATGGCAATCACGACATTCTTAAGAATCATCGCGGGAATATTGTCGGCCGTTTTCCTGTATTACGGCATGGCACTCTTGCAAGCAGGTGCAGGTTCTCAGCGCGATTGGAATTCGCTATTTTTATAAGAGGTCTTCGGAGGTTCAAATGACGATGACGGATAAACTCTTTTCTCCGGATTATTTCACTGCAAGCGATCGCTTTCGGCAAATGGCGGCAACTGCCGGTGGCCATCTGCAAACCATTCCCCTGACTGCGAAGGGACCAGGGGGCGTAGACCTCGGTATTGATATCGCATGGTTCGGGGCCGCAAGTCCCCGCCGCGTTTTGTTGCACTCTTCGGGGTTACACGGTGTCGAAGGTTTTGCCGGATCGGCCGTCCAGCTTCAACTGCTTGGTGATATTCCACAGCTTCCCGAAGACGCTGCTCTGATTGTGGCCCACGTGCTCAATCCCTACGGTATGGCATGGCTCCGCCGCTTCAATGAAAACAATGTGGATTTGAACCGCAATTTTCTGGGCGACGAACCCTATGCTGGTGCGCCGGAAGCCTATTCCAGTTTGGATTCGTTTCTGAATCCGCAAAGCTTGCCTTCGATGGATCTTTACGCACTGCGGGCTGGATGGTTGGTTCTAAGGTACGGAATGCCCGCCCTCAAATTGGCAGTGGTTGGCGGACAATACGAGTATCCGAAAGGATTGTTCTTCGGTGGCAAGCGCCTGCAGCAAATGGGTGAGGAGTACCAGGCCTTCCTTGCCGAGCGGCTCACCTCGATCGAAAGGCTCGTTGCCATTGATGTGCATACCGGCATCGGAAAGTACGGCAAGGATATCCTAATGGTCGAACCGAATGACTACACTGCGCTCCGAGCGATGTTCGGGGAGCATGTCGTTCCGCCGGATCCGGAAAAGAGTGACAGCTATCCGGTTCGAGGGGCTCTCAACACGATGTTCCCTCGCGCTTTGCCAAAGGCGAAAGTCTTCGCCCTCACGCAGGAGTTTGGTACCTACAGTGAAATCAAGGTTCTGCATGCGTTGCGGGAAGAGAATCGCTGGCACCACTATGGCGCAGGAACGCTCGATCATCCGGCAAAGCGGGCACTCAAAGAACACTTTGACCCTCAGGATGAAACCTGGCGCCAGGCGGTATTGAAACGAGGCAGGGAATTATTGACGCAAGCGCTGTCGACGCTTGAGTAAGGCAGGGTCACCGATGTCCAGCATTGCCGGCGAAACTCAGGAGCATTTCCGGACGTGCCAGAAGCGATTGGGCGGCCGCGGGAAACTCGGTATCTCTGCACTGTTGTGGAGTCCAGGTGGCGAGAGGCTGGATCAGATGGGTTTCAACGAAGATGACCGCTTCCCGATGGCGAGCATTGTCAAGGTTCCGCTATGCATGCTCATCGCATCGGAAGTGGCAGATGGCGCCTTGTCATTGGCCGAAGAAATCGCGATAGACTCGGCGTCTGCCTCGCCTGGCATGGTTGGGAATCCTCTCGATCAACTCTACTTCTTACCCTTTGATCGCGCTCGCACTCTTACCATCCGGCAGTTGATGGAGTTCATGATTCGGCACAGCGACAACACAGCCGCCGATGCGATGCTTCATCGCCTCGGTGGCATTTGCACACTCCGGAACTTTCTGCGCGGCTTGCAGATCGAAGAAATATCCGTCCAGAGGACGATGCACGAACTGCTCGCGTACTATTACGGGTTCCCGCCTCGTCAAGCTCGGAGTTTCGTCAGTATCCTCTCGACTGCCAGCCGACTCCTTCATGCGTTTCGCTGCAAGGCGGACCGTGAAGAACATCTGGTTCGAACCCGCGAAGATACGTGTACGCCTCGCGCGATGGCGCACTTGCTGAACATATTAACGATGAACCCAAAATATGCGTTGGTCTACTCGGAGATGCAGCGCTGCGCAACGAACGACCGGAGAATCACCGAAGGACTGAAAGAATATCTGGACTTGGTCGAAAGTTTCGGCCACAAGACTGGCACTGTCGGCGCAATCGCGAATGACGTGGGAATCATCCAGTTCAAGAATGGTTGTACCGCGGCTCTCGCGGTGATGACTTGTTATTCCACTGCCCGCATGCCGGTCCGCGATCAGCAGATCGCTCTTGCCACGCGAGCAGTAGTCCATCAATGGAAAACTGCCCAGCTACTGGAACAGGAGGCCAACTGAGGCAATGTACCAGGATGTGCTGCTGGCAGTGCAGACAGTAAAGAAATGGGCAGACCCAGACACGGCATGGCGCAATGTAGCCGAGGGGATTGAAGACGTCGCGGAGGAAATCCAAATACGGCGGCTAAGAATGTTTGATGGGGAATGATTGATTGAACCGTGCGAGACCTCGTATGCTTTGTCTTCCCGATGGATCTATCTCATGACCGATGTCGTGTAATGTTGTCGTAAGACTTCACCACATTCAATCAGGCGCCAATGAGAGGTTCAATGAGCATGTCACGATGTCGATGCCCTGTTACCGCAGGCTGCTATATCCTGCTCGTCTTCTGCTCCATTCTTGCAGCGCAGCAATTACCGTCCGGAATGAAATTGGAACGGATCGAGGCACAGGGCAGTCTGCTTTTCATGCCTTCCGAGATTGCAAAGATGAGCGGACTGCGAACGGGTCAGGACGTGGACATGGCCGCCCTTCAGAAGGCCAACGTAACTCTCGGTGAATGGGGCTACTTTTCGGGTGTCCGGTTTTCCTATCGATATACCGGAACCAACCTGACTGTCGTGTTCCAGGTAGAAGATGAAAAGAAGCTCCTGACCTATCTGCCTGACAACTTCACGTCGATTCGCGACGAAGAAATACTCGAAGCGATCCGGCAGGAATATCCATCCTTTGGCGGTAAAGTACCGGCGAGAGGCACGGCAAACCAGTACGTCGAAGAGAAAATTGAAAAACTGCTCAAGGCAAAGGGATCTCCAGCCACGGTAACTTTCGCGTCCGTTCTGAATGTGCGCAGTGGTCAAGGACAGATGGTATTTCGGCAGAACAAAGAGATTCCGATTTGTGCAGTTCATTTTCAGGGCGAGGGAAGCGATTTGGAATCCGATCTCACGGCAGTTTCTGCGAAATTACGGGAATCGTCGTATTCACGCCAGAGTGCGGCGGCGTTTTTTGACTTGACGCTGTTGCCCGCCGCCCGAAGACATGGGTATTGGCGCCTGGAATTACTGGAAGCCAGGGCCATTGACGATTCCTCATGCTCGACAGGCACAACTCTGCTTTTGCGATTGGGAGACGGAGACGTGTTTTCCTGGGGGGCCGCGATCTGGGACGGAAATCAGAACCAGACAAATGCCATGCTGGATGACCTGACGGGAATGCGAAACGGCGAAATCGCGGATATCGGAAAGATCGAAGCCGGGCTGTCGAAGGTAACCGAATCTTACAGGAGCGGGGGGTTCCTGGACTTCTCAATGACGCCGCGAGCCGAACAAGACGATCAGCGTCGACAGGTGAACTACCGCATCCAGCTCAAAGAAGGCGCTCAATACAGCATGGGTCAGTTCCTTTGTGCGAGCCCCGTCGATCCCACGTCGTGCAGCTCCATCCGCAGCAAATGGAAGATCCCTGCCGGCGACATTCTGAGTGGCACTGTTTTCGAGCAGTTCAAAGCCGATGCGTTTGCAGATTGGGCGAAGCAATACGTGCCGAAGGGCGTTGTTTTAAATCTGATTCTTCAAGAGAATGCTGCCAGGAGGGTAGCGGACGTCGTCGTGATCCCGCAGAAGTAGCCTCCGTTAAACGGCATGCTGAAGAATCCGAGCCGATCGTTCTTGATCGGACCAGAATGCGAGGTCGTCGATCAGTGTTTGAAGCTTCGCTCTGCGGCATCCATCCCGTATGATCCCGACGTCCCATGAAGAAGAGATTCATCGCATATTTCTGGGTTGTCCTTGTCCTTCTTGCACACCCTCTGTTTGGGCAGGGCGGCAGCCGCAGCGTGGTTCAGGAGACGGGCTATGCCTCCGTAAGTGCGGTCCGCCCAGGCGATAGGTTCAAGCTCGGCGTCGCGCTGGATGTGGCCAGGGGGTATCACATCAACGCTCACGT
>Ga0134121_10005691_pt1 | contig 10111 bp, 6 predicted proteins | sample KB301_FD_96463 | JGI IMG/M metagenome (GOLD analysis project Ga0134121, IMG submission 96463) | Terrestrial soil microbial communities without Nitrogen fertilizer from Kellogg Biological Station, Michigan, USA - KB3-0-1 | ecosystem: Environmental > Terrestrial > Soil > Unclassified ... | reverse complement strand
GGGAGCAGCTTACGTTGTGTCCGGCGCCAGCGACCTGGCCCTCATCATTGGCGGCGATGCCAATTCGCGTGTCGTCAATCCCAACGACATTAAAACCTATCCGCTCTTTGGCGACGGCGCCGGCGCTGTGTTGCTGACGCGCGGACGGCCCGATCAGGGCATTCTCGCCTACAGTCTCGGTGCCGACGGCAGCGGCGCTGACCTTTTGACGCGCCCCGCATGCGGCAGCCGCATGCCTCCCACGGCCGAGTTGTTGGAAAAGGGCATGCACTACATGTACATGGACGGCCGAGCGGTCTTCCGCTGGGCGGTTGCGATCTTGTGCGACACTATTCAAGACGTTCTCAAAGCGAAGAATTTCACTCCTGAGGATGTGGCCCTTTACATTCCGCATCAGGCTAATATTCGCATCATTAATGCAGCATGTGATGTGCTGCACATTCCGCGCGGCAAAGTATTCAACAATCTGGAACGTTACGGCAACACCTCCGCCGGGTCAGTACCTTTGGCATTAGACGAAGCGATTGGCGAAGGCAAAGTCAAAGAAGGCGATTTGGTTGTGCTTAGCGGATTCGGGGCGGGGCTGGCGTGGGGAACGGCCTTGATGCGGTGGTAAGCAACCATGACCAGACGCCCGCCCAAACTGCACAGAGTGGCGTGATCGTTACCGCATACCAACACCACCGACCCCAAAAATACTGCCACCAGATTTGCCGATCCGGTACGACAACGCCTTCGTCGAAAAGAGTTGGCCATTGCTCCCAAACCACTGTAATCGTAGCCACAAAAACGCCAGCTGCGACACCTATTACTACACCAGCCAGCGTCGCCGCGACTTTGCTTCGCGGGATCGCGCATAACTGTAATAGCAAACCAAGCAAAACACCAGTCGGCACGACGAACCAACTTGTCGCTGCCACCATCCACAACGGCAAAAAGCCAAACGCTTCAGCGCTTGGCTTTTCACTCATCCATCCGACAATGATCAAGGCGTAAATGTAGGCCACACCAAGTGACGACAACACGCCAATGACCACTTGCTGCTGCGAAACAATCATGGCATCGCCACGGTTTGGCTGCAATCCTTAGATCTTAATCCCCGACGGCGCCGGCAGCGTTTCGCGCCCATCCACAGAAATCGTGACCACAATCTGCGAACCGGCGTGCAAAGTGATGGAACGCGTTTGGTCATATTCCTTGCCGTTCACAACGAATTTGGCCCGCAATTCGTAGGTATAGTTCTGGCCCGGCGCCAGCTCCGGGGTGGCAAATTCCCGTATCATCCCTGGCGTGGATGTCTTGACACCATTGAACCATAACTCCGTGTCCGCGGTGGGTACCTTGACTTGCACGCTGGCGGTGGTTGTCAGGGGCGTAGGACCGAGCTCTTGCGGTGGAATGCCGGCAGGCCCAGGCGCCGCGATCGCGCCAGGATACAACCTCGGCGAAGCATTGGGATACATGGTGGAAGGCGGATAACCGCGAACGTTGTTAAGCGTTGGATCAACGTATGTCAGTCCGGCTTGAGGCGTATACGCATACATCAGCGGGCCTGGGCCGTAATCAATGGGCACGATGCCGCTTTGAAACGGATAGCCGCTCAAGTAAGGCGAAAAGCCGCTGTAACCAGCGTAGCCGCCGCCGTAAATTGTGTTCCCGAAGCCCCCTCCAATAATAATACCGCCGCCGCCAAGCCCGGCGATAGGCCTCACCACGCTTTGGCCGCTTGCGGTGGTGATGCCTCTGACAATTGGCTGTGTTGTGACCGACTTGGCGCCGCTCACTTTGGTGCCACTCACGGTGGCAGCGGCTTTGGCGCCACCACCCTTGGCGCCGCCTTTGCTTTGGGCCATTACGACGTTTGCGGGAAGCAAGAAGAGCGCAGCGCCTCCTAGAAAGGCCAAACCGGCCACCCGGAGAGATTTCATAGCCCCAACTCCAACAATGGTAATGTGGGCCTTGGACGCAGATCGGCTCACGTCTCTCATTATTGCGAGGATTGGCCCCAATGAGAATAGTCATTTTTTAATTTTTTCACATAAAGCCTCGAAACCGCTTTAATCGTCTTTGTGGTGACAGGCCGTGGTCAATCGTCATTTCTTGGTGTTTTGCAGAGCCGGACTGGGGCCAGTCTTAATGAAAGATGACTAATTCTTAATGAGAGCATCCGCGTTGTCTGGTTCGGAACAAACTGGACAGGCAAGGCGTGGCGCTTTTTAATAACAGCGAACCAGGTCGCCTCGCACTCCTCAGGAGAGGTTGCTGTATGTTTTTCCACAGAATAGTGCCATTCCTTGGCGTGGTGGCTTTCGCCTGGTTCGCCAGCGGCGCCGCCGAGAATCGGACACACACCCTTGCCCGCGCGCCGCGCGCCGCCGAACAGGATGGCAAATTGCCGCACAAGGACACTTTTGCCCGCCTGGGTACGACACTTTTTCGCGCTGGCGACGGCATCCTGTGTTTGGCCTATTCGCCCGATGGCAAGATGCTGGCCTCCGGCGGCCGTAACGACTCCGTCCGCGTGTGGGACGCCCAGACCGGTCAGCTGCTGCGTGAGTTTCACGAGCACTGGGTGTGGGCCGTGGCCTTCATGGCGGACGGTAAATACCTCGCCACCGGCGGGGCCAACAAGGTTATTCGCCTGTGGAATTTGGAGACCGGCAAGGAAGTCCGCCAGATGACGGGCCACCAGGCGACCGTCAAGTCGTTGGCGTTTTCCAGCGACGGCGCGGCTTTGGTTTCGGGCGGCGACGACAACACGGTGCGACTCTGGAAAGTGGTGGACGGCAGCGAGATGGCGACTTACCAAAAGCACACCTTCGGCGTCAACGCGGTAGCGATCTCACCGGACAACAAGCATTTCGCCTCCGCCAGCACAGACCGCACTGTACGTGTTTGGGAATACGGAGAAAAAGCAGTGGTGCTCCAGACGCCTGCCGCAGCAACAGCGGTGGCCTATATGCCCGACCGCAAGACGTTGGTCACAGCCGGCGACGACGGTTTCGTTCGCCTTTGGGACATCGCAAGCGCCAAAGAAATCCGCCAGTGGAAGGCCCATGACAACACCATTACCCACCTCGGGCTGAGCCAGAACGGTGCGGTCGTGGCGACCGCCAGCTGGGACAAAACCGTGCGGCTATGGGATGTTGCCAAGGGCACGCAGATCCACAAGCTCGAACGCCATTCCGGCGACGGGGATGCTTTGGCCCTGTCCCGAGATGGCAAGCAAGTTGCCGCAGCCGGTCTCAACAACAGCGTGCGCCGTTGGAATGCCACGACAGGCAAGCCGGTCGAAATCGGCAAACCCTCGGCTACCGGCCACTGGCCGCTGGGCGCAATAACCTCGGTGGCCTTATCACACGACGGCAATCGGGCCGCGGTGGCGTTCTCCACCAACCAAATAATCCATTTGGATCATGCCTTCGGAAAGGAAGGAGATCGTCAGCAATGGGATGGCGCTGACGGAGATGTGCTTTTGGCGTTTTCACCCGACGGCAAAACCCTGGCCATCGCCGCCGCGACGAACATGGTTTGGCTGCAAGATGTCTCCGGCGAAAAAGCCAACAAGGTGGAATTGCCCATGGACAAAGGCGATGAAGTGCGCGCTCTGGCGTTCAGCGCAGACAGCCGCACGCTGGCAGTCGCCTCTGCGAACGGCGGCGTTCGCATCTGGAACGCCAAAACCTACAAAGTTCACAAAAACATGCCGATGCCGCACGGCGCCCGCGCCGTCGCTTTTTCCCGCGACGGCAAATTCCTGGCCGTCGGCGCCGAGGATGCCATTGTCATTCTCGATACCGACGCTTACAAGCCGGTCCGTGAATTCGCCAAGCTCAACGACACGGTTTCGTGCCTGGCCTTTTCGCCCGACGGCCGCACCTTGGCGGCCGGCATGTTCGGCGGGCCGATTCGCCTGTTCGACATGATCTTTACCAAGGGCAAAGTCTGGGTCGAGCCGCGATCCCTGGAAGGACACCGCGGCCTGGTCAATGCGTTGGCCTGGTCGGTCAATGGCCGCTGCCTGGTTTCCGCCGGCTATGACAAAACAGTGCGAGTCTGGGAATACGTCAACGCTCAGCCCATCACGGTCTGGCCGGGCCATGCCGGCGAAGTAACCGCCGTGGCATTTCATCCCAACGGCCGCATGGTGGTGTCCGGCAGCCGTGACACCACGCTGCTGCTATGGGACGCGACCGGCCTGGGCCTGGCCGGCAAACTCCCGGAACCGAAAGCTTCCGAAGTCGCGGCCCTGGATTTACTTTGGAAAGATCTGGCCTCTGACAACAACGTCAAAGGCAACGCGGCGATGTGGACCATGGCCAGCACCAAGGATGTGGGTAATTACCTTTCCAAAAAAGTGTTTTTGACCGACCCCAAGAAGATCAAGCAGTACATTGAGGACCTCAACTCCAACAATTTCAAGGTCCGTGAAAAGGCATTCGCCGCCCTGGCCAGCTACGAGCGCTGGATCGAACGCGTCTTGGAGGACACAAAGAAGAATCCCTCGTCCGAGGAGGTGCGGCAACGCGTTGAACTGTTGCTCAAGCGGCTCAAAGGTAAGGATGCAATCTCGCTCGAACAAGAACATCTCCGGGCGCGGCGAGTGATCGAAATTCTGGAACAGGCCAACACAGCGGCCGCGCACGAGTTGCTCAAAGGCATGGCCAACGGGGCGCCGGATGACGACTTGCGAGCGATGGCCCAGGCCGCATTTGAACGCGTTGCCAAGAAATGATCGGAGCCGGTCCGCTGACCGAGCATGTTTTTCGGCGAGCCGAGCCGCGTAAGCGGCCGGATCATGGCTCAGCCATCGCCCAAAATGCCCGCTTTTCGCCATGTATTTTCAAAGGCCGCCAACTTGACACGAGCCAGTCGTTGGCGTCTTTGGGAAAAACTGCCGATATTGTCGTTTGCCGTTCCAACTCAAGCGTAAATGCCGCCGTTGTGGAAATGCTCTCCTTGTAATCGCCAAGGAGCGCATTTTGGTGGCGGCAGATGAGAACGCGCAAACCGCTCTCGACCAGGGCAAAACGAAAACCGCCTTCAACGTGATCGGCGCATTCAGGAATGAAGTAAAATCACTGATCGCTAGCAGGAAAATAACGCCCGCCCAAGGCGATCCGTTGCTGAACGCGGTCGATTTGTTATTGCAAAGCTTGGAAATTGGCGGTGGATTCTAACTGGCAATCAAAAAAGTGTCAGGACTGCCAACAGTTAGATTGCGCAGCCATCTTTGCGACTAAGTTTGGCTCTTGATAATGGGCTTTGGTGGTGGGCTTCGGCCCGCCGTTCAATTGCGCGCCGTAGCGCAATTTGCACGTGTTTTCAGGGTGTGCAACTTGCCGAACGCGCTGCCAGGCGCGAAAACAACGGCAGAAAAGATCTATTTCGCCTTTTTTTTTCAACACTTCTAGTTTATGGAGTTTAGTTACAGCCTAAAAAACGCCGAACATGCCCAAAGCTTTTATGTGTACAACAGAGCGCTAGCATGTTCCGCCGAGGGAAACCCGTCGGCCGGTTCAACGGATGAACGCCCACGTTTATCCCCCAACCGAAGCCAGGAAGGTATCTCGTATGCCACCTACCGTCAGTTTTGTCGATCGCTGGCTGTGGCGATTTGGCATTCTTGATCCCAAAAGCCAATGCCGTGTCCATTTGCCCATTCTGAAGGGCATCGTCGGCTTTCACCTGCTAGCTCTACTTGCTTGCGTTCCAGGGTTGTTCAGCTGGTCGGGAGTGGCCTGGGCGTTTGGCGGCCTGTATCTCTTCGGGACGCTCGGCATCAACATCGGCTATCATCGCCTGCTGACGCATCGCGGTTTCGCTTGCCCGCGCTGGCTGGAGCACGGCTTGGCCGTCATTGGCGCTTGTTGTTGGCAGGGCAGTCCGCTGAACTGGGTCTCGATTCACCGGATGCATCATCAACACTCCGATGAACCCGGCGATCCGCACAGCCCGCGTGACAACTTCTTCTGGAGCCACATGGGCTGGTTCCTGATTTACGACCCCGCGATTTACAGCCTGGAAACCTACGACCGTTACGCCCGTGATCTGTTCCGCGATCGCTTCTACAAGCAACTCGAGCGGCCCAGGGTGTGGCGTAGGATCCATATGCTGCAATGGGCGGCCTTCCTGGTCGGCGGCACTGTGGTGGGAGCGCTCTGCACATGGAGCCTTTTGGGCGCGTTGCAACTGGGTCTGAGCTGGCTGGTCTGGGGCGTGTTCGTGCGCACGGTCATGGTTTGGCACGTCACGTGGTCAGTCAATTCACTGACGCACATTTGGGGTTACGCTAGCCACGATACCAACGATGACAGCCGCAACAATTGGCTGGTGGCGCTGATCAGCAACGGCGAGGGCTGGCACAACAATCACCATGCCGAGCCGCGCTGCGCCGCCCATGGGCGACGGTGGTGGGAGCTCGACGTGTCTTATCTGACGATTCGCGCCTTCGAATCTCTCGGCCTGGCCTGGGACACGGTGAAGCCGCGGAAACACCGTCTTGCGATTCACACGTCCGACGCCCAACCCACCTTGGCACTGCAAGGCAATGAAGCAGCACCGCTGCCGATCCACCAAAATGAGAAACGCCGCGCGGCTTAGGCTTTCGGCAATCTTTTTGGCCGATCTGAAAAGGGAGCATTCAGCTGCGTCCCATCCCGTATGAGGCTCCAAAAAAGGGGAGAACAAGTGGCACAAATGCCCGAGGCGGGGAGTGGGAAAGTCACTGTGCTCACCGCGCCGGCAAACCCCAATAGCGGATCACGCCGTCCTTCTGCCCCGTCAGCGCCCGCCGGCCATCGCTGCTGACTGCCACCGCCGAGATCGTCATCGTGTGCCCAGGATAGCGGGCGATCTCCTTGCCGGTAGCCACATCCCAGACGCGAACCAGCTTGTCCTCGCCGCCGGTCACCAGGCGTTTGCCGTCGGGCGTCAGGGCCATGCTGTTGATGTATCCCTCCGGCGAGTCGAACTTTTTCTCTTCCTTGCCGGTGGCGATGTCCCACATGTGGACCGCATTGTCGCCGGTGGTGAAGAGATATTTGCTGTCGGGCGAAAACGTCAGCGAGCCAATGGCGTTGTTTTGTTCCACCTCGCGGATCACTTTGCCGTTGGCCAGGTCAAAAACCAGCGCCTTTCTGTCCACGCTGCCGGAGGCCACCAGCTGGCCGTTGGGCGAAAAAGCAACGGCATAGCAGAAATTGGTATGGCCGGTGAATTTCTTGGCCTCCTCGTTCTTGGTCAAATCCCACAGCCGCATGTTTTTGTCATCGCAGCCGGTCAGCATCCATTTGCCGTCTTTGGAAACCGTGACGGCGTTGACATCCAGGGGATGCGAAAAGGTGCGGACGACGTTGCCGCTGGCCATGTCCCACATCTTGACGGTGCCGTCCCAGCTGGCCGACATGACATATTTGCCGCCGGGCACGAACGCGACGCCCCAAACTTCCTTGTTATGGCCCTTGAAGTCCTGGACTTGCTTGCCGGTGGTCAGGTCCCAGAGCCGGACCGTTTTGTCCACCGAGCAAGACAGGCCGAAACGGCCGTCACCGGAAATGGCCACGCCGCGGACCTCGTTGCTGTGGCCGGGCAGCGTCTTGATGAAACCGGCTTGAACATCGACCGCGGGTTTGACGGCCTGGCCGCGTGCGGCGACCAGGTCAATCCGTTTTTGGGCCTTGGTACGGCTGAGACCCGTCAGGCCCGTCAGCGCCTTGTCATACCAGTAGGCGGCTCGTTCTTGCAGCCTGCCCTGTTGTGGCTCGGGTTGTTTGATGGCGTAATCCCACCAGGCGTCAGCCAACGCCGCCTGCTCGGGCGTTTCCTTGGGGTCCGCCAAATCGCGCTGGGCCAGGCTCGCCAGAGGATCGGACTTGCTCTTGACCAGGTACGGCAAAGCCCGGTCCCATTTGCCTTTGAAGAGACCGAAATACTCGCCCAGCTTCAGATTGGCCTCGGCGTCGCTGGCGTCTTTTTTTAGGCGGTCAACAAACGGCTGCAGCACGCTGAACTTTTCCTTGGCCGCTTCGACTTCGGCATTGCGCTTGGCAACGCTGTTAACCAGGGCGATGACTTGCGATTTCTTGGCGGCTTCGGTCGCGGCTTTGCCAAAGGCGATGGCCGCGTCATAGTTGTCGGCATCCAGCGCCTCGGCAACCAGCGCCAGCGCTTGTTCGGTAAGCGCCTTGCTCGGTTCCTTGGTCGGCACATGCTCGACGAGTTTCGCCAGGATTTCAGCCTTGAGGTCGAGGCCAACCACTTCAAAGTGGGTTGCCAGCTTATCGATGGTGCTCAATGACAACGGGGCATCGCCGGCCTGCACCGCCAGGCCGAGGGCTTGCCTATAAAGAACGTAACGAGCCGCCGGATCGTCACCGCTTTCGTCGCCTTGCGTGACCAAATAGGCCGCAAGTTTGGTCCGAGTTACAGCGTCCGTGGCCTTGGCGATCTCTTCCTTGAAAATGTCATTGACCAGTTCATCGGCCTTGTCGAGCGATTTCTTATCGGGGATCGGCTGTTTCTTGACTGGTTGCTGGCCGGCATCCAGCGTCAAACCGGCGGCCAGAGGTATTGATAAAGCCAGGGAGAGGAGAAGCAGCCGTTGCATGAGAGCCTCATGGGAGAAAAGTCGCATTGCATCCACGGTTCAAATTCGGGCGAGAGGGGGAACATGTCAAGGGAATAATCCGGCGAACCGGCTGGCGAATCGAGTACGAGGCTCCGGTTTGTAGTGGCCCGATTAATCGGGTCTTGAATGGCCCGATAAATCGGGCCACTACGAACAAATGTCCAAACAAAAAAGAATTCACCCAAGTATTGGCTGCTCACCCGTAATTGCACCGCCGGGATTTGTCTCCTTGACACAGCCGCCCAGCCGCCTAAAAAAAAACTGACTTCGCTTACTGCTCCAGAGCCAATGGAGTTTTTCACGCCAAAGCGTGCATGAGGCGGCGTTGACCCTGCCCCAGCAGGACACTCGCGCCGAAGAACCTGTGACTGTGGGCCTTCGCAATTCTCAGCATTCGCCGTGGTATTTGCTGATTCTCTTGCCTATTCTCGCCGCCCTGCCGGGCTGCGGCCCCGATGCCTATTCGGAATCGATGGTTTATCCGGTCCGCACCGATCCGGTCGTAACCGGCGTCGGCGGCCGTGAACTTGTCGAACCCGACCGTCCCGGCCAACTGCCGCTGCTGGCGGTTAAAGATTTGCAAGATTCCCGCAATCCCTTCTACGAAGACAAAGAACTGAAATACATCGATACCTCCAAATGGCAGTCGGAATCCGACAAACAAGAGCTTTTGGACGTGCTGCAAGATGTTTTTGGCACGCCGGCCAATCCCAAGGTCGATCTGATCACCCGCGAAACCCGCCAGCTGCTCAAACTCGACGAGGGCACGCTGCACGAGGGTAGCCGGCTTTACCGACTTTATTGTTTGCAGTGCCACGGCCTGACAGGTGACGGCCGGGGACCGACATCCAAGTGGGTCAACCCGCATCCGCGCGATTATCGCCCGGGGCTTTTCAAATTTCAGTCGGTCAAGGCCGAAGGCGACCCACGGCCACCGCGGCGGGATGACCTTTACCGTACAATCCACGACGGCGTCGAAGGGACCGCCATGCAGTCCTATAACATGCTGCCCGAGCATGAACTCAACGCCATCGTCAGCTACGTCATCCATCTCAGCATCCGCGGCGAAGTCGAATCCGAAGTCTTCAAAGGCGCCTGGAAAGAGGAAAAGGACAAGACCTTCCTCGATCCCAAGATTCTGGCGCGCGGCAGCGTTGTCGCCTTCGTCAGGGGCAACTCCAGCAAGCCGGGCGGCAAAGTCCGCGATGTGATCGAGAAATGGCGATCCTCACAGCAAGAGGAATCGAAGATTGTGCCCGGGCCTTACAGCGTGACCGACGCGACCATGAAAGAATCGGTCCAAAACGGTTACAACATTTTCACTGGCCGTGGCGCCGTGGTGGGCGGCTGCATGGAATGCCACAAGGATTTCGGACGCCGCAGCCTGTACAAGCCCGACAAATGGGCTACCCTGGTGCGGCCGCGCGATCTGACCAAACCCGTTTATCGCGGCGGCCGGCGGCCCATCGACATGTATTATCG
>Ga0134121_10005685_pt1 | contig 10116 bp, 10 predicted proteins | sample KB301_FD_96463 | JGI IMG/M metagenome (GOLD analysis project Ga0134121, IMG submission 96463) | Terrestrial soil microbial communities without Nitrogen fertilizer from Kellogg Biological Station, Michigan, USA - KB3-0-1 | ecosystem: Environmental > Terrestrial > Soil > Unclassified ... | reverse complement strand
CAGGTTGAAGGCGCGATTCAAACTTGCCTTCGAAGGGGTTCCTCCGTTCATGGCACTCTACGAAGCGCAGAAAGGGAACCGGCTGCCCGCCACGTCCGTTCTAGAAGACCTAGCTAGGGAACAAGGCATACCCGAACCCGACGTCAAAGAATGCGTCGAGATGTTCATTGTTAATGCGAAGTTTCTCGGCGTCTTGAAGCCCATTGCGGGCGCTGAGCGCATAGTGCCCGTGGAACAGATTATCGAAGAGTTGCCATCAAAGAGCGAGGAGACTAGTGGTGCGGCCTCGGCTGGAGCGGCGATCGACCAACTGCCGCGAGATCCAAAGGCAGGAGTGGATGCCCATGAGTGGGAGCAAATCTGCTTTTATGTCTCACCCATTGGAGACGACGACTCTGAGCACAGGAAGCATGCAGACCTCTTCCTCGGCTCCATTGTTGAGCCGGCACTAGAGGAATTTGGGCTCAAGGTCGTGCGTGCAGACAAGATCGGCAAGCCTGGCATGATCACTGCCCAAATCATTGAGCACATCCTCAAGGCTAAACTCGTCATCGCGGACTTGTCGTATCACAACCCGAACGTGTTTTATGAACTCTGCTTGAGGCATGTGTCGCGACTCCCAACGGTGCAGATCATTCGCCGAACGGACCGGATTCCCTTCGACCTAGACCAATTCAGAACGATTCAGATTGACACGGCCAGCATTTATACAATGGTTCCGAACCTGCAGTCTTATCGGGCGGAGATTGCCACGCAGGTTCGCATGGCCCTGAAGGATCCAGACTCGGCTGACAATCCTGTGAGCACCTACTATCCGCATCTAAGAGTGCAGTTCTAACCCACCGCAGATCATTCGATGAAACGTCGCAGCCTAACCAGCTCCTTGCTGCCGAGGGCATCCTCTCCTGCAGCCCACATTATGCCCACAGATAATCCCGTCGAGCTTCTGCGTCGAGTCGCGCTGTCGCCAGATTGCGCGAAAATGAATCGCTCCACCGTGAAGGGTTATCTCGGAGAGCTGCTTGTCAAGCAACAGCTGGAAGTCGAACTCAAGGGCATCCGGATTGATCACCACGGCAATCAGTCAGGCCACGATCTGCAGTACGTCTGCGGAGCCGTCTGCATCAAGATCGATGTCAAGACATCCACTGCGAAAGACGAGCGCAAATGGGGCCTTCAGTACTGGAGCTGGGCGCTACAGAACAAGAACAAGAAAAAGCCCGTCACGGCGACGCATCTCGTTTGCGTAGGACTGAACGCCAACCTGATTCTAGACTCGCTCTTTGTTATCCGCGCCGAGAACATCCGGCTGTTCCCTCCCGCGACCGGTCAGTTCAGCAACAACACACACTGCCTGTTTCTACCCGTCACCGCTGTTTGCTCGACCAGTAAAGCCCTGACGGACCCGCTTTTTCATACTTGCCAACGGCTACTCGCAGAACAGCTTGTCGTAAGAGTCAGACCGAATGAGCACCTAAGTGATGCATGCACTGGTCGACCGGCCCCGCATCCCATGGGTCGAGCGCAGATATCATGGACCGCGGCAGCGGCAAGGATGCGGTCAGGCAACCGGAAAAAGTGACGAGGCCGTCGCCGGCCCCCGAGGCCAAGGCGCGCGAGACTGCGGCGCACCACCTAAAGCTGGGTGCCACAGCGACGCTGTGCCCCACGAAGACGGGGCGCAGCGCGTGCAGAAGCATCTCGTCTGCTAGCAGGACCACCATCATTCCCGCCAGACTACTCGAAGGAAGTCACTTGGGCTTTATTGACGCGCCAAGGACATGAGCCGTTGAACGGTCTCAATCGTGGGCGGAGCATTGAAGATGCGAGTGAGGGCCGCGATAAGTTCTTCTTCGTTCGCCACACTTAGCTCGGGCACCTTGTCCGCAACGAGGGACACCGGATACACGGGGTTCACGGCGAAGCTGACGGTCAAGAATGGATAACTGTAGGTAAGGTCGCGCACAAACAGATTGAAACGCACCGTGACCTTGTCATCTTTAATCAACATCGGCATGGCGGTGAACTTGATGAGGCCGCGAGTTTTGACGGATAGGCCATCACCCGCTTCCTGGATAACTGCCTTCGGGGATCGTGGCGCGCCCGCGATATCAAAGTCCGGCCACAGATTTTCAGGCATTACACACTACTTCAGCCGTCGGGTTTTGAGAGGTCTACTCCAAAGACTACCGGCAGGTGATCCGAGAACCGGCTGCGGTCAGGGATGCCGCTTGCTCTAGTTAGCTCACGTCCGCGTATCGCAGTAATTATCTCAAGCGCACCGACCTGGAACCTCTCAATCAACGAGGGTCGGATCAATACTTGATCCAGCATGTGCCAGTACATTTCAGTCGGATCAGAACCACGGTAGAAATAGGTCGCCGGGGCCGATGCCCGCGGCTCATCTCCATACAGGTTCCACATCGGATTGTAGAAAAAGGGATAGCTGCTGTTCAGTAGGCGACGTGCTGGCCCTTGAGCGATCGTACGTGACATTACCGCGTTCATGCCGAGCGCACTTGCCATTGGCGCCTCATACGGATTCGCATTGAAGTCGCCCAACACTATACTTCTATTGTGTCCGGCCTTTCCTTCATGGTATTCGAGGCCAGCTACAAATTGTCGCAAGAAGAGTTCTTGCCGCTGCTGCGAGTTGTTCCGCTTATCTAGTCCGTGTACGACGCCTATGAGTACATCCTCTTGAAGCGGCAGCTTCAGGTGCCACAAATCAAACCGGTCGCTGGGCACCGGTGGCGCTAGCCGGCACATAAACTGGGGATCAAACCTAACGAGGACCTTGAATCGGTCACCGCAGGCGACCGCAAAGAATTCTAGTCCTTCCTCGGGGCTCGTCGGTATCGGCTCTACTGGCACCCCACACTCGATTAAAAAAAGTAGGTCGAGCGACCGCTCCAGCGCCAACTCTGTTGCAATCTGCGGCAGCTGCCGCTCGGACATGTCGAACTTGCGCAGGCCGTCAACATTCCAAAAGCCGAAGTTAGCCATTTCTGCGCTTCGCCGCTCGCGCAGCGGCGGCATCCCGCGCCACGGCCGGTAGGGTGTGAGGATTGGTCTGGCAGGCATCGGCGAGCTGCTGCAAGACACATTCGGCCATCTCACCCTGAACGAGCTCCCACTGTCGGTCGCCACCCGTTCGCGCGTTGAGGTTGCGCGTCATGAAGTGCCCACCCGCCATCATCACGACTAGGACGACCACGCAGGGCCCGAGCATCTTCGCCCAGTCAGGCGGTGCTGCGTAGACCATTGAGGCTCCCGATGTTCCCGCGCAACGGTCGTGGCGCGCAACTAGTTGACCAGAGTGCACGCAGCATATCAGAGGATAGTCTATGTATCGTTCATGCTCCGAAGCGCCTTCGGCCGGCCCCACGCTACGTGCGCACCCTAGCAATCCTCGCATCACCCTCGCCGCGGCCTCCCCGACTTTCCATAACGACTAGCACATGGACAGGTAGGATCGATACCGCCTGAGCTGACAGTGAAGCTCCGACGTCTGGATCTGATGGCGCTTCCGACTGCTTGCTGCGGAGCCCACGGCGGGGACGCTGCCGATGCCGCTGGCCTCATCGTGCGTTGCAGCAATTCGAATCTAGCAGCCCCGCGACGTCGGGTGCCCAGACGTCGCCAGCAACGATGACGTGGGGCGACAGCCGACCGTCGCACGTCGCATGGGGCTCGAGCTTCGAAGTGCACGCAAAGCGAAATTCCCATCGCTCGGTTACCGGGTGCAGACATGCGGCCAGAACTTCAAATGCATCGCGCGCGTAATACCGGCTACAAGAATCACCCTTCGATGCGCGAGTCTTCTGAAAATCAACGCGCGGGCCGCGCGGCGACGCCTTGCGAAGAACATTCTTGCACTCGATGAGGTAGGGGCGTCGCTTGAAGATAACTTGGTAGTCAGGCCTCCCGTCCTCGTCTAGGCGCTTCACGCTGGAGATTCCGGGCACACTCTCGAGTAACTTTCCAAGATGGTGCTCGGCAACGCCCCCGCGAACGGCCGCCCCGAGACGAAAGCGGCCCCAGATAATGTCGAGGATTTCGCGCGCGGAGAGCCCAAACTGCTGCTCGAGCGGATGGTCCGCAGGCCTATCCAGATTGAGTGTACCCATGCGATCGATGAGGAGCAGCCGCTCCCCTGCGTCTAGCCCCGTGGCGACACGCTCGAAGAGCGCATAGCGCACGAAGTGATCAGGCGTGAAGCCGAGCACGCTCTCTGTCTCACTGCTGGCGAGCGGCATCTCCTGCTTGCGCCGGCCCATTGACCGTTCCCGCTCCCAGCCGTGCCATCCATTGCGACTCGCCTTCTCAAGCTCTGATGTCTTGAACTCGACAGACCTCGAGAACCAGGTCGGGTTATACATTGCTGGATCAACGGCGATGAATAGATCCGTTTCGACGTGCACTCCGAACAGCAGCGTTATCTTTTCCCGCTTCGGGTCCAGATAGAGATCGTGGTAGCTCTGGAAGTCGCTGCCGTACTTGATCTGAAAGCGGTGTTCATCCGCCGGCCGCCCGCCTTGGCGGTACTTATTCGCTAGGAACGCGTAGCAGATGAGGCGAAGTCGCTCACCCTCGCGCGTCTCGATAGCAAACTCGAATGGTGCCTCAGACGGGCTTGGGGACGAGATGAGCCGCGCACCGGAGCACTCCAAGGCGTCGCGTATCTTGGCGACGATTGGCCCTCGTCTGGAGACGCGATACCGCTGCAGCTCTCCGTTATCGCGCGGCATCGGCTCGAAGCACTGCCGCGTATCCTCTTCCAGTGCCTGGATGCGCCTCGTGATTGCCAGCCAAGTGCCGGAACCGCTCGGGCACCCGGCGCACTCGCTCCGCTGCAGGCACCGGAAGCCGCTGCTTTGGCACCAGCTGTAGCTCCTTCCTCCGAACGTGATCGCCCATCATTCGCCTAATCTCAAGGCCGAGCAGCTCGGCGAGTGCCGACGGAACCGCATTGCCGATCTGCTTCTGGTAGGAGCTGCGCGTTCCGCAGACCTGATAGGCGTCGGGAAAAGTCTGGAGCCGGCATAGTTCGCGCAGCGAGAGCCTTCTGCTCTTCCAGTGGAATGGACCGATCGCCGAGCCAGGCTGTGCCGTGATCGTCCAAGACGGAAGCCGCTTCGAGAGCTTGAGGAGAAAGCTCCAGTACCTTCGTCTCCAGCCAAAGAGTGGCAGCCCTTTGCCGCGCTCAGTGTGATAGAGATAGTTCTGTCCTTCGGGAATCGAAGGTAGAAGGCCGGCCCACTTCCCCGTCATCGCAAGGTCAGAGTTGTCGTCGTCCTCGAGGTCTCCGATCGCATCCCATGCGGTACGGTACGGCTCAAGCACTCGGACACCGCTTAGTGGTGGCTGGCACTGTCCGCTCTCAGCGAACGCGTGCGTGGGGGATGGAAATGCAAACTCGGCACCTTCTCGCTGGCCGACGATGAAGAGACGCTCGCGCTCTTGCGGTACGCCGTAGCGCGCGGCATCCAGCACAGTGCAGCAGAATGAGTACGACGTGCCTGCTGCCCGATTGATTCGTTCGATTGATCGTCGAATGAGATCAAGCCCCTCATCCTTGTTCCGATACGCAAGCCCGCCAACGTTCTCGAGAAGGAAGGCTCTTGGCTTGGTGTCGAGCAGCACGCGCAGGTAGGCCTCGATCGTGCTGGCGCGAGGGTCCTCGAGCCGTCGAGCATCCCCCGTCGCCCAGTAGCCCGATTTGCTGAACGGCTGGCACGGCGGGCCACCCACAAGAAGGTCCGCGTCCCCCTCTTGAAGGCCCGCTACTTCGAGCAGCTCCTTGCTCGGGATTTTGTGGATATCTCGCTCGAGGACCGTCCAGGCCCTGTTCGCCCGAAGCGTTGCCGCGGAATCCGCATCAAGCTCAACAGCGACCGCTGTCTCAAAGCCGGCAGCCTCAAGGCCCAGGTCAAGGCCGCCCGCGCCCGTGAAGAGACTTATCACCCGCAGCGGCTTCGATGTCGTTCGATCCTTTGTAGCCATAAGTCATTTCCTATCACCGCTTTGAACTTGGAGCCACGGTCCACCGAGTCGGCCAGCGGTACCCTCTTAGATCATCGCGCGGGGCTGGCTGCAACTGCCTGACCGCGATTCTGCCCGCGCGAAGAACTCGGGCAGCACCCAGACAGAACGCACGCCTCGCACCGTGGTCGCGCACGGCATACAGAACGGCCGTGGGCCACGAGCGTTACGTGAAGGGAGGAGCGAAGGGCCGGCGGAACCCTCGCCTCCAGCCTCAAGCTGCGTCGATCGTCAGGGTGCTTCCCACCGTCCATCCATCCGAGCCGCTTCGAGATCCTCCAGACGTGCGTGTCAACTGGCAATGCCGCACGGTCGAGCGCGTACATGAGGACGCATTTTGCGGTCTTCATTCCAACGCCTGGCAGCGACAGAAGCTCCTTTAGGGCAGGCTCGTCGGGCACTGATGCGAGATGCCGAAGCGACACAACCCCTCGATCCTCCGCGATGCTTCCAAGCAATGCTTTGAGAAGGCGCACCTTGCGGCGTGCGAATCCGCCTGAGTGGACCAGCTTCTGAAGTTCTGCATCATCTGCCGCCAATACTCGGCGCCAGCTTCGGAACCTCATCCAGAGCGCGGCGAAGGTGCGGCGGTACTCCTTCTCCCGTGTCTGCGTCGACAGCAGGATGAAGACAAGCTCCGAGAGCGGGTCGCGCTTGTTGTAGTGGCGAGGCGAACCATGCTCCTCGCGGAGGAGCCGCTCCACGCGCTCGAAAGACGGAACTCTCCTCCTTGCCACGCGATGCCCCTCTATGTCGTGGTGCCTCGTTCTCCAGGGGACCTCAGGCCACCCCCCTCACCTCGACAGCAACACCCTCACCTCATCCGCCCCCAGGTCCACCACCGCCAAGTCCAGCGCGTCGTCCCCATCGAACTCCCCCGCCGTCAGCGCCACCGGCGCCAGGCCCGGCGCGTACTGCGCGAGCAGCTCGAAGGTCCCGTCGCCCTGGCCGCGCAGGATCGTGGCCGTGGCGTTGAAGGTGTTCGGGACGGCCAGGTCGGGGTGGTGGTCGCGGTCGAAGTCGCCGACGATGACGTCGGAGGCGAGGCGCCCCGTCGGATAGAGCACCTGCGGCGCGAAGGTCCCGTTGCCGTTGTTGAGCAGGATCGCGACGGAGCCGAAGACGTCGAGATTGACCGCGACCGCGAGGTCGAGGTCGCCGTCGTGGTCGAAGTCGCCCTGCGCGAGCGAGTCGGCCTCGATGCCCGCGTTGTAGAGCACCGGCGCGCTGAACGTGCCGTCGCCGTGGCCCCGCAGGAAGGCGAGCTTGCCCGGCCCGAACGAGCCGCTCGTCTGGTCCGCCACGGCCAGGTCGAGCAGGCCGTCGCCGTCGAAGTCGCCGTGCACGAGGTCGATGGGCAGCGGGCCCGCCGGGATGTCCGTCTTGTTCCCCAGCAGGCCGTGCCCCTTGCCCAGCAGGATCGAGACCACGTTGGCCTGTGAGGACGCCGCCGCCACGTCGCGCAGCCCGTCGCCATTGAAGTCCGCGATCGTCAGGGCGTCCGGCGGCCCGGCGGCGTACGACTTGAGCGGGCCGAAGCCGCCCGCCCCGTCGCCGAAGCGCGTCGCCAGCGTGCCCCCTCCGTTGGCCAGCGCGATGTCGAGGTGGCCGTCGTTGTTCAGGTCGCCCAGCGCCAGCTCGCGCGGCTCGCCCCCGGCGGCGAAGTCCACGCGCGGCGCGAAGGCGCCCTGGCCGAGCCCGCGAAAGACCGAGAAGGTCTGCGCGAAGGCGTTCGCCACCACCAGGTCGGGGTGGCTGTCGTGGTCGAGGTCGGCGTCCGCGATCGCGACCGGCTCGCTCGCGGCCGCGAGCGTCTCCGGCACGTAGAGCGTGCCGTCCTTCTGGTTGAGGTAGACGCCGACGCGTCCGCTGTTCGCGGGCGCGACGAGGTCGGGCCAGCCGTCGTCGTCGACGTCCTGGGCGATCACGGCCGGGCCGAGCGAGCCGGTCTGGTACTCCGCCAGCGGACCGAAGCTGGCGCCACCCAGGCCGCGCAGCACGCCGAGCGAGCCGCCGCCGGCCTGCGCTCCGACGATCGCGAGCGCGAGGTCGAGCCGGCCGTCGAGATCGAGGTCGGCCACGTCGATCGCGCGCGGGCCGAAGCCGGCGGGGTAATCGACGTGCGGCAGGAAGCCGCCCGCGCCGTCGCCGCGCAGCACCGAGACCGAGTTGTCGCCCAGGTTGGCGGTGGCGACGTCGAGCGCGCCGTCGGCGTCGAGGTCGGCCGCCACGAGCGTGGCCGGCCCGAAGCCGACCGTGTGCAACACGGGCGGGTCGAAGCTGCCGTCGCCGTTCCCGCGCAGCAGCGCGACGGCGTGCGCCGTGACGAAGGGGATCGAGTTCACGATGGCGAGGTCGAGCGCGCCGTCCTCGTCGAAGTCCGCGGCCGCGATGTCGAGCGGCCCGTCGCCCGCCGGGTACGTGCCGGCCGCGACGAAGCTGCCGTTGCCGAGGCCGAGCAGGATAGAGACCGTGCCCGGCCCCTGCGTGATGATCGTGACCGCGTTGACGACCGCCAGGTCGGGCAGGCGGTCGCCGTTGAAGTCGCCGATGGCGACCGACTGCGGGTTCGTGCCGGTGGGCAGGAAGAAGGCGGGGGCGAAGCTGCCGTCGCCGTGCCCGAGCAGGACGGCGGCCGAGCCGGGGCCGCAGCTTCCGTCCGGGCAGTTCTGGTTGACGGCCACGATGTCGATCGCGCCGTCGCCGTCGAGGTCCGCGGTCGCGAGCGCGTTGGGCTCGACGCCGACCGGCAGCGGCGGCAGCGTCTGGAAGCCGCCGTGCTGGCCCTTGCGCAGCGCCGTCAGCGCGCCGCTCTGGTTGTTCGCGACGACGAGGTCGCGCCGGCCGTCGCCGTCGAAGTCGGCCGCGGCGAGCGCGACGGGTGAGCCGCCCGCGTCGAAGGTCGCGCGGTCGTAGACGTAGGTGAGCGCGGGCGGCTTGGACTGCGGCCGGCCGGGAGTTGCGATCGCCGGGGGAGCGATCGTCTGTGCGGCGGCGGCGCCCGCCGCGACCGCGAGCACGGCCGCCAGCGGCGCCGCCAGCCGGGCCCTCAGCCGAGCCGCCCGCAGCGCCGCGACGCCGAGGGCGGACGACAGCACGCTTCGCGACGCGATCACGCGCGCAGCATCGCGCGGATCGGCGGATCCGACAAGGTGGCGCGCATGAACTTGCGCGAGAGGCTCGCAAGCAAGGAACTCGAGAAGCATGACAGCCGGAGCGCTCGCACCACGCATGCAGAGGGTTTCGGCGGCCGCGGCTCCAGCCCGCGGCGAGCGGCCTTCGCCGAGGGAGCTCCGACCACCAAGCCCGTAGCCCTCTACGCCGTAGACGTGAGCATCTCCGTCGGGTACCCGGACTACTCGCAGCGGACCGCCGTCGAGATGACTGGCTTGAGGTCGCAAATTGCGACCTCAAGTTCAGGTCCCGTCTCTGTCCCAGGGAATCCCAGCGGCCCGGCGCCCACGCGGCTCGGGCTTGAAGCGCGGCTGCGATAGGATGGCGCCATGACCAAGGCCGTCGATGAAGTGCTGGCCAAAGCCCTTCGCCTCGACCCCCAAGCTCGAGCGGAGTTGGCCTCCGAGCTGCTCGCCAGCCTGGAAGGACCGCCCGATCCCGGCGCCGACTCGGCGTGGGAGGAGGAAATCCGACGTCGCGTGGCCGCGATCGAGACTGGCACCGTGAAGCTCGAGCCCTGGGAGGCCGTCAAGAGCCGGATCGAGAAGGTGCTCCGCAAGCGGTGACGCGCGTCCTCCGCAGCAGCGAACCTGCCTCGGAGTAGCAGTCGGTGATGACCCACGCACGCGCCGCCGACTTGGCTACTGGAAGCACCGCGCCTGAAGGAGCCACTCCATGAAGATCGACATCGAGACCACAGTGAAGGCCAGGCTGCCCAAGGTCTGGGAGGCCTGGAACGACCCCGAGGACATCAAGCGCTGGAACGCCGCATCGCCAGACTGGCACACGACCAAGAGCACCGTGGACCTGCGCGAGGGCGGGAAGTTCTCGTCACGCATGGAAGCCAAGGACGGCAGCACGGGCTTCGACTTCGAGGGCACCTACACGCGCGTCGTG
>Ga0134121_10005683_pt1 | contig 10117 bp, 8 predicted proteins | sample KB301_FD_96463 | JGI IMG/M metagenome (GOLD analysis project Ga0134121, IMG submission 96463) | Terrestrial soil microbial communities without Nitrogen fertilizer from Kellogg Biological Station, Michigan, USA - KB3-0-1 | ecosystem: Environmental > Terrestrial > Soil > Unclassified ... | reverse complement strand
GCGTATGCTGCGGCGATGCGCCTCAAGATCAGACGGCTGGACTCCACTATTTCCCTCCCAACGTACGCGACCGAGGAAGCGGCCGGCTTCGACCTGGCCGCGTCACAGGATGTGAGGCTGGCGCCCGGGCAGATCGCGCTCGTCCCGACGGGCCTCGTCATCGAGGTCCCGCCCGGATTTTTCCTTGCCATTTTTGCCCGAAGCAGCACCCCGCTCAAGCGCGGATTGATCGTCGCCAATGGGGTGGGCGTGCTGGATCCCGACTATTGCGGCCCAAATGACGAGGTCAAGATCCAGCTGCTCAACATCAGTGGCGCCGAAGTGCAGGTGAAGCGGGGCGATCGCCTGGCCCAGGGCATCGTGCTCCCCGCGCCCCGCGTGAGCTGGCAGGAAGTCAGTGACCTCCGCGAGGTCACCCGCGGCGGCTTCGGCGCCACTGGACATTAGACGTGTAATAGGGAGTGTAGGCCGGGCCTGTTGGACCCGGCACATCAGCCGGTGCCAGCATCTCGTCTCCGCCGCATCCTGCACGTCGATATGGATGCGTTTTACGCCTCGGTCGAGCAGCGCGACAACCCCTCGCTGCGCGGGCTCCCTGTCGCCGTCGGCGGCGATCCCGACAAGCGCGGCGTCGTCGCGGCCGCCAGCTACGAGGCGCGCACCTTCGGCGTCCGCTCCGCGATCCCGATGTCGCGGGCAGTCCGCCTCTGCCCGTCGCTCGTCATCGTCCACCCCGACTTCGGCAAGTACCGCGCGGTCTCGCAGGAGGTGTTCGCGCTCTTCCGCTCGATCACCCCGCTCGTCGAGCCGATGTCGCTCGACGAGGCGTATCTCGACGTCACGGAGAACGCGTGGAACGAGCCGCTGGGGATGAACGTGGCGCGGCGGCTGAAGGAGGCGATTCGCGCGGCGACCGGGCTCACGGCGTCGGCGGGCGTGGCGCCGAACAAGTTCCTGGCGAAGATCGCCTCGGGCTGGAAGAAGCCGGACGGCCTGACGGTGATCGCGCCCGAACGCGTCGAATCGTTCCTGCACGGGCTGCCCGTCGATGCGCTCTGGGGCGTCGGCCCGGTGACGGCGAAGAAGCTGCGCGCGCAGGGGATCGAGAAGCTGATCGACGTGCGCGCGGCCGATCCGGCGCTGCTGCACGACACGGTCGGCTCGCTGGCCGAGTGGCTGCAGCAGCTGGCGCGCGGCGAAGACGACCGCGCGGTGGTCGCCGAGCACGAACCGAAGTCGTCGGGCAGTGAGAACACCTTCGCGCACGATCTCAGCGACATCGCCGACATCCGCGACGAGATCGGCGCGATGGCGCGCGACGCCGCGTCGTGGCTGAGCAAGCAGGCGCTCTACGCGCGGACGGTGACGATCAAGGTGCGGTATCACGACTTCACGACCATCACGCGGAGCCACACGGAGCAGGCGACACGCGACGAAGAGAACATCGTCCGCCGCGCGATCGCGCTCCTCGCCAAAACGGATGCCGGGGCGCGGCCTGTGCGATTGCTCGGCGTGAGCGTGCACAACCTGTCGGAAACGCCGTTCATGCCGCCGGACAACCCGCAGCCTCGACTCCCCTTCGAGGCGCCGACCCTGTAACCTATACACCTCATGCTGAAAGGGTCGCGCGAAGGAATCCTGCACAAGCTGCAGCCAATCAGCATTCACGGCCAGCTGTCGTACGACGTGCACTACGAGTTCGCGGACGACCCGGAAGGGCAGATGCGCGTTGCGCGGGTGGGGCCCGAAGCGCTTGGACAGGGCCTGCAGCAAGGCGAGCGGATTCGGCTCGACTTCCTCGTCGGCGTGGTCACGGGCGTGCACAAAGTCTAGGCGGCGCGAGGTCTGCGCTGTCGCGCTGTGACGGCCGGAGCTACAATCGCGCCCTGTCTCTCTGGAGGACCGTATGACACAAGACCGTCGCGTGAAATCCGCCGCTGCCGTCGTCGCCCTCCTCGTGATGGCTGCCGTCAGCCTCGCAGGCCAGAATGGCGGCGCTGCAAATCCATTCAGGGAGGATGCGAACTGGGCGAAGCTGCCCGCCGGCGCGAAATGGGCAGGCGTGATCTCGGTCGACCCCGCGTCGAACGGCGACATCTGGGTCTTTCATCGATCCGATCCGCCGATTCTCCGCTTCGATCCGTCCGGGAAGGTCGTCAAGAGCTTCGGGCAGGGACTGATCGTGCAGGCGCACGGCATGACGATCGATCGCGACGGGAACGTGTGGGTCACCGACGCGCAGATCAAGGACGGCAAGGGCAACCAGGTGCTGAAGTTCAGCCCGGACGGCAAGCTCCTGATGGCGCTCGGCAAGGCGGGTGTGGCGGGCGCCGGCACCGACGTCTTCAGCGGGCCCTGTGACGTCGCCATCGCGCAGAACGGCGACATCTTCGTCGCCGACGGCCACATCGCGGACGTCCCCGTCAACCGCATCATGAAGTTCTCGAAGGACGGGAAGTTCATCAAGGCGTGGGGCAAGCGGGGGTCGGGGCCCGGCGAGTTCGACACGCCGCACAGCATCGCGATCGACTCGCGCGGCCGCATCTTCGTCGCCGACCGCAGCAACAGCCGGGTGCAGATCTTCGATCAGGACGGAAAGTTCCTCGAGCAGTGGAAGCAGTTCGGAAGGCCGAGCGGGATCTACATCGACCGCAACGACAACATGGCGGTCGCCGACTCGCAGTCCAACGCCAAGCAGAACCCCGGCTACACGCGCGGCATCCGGGTCGGCAGCGCGAAGGACGGCAAGGTTACCGCGCTGATCCCGTTCGTCGAGCCCGACCCCGAGAAGAACAACAACGCCGGCGTCGAAGGCGTCGCCATCGACGCGCGCGGGAATGTCTACGGCGCGGAAGTGAGCACGGAGGCGCTCAAGAAGTACGTGAAGGGGACAAGCACCTTCTGACGCTGCGAGGATGGGGCCGCGGTGCGTATCGCCCGCGGCCCGCGCGGCGAGGGAAACCCGCGCGGTTAGAAGTTGTCAGCCTGGCTCGCTGTGCCGGAGCTCGACATCAGAATCGTCGAGAGCCATCCCTCGGTGGGCGCCGAGTAGATGCACCACCAAAGCACCGCCCAGAATGCGATCAGCTTCCAGTTGATCTTCTGCATAGCGAAGTGCCGCGCGCGGGAGACTTTTCTCCGAGCCGAACGCACCGGCCGCATGTCGTGCCGCGAGAAACCCGCGATCGCGGCGGCAGGGTTCGATGTCATGCGCATTCTGGACCAACTGGCTGCATCGTGCTGCCCATCAAATCTGTAATTACAAAATTTGCGTGGACGCGCGCGTCGCACCGCGCCGTCGCCAATCGTCACCGCCGTTGACGGGCTGACCATCTCCTGGCCGCGCGTCGATCGCCGGTCGACGAGAAGCGGCGGTTCGACAAGGCGACGTTCGATCGGTGCTCGCGCGAGAACGCTCGGCGCGCCTCTCAGCCGTCGACGGCTCGTGCGCGGGAACGACCCGCGTGAGCCAGGGAGGCGGCTGCACGCTTCCCGATCAGCGTTCGAAGAAACCATCATCGATTTCGTCGCGGCTGGCAGTAAGATGCCGCGTATCGCTGAGGTCGACGGGTGTTGCCCCCCGCGCTGGGTCCGATAACCGGTACAAGCCTCCCAATCCGGGTGAGATCCAGCTCTGCTGTTCAGGTTCCTCTCCCCCCTGCGCGCGAGCGTCGTTAGTCAGCGCAACGGTTCAGACGCCATGAAATTCAGTGTTCGAACGCCCGTTCGCCGGATCGCGCATCAGCACCAGTGGGTCCCGCTGGCCGTGCTGCTGCTCGGCTGCGCCGTGACGACGGCAGCCGTCGTCAACCTCGCGGCGCGCGAGGAGGCGGCCGCCGCCAGCACGTTCCGCGCGGACACCCTCGCGGTGCAGCGCCTCGTCCAGGCGCAATTCGACGCCATGGTGGGGGTGACGCACGCCGCGGCGGCGCTGCTCGCCGCCAGCCCCGAGATCAACTTCACCGAGTTCCGCGCGTTCGTCTCGGAGCTGCACCTGGCGACGCGCTACCCGGGGCTGAACGGAATCGGCTTTGCGGCCCGCGTCGGGCGCCGCGGCCTGCAGGACTTCGTTCGCACTGCGTCGCTCGACGGCGTGGATCTCGCCGTCCGGCCGGACGGCGCACGGCCTGTCTACTACCCCGTCGTCCTGATGGACCCGCGCGTCGAGGGCAACGAGTCGGTCATCGGGTTCGACCTGGCGTCCGATGCGGAGCAGCAGGCCGCCATGGACCGCGCCCGCGATTCGAACGCGGCTGCCGTCACCGGGCTGATCGATACGTCCGCGCTGTTCGGCGCCGCGCGGCGGGAATTGATCCTCTACCTGCCCGTATACCAGCGCGGTGCGCCGGTGGCAACGGTCGAGCAGCGGAGGCGGGCCCTGCTGGGATTCGTGTTCAGCCGCCTCAACCCCGAAACGATGTTCGGGGAAAGTATGGCCGCGGCGGCGTCACGTTCGCTGGCGATGGCGATCTACGACAGCACGACTTCCGCCGATGCGATGCTGGTGTCGTCGGGCGAGCCGCCCGCCACGCGGCGATCGACGGCGGGCGTCCTCATCGCCGGCCGCGAATGGCTCGTCGTCGCGAGCGCGCGCGAGGCGCGGTCCGCCGTGCTGCCGCCCGAGGCGCGGCGCATCCTCGCCGCCGGCGGGCTGCTCTCGCTGCTGCTTTTCGCGCTGATGCGGGCGCAGGTGGGCGCCTGGCACACGGCGGAAATGCACGCGGCCGAACTGCACGCCACGGATCGCGCCAAGGACGAATTCCTCGCGGTCCTGTCGCACGAGCTGCGGACGCCGCTCAACGCGATGCTCGGCTGGCTGCAGATGCTGCGCAACGGCAGCGTGCGCGAGGATCGGCGCACCTACGCGCTCGACATCATCGAGCGGAACGCGCGGTCGCAGGCCCAGCTCATCGACGACCTCCTCGAGATGTCGCGCATCATGATGGGCAAGATGCGGCTGGAGAAACGGCCGCTGTCCGTGGTGGCGGCCACCACCGCGGTGGTCGATTCGCTGCGTCCCGACGCGGACGCGAAGGGTGTGACGCTGCACGGCGTCGAAGCCGGCAAGGGCGAGGACCCGATGATCGTCGCGGACCCGGGACGGTTCGCGCAGATCATCACGAACCTCGTGTCGAACGGCGTCAAGTTCACGCCCGCCGGGGGCGCCGTCTGGGTGAACATCGAAGCCGACCCGCAGAACGTCCGCATCTTCGTGCACGACACGGGTGTCGGCATTTCGCCGGAGTTCCTGCCCTACGTCTTCGACCGGTTCCGCCAGGCCGATTCGTCGACCACGCGTTCCCACAGCGGCCTCGGGATGGGTCTCGCCATCGTGCGGGACCTGGTGCGGCTGCATCGAGGCCATATCGAGGCGTACAGCAACGGCCCCAAGCAGGGCTCGCTGTTCGTGGTCACCCTGCCGCGGATGGTGGCGGAGGGCGACGACTCGGACGGTCCCGAGCTCGTCGCCAGCCACGCCTGACGCGGTCCCGACCCGCACGGAACGACGAGCATTCGCCGTCTGCACGCCGGCCTGCGCTGCGCTCAACCAGCGATCGGCTGAAGCAGCTCCTGGCGGGCGAGGCTCATGCGCAGCGACGTCACGTCGTCGCCGCGCAGCTCGCGCAACGCGCAGGTGACGAGCGTGCGCACCATCCGTTTTCGCCACACCAGCTCGAAATCGGCGTTGTCCATCGGCTTGGCGATCTCGAACGCCGCGTCGGCCGCCGACGCGATGACGGCGTCGGTCAGGTCCACGTCGCGCAGGATCGCTTCGGCGCCGGCAGACGCAAGCGGGCGCGACGCGACCGCCCCCAGCACCACGCGCGCCTCGAGCACGCGAGCGCCGTCGATGCGCGCCGCCACGGCCGCCGACGCAACCGGGAAGTCGAACGAGCCGCGGCGGCGCAGCTTCCAGTAGGCGCTGCGCCAGCCGGTCTGGTCGGGCACGTGGATCCGCGTGAGGATCTCGTCGGGACGGCGCGTCAGGTAGTACATGCCGTCGTTGGCGAAGAGGTCGGCGACCGCGATGACCCGTTCGCCTGCGGCGCTGACCAGCCGCACGGTGGCTCCGAGCGCCTGCAGCATCGGCGCCGTGTCGGTGGACGACACGGCGAGGCAGCGGGGGCTCGACGTCGCGACCCAGCAGATCTCGCCCGCCTTCTTCATGCAGAAGCCGATCGCCTGCCGCCACTCGTAGGTCTGGTCGTAGTACGTGCACCGCGTGTCGAGACACAGGTTGCCGCCGATGGTACCCATGTTCCGCAGGTGCGGCGTGGCCACCTGCGCGGCCGCCTGCCAGAGCCCGGCGCACGTCTTCATGACCTGCGGGCTGCGCACGAGCTCCGTCAGCGTCACCCCCGCCCCGATCGTGAGCCCGGCGCCGTGGCCAATGCGGCGGAGCGCGTCCACCTGGCGCAGGCTGACGAGCGTCCGCGGCACCTGTTGACGCCGCTTCATGTTCGGCAGCAGGTCGGTCCCGCCGGCGAGCAGCATCGTGTCGAGTGGCGCGTCGGCCAGCGCCGCCGCGGCTTCCTCGATCGTCCGCGGCGCGACGAAACGGAATCGCGGCAGCCGCATCATGCGCGCACGCCCGCGGTGGCTTCGACGCCGGCTTCGGCTTTCCGTTTCTTCCGCGACGGCTCGTTGCTGGCGCGCCCATCGCCGCCTTCCCACGGCGGGGCCACGAGCAGCGGTTCGGGCCACCGGATCGGCGGGAACGCCGCGGGCCCGTACCGCGCGTCGCGTCCGGCCGCTTTCGCCTGCAGCGCCTTCACGATCTTCTGCGGCGTGATCGGGATCTCGTCGATGCGCACGCCGACAGCGTCGTAGACGGCGTTGGCCACCGCCGGCATGATCGGCAGCAGCGGTCCCTGTCCGACCTCCTTCGCGCCGAATGGTCCCGCCTCGTCCGGGTGCTCGATCAGGTCCGTGAAGATCTCCGGCATGTCGAGCGTCGTCGGGCTCTTGTATTCGAGGATCGACGGGAACTTGTGGACGAGCGCATGCGACAGGCGCGCCGGCAGCCGCCTGAACGCCTGCTCTTCCATCAGCGCCTCGCCGAGGCCCATGTAGACGCTCCCCTCGACCTGGCCTCGCACGAGCGTCGGGTTGAGCGCGCGGCCGATGTCGTGCGCAATCCAGACGCGCGGCACGCGAATCCATCCCGTATCCGGATCGACGTCGACTTCGACGACCGCCGCGCTGTACGAGTACGTGGGCGATGGGCCGACGCCCCCGCCCTTGAAGTGCGCGGCCGGCTTCGGCGGCGTGTACGAGCCGGTGGTGCCGATCGTGCCGAACTGCGCCTCGGCGATGCAGACCGCTTCCTGGAACGAGACGCCGGTTGACGGATTGGACGCGTCGAAGACACGGCGTTCGGCAAACGTCAGGCGTTCGTGCGGCACGCCAAGCCGCCGCGACACGGCATCGGCGATCAGGTCGCGCGCGCGCGTCGCGGCCTCGACCGCGGCGTTGCCCATCATCAGCGTGACGCGGCTCGAGTACGAGCCGAGATCGACAGGCGTCAGGTCGGTGTCGCCGGTCACGGCGCGGACGTCGAACGGATCGATGCCGAGCACCTCCGCGACGCAGGCGACGAGCACATCGTCGGATCCCTGGCCAATCTCGGTGGCGCCGCTGAACGCCGTCACGCCGCCGCTGCGATCGAGCTTGAGCTGCACGCCCGAGTGCGGCAGATCGTTCCAGTTGATCGGCAGGCCCGCGCCCGACAGGTACGACGAGCAGGCGAGGCCGACGCCGCGGCCGCGGGGCAGCTTGCGGAACGTGTTCTTCCAGTCGGACTGGCGCACCACGCTGTGGATGCAGTCGGCGAGCGCGATGGTGCCGATGCGCAGGTAGTTCGCGGTCAGGCTGCCGGGCGGCGCGACGATGCGGAGGCGGAAGTCCGCCGGATCGACGTCGAGGCGCTCGGCGATCTTGTCCAGCTGCACTTCCTGGCCGAAGCGCGCCTGCGGCGTGCCGTGGCCGCGTTTCGGTCCGCACGGCGGCTTGTTGGTGAAGACGCGGCAGCCGCGAAAGCGGTAGCGCGGGATGTCGTACGTCACCGTCTGCAGCGCGCCCGTGTAGAACGTGCTCGCCACCCCGTACGACCCGTACGCGCCGCCGTCGAGCAGCGTCTGCAGATCGACACCCGCCAGCGTGCCGTCCTTGCGGACGCCCGTGCGAAATCGCATCAGCACCGGGTGCCGTCCGCGATGGCAATAGAAGACCTCTTCCCTCGTGAGGCAGATCTTCACCGGCCGGTCGAGCAGCCAGGCCGCCTTCGCGACGACGATCTCGTGGTTGAACGGATCGCTCTTGCCGCCGAAGCCGCCGCCGTTCGGCGTCGCAATCACCCGGATGTGCGCCGCCGGCATCGCCAGCGACTTCGCCAGCGCGCGGTGCACGTAGTGCGGCGTCTGCGTGCTCGAATAGACGACCAGCTTGCCGTCCGCGTCCTTGAGCCCGACCGCGGCATGCTGCTCGATCGGCAGGTGCGTGCTGCCCTCGAAGAAGAACGTGTCGTCGAACACGTGATCCGCCGCCGCGAGCGCCGCGTCGACGTCGCCGAACTGCAGCGATACGAGCTTGTGGATGTTCCCCTCGTCGCCGTACTCGTGGATGCGCGGCTCGGGATGCGCCAGGCTGTCCGCCGGCTCCGCGAACGTCCGCAGCGGTTCGTACTCGACGTGAACGAGCCGGGTCGCTTCGGCAGCGGTCGCCTCGTCCACCGCGATCACGGCGGCCACGGGATCCCCGACGAACCGAACCTTGTCCCGGCAGAGGGCGTGCTCGTCGTGGCTGACGGGCAGCACGCCGTAGGCAATCGGAAACGCATCGCCGGTCAGCACGAGGTGAACGCCGTCGAGCGCTTCGGCCTTCGTGGTATCGACGCTGACGATGCGGGCGTGCGGAACCGCGGAGCGTAGCAGCTTGCAGTGCAGCATCCGCGGCAGGACGATGTCGTCGGCGAAGCGGGTTTGACCGGTGACCTTTGCGCGCCCGTCCACGCGCCGCCGCGGCTCGCCGATCACCTTCAGCGAGCCGTCGCTCACCGGGCCGGCCCTCTGGTCGCGTGCGGGACGAGGGCCGCCGCCGCTTCGACGGCCTCGATGATCTGCAGGTAGCCGGTGCACCGGCACAGATTGCCCGACAGCGCTTCGCGGATGCGCTCGCGTGTCGGGTGCGGCTCGCGATCGAGCAAGGCCCTGGCGGTGACGAGGATGCCCGGCGTGCAGTAGCCGCACTGGGCGGCGCCGAGATCGGCAAACGCATCCTGCAGGGGATGCAGGCGTCCGTCCGACACCAGCCCTTCGACGGTGACGACGTCGCGCCCGGCGCATTCGAGCGCAAGGAGCAGGCACGAGAGGGTCGGCTCGCCGTCGACCAGTACGGCGCAGGCCCCACATTCCCCGAGCTCGCACCCGTGCTTGGTCCCCGTCAGCTGGAGGTCTTCGCGCAGCGCCTCGAGGAGCGTTTTATAGCCGTCAACCAGCGTCTCCACGCGCTCGCCGTTGACCACGAGCGACAGACGCACCTTGACGCCAGGCTCGACTACCTCGGGGGTCATCTCGTTTGCGGCAGCAGCGTCACCTTGACGTAGCGATTCGTGTTCAGGTACATGCGCGCGGCGTCGCGCAGCGCGGCCACCGTGACCTGATCGTAGTACATCCGCATGTCGAAGACGTCCTTCACGTCCTCGCCGTACTCGTACTTGAACAGGATGCGGTTCAGCAGGTAGTCGTTCCGCTCGCTGTTGCTCTCGAAGTCGCGCGCGAGCCCCGCCCGCGCGTCGGCCGCCTGGCTCGGGCTGGGGCCGGACGCCTTGAACTGGTCGATCACCCGGAACGCGGCCGCGACCAGGGCATCGGTGCGCGCCGGGTCGCAGGAGAAGTTGATCGTGAACCGGTATTCCTGCGTCGGCCGCTTCTGGTAACTCGGCTCCACGCTCACGCCGTAGGTGCCGCCGAGATCCTCGCGCAGCGTCCGCTGCAGGTTGCCGCCGAGCGTGTCGGCCATCGCGCTCGCGATGACGCGATGCTGTTCGTCGTCCACGACCGGCCCGCTGAAGACGATGCTCACCTGGCTGCGCGGCTCGATGCCCGCCGTGACCTGC
>Ga0134121_10005681_pt1 | contig 10121 bp, 8 predicted proteins | sample KB301_FD_96463 | JGI IMG/M metagenome (GOLD analysis project Ga0134121, IMG submission 96463) | Terrestrial soil microbial communities without Nitrogen fertilizer from Kellogg Biological Station, Michigan, USA - KB3-0-1 | ecosystem: Environmental > Terrestrial > Soil > Unclassified ... | reverse complement strand
CGTCACCGTACCGTTGTAGTTGAACAGAACGAGTTGCGGCGAATTCCAATAGCCGCTCATGTAAAGATTGACGTCCGACTTGCGGATACCTTCGATGATTTTGTCGAAGGCGGCGAGTACACCGGTTGACGGCGCGGTCGATCCGGAGGCCGAGTTGCCGCGCGTGGTTGGAGTCGGCGAAGGCTTCGCCGTGGCGCTCGAAGATTTCGTGACTGTCTTCGGTGGCGGCGTCGGTTTGGGCTCGACCACGCGGCTGCGACTTGATGGCGAGGTGGTGCTCGAGTTGCTGTTTTGCGCGAATGACACCAACGCGCTGGCGACGATGATTGATGCGATAACGAGGGATCGTTTCATGATGCTCCTTCCTGGAATTCATTCCACGGACGCTGGCTGCGCAAACGCATGACTGAACGCTCGCGGCCGATTATCTCAAACACGTCAAACATCGACGGTCCCACAGCCTGGCCGGTCAGCATTGTGCGCGAAGCATTGATGAAAAGGCCAGCTTTTTGTTGCGACTCTTCAGCAAATGCGCGCAAAGCGGTTTCCACGTTAGCGGCGATGAAAGGTTCTACCTGATCCAATTTGTCAGCGAGCTGCGGCAAAAGTTCGCGCAGCTTCGGCTCCTTCAAAACGTTCTTGCGCACCGCGGCCTCTTCGAGATCGAAGTCCTCGGAAAAGTACGCGCGACCCTGCGACGAAAAATCCTTGAGCGTAAAAAAGCGCTGGCGAATCAGATCGACCGCGCGGGCGAACCAGTCGCGTTCGTCGTCGTCGTATTCTTCACGCCAAAGTTTTGACGCGCGGAGTTCCTCTTCAACCATCGGCAGCAAATCATCGAGCGGCATTGTGCGGATGTATTCCGCGTTCATCCACAGAGCCTTGTCGTCTGTCCAGTGGCGCGGATCGTTTTCGTGGAAGTTAAAGACGGCGTTGGCGCGACCGATGCCCTCCAGTGAAAACGCTTCAACCAATTCTTCCTTTGAAAGAATTTCTTTGCCTTCCGGTGGTGACCATCCGAGCAGCGCGAGGAAATTTCTGAACGCTGCCGGTACAAATCCCCGATCGCGATAAGTCGTCAGCGAGACGACTTCGCCGTGCTTGCGTTTGGAGAGTTTGGCTTTGTTCGGCGCGAGAATCAGCGGCAAGTGCGCGAACTGTGGTACGGGCGCGCCCAGCGCCTGATAGATCAAGATCTGCTTGTGCGTGTTCGTCAGGTGATCCTGGCCGCGAATGACGTGCGTGATACTCATCTCGATGTCGTCGAGCACAACCGACAAGTTGTAAAGCGGATGACCATCCGATCGCAGCAGCACGAGATCCTCAATTTCGGAATAGGCGCGATCCTGTTCGCCATAGACGATGTCGGCGAAGTGTGACGCGCCTTCGCGCGCGATCTTTAACCGAATCGCGAATGCTTCACCAGCGTTTGCTCTTCGATCGGATTCATCTTTTGGCAAATCGCGAAACGGATTGCTGCGGTGATCGATTCCTTCGGCTGCGTGCGCCCGCGCGCGGTCGGCGATGCCCTGTTTGACGTTGGCGTCAGCACGCTGTTCCTTGGGCGTGAAATCGCGATAGGCCTTGCCTTCTTCAACTAATTTGCGGGCGGCGGCGCGATGCTTGTCCGCGTTGTCTGATTGAAAGACTTTCTCTTCGTCGTAATCCAGGCCGAGCCATTCCAGGCCTTCGATGATCGACGCGACGGATTCATCGGTCGAACGTTGCAAGTCCGTATCTTCAATGCGCAGCAGAAACTTACCGCCGACTTTGCGTGCGTAAAGCCAATTGAACAGCGCCGAGCGCGCCGCGCCGATGTGCAGATAACCGGTTGGTGATGGAGCGAAGCGAACGCGAGTGGTCATAAAAACTAGAGGTCAGAAGTCAGAGATCAGAGGTCAGTAATACGAAACGCCGGTTAGAGCTGTTTCTGACCTCTGACTTCTGACCTCTGACCTCCTGGATTTCTGGCGGAGATGACAGGATTCGAACCTGTGAAGGGCTTTTGACCCTTAACGGTTTAGCAAACCGCCGCCTTCAGCCACTCGGCCACATCTCCGCGATGTCGAAAATTATTCTAAGGCGTGATCACCCAATGTCAAGGACCTTGGGATAAAACGCGAGATATCAATCGGACGCCGTTGTTGAGCAGCGCGAATTCCGGTTTCGCGCGATGCCGATCAACATGCAAGCGATCGAGATACCCAAAAGCAAACCCTGAATTCCATCAACCGCATCCGCGGAAAGGATGGCACCCGGATGGCCGAACCATCGCCACAGACTCGAGGCCAGAAAAAATAAAAGCCCGGTACGAAATAATGAGTTAAACCGAATCATTACCTGAGAAATCTCCTCGCCCTTCATTTAGCCCGCGCGACCAGACCCAAGTCAAGTCAGTAAGAACGCGCTTTTCCGCTGAATTAACGCTTGCGCTTTTTCTCTGCGCAAGGCGACTTGGCGGCAAACGCTTTTGCTGGTTCGGATTTTTGTATTGGCCGGGCCTCGTCATTTTGTCCTTCGGGCCATACTTCGGGCCAGGTGTAGCCAGGCCCCTCAACGTATTTATGCTCTTCCCAGAGGCGTTTACCGCTCTCGTCAAAATAGATGCGATGTTCCAATTGAGCGCCGTTCGCCGCGCCGCCCGTGATGAACACGAAGCGCAGATGACCGAGCTGGTCGTAATAATGCCGCCAGGTCAACATAGAGTCGTCCGACCCGGCCTCGTTCTCATACCGACGCACTACGCCTTTGGAATCTACGGCCATCTTCCTCATCGTGTCTTCGTAGGACTCGCAGTATTCGAACTCGCGCTTCGAGATCTTGAAAGATCCCTTCTTGACAGCTGCGTCGATGGAACTAACGATGGCGCGCACTTGCAGAATCTTCGGGTGGTGTTGCCAGTTCGAAGCGGTGATCTTTTCTTCCTGCGTCGCCCGCGCACCGAACGAACCGGAGAGGATAATCACTGCGGACAAAATTACAGCCAGATTGATTCTCATAATGTGCACCAAACGGTTTAAGGCGCCCGCGTCGGATTCAGCTCACCGCATCGAACTCAGCCCAGGCAAGGGACGAAGATTTCTATCCGCTCTTGGTAACGAAAACATGATCGGCAACTCGAATTAGAGCACTTCCGCTTTGGTTAGGGTCGACATAAACTTTCGCCCAGAGCTTTGGTGTTTCGCCCGGGTCGAATCCTTCAAAGAACCTCTTCCAGAAGTCATTCTTGACCGCTCGTTCTTGCGATCTGGGAGGGATATCAACTTCAAATCTCTGGCCGAGTGAATCCGGCCAGTTTGAGCCGGGCCGTAACTCGCAAAGCCGGAAATAGGAGTGCGGATAGCGCCCTCCGCGGGCTTTCGTATTGCAATTGCGCATCGATAGGCACGACAAACCGGCTGACCTCACCCAGCCGATAATAGCGGAGCAAAGATTGCCTTTTGCGGACCAGCGAATAGACGCGGGCTCCCATAACGATCGGCGTCGCGGCGACAACCAGCCAGAAGAGCAATGGCGTGACAGCCTTTCCGCGCGATGAATAGAACAGAATGATTCCTATTGAGACCGGACCCAGTGAGAACATGACCAGGAACTCTTTGTATTTTTGCCATCGAGCGCGGCGCGCGTAATCCTGAATCGACGGCTCGAGATCGCTGAGTTGAATCGGTTGGCAGGTGGTGCAGCGCCCCGTCAGCGAGTCGACAGAATCAGGCTTGTGGCAGGTTGGACAGACGGTCGTCGTTGCTGGAGCGATTGGGTCGGGGGCCATGTTTCGAATCGAGATTGATTACGGGATTCTGCGCTCTGAGAATCGCTGCCCTGGTTCGTTGGTGCGCGGATACTAGTCGACGAGTTTAGAGAAGTAAAGCAATTGTTAGTGTTCACAGAATCTGATCTGCTGGTTGTAGATGCTCGTGCAAATCGGTCTTGGCATGTTTATTTTTTCGCATTTCTTCTCAGTCCAATCCACAAAGATGTTCTTCACGCCTGAAGGCACGCCATCACAGAAACCCGGACTAGCCGCACTCGACGGCAAGCAACCGAGCACGAAATCTTCGTTGGCGCCTTGAGCGTCGAAGTCGAGTAGCCCAAGTTTAGAGGCGCGCTTCAACCCTTCGTCGATACAACCCTGTTGGTCCGTTGTTTTCCCGAACGCCGCGCCTTCCCGCATCTTGGCGGCTGACTGTTGCGAAGCTTTCTTACCTGAGCCTGTTAACCACGACGCGATCGCGACCACGACCGCGATAATGATGATCGCAGCCACTATCAACAGGGCAAGAATAATTCGTTTGGTTAATCTCTGAATGATGCGCATTTCAAATGCTAATCGATTCCCGCGACCTGGCTGCGCCGTTCGAGCAACAGCGTATCGCGCCACGTGCTGTTGAGTTTTCCAATACGTTCGCGGCGACCAACTTCGTGGAAACCACAAGCGCGATGCAACCCGATCGTCGCGGCATTGTCCGGAAACACCGAAGCCTGAAGCGTCCAAATACCGTTCTTTTCCGATTCTCTAATCAGTCTTTCGAGCAGGGCGCGACCTATGCCTTTGCCGCGACTATCGCCCGATACGTAAACGCTAACTTCCGCTACACCCGAGTAAACCTGGCGGCGCGAGACAGGGCTGAGTGCCGCCCATCCGACGACACGGTCAGCTTCGCGGGCAACTAGTCTTCCGCATTGATGGTGACTGGCGTCCCAGTCTTGCCAGGACGGCGCTTCCGTCTCGAACGTCGTGTAGCCCGTGCTCATGCCTTCGAGATAAATCGACCGCACCGCTGGCCAGTCGTCGGAGTGCATTGCCTCAATATGGAGAGTGGACATCAGCGTTAAGAATGCTTGCCGAAATAGAGTATGACTCAAGCCTGAAAACAAGAAGCGAAATATTTCGGTTGACCTCGGGTCGGTTGGCGTTATAAACTACTTTGCGAAACAAAGAAGAAGGAGAATCTCGAAGCGCGAGCGCTCCTCTTGAATTCCCAAGATGCATAATTGCGTCGTAACGCGCTACAATCACCCGCGATGAGCCTGCTGGAAAAGATTAACTCGCCCGCCGACCTGCGGCGGCTGCGTCCCGATCAGCTTCAAGACGTAGCCGAAGAAATTCGTCAATACATTCTGGAAACCATGTCCCGCGTGGGGGGCCACACCGGCGCCTCGCTCGGCGCGATTGAGTTGGCTGTGGCGATGCATTACGCGTTCGATACGCCCCGCGATCGCCTGGTCTGGGATGTTGGCCACCAGGCTTACGCGCACAAGATTCTGACTGGTCGCCGCGATCAGCTTGCCTCGATCAAACAGTACGGTGGGCTCAGCGGGTTCCTGCGTCGTGATGAATCTGAATACGACACCTTTGGAGCCGGTCACGCGTCGACTTCTTTGTCGGCGGCCCTGGGAATGGCGATAGCGCGCGATCGAAAAGGTGAAGACCACAACGTCATCGCTTTGATTGGCGATGCGTCGCTGGCCGGTGGCATGGCGATGGAAGCGGTGAATCAAGCCGGCCACCTCAAAACTCGCCTGATCGTCGTGCTCAACGACAACGAGATGTCGATTGCTCCCGCGGTCGGCGCGCTCACGGGATATCTCAATCGCATTCGCGAAGCGCATGGCTATCACCGCTTCAAAGACGAAGTCGAAGAGAAGTTGCTTTCCATTCCTTCCGTCGGTGAACGACTGCATCATGCAGCGAAGGCGATGAAGGATGCGATTGCCGCGGCAGTCCTGCCGGGCGCACTCGTGAACGAACTCGGATTTAAATACATCGGCTACGTTGATGGTCACAACGTGCGCGCGTTGGTCGCGGCGTTGAACGAAGCGAAGCAGATCAAAGATGGGCCCGTCATCGTTCACGCGTTAACCACGAAGGGCAAAGGCCATCCGGCCGCCGAGAGCGATTACTACAAATGGCACGCGACCGGCCCCTTCGATCTGAAAACGGGCAAGCCGATCAAATCTGTCCCGACCGCGCCCACGTACACGAAAGTTTTCGGGGACACCTTGTGCGAGTTGATGGCCCAGGACGAGAAGATCGTCGCGTTAACCGCGGCCATGCCCGATGGCACAGGTATTTGTGAGGCACTTACAAAATTTCCAGATCGTTCATTCGACGTCGGCATCGCTGAGCAGCATTGCGTGACGTTCGCCGCCGGCTTGTCGGTCGAAGGATTGAAGCCGGTATGCGCGATCTACTCAACGTTTCTTCAACGTGCTTTCGATCAGTTAGTTCACGATGTCTGCATTCAGGATTTGAACGTGAAGTTCTGTCTCGATCGTGGGGGCATCGCCGGCGGTGACGGCCCCACGCATCATGGTCTGCTCGATATTGCTTATCTGCGCGGGGTGCCGAACCTGGTCTTAATGGCGCCGAAAGACGAAGGCGAAATGCGCGATATGCTCTTCACCATGACCGAACACGTCGGGCCGGCGGCGATGCGCTATCCGCGCGGCAACGGCATCGGCGCCGACATTATCCGCGCTCCTGAGAAACTCGAGATCGGTAAGGCCGAACTGCTGCGCGACGGCGGCGAGATAGCTATCGTTGCATACGGCTCGATGGTGCATCCTTCGCTAAAAGCCGCGGAAAATCTTGCTAAAGACGGGATTGAAACGACCGTCGTCAATGCGCGCTTCGTGAAACCTCTCGACAGTGGACTCTTGCTCGCGCTGGCGCGCACCAAGCGCCTCATCGTCACCGTCGAAGAAGCATATCTTGCCGGCGGCTTTGGTTCTGCGGTGGTTGAACTGCTGGAAGAGAACGGCTTGCAGGACAAAGTACGGGTGGTGCGCATGGGCATTCCCGATCGCATCGTCACGCATGGCGATCCGAAGCTGTTGCTCGCGAAGTATGGGCTGGACGCTGATGGCATCTACACGCGGGTGAAGGAATCATTCGAAGTGATCGAAGACCGGCGCGCGCAGCATCAAAAGGTCACAGCCTGACAATTCTTGTCACCTCGAATCATTCGTCGCAAAAGATTGTTGACCGCGTCACGATCGCATGGCATTATGCGCGTGGCATCAAAAGAACTCTCGGCATCTTCTTGATTGCCTGCCCTTGAATCTCCTCAAAAGAAAATAACTCGGCAGGATCTTTTCCCCCGGATCTTTTCGATGAAGCTCGCGCGGTGCGGCGCGAGGGAAAGGTCGGCCTCCATTGAAGAGACAATTCTTTTTCGAACGCGAATGCGTCCACCGCGATGACGGCGCGGACGGCGAGGTTTACAACGGGATGTTTTTTGTGCAGGCGCTGCAACGTCTGCAAAGCGATGACGCGGTGAAGGTTGCCGGAAAGGTTTCCCCGTTTTTTTGGGCAGATGCACCCAGAGTCGTGGTCTGGCTGTGTAAAGAATGCGCGACTGAATTGCGGATCGTCGACAGTCCGCGCGCGGTTTTACACGCAGGGAAGGTCGCCTAGGTGTATCAGGCTTGAGTGTCTGTACAAACTAGAGTCTGGGCTACAATCTGCGCATGCAGCGCGAGCGCATCGATAAACTTCTGGTTGATCGAGGGCTGGCTGATTCGCGCACCAAAGCGCAGGCCCTGGTGATGGCGGGCGCGGTGCTGGTGGATGAACAGCTCGTCCGCAAGTCATCTGAAGTTTTCTCTCCCGAAGCACAGATAAGAATCAAAGAAGAAGCGACATCGCGCTACGTCGGTCGCGGTGGCCTAAAGTTGGAAGCAGCTTTGCGCCACTTCGAGCTCGACGTCAGCGGATTTGTGTGTCTGGACGTGGGCGCTTCGACCGGTGGATTCACCGATTGTTTGCTTCAGCACGGCGCGTGCAGAGTCGTTGCCGTCGACGTCGGCCATAATCAGATCGATTGGAAGCTGCGCAACGATCCGCGGGTCGAGGTGCGCGAGGGAGTAAACGCGCGGCACCTGACGCCCGCTGACTTCGGCGAAAAATTCGATCTAGTCACGATTGATGTTTCGTTCATTTCCGCCACCAAGATCCTTCCGGCTGTGTCAGCAATCGTGGAGAGCGACGGCCGCGTCATCACGCTCATCAAGCCGCAATTCGAAGTCGGCAAGAGCGAGGTCGGCAAGGGAGGCATCGTCAGGGATCCGGCGCAGCACGATCGCGTGATCGCTGAAGTCAACGCCGCCGCCCAATCGCTTGGCCTGGATGCTCGCGGAGTGATCGAATCGCCAATAACCGGTGCGGATGGGAATGTTGAGTTTCTGGCGCTGTATGTGTCAGAAGCCCGAGCGTGAGCATGTTAACCACAGATGAACGCAGATGAGCACAGATAACAACAGCACGAGCCCCCGTGTTTCCATCTGCGTAAATCCGTGTTCATCTGTGGTTGCGTCTTTTGCACCGTGAGGCGCGAGGGGCTCTGCCTCATGATCGGGCTCTGACACTAACGCTTGTTCGTTTTTGTGTCTTTGTGGTTAATTAGACGCCCGCAACATGCCAATTACCGCAATCAAACGCATTGGTGTTGTCGTCAAGCCGCATCAGCCCGACGCGCTTGAGACGCTCTGTCGCCTGACCACCTGGCTGAATGAGCGGGGCATAAAACTCGTCGGTCTTCCCGAAATCGAACGCGAAAGCATTGAACATCAGACGGGATGCGCCGTCGAAGTCGTGGCTGATGCGGACATCGGCAAACAAGTCGATTTGATGCTGGTGCTGGGAGGCGACGGCACCATGATTGCGACCGCGCGCATGGTTAGTGATACAGAGGTGCCGGTGATGGGCGTCAACTACGGAGGCCTGGGTTACCTGGCGGAGTTTCCGCTGGAAGATTTGTTTCCCGCGCTCGCCGGAGTTCTCGAAGGCAAATACAGGATTCAGCACCGGCTGATGTTGAGCGTTGAGCTTTGGCGTGGCGAAGAACTCGTGACGCGCAATCGCGTGCTGAATGATGTCGTGGTGAACAAGTCCGCGCTCGCCCGGATCATTGAGATCGAAGCTTATCTTAACCAACAATTCGTCAATCTGTTTCGCGCGGATGGCCTGATCGTAGCGACGCCGACAGGTTCGACTGCATACAATCTTTCAGCGGCCGGGCCGATCATCTATCCTTCGATGAACGCCATCGTGATTACGCCCATCTGTCCCTTCACGCTTTCGAATCGGCCGATTGTCGTGCCTGACGATTCCGTAATTGAAGTAAGGCTGGTGACGGAAAAGGAAGACGTGGCGTTGACGTTGGATGGGCAGGTTGGCTTTGAGTTGCAGGCCGCTGACCGCGTGGTGATTCGCAAGAGCAACACCGCGTTCAATCTCGTGCAGCCGCTGAACCGAAATTATTTTGACGTGCTGAGGAACAAGCTAAAGTGGGGAAGATGAAACTCAGTTATGAGTTTCTAGTTTTGAGTTTTAAGTTCTTGCATATTGCCAAGTTCGTAGCCTGAAGGAGCAGCCGGAGACGAAGAATGAAACTCAAAACTGAAGACTCAAAACTCAAAACTTCTCCTCGCCCCTGGTATCGACCTTCGTTAACCACGCAGATTCTGATCGGGCTCGTCATCGGCGGAGCGCTCGGCTACGTCAGCCCGAAATGGGGCAACAACGTCTACTTTCTTCGAGATATTTTCCTGAACCTCATCAAGTCGATCATCGCGCCGCTGATTTTCTCGACGCTCGTCGTGGGCATTAAGGGTGGTGGCGATCTGAAGCAGGTCGGGCGCATGGGCGCCAAGGCTCTGCTCTACTTTGAGATCATCACCACGATTGCGCTGTTCATCGGACTGGCCATTGTGAACTTTACGAAGCCGGGCGCGGGCGTGGCCCTGGTAGGCGGCAGCGACATTACTTCGCTGGTTAAGACCCAGCCGCAGGGATTTCGCGATCTGGTTGTGCACATCTTTCCCGCGAGTGTCATCGATTCGATGGTGCGTGGGGACGTGCTGCAGATCGTCGCGTTCTCAGTCCTGTTCGCGATGGCGGTGTCGGCGATGGGCGCGAAGGCCGCGCCGATCCTGCGCGGCTGTGATGCGCTGGCCCAGGTGATGTTCAAGTTCACGAATTACGTGATGATGTTCGCGCCTATCGGTGTGGGCGCTGCGATGGCCCACACCATCGCGACCAATGGCTTACAGGTATTAAGGAACCTCGGGGTGCTGATCGGATCATTGTATCTCGCGCTGGTGATTCTCGTTTTGTTCGT
>Ga0134121_10005680_pt1 | contig 10123 bp, 15 predicted proteins | sample KB301_FD_96463 | JGI IMG/M metagenome (GOLD analysis project Ga0134121, IMG submission 96463) | Terrestrial soil microbial communities without Nitrogen fertilizer from Kellogg Biological Station, Michigan, USA - KB3-0-1 | ecosystem: Environmental > Terrestrial > Soil > Unclassified ... | reverse complement strand
TTCACAACCGCATGGTGGCAAACCGTCAATCAGAGTCTGGGTTAATACGCCGACTCACGTTTATCACTGTCCAGGTACGCGCTGGTACGGCAATACGAAGACCGGTGAGTACATGACGCAGAAGGAAGCGCAGGACAAGGGAAACCGTCCGGCCTACGGCAAGTATTGCGAATAAGAACGATTTCATCCTGCGACCTTAAGACCAGTTTGTAAGTGAATAGTTAGCCCGTGAAGCGACGGCTGAAGTTTTCTAGCGGATATGCGAAGCTCTTCCGCACATCAAGCGCTAACGCAGGTACGTCATCGCGGCGGTTCAGAGCGTGGATGCTGCCACGGAAGTTGAGTCTTGATCCGGTCGCTACCGCTCCCGGTTCTGTACCGAGCCTCACCCCCAATCTCTATTGCCGATGCAAAATATATCCCGTGGTTGACATATAGGGATCGTTAGCGTAAGGTGAGAGTCGAACCGAGTCCAGCTTACTCCGCTCTCAGCTCCTCTGGGATCATCCAGATCACCTGATAATCCACAGCTCAATTACAGAAAGCCAACGTTTCATCGTTCCCCCAATCGACACTGACCAGAAAGTTCAAGCAGCAGTCTGTCCGTTGTGTCCATAGGGCGAACTTTGAAACTCGTTAAGGAAAAAATCAGATTATGAAGACGAATATCACTCCATTACATGACCGCGTAATTGTAAAGCGCATTGACGAAGGCGAGCAGATTCGCGGCGGCATCATCATTCCCGACAGCGCGAAAGAAAAACCTCAGGAAGGCGAAGTAATCGCAGCGGGAGAAGGCAAATATAAGGAAGACGGCACTCGTCAGCCCCTCGATGTTAAGACAGGCGACCGGGTCCTCTTTGGCAAGTACAGCAGCTCGGAAATCAAAATCGACGGTGAAGACCTGTTGATTATGCGCGAGGACGAGATTCTCGGAATCATCACGCGCGCTGGTGCGGCTGCGGGTGGCAAGAAGAGCGCCCGATAGTTAATTAACCACAGATGAACACGGATACACACAGATTCAGATACTCAGTTCAGTCTGACTTTTATCCGTGTCTATCCGTGTGCATCTGTGGTTGATTCCCGGAGCGTTCTAAATACAAACTTTGATTTGGAGAAAAGATAAAAAGATATGGCAAAGCAAATAGTGCATGGTGAAGAATCTCGCGCGGCAATTCTGCGCGGCGTAAATCAATTGGCCGATGCGGTGAAAATCACGCTCGGGCCCAAAGGACGTAATGTCGTTCTTGGCAAAACATATGGCAGCCCGACAATCACCAAAGACGGTGTGACCGTGGCGAAAGAGATTGACCTGAAAGACCCCCTGGAAAACATGGGCGCGCAGATGGTGCGCGAGGTAGCGTCAAAGACCAGCGACATCGCCGGTGACGGCACTACTACCGCCACCGTGCTGGCGCAGGCGATCTATCGCGAAGGCGTGAAGACCGTAGCTGCCGGTGCAAACCCAATGGCGTTGAAACGCGGCATCGACAAAGCAGTTGAGCGCGCGACTGCGGCGATCAAAAAGCTTTCCAAGCCGGTCGCCGGCGACATGATTGCCCAGGTGGGAACGATTTCGGCTAACGGCGACGCCGCCATCGGCGAACTAATCGCTGCGGCAATGGAAAAGGTCGGCAAGGATGGCGTAATAACCGTCGAAGACGCGAAGACTATGGAAACGGATCTGGAATTTGTCGAAGGTATGCAGTTTGATCGCGGCTTCTTGTCGCCTTACTTCATCACCGACGCCGAAAAGATGGAAGCCGTGCTTCAGAATCCAGTCATTCTCTTAAGCGAAAAGAAAATTTCTTCGATGAGAGACTTGCTGCCGATCCTGGAGCAGGTCGCCAAACTGAGCAAGCCGATCCTGATTATCGCGGAAGATGTTGAAGGGGAAGCCCTGGCAACACTGGTCGTTAACAAATTACGCGGCACGATCAACGTGGCGGCAGTTAAGGCGCCCGGCTTTGGCGATCGACGCAAGGAGATGCTTCAGGACATCGCGGTGCTGACCGGAGCCAAAGTAATCAGCGAAGACCTCGGCATTAAACTCGAGAACATCACGGTCGCAGACCTGGGCCGCGCCAAGAAGGTGACGATCAATAAAGAAAATACGATCATCGTCGATGGCGCGGGCAATACGGACGACTTGAAGGGCCGAGTGAAAACTCTGAAGGCCCAGATCGAAGATAGCTCGTCTGACTATGACCGCGAGAAGCTGCAGGAGCGCCTGGCGAAACTAGTCGGCGGCGTGGCGGTGATTCGCGTTGGCGCAGCCACTGAGACTGAACTTAAAGAGAAGAAGGCGCGCGTTGAAGACGCGATGAACGCAACCCGCGCAGCTGTCGAAGAAGGCATCGTGGCGGGCGGCGGCGTGGCGCTAATTCGCGCGGCCAAAGCACTCGACAAATTCAAAGCGTTTGAGACGAATGAGGATGGCGAAGCGATTGGCGATGAAGACGAGCAGATTGGCGTCAACATCATCAGGCGCGCGCTGGAAGAGCCGCTGCGTCAGATCGTATTTAACGCAGGCAAGGAAGGAGCGGTGATAGTCGAAAAGGTTCGCGCCAGCAAAGACGCCAACTACGGCTACAACGCCGCGACTGAAACTTTTGAGGACCTGGTGGCCGCGGGGATTATTGATCCCGCGAAAGTCACGCGTTGCGCGTTGCAAAACGCCGCATCAATCGCGGGCTTAATGCTCACAACTGAGGCCCTTATTTCTGAGCTACAGGAAGATGATAAGCCGAGGGCAATGCCCGGCGGCATGGATATGTAATCCCAACGGTCCTTTAGCAAATTGGGAAGCTACCATGTTCCGCATGCTGCTTCTGTTACGTCGCCCAAAGGAAGAGTTCCCTGAGCGAACCCCAAAAGGGGAAAAGGTAAGAAAAATTATGTCTACGAAACTTTATGTTGGTAATCTCGCGTTCCAGACCACAAGTGAACAGCTGCAGACAATGTTCGCGCAAGCGGGCACAGTCGAAAGCGTTTCCCTGATCGAAGATCGCGAAACAGGTCGTTCACGCGGCTTCGGCTTCGTCGAAATGCAGACGAAGGAAGAAGGCGCTGCTGCCATACAGCAGTTCAACGGCAAGGACCTGGATGGACGCGCTCTGAAAGTCAACGAAGCTAAGCCCCGCGAAGATCGCGGTGGTGGTGGCGGTTCGCGCTACTAATTAGCAGATTACTGCTTCTCACAGGCCTCCGGCGGATTATTGCCGGGGGCTTTTCTTTGCTCCGATTGAATGTTTGCGGCTTTGCCGCTTGATGTGCGGAAAGGCTCTGCCTTTCCGTGGCGATTCCCTTTGAGTTAGCGGCTACGCCGCGCTGGTTAGGTGCGCAGCCCCAAGTCTCGAAGGGATGCCACTCGGAAAGGCAGAGCCTTTCCGCACATCAAGCGGCAAGGCCGCAAAGGCTCAAGCGTAATCGCACTAGATCGGCTGTCCTGCTCTGCGCTTTCAAACGCTTCAATCGTCGGGCTACAATCGCTAAGACTAGATTAAAGGGAGAACGAACATGGCGAAACGTACAGCGAGCGCAGTTTGGGAAGGTACACTTAAAGACGGTAAGGGCCGGGTCAAGTTGGGCAGCGGCGCTTTTGAAGGTCAGTATTCTTTTGCGTCGCGGTTTGAGGAAGGCGTGGGCACAAATCCGGAAGAGTTAATCGGCGCCGCCCATGCCGGATGTTTTTCGATGGCTCTGGCGGCCGGCTTGACGCGAGCTGGTTTCAATCCCACTCGAATCAGTACGAGTGCCAGTGTCAGTCTCGAGAAAGTTGGCGAAGCTTTCAGGATCACCACGATTGAGCTCACCACCGAAGCCGAGATTCCGAATATCGAAGAAGCAGCTTTCCTTGAACAGGCCGAGACCGCTAAGAAAAATTGTCCGGTGTCACAGGCCCTGGCGGGTACGGACATCAAGCTTAACGCGAAGCTGTTGAATGGTTAAGCAAATCCGTAAAGTGATCCAAACGATCCATGAAACCACACGAAAGGACTTGAAACAGAAGTCTTCCTGGTATTACTTAGTGTGGTTTCGTGGATCGGATCCCTTGTTTAAGCCGTCGCTGAACGATTTGTGTCGCAATCAGAAAAACTCTGTGTTCTAAAATCCGATTAACCGATCGTGGACGTAATTTGGGTTGACGAGACGAAACGCAATATCATGAGGGCACATATGAACAGACGCTATTTTCTTTCATCTTCACTGATGCTCGGAGGATTTGCCGCGCTTTCCAGATTTCCCATCGCCAGGGCTTTGCCTCAGGAGAATGCGAGGAGTTCGAAAGACACCCAACGCGACAAGGGAATCAAGAAAGTGATCAAGACGGACGCGGAATGGAAGCAAATACTCACGGCCGAGCAGTACAACGTGATGCGGCAGAAGGGGACTGAGGCGCCTTACTCAAGCCCGCTTAACGATATTCACGAGAAGGGCACTTTTGTATGCGCGGCGTGCGAACTTCCGCTCTTTAGCTCTGCTACAAAGTTTGATTCCGGGACAGGCTGGCCCAGTTTCTGGGCGCCGATCAAGAAGGAGAACGTGCGTGAACAGGTTGATAACAGCCTGTCAATGACGCGTACCGAAGTGCTCTGCGCGCGTTGCGATGCCCATTCGGGACACGTTTTCGATGATGGGCCGAAACCAACCGGGCTGCGTTACTGTATGAACGGAGTGGCCCTGAAGTTTGTCAAAAGACCATAATCCATTTCGAGTCTTAAATTCATCTTTCGTTGCGCCTAATCGCAAAATACACTGACGCGAGAACGATTGCAGTGCCGATGCCGGCGATAATCAGCACATTCCGCGCGACCGAATGCCCACGGCTGCCTTCCACATTGGTCACGTCAGCATACCGGATGGTGGTTGACGAAGTAGTCTTGCGATCACGCATTATGAAATCTTCGTCGCCGGCGCTGTAGACATAACCCTTTATTTTCGAGCCGTCTTTGGTTGTGATTGTCGCCCGGGCTTTCTCACCGACACCCAGCTTGGCAATCTTGATCTTGATTTTTTCTACGTTGGGCGTTTGCTTATTGTCCTGTTGATGCGCGCTTACGGTTTGCAGCGCCGGCCCAAACAAAAGTAGTCCCGATATTAACCACGATAGTGTTCTCATAAACTCTTCAAAAATTGCTATAGCTATCTCGCTCTAATCGCGGATAGCATCGCCGTCACAAATTCAGTTTGGTCTTACTCCGATTAACCATGGCAACCACGATGCCACTCTCCGACCAGTTGATTTTGGAACGATTTTGAGAAAGCTGGCGTTACTTGAATTATTCGGCTGCAATAATGAGCCGACACTTGACGGAACAATGAGGACGAGGCTTTTAGGGCGAGAGATCCTTCTTGTCGATTGGTCTTTACGCTGCGATGGGCAGCGAATGTCCGACTGGAATTCGTTGAAAACGTGTTTTCCCGTCGGCGTCCTGCCAGGAAATGTCCAGCACGTAAGGGTGGGGCTCGCCGGCAATCAGTTGCAGCCTTGCCAGTAGATCGCGTTCATTAGCGACTGGTTTGCCGTTGATCCAGGTTCGGTGCGGCATGATGGATTTCTCGGTGGGCAGAATTCTCTCTAATGCGTCAAATCGAATATGAGCTTGTGATGGACCTCCGCCGGGCGTTATCTCGTCCTTCAGGAAAACAGTCAGAACTTCAACGCATTTGAGCGTGCGATCAGTCGCATTAGTGAGTTCCAGAACGAAGTTGTTGTCGGCCTCGAGGAATCTAAAAGTAAACGGCTTCTCTTTAGTGCTCATTATTTTTTCTTGTTCCCGGCTTTGCCTTTCTGGCCGTTTTTCTTTGGGTTCACCAATGTCAGAATGTCGCCGGGCTGGCATTCGAGGACGCGACACATCTTTTCCAGCGTGTCGAGATTCATACCGAAGGCCTTCCCTTTCTTCAGGCGCCACAAAGTGGTGTGGCTGATTCCGGTCTGTTTTGCCAACCAATAAAATGTTCTGCCTTGCTCAGCCAGTATCTCATCTACTCGAATTTCAATAATAAGGCGCGCCCTCCTCAGGCGTTGTTATTTATCACTTGCGGAAAATAGCGTATGTGAGATATATATACTACACGTGAAATATAAGGCTGTCCACCGCTGGATACTTGCTAGATGGGCGCGATCGCCTGGCACTCGGCTTTCGTCCCATCGTTGCTTCGGCAACCGGAGCCTGGGCGCCGGAAGGAGTCTTAAACCTCTCGCCATGGCATGAGAAGTGCCGACAATAAGTGAGAAATCAAGGTTTACCAGGGAAACACAGGAGCGCATTGCTGCACAGTCCGCGGCTTTGCCCTAATTCAGAACAGGAGAAGTATGAAAAGGATTCTATCAATCTTACTAGTAATGGTGATACTGGCTTTCACGGCGGCACCGCTGGCGTCCGGTCAGACTCGTCGTCATCGTCGTCACAGCCGCACGTTTTGGCAGAAGCATCGTGACAAACTGACGGTAGCGGGAACGGCCGTCGCGGGAGCCGGCATTGGCGGCCTTACCGGCGGAAAAAAGGGTGCAGCTATCGGCACAGCAGTGGGCGCCGGTAGTGGCGCGTTGTACACCTACAAGCTGCGCAAGCGGCATCGACATCGTGTCCGCCGTTATTAGGACGAGAGACCAGAAAGCGTCCCGCGTTTTGCAACTGTCTGGATTTGTTGAGGACGGTGCATCGCGGGACGCAAGGGCTCCGCAAAATGATCGCATAGAGATCTCAAGGTTTTACTGCTAAATCCGCAAAACTCTCAGCCTTTTTCGGGCGTCTAAAGATTAGACGAAGAACAAGGAGGTCAGTTATGCGAGGAAAATATTCAAGTACATTTATTCGGCTTGTCCTAGCGGGGTTGTTGATTGCAGTACCGCTGGTGTCGTTATCAAGCACGACGGTACAGGCGCAGCGTAGGATTGTAGTCGTCAGAACTTACCGGCCGTTTTATAACCCGTGGTGGGGCTCTCGCCGGTTCGGCTACGATCCCTATTTTGACTACTACAGTCGATATGGCCAGTATGTTTTTAGCAACTCTGACGCTGCGTATAACCATGGATACCAGGACGGTATTAAGACTGGCGTCGGCGACGCCAAACATCGTCGCAGCTACGATCCTCAAAGGTCGCACTACTTTCAGGAAGCAGGTTTCGGCAACTTTGGAGAAGTTTATCGTTCCGGTTTCGCCCACGGATATGCTGAGGGTTTCCGATCTTGAGCAGGGTGAAAACTAGCGAGGCGGAGTTAAACAGAAGATGCTGCGTTTAGCAACGCGGCATTTTCTTTTTCTGCGATGCGGGAGACTTCGGCGGTTTCAGCCATGAGCCTGATCTTTTTCAGCTCGGCTTTCTTGAACCCAAAAAATGTGGCCATCTGGGTAATTTGGCTGGGACTGACAAAGTCGTTAGGGTTGGAGCAGAACTTTTCAATGCCGGGGCCAAACTCGCGACAGCTCATTCCCTTTGGAATGTTCAATCCCAGCATGCATTTCCCGTCTTGCCGGTAATGAGAACAGAATTCACAAGCTATCATAGCTACCTGAGTTTCTACACTTTCTCTCCGCGCACCATTCCCGCAAGCTCAGAATGCTCCAGGGCAACGCCACGCTTCATATTAACGCACGCATCCTTTACGAGCCAAAAATGCGACCGTGGTTGGCCCTCTACTGGCGCCAGTTCATTGAGGGCACGATCGTCAACGGCCACCGGCTTAAAAACCAGCAACTCTACGTTGAAAGCCCGCGCCTGCATTGCCTCTCGATTACTTGAAAAAATCGGTACCCGAAGGCCTTCGCGTTGATCGAGTGCGAACCAGTCACCGTTGGCGCGTTGCATTGCATAGAGAGTGTTCATAAGTAATTGCTTCAGGAAATCTGGACGATCCAGTGGAACTGAGGAGAGAGTTGGCTGGACTCAATCTGAAGAGCAAGGCTATAGCAGGCTGGTATATATGTCAAGAATGCAATATATTCTATAGACAAATATTTACCAGCTGTGATAAATAGCGGGCATACTTTTTCGAGAGGTCGAGATCAGAAATGATTAGAATTCGAATAGATGAGCTGCTGAAGCAGCATCAGCGGACCTTCTATTGGCTGGCCAAAGAAACCGGAGTAAGTCATACGACTCTCTGGCGCTTGAAGAAGGACAAGGCACAGGGAATTACTTTCAATACCCTGGAAAGGGTTTGTAAGGCGCTCGAGTGCCAGCCAGGCGATGTGCTTACGATGGGCCGAGCTAAGGCGAGCAAAAAAACTTAAGCGATCTTTTCAACATTAAAGGTACAGGATGGCTTCGCTCGTGAGAGCTTTCGTTGGTCAGCGCCGCTGGTTATGAGGAGAAGTGATGAAGGTCTTATTGATCAATCCCGAATTTCCCGACACGTATTGGAGTTTTCGTCATGCTTTGCCTTTTGAGGGTAAGCGATGCGCATTTCCACCGCTGGGGTTGCTAACAGTCTCGGCATTGTTACCCGCGGCATGGGAACGCCGCCTGGTTGACCTCAATGTGCGCAAGCTTCGATCGTCCGACATCGAGTGGGCGGACATTGTAATGGCCACGGCGATGCTGGTACAGAAAGATTCTTTGAAGCAAGTGGTTCGCTTATGCAAGGCGAAAGGAAAGCGAGTGGTGGTCGGTGGCCCCTACGTGTCCACGACGCTGGAAGCATTGCCTGAAGCAGACCATATCTTTATCGGCGAAGCTGAAACAACAGTGCCGCAGTTTCTCGAAGACCTCGAGCGTGGAACGCCGAAACGGTCCTATCAGGCCCTCGAACGCCCGCCCCTGGCGGTCACACCACTCGCGGATTTTCATCTCGCAAATATGAAGCGCTACAGTGCGATGTCGGTCCAGTACTCGCGGGGCTGCCCTTTTAATTGCGAGTTCTGCGACATTATCGAAATCTATGGCCGCGTACCCCGCACCAAGAGCAATGCGCAAATGTTGGCCGAATTCGATGCTTTGTATGCACTCGGCTGGCGGGGCACGGTGTTCATCGTCGACGATAACTTTATCGGCAACAAAAAAAATGTGCGGGGTCTGCTTCCGGAGTTAGCGGATTGGCAGAAGCGGCATGACTATCCATTCACACTCCTCACTGAAGCGAGTGTAAATCTGGCCGACGATGAACCTCTGCTGGAAAGCATGCGGCAATCGGGTTTCCGCCGGGTGTTCCTTGGCATTGAGACTCCGGCTGAAGAAAGCTTGAAAGAAGCTCAGAAGTCTCAGAACCGCGGCAACCTGCTCGACTCGGTCAAACGAATCCAAAGTTACGGGATGGAAGTCATGGCCGGCTTTATTGTCGGGTTTGACAATGATCCCGAGGATATTTTTGAGCGTCAGATCAAGTTCATTCGCGAGAGTGCGATACCGCTCGCGATGGTAGGCATCTTGTCGGCGCTTCCCGAGACTCAACTCTGGCGGCGGCTCGAAAAAGAGGGCCGTCTCCTGGGAGAGAGTTCCGGCAACAATACCAACTGCGCCCTCAATTTTGTGCCGAGGATGGATCCCGCGCGGTTAATCGCCGGCTATCAGTCGATCATGTGCACGATTTACAAATCCAGTGAGTACTATCGGAGGACCCTCGATTCACTTAGGCGAACCCCTCAGGAATGGTCCGAGAAGAATACCATGGGCATTTTAAGGGGGACCGCGGCCTTTACCCGGATCGCGTTAAAGCTGGGTGTGCTGGATAGTGAACGAAGAGAATTCTGGCGCTACTTTGGCCATGCGCTGGTGAAACATCGCGATCGAATGGCGGAATTTCTGCGGTTAGCAGCGATGGGCTATCACTTTCGCAAGTTGAACGACGCGTACACCGGCTCGTGAGATCCTGACAAGACGTCAATACGCAGGACCCTAAACAACTTTTACACGCGTCGTCTGTGATGACTACTGACGGCCGCCCCTTCAACTAATTCTCAGAACAATCGAGTCACGCTCAGCGTAGTGGGTTTAACTTTGCCCACCGGAGGAATCGCCGTAAAATCGCACAACGGTAAAAACATATGTTCTGGCCCCAATGTGGCTCTGAATCTTCCGCGGAACTCCATTATTGCCGCACTTGCGGCGCCAATCTGAAAGTAATCGGTAAGGCGGTGACGCTCAGTGAGGCAATTGCGCGTAGCGACGGGG
>Ga0134121_10005677_pt1 | contig 10124 bp, 10 predicted proteins | sample KB301_FD_96463 | JGI IMG/M metagenome (GOLD analysis project Ga0134121, IMG submission 96463) | Terrestrial soil microbial communities without Nitrogen fertilizer from Kellogg Biological Station, Michigan, USA - KB3-0-1 | ecosystem: Environmental > Terrestrial > Soil > Unclassified ... | reverse complement strand
GTTTGTGGAAGTCGGAGGAACAATGAGGGTGATGTAGAGGAATAGCTACAGAAGGGCGAACGACGGTCGGCGCCCCAGCGAGCCGCAGCTCTTCGACGTGCGGTTACTTTGTCAATCACAGTCAAATAGGATCAGCGCGTGCCGCGCAACGAATCATTCTCTGCCTCGCCGGGGCGAAACGAAGAGCGCGGCCCCGCACCGTCGTTGCGCATCGTCATCGCGGAGGATGACCGCGACGCCGCAGCGTCACTTGAAGCTCTGCTCCAGGACGAGGGTCATTCGACGCGCTGCGTCTATCGCGGACGCGAGGTCGTGTACGCGGTCAAGGAGTTCGGCGCCGATGTGGTGCTCGTCGACATCGGAATGCCCGGCATCAGCGGCTATGACATCGCGAGAGTTCTGCGCAAGACGTTCGGAACCAAGAAGCCGACATTGATCGCCGTCACCGCGTGGAATCGCATGCCCGACAAGCTCATGGCGAAGGCAGCGGGCTTCGACCACCACTTCGGCAAGCCGTACGATCCGAACGAACTGCTCGCGTGCCTCGTGCAGGTCGCCACTGACAGGGCGAAGTGACGCGGAGCAGCCGCAGTCCAGGTCCGAGTAGTTGTGCACGCATCTGAATCTTCCTTGCACTTCTCTTGTCCGCTCGTCCGGCAGCACGGACAACCTCTTTCCATCTCTCCGCGTGGTCTCGGTACCTTGGACGAGAAATGAATGACTTCCCCTACCTCCTTGTCCGCGCTGCGACGACTTTGGGAACGACGCTCGATGTCGCACTGCTCCTTGAGGTAGAGCCCCAAGTCATCTATCGCTGGATCGCCGGGGTGGACTTGCCGGGCAAAGCACGCATGGAGGAATACCACGCCCGCCTTGCGCCGCTCATGGGAGTTCCGACACACGCTTAAGCGCCGGCGTGACCTGCCGGTGCGTCGCTTGTCTGTTCTTTGGCGCGGATTTTATCGAGGCCGTGCCGCCGGCGGGGGAGGCGCCGGCGCACGGGTACAGCGCCAGCAAAATCAGAAGTGCATGCCTACGCCGATCTGGTAGAGGTCGATCGAGCCCTTGCCGGTCGACGCGTCGCCGACATGGTCATAGCGATCCCAGCCGCCCTTGACGTAATAGCCGCCGTCGAAGTCGTAGGCGAGGCCCGCGCCGAGAAGCAATCCCGTGCCCGAGCCCGAGGCGTTGGACACCGCGGATGCGCCGGTGCTCGAGCCCGCGCGGAGATCGGTGCTCGTGCGCGCGAGGCCGAGCTTGCCGTAGGCGGACCAGTTGCGCGTGAACGGATAGAAGCCGAGCGCCGAGAGGGAGACGGCGCTCGCCTTGAGCTTGCCGTTGATCGTGTCGGTCGCGCCCGGCGAGTTGTAGGCATAGCTGCCGAGGCTCTCCCAGGCGAGCTCGGCGGCGAAGTTGCGATTGATGCGGAAGCCGCCATTGATGCCGTAGCTCTTGTCGCTCTGGTCGATCGAGGTCGAGCCGGCGAAGCCCTGGTTCGCGAGCGCGCCGTCGATGTCGCCGCCCGAGAGGCCGAGCCGGCTGTAGCCGAGGTCGAGGCCGGCGTACCAGCCGGTTTTCTCTGCGCTCTGGGCGGCGGCCACGCCGCTGGAGAGCGCGAGCACTGCGGCGACGAGTTTCTTCTTCATGGGTGCGACTCCTTCGGTGAGAGAGGAGCCGCAGGTTGGTCGCCGCGCGCGTTAAGCACGGTCAACGGCGGGTAAAGCTAAGTGAACGGTTGTGACAAAAAAATGGCACGCCACGAAAGGGGAGGAAGGGCGTGCCAACCAAGACGACAGAGGGAGGAGCTGCCTGGAGCTTAGGGCGCGGCGCGGTTAACAGACGTAACCGGCAGGTAAAGCTGGGTAAAGCTCAGCCGACGCGGACGTCAGCCGTGGGCCAAGGGAAGCTCGACCTCGACCTGCAAGCCGCCGCCGACGACATTGGCGGCGCGGATCGCGCCGCCGTGCGCATCGACCGCGCGCTGCGCGATGGCGAGGCCGAGGCCGAATCCGGCCGTGCCCTGGCCCGATTCGCCGCGGTAGAACGGATCGAACACCTTCTCGAGCTCGCTCGGCGTGATGCCCGGGCCGTGGTCGGTGACGGTGAGCACGGCGGCGGTGCGCGTCGTGCTCACCTGCACCTCGACCGTCGTGCCTTCCCGGGTGAACTTGATCGCGTTGCGCACGATGTTCTCGACCGCGCGATGCAGGAGGTCGGCATTGCCGATCACCGGCGCGTCGCCGCTCGCGCTGAAGCGCACGCTGCGCTTGAGCGCCTGCGCCTCGAAGCGCGCATCCTCGGCGATGCTCGCCGCGATGTAGGCAAGGTCGACGCGCTCCTTCGTGCGCGAGGCGGTGCCGCTTTCCAGCCGCGCGAGCGCCAGCACCTCGCCGACCATGCCGTCGAGGCGGGTCGCCTCGCGCTCGATGCGCTCGAGCGTCGCGTCGAGCCGCGCGGGCTCCTGCCGCGCGAGGCCGATGGCGGCGTGCAGCCGCGCGAGCGGCGAGCGCAGCTCGTGCGAGACATCGTGCAGCAGGCGCCGCTGCGCGCTCACCAGCATCTGCAGCTGCTGCGCCATGCGGTCGAAATCGCGGCCGAGGTCGGCGATCTCGTCGCGGCGCCGTCCCATGCGCGGGCTGACACGCGTCTCGAGGTGCCCGGCCGCCGCTTCGCCGAAGGCCCAGCGCAGGTTGCGGATCGGGCGCACCAGGTACCAGGCGAGCAGCACGCTGAACGCGAGGCTCGTGGCGATGCCGATGACCACGAACTCCCACGGCGCGACCGGCGGTTCGGGCGGCGGCCGTCCGCCGCGCGCCGGCCCCGGCACGCGTGTGACGAAGAGGAGATAGCTCGCGCCGTCGGGCGCTGAAACCTTCCGCGCGCCGCGTCCGTCGTCGCCCCGGGCGATGACTTCGCGCGCCGCCGCGAGCGCCGCGTCCGGTACCTCGCGACCGAGCACGTCGCGTCCTTCGGCGTCCACCACGTACATCATTACGGCGCGGCGCGCCTGCACCTCGTTCATCCAAGCGCGCAAGGCCTCGACGCCGCCCGCGCGCAGCGTCGCCGCCGCCATGTCGGTCGCCATGCGCGACGGCGGGCCGCCGGCGAGGTCGGGCTGCGGCAGCTCGTGCCGGCGATGCTGGATCCAGACCGCGGTGCCGGCGCCGACTGCGGCCACGATGAGCGCCAGCCAGAAGCCGATGAAGATCTTCCAGAAGAGCCGGCCCAAGCTATTCCTTCACGAGGTGGTAGCCGAGCCCGCGCACCGTGCGGATGAGCTTGCCGCCATCGCCGAGCTTCTGCCGGATGCTCGACAGGTGCACGTCGATCGAGCGGTCGAAGCGCGCGAGCGGCCGGCCGAGCGCGCTTTCCGAGATCTCCTGCTTCGAGACGACGCGGCCGGCGTGCCTCATCAGCACCTCGAGCACGTTGAACTCGATCGAGGTCAGGTGCAGCTCGCGTCCGCGCCACTGCACGCGGCGCTTCTCGGGCCACAGCGCGATCTGGCCGACCTCGATCGGCCCGCCATCGGAGCCCGGCTGCGCGCGGCGCAGGATGGCGCGCAGGCGCGCCACCAGCTCGCGCGGCGTGCACGGCTTCGGCACGTAGTCGTCGGCGCCGAGCTCGAGGCCGACGATGCGGTCGACGTCGTCGCCGCGCGCGGTGAGCATGATCACCGGCACGCGACTCGCCTGGCGGATCTGGCGCAGCGCCTCGATGCCGTCGACCTTGGGCATCATCACGTCGAGCACCACGATCTGGTAGCCGCCGGCGAGGGCGAGCCGCGCCGCGGCCTCGCCGTCGTGCACCGCGGTAACGCCGAAGCCTTCGCGCTCGAGATATTCGGTGAGCATGCCCGAGAGCTCGACATCGTCGTCGGCGAGGAGGACTTGCGCGCTCATGAGCGCCTCATCGCGCAAATGATACGGCGGGGCCACCAGGCCGCTTCCGCGCATTGCGTTCTTTACCTAGCTTTACCGTGGCTTTACCGCTCTTTAGCCGGGTGCAGGCAAGACTGTGCGCACAATTCCTACCCTAGGAGGATCACCATGTTTCGCGGACACGTGACCAAGTTCCTGCTGGCGTCGAGCTGCGCGCTCGGCCTCGCGCCGCTTGCCGCCAACCAAGCGTTCGCCCAGATGGGCGAAGGCATGATGCGCGGCGGCGGCATGCATCATCGCGGCGGCGGCGACATGATGATGCGCCTGCGCGGGCTCAACCTCACCGAGCAGCAACGCGACCAGATCTTCAAGATCCACCATGAGGCCGTGCCGGCGATGCGCGAGCAGATGAAGCAGGTCGAGAAGGCGCGCACCGAGCTGCGCCGGGTCGCGATGGCGGACAAGTTCGACGAAGCGAAGGCGCGCCAGGCGGCCGATGCGCAGGCGAAGGCCGTGGCGGCGATGGCGGTGATGCGCGCGCAGAACATGAACCGCGTGCGCGCGGTGCTCACGCCCGAGCAGCGCCAGAAGATCGACGACATGCGCACCTTGCGGCCGGGAGGCCGTGACGCGACCTAGAGGACGTGCTCCTCGGCGACGATGCGGATCTCGGGCGCGTCGAGCTGCACCAGCGTTTCCTCGTCCTTCCTCAGCAGGCCGATCACCGGGCTGCCGAAGGCGGCCTTCACGTCGTCCTTCTCGTTGAAGTAGAGCTCGAGCATCACGTCGAAGGGCACCGGCTTGTCCTTCGCCGGCACGGCGAAGCTCGCCACGATCTTCTGGATCGCCGATTCCATCAGCGCCTTGCTCTCGACCTTGGCGTAGCCCTTGAGCGAGAGGTCCTTGAACTGCGCGGGCGAGAGCTCCTTCTTCCTCACCGAAGTGAGGATCACCTTGAGCTGGCCGAGGTTCTTGAAGGTGGCGCCGGTGCGCTCGAAGAGCACCTTGCCTTCGTCCATCACCAGGCTGAGCGAGTCCTTGCCCTGGCTCTTCTCGGCGGAATCGCGCGCCTCCTTCTCGCCCGGGAAGTAGAGGGCGGCGACGCCGTCGTACAGCGGGTCGTCGCCCAGCACCTTGCCGTCGGCGACCACGCTCGCCACCAGCTTGTTCGCGGTCTTGCGCAGCTCGCGATTGCGCTCCAGCCACTCCGTGCGGAACTCGGCGGGCAGCTTGTCGCCTTTCTTCACCATCCGTATGAGCTTGAACATGCGGACGCAAGGATAACAGCGCCGGGGCGTGTTTCGCCGCTCAGCGGCTCATGGTCGAGGGCAGCCAGAGCGCGAGCGCCGGGAAGAGGATCAGCAGCGCAAGCTTGACGAGGTCGGCGGCGACGAATGGCATGACGCCGCGATAGACGGTCGCGAGCGGCACGTCGGCGCCGCCGATGCCCTTCAGCACGAAGAGATGGATGCCGAAGGGCGGCGTGATGAGGCCGGTCTCGAGCACCACCAGGTTGATGATTCCCCACCAGACGAGGTCGTAGCCCATCGCCTGGACCAGGGGCGTGACGATCGGGATGGTGACGAACATCACGGTGTTCGAATCCATGATGCAGCCGAGGGCGATGTACACGGCGAGCAGGAGGAACACCACGGCGAGGGGCGGCCAGTGCAGGCCCTCGACGAGCCCGCTCATGCGCTGCGGCAGCCCGGTGACGCCCAGCGAGAACGAGAACGTCAGGACGCCGAAGATGATGAGGTAGAGGAGCGCGGTGGTCGCGGTGGTCTCGCCGAGCACCTGCGCGATGCTCGCGCGCGAGAGCTTCTTGCGGAAGACGGCGAGCGCGAAGGCGCCGGCGGCGCCGACGGCCGCGGCTTCGGTCTCGGTGAAGATGCCGCCGTAGATGCCGCCCAGCACCACGGCAAAGAGCGCAAGCGCCGCCCACGCCTTGCGCGCGGCTCTGCCGATCGCGCCCCAGTCGGTGCGGCGCGCCCGCGCCGGCGCCGCGTCGGGCGACAGGCGCACCGTCAGCGTCACGGCGGCGAGATAGAGGCCGATGGCGATGAGCGCCGGCACCACCGCGGCGACGAACAGCTTGCCGATCGAGGTCTCGGTGAGAAAGGCGTAGAAGATGAGCGGGATCGACGGCGGCACCAGCGCGCCGAGCGTGCCGCCGGCGGCGACGCAGCCGGCGGCGAGCGCCGGCGAGTAGCCGCGCGCGGTCATCTCCGGCAGCGCGACGCGGCCGATGGTTGCCACGGTGGCGAGCGACGAGCCGGTGACCGCGCCGAAGCCGCCGCAGCCGCCGATGGTGGCGAGCGCGAGTCCGCCGCGGAGCTGCGCGAAGAGCGCGTGCGCGAGGTCATAGATGTCCTCGGCCATGCCGGCGACCACGGCGAAGCTGCCCATCATCAGGAACATCGGCACCACGGCCACCTGGGCGTTGGTGAGGAACTGCGCCGATTCGTTGCCGAGCACCGAGAGGGCGGGATCGCCGCCGATCATGAGCGCCGCGCAGAGCGCGCCGAGCAGGCCGAGCGCGGCGGCGAGCGGCACGTACAGCGCGAGGAGCAGCCATACGCCGCCGACGATGAAGGCGGAGGTCCACCCGGGCGACGATCTTGCGAGGTGTGCCAGGGGCTGGAACGAGGCGAGGAGCGCGGCGGCTAGGACGGCGACGAGCAGCAACACCTTCGGCGCGCGCAGCACGAGGATCAGCTGCGCGAGCGCGGCGCCGGTCAGAAACACGGTGACCGCCCACATGAAGGGGGCCACCGGGATGGCGAGGTAGACCGTCGTCGCCTGCCGCGCCTGCAGCGCATGAGCGAATTCGCCTACGCGCCAGGCGAGCAGCGCATAGAAGACGAAGAGCGCCGCGCCGCCGAACGCCTTCAGCCGCGCGAGGGTAGCCGGCCTCGCGCGCGTGCCCAGCAGATCGACGGTCAGGTTGACGCCTTGCGCCGCGCCCGCCGGCAGGCAGGCCGCCACCGCCACGGCGAGCGCCATGCTTTCGACCTCGCCGAGCCCCGCGATCGGCGCGTCGAAGAGCCAGCGCAGCAGCACATCGCCGATCGTCGCGAAGGCGATGAACAGCATCCCGGCGACGCCGACGAACGCGATCCGCTGCGTGACGGCGACGCAGCGGGTCGCGAGGCGCGCGAGCAACCTATTTGCCCTTGTTCTTCGCTTCGAAGGCCGCGACCTCGGCGCGGAACGCCTGCAGCACCCGCTCGCCATCGGGGGTCTCGCGCGCCCACTGCTCGGCGACCGGCGCCACCCGGCTCTTCCAGCGCGCCTCCTCGGCGTCGGGCAGCTCGCGGATGTCCTTGAGGATGCCGCGCGCGCGCTTCCACTCGGCGTCGGTCACCTGGCCGAGGCGCTGCGAGAAGCCGAGATAGGAGTGCTTCTCGATCGCCGCCCTGGCCTGCGGCGGCAGCGAGTCCCAGCGCTTCTTGCTGATGAACACCATCGCCGAGTCCGCTCCCATGGCGACGTCGAGGCTGTGCGTCGCCACCTCGCTCACCTTGAAGGTGGCGACGCCGGTGAGCGGCATCAGCGCGGCGTCGGCGATGCCGCGCGACACCGCCTGGTAAACCTCGTCGGGCCGCAGGCTCACCGGTGCCGCGCCGAGCGCGACCACGGTGCGGCCGGCGATGGCGTTGGAGACGGTGATCTTCTTGCCCTTCAGGTCGTCGAGCGACTGCAGCGGCGCCTTCGAATTGAGCGCCGCGTTGGGAAAGGTCCAGATGCCGAGCGGCTTCACCGCGTCGAACTCCTGCGCGGTGACGCCTTTCTCGAACAGGTGCCACAGCGCATTCGACGCCGCGAGGCTCGTCTTCGACTCGAACGGCAGGGCGGCCACGTCCTGCTGGCGGAACTTGCCGCCGGCGAAGGCGGTGAGGATGAAGCCGACGTCGGCGACGCCGTCGATCACGCGGTCGTAGGTGACGCCGAAATTGCCGAGCGTTCCGCCGAAGTAGGTCTCGACCTTGAGCGTGCCGCCCGAGTCGTCGGTGACCGCTTTCGCCCAGGGCGTGAATGCGCCGTCGTGCAGGAAGGAGCGCGGCGGCGCGGGCGAGTTGAACTTGAGGACGATGGGCTCGGCAAAAGCCGGGGCGCAGACGAACGCGAGCGCGAGCGCGAGGACGGGGAAGCGTTTCATTCAGACCCCTATGACAGGTAGGACATCTTTGGGCGGCGTCTTCCACTGCTTGGCCGGCTTGCCGGCGGCAATCGCTCCGAGCTCGCGCTCGAGGAGCCTGCGCCAGAGGATGATGCCGGCGTCGGAGCGGCCGAGCCGCTCGCGCTCGCGGTCGGCGATGCGGCCCTGGCCCGCCTGGACCGCGATGTCCTGCACCATGGCGAGCTCCGGGTGCTCGATCTCGACCAGGCGCCGCCGACCGGCCCAGACGTCGTGCACGAGATCCATCACCTTGGGCGCCCGCTTCGTCTTTTCCAGGAATTCCTTCTTCTTGGCGAGGAAGCGCACAGCCTCGGCACCGGTGACCTTGACGTGGCTCGTGATGAGCCAGAGATGGTTCTCGTCGTCGATCGGCGTGAAGTTGAAGTAGATCTCCTGCCAGCCGCCGACGCCGTCGAAGCCGCCGAGCGGCGGCACGATGACGCGCGTCACGTTCGGCATGTAGTGCAGCGTATGGCGCACTTCGCCGCTCGACTTGCGGGTGCCGAAGCGCAGCATGCCCCAGTCGGTCTCCTGCGCGCTGATGATGGGCAGCTCCTGCGCGAGCTTCGCGTGCGAGCCGCCGGGCCGGTGCACGAAGGCGACGTGCACTTCGTCGGCGGTGTTCTCGTAGCACTGCAGCCAGTTGCACGGTACGGTTTCCGCGTTCCAGACGTGGATCAGGCCGGGCTGCGGCGGCTCGGGGTAGGGCGGCCAGGGCGGCGGCTCGCCCTCGCCGAAGTAGGCGAAGACGAGCCCCATGTGCTCGCGTGTCGGCCACGCGCGCGCCTTCACCTTGCGCGCGAAGCCCGCCTCCTCCGCGGGCTGCTCGACGCACTGGCCCGAGCAGTCGAACTTCCAGCCGTGGTAGAGGCAACGGATCGCATCGCCCTCCACCCAGCCGAGATGCAGCTGCGCGCCGCGGTGCGGGCAGCGGTAATCGAAGACCTGCGCGCGTCCCGACTCGCCACGGTAAAGGGTGTAGTCCTCGCTCATGATCCTGAGCGGGATCGCCTCGCCCGGCGCGAGGTCTTCGCTGCGCCGCACGGCGATCCAGAACTGCCGCATGAACTTGCCGCCGGGCGTGCCAGGCCGCGTCGAGGTGATCTCCATCTCGAAATAGTTTAATGCATCGATTTTGCTATTCTGTGCGCCCCCATGAAAGAAGCGACCATCACGGTGCGCGATGGCACGCGCATCGGCGCCGCCGTCTACGCGCCCGAGGGCAGCGGGAAGTTTCCTGCCCTGCTCGCGGCATCGCCCTACCGCTACGACAACAACGCGCTGCCTGCGGGTCCGCAGTTCCTCTGGCGCGAGACCGGCCCGATCGAGTTCTACGTGAAGCAGGGCTATGCGTACGTGCACATGGACGTGCGCGGCTCGGGGAAGTCGGGCGGCGAGTTCGAGTTCCTCGGCCCGAACGAGCAGAACGACTTGTACGACGTCGTCCAATGGATCGCGGCGCAGCCCTGGTCCAACGGCAAGGTCGGCGGCCTCGGCCAGTCGTACTTCTGCATGTCGCAGTGGTGGATGGGCATCCTGAAGCCGCCGGCGCTCGCCTGCCTCGGCGCCTACGACGGCCTGAACGATCCCTATCGCGCGTCGTGCTACCAGGGCGGCATTCCAGGCCAGTTTCTTCCCGGCTATTGGTGGAACCAGAACCGCATCATCAATCGCTTCCCGGCGAACGGCGCCGATGCGCGCTGGCAGGAGACCGATCTCGACGCGCTGGTCACGTCGCATCCGACCTACGACGACTTCTGGAAGGCGCGCAATGCAGCGGAACGCCTGGGCGAGATCACGGTGCCGCTCTACTCGATCGGCATCTGGGGCAAGGTCGACCTGCATACGCGCGGCAACATCAAGGGCTTCCAGCAGGCGAGGGGCCCGAAGAAGCTGCAGATGCGCGGCCCGCCGAACGCCTGGGCGGCGAACGCGGAATTCAACGGACCGGAGCTGCACGAGAAGGTGCTGCTGCCGTTCTACGACCGTTTTCTCAAGGGCGCCAGCACGAATTGGGACCAGCGGCCGCCGGTCGAGTACTTCGTGCGCGGCGCGAACGT
>Ga0134121_10005676_pt1 | contig 10125 bp, 5 predicted proteins | sample KB301_FD_96463 | JGI IMG/M metagenome (GOLD analysis project Ga0134121, IMG submission 96463) | Terrestrial soil microbial communities without Nitrogen fertilizer from Kellogg Biological Station, Michigan, USA - KB3-0-1 | ecosystem: Environmental > Terrestrial > Soil > Unclassified ... | reverse complement strand
ACTCTGCAAACCGGAACGACGGACGAAGTGTCGCGAGCCGAGCAAGCGGCGTTTATTAAGGCCATTGATCCCAAGACAATGGAGACACTTCAGAAGCGGGATATTACGACGCCCGAACAAATCATTGAGGCTGTCGAAGCAATGGCAACTAGTTCCAGTGAAAAGCTTCAGGCCGGCGGCGCCGTAAGTTTCAGCACCGACGGTCGCTTCCTGATTTCGAGTCATGTGCTTTTGAAAAATCTGGCGACGGAAGTGTGGGACACTGTCGCGGGAACGCTCGTGCGAGGCAACGACGACGCCTCGTTGCGAGACCGTGGCAAGCCTTTCTTTAGTCCGGACGGGCGCTTCAGGGAAGCCGCTTTTTTTCCGATGAAGGACTTCTACGTTCCTTCGACCGCGAGTCTTCTCAATCCATTCAGCAATGGCTATGAAAACGTCTACAAGCAGAAAATAGATCTCTATGACGGCGCGTCCGACAAGCGTCTGCGGGAGTTGGACGGAGGCAAAGCAACCGTCATAGGCACCGTGCCGGCGGCGGGGTTCAGTTTCGATGGCAAGCTGATCGGAATGACCGGCTTCGAAAAGAAAGAGCGCTCGGTACTAGTCTATGAAACGGAGAGCGGGCGCAAGGTTAATAATTTTCCGATTAATGACGACGAACAGAGCGGGGCGGTCACGACTCTTTGCCTCAGCGCGGACGAGCGTCTGCTGGCCGCGGGATACGCTTCTAAAATCGATATATTTGAAGTTGCCTCAGGCAAGACCATGCGCACCCTGCCACAAGCTGGGCGGATTGTTTCCCTGAGCTTCAGCCCTGACGGGCGTTTTCTGGTAGCCCTGGGCGAAAACAACGACAAGTATATTTGGGACGCTTCCTCGGGCGAAAAACTCGCCACCCTCGTAAATCTCGGCGGCGCTCTCAACAGTCGCGGAAGCGACTGGCTGGTTGTTACTCCCGACGGCTTATTCGATGGCTCACCCGCTGCCTGGAAGCAGATCCTTTGGCGGTTTGGAGGCAACACGTTCGATGTCATGCCTGCCGAAACCTTCTTCAACGAGTTCTACTACCCCGGGTTGCTCGCTGAGGTGATGGCCGGAAAGAAGCCTCGCGCGCCGAAAAACATTTCGCAACTTGACCGCCGCCAACCCGAATTAAGATTTACGGCTCAGGGCGGACCAGCCGGCGCCGGAAGAACGACAGAACGCAACCTCACGGTAAAGATTGAAGTAACTGAAAAGCCCGCCGACAAAGACCACGCGGCCGGAAGCGGCGCGCGTGATGTGCGGTTATTTCGAAACGGTTCGCTGGTGAAAGTATGGCGCGGCGACGTGCTCAAAGGCCAAACCGCAACGACCCTCGAAACCAACATCGCAATTGTCGCGGGAGAGAACCGTCTGGCGGCTTACGCGTTCAATCGCGACAACGTCAAGAGCAAGGACGCGACGCTGAGTGTCACAGGTGCGGAGGGCCTCAAGCGGCCCGGCACTGCTTACATTCTGGCCATTGGTGTCAACGCCTACTCCAATTCGCAATACAATCTTAAGTACGCGGTAGCTGATGCATCGGCGTTCGGCGAAGAAGTGCGACGCCAGCAGCAGCAGCTTGCGAACTACGAGCATATTGAAATCGCACCTTTGCTGGATGAACAGGCCACGAAAGTAAATATTTTGCGGGCCTTAAGACGGCTCGCCGGAACCGAAGAAACCACGGCAACGGATGTGCCGGCAGCACTCGCAAAGCTGAAGGCCACCCAGCCGGAAGACGCGGTTTTCGTCTACTTCGCCGGGCACGGAACTGCTCAGGGGCAGCGATTTTATTTACTGCCGCACGACCTGGGCTACGCGGGAGAACGAACGAAGCTGGATGCCATAGGTTTGCAGATCATTCTCGAACACGGCATCTCGGACGAGGAGTTGGAGCGGGCGGTCGAGGGAATCGATGCCGACAAATTTCTGATGGTCATCGATGCGTGCAATTCCGGGCAGGCACTGGAAGCCGAGGAGCAGCGGCGTGGGCCGATGAACTCGAAAGGTTTGGCCCAACTGGCTTATGAGAAGGGGATGTACATCCTTACCGCGGCCCAGAGTTATCAGGCTGCACAAGAGGCATCACAACTGGGCCACGGTTTGTTGACCTATGCACTTGTTGAGGAAGGACTGAAACAGGCCATGGCAGACACTGAACCTAAAGACGGCCAGGTATGGGTGCGTGAATGGTTCGACTATGCGAGCACCCGCGTGCCCAATATGCAGCTCGAGAAGATGAGGGCAGCGCGTGGACTAGGCCTCAATCTTTCATTCCTTGCGGGCGAAGAGCGAGTTCCAGAGTCGGAGCGGCGCGCCACCCAAACGCCGAGAGTGTTTTACCGGCGCGAATCGGAAGAACGCCCCTTAATCGTCGCCAAAAGGTGAGCAGTTAGTGCTTCAGGACTCCAGCGAGCTGCACCTAATGAGGGGAATAATATAGTTGGCAACTCCTAGCCCGAGGCGCTGGTCACTGTTCTACTTTCGATTGGCCGCATCAAGCCTGATGTTCGCCTCGCACATATCCTGCGACAACTGCGCCAGGCTGAAGAAGCGGAGCTTGCATTCTATTGGCTCGGTGCGGCTGGGATTGATGTGAACGAAGCAATAGAAAAGTGACGCTGACACTCGTTGACGATGTTTCCTATTAGTCGAGACCCACTGTCACGAAGGCGTGACTTAAGATTCGTTTTTACCTCGACTTGAAACGGATCTCCTGTTGACGGTTTGAAGGCGAGAATGTCAATGCTCTTGGTACGAGCACTCCGCCTCGGTTCCTTTATGTCCACAGGGATCCGGTAAACTGGCCGGGACAGCGGAATTTGACAATTTCAGATGTCCCATCGTCAGGAGAGTGATCGATTGTAAGCGCGTTTGAGCCTTGGTTACGGCTATTTTCGCTCCGCAGCATCTCAAAAACCTCCTTTGCGTATGTGATATATTCCTTCTGTTTTTCAGGGGGAAAATTCATCGCCGCCAATTGCGAACCATAAGCAATGAGGAAGGTATTGAAGCTAATCTTCATGACATCCACGCTGGATTTGAAGGCTACTAAGGCGAGTGCGGTCTCAATGTGTTCAGCGATACCTTTGACGTCAATCTGTCTCGACCAAGCACAAACATCGTAGCGCACAATGCCAAAATCTTGCACGACAATATAGTAGCTACTTGTCTCTTGTTGGGCGCCAGTTCCCGCACCGATGATCGCCTCGAGTCCGGTGGTCACGAGACTCGCAACCCCATTGATAATTTCCTCTGTGCCACCGGACACAAACTTCTTGATCGCCCCAGCGACCTCAGTCGCAATTCTGCCAGCGTCTTTTTTAATATAGGCGCGATACTCCTTGTGTCTTGCTAAGATTTCCGTTACCGGAATGGTTCTGTTTTCACCGTTTCCGGCGGTACGAAGCTCGTCCTCCACAGACGTAGAGAATGCCTCCACCTTTTGCTCGCAGAGCTCTGAGAGCAGGGAAAGCAACAATGTAATCTCTTTCGTCTTGTCAGGTGTTGGGTCGAGCGCTTCGATTGCTTTCTTTAGAACTGCCATAATAAGATTCCTTTCTTCGAGGTTTAGTTTTAGTTACCAAACGTAATTTGTCCGACGGTTACGAACATTTCCGAAGGTGTCGCAGCAAGCTGTAGCCAGTATTTTTCTGACCCTCTAATGAGCCAGCCGGGGCAGTGGCCGTCTGCCTTCCGTTTCCCTCATTGGCTGTACCGCTGCTTAGTATACTTGTCCAAGTCTTTCATTCCTGCGAGGAACAAAGACCTTGCTCTTATAGTCCCTGCGCCCATTCTTCCAGCGTGACGAATTTGTTCTTAGAGACATCGAAAACCTCAATGTCGTAAGCCGGGTGGACTTCCCAGACTGAGCGGCGCGGAAAACTATTTACTCCATGGGGACCCTCGCACGGACCGGGCGTGTGACTGCCGTCAAAGAAGAGTTGGCCGGTGATTCTGACCCGCAGGCCCTTGATCGGAAGCGGGTTGGTGACATGCGGAGATGTGCAGGCGTTGGAATCGAAACGATCCCACACGGCCGGCCGGAAGTGTGGGCTGATTTCCGCGGTCACACTCGAGCATTCTTCTGCCCCGGCCGTCTCGCCGAGAGCCACATGAATGTCATTCCAGTCAAAGAGTGAGTTCTTACAATTGACGCCTTCACCTCCGAAGCCCTGCGGGCCAGAGCCGAGCACGTAGGTGTCATCGTGTTTGGCGTCGAGCACAAAACCTTCGAATGTAACCAGCTTGCCCTCGCCCAGCAGTATTGGATTGCCATTTAGATCCACGGTGGAAAGGTCGTGCAACTTCGTACGATCAGCGGGCTCTGGCGCCGACTGTCCGTATTTGAAAGTGTGCTGCTGGACCATCTGATCGACCGCGGCCTGGAGCTTATCGATAGTAGTGGTGCTGATCTGAATCGCGGGTCCGGCCGAGCAAAAATTATTCTTGATCCTGTTTTGGGCTTTGTCGTTTTCTTTCTTGGCACATCCGTCGTTCGGACAATGCTGATCGATTTCATGACTCAGTCCGGCGAATGGCAGGGTACAACCCACGACGAATGGCTGATCGATCGGGGGTGTGCAGGTTGAAGGATTCGCGGGCGGAGGATCATCGCAATGGGATCCCCTCGTGCCGGTCTTTTCAGCATTCGGCGTAGCCGTCGGGCTTGCGGACAGACTGGCCGTAGGGCTGGCCGCGGGACTGGCCGTCGGACTCGGAGCATTCGTATTGACGGTAGCCGAAGGTTGGCAGCTAACCAGCATGATTAAGATCAAACTTAGTATTCCAATTGGAAAGGCTCGGTTCATGGGGCACGCTCCTTTGCGGTAAGAGGGTTGAGAGTCGGAAAGTTGCCCTGCTAAATGCTGCCAAAGTCTATTCTTAGCGACGTTAGCTGTCAATCTTTTTACCAACCGAATGACGAGGCAGGGGCAAAGGATGTAAGCAGAAGGAGTGGCGGGCAGCGGTTTCAAACGATATTTATTGGAGCTGTGCGGCTCGTGGGCGCCAGGTCTTGGAGATGCTGAGTGGGCAGGGAAGACTGGAAACAGGCCTTTACCTGATCATTTTGACAGCTGGAGACGCTGGTTTATATTGGTAAGCGCGAAGTGGTCAGATAAAGTTCAAGGGGCGGTTGAAGCCGAGAGCTGAAGGATCTCCGGTTCCGCGTGCTGTCCGCTCTGCCAAAACATTCTCCGCCTGAGCCGTGCGCGTGTTACCCCAACGGTCCGCGGCGGCTTTGGTGTTTTTGGCCGGGAGTAATCCAGTCCACCAACCACGCGCCAAAGAATACTTGATAATGCTTTCGCTAACACCCTTTTCCGTCGTCGCTCCAGTCGCCATTTTGCTGGAGAGCTGGCGCGAGTTCTTTGATCGAATCTGGCACTACCTCAACGATCAACACAAAATCGGCAGCATACCCTTCCAGATCACGGCACTGGTGGAAGGGGCATTCATCCTTTCTCTGGCCGTCCTGGCGTCCAGGGCGCTCAGCGCTCTGCTGCAGCGACGAATCGCCAAGAAAGCTTATTTGGATCCGGGCCTGCGCTACACGATGGGCCGGCTGACGCAGTATCTGATTATCGCGCTGGGCGTGCTGCTCGCTCTGAAGGTGGCGTTCAGCGTCGACCTGACTTCGATTGCCGTTCTCTTCACAGCGCTTTCGGTGGGTATCGGTTTTGGATTGCAATATCTCGCCGCCGATATCGCGTCAGGATTTATTCTGCTCTTTGAGCGGCCGGTGCGAGTCGGCGATCGCATCACGATCGGCGACGATGAAGGCGACGTACAGAGCATCAACCTGCGCACCACGGTCGTAGCGACGAACGATCGGATCTCGATCATCGTGCCGAATTCAAAGCTGGTCAGCCAGCGTCTCATTAACTGGTCGTACGGAGATCCGCGGGCGCGAATTTCCATCCCGGTCAGCGTGGCCTATGGTTCGGACATCGAGTTGGTTACGAAAACTTTGCTGGCCGCGGCAGAAGAGGTGGATAACATTCTCCGCGATCCTACTCCCAAGGTACAGTTTCTGAAGTTTGGTGACTGGTCACTCGATTTTCGTCTGTTGGTTTGGACCAACCGGCCGCGTCTGCATACCCAAATTCGTAGCGACATCAACTATCGGATCGAGAGATTATTTCGGCAGGAAAGAATCGAAATTCCTTTTCCGCAAACCGAATTGCGTCTGCGCGGTGGCACCTTGCAGCTTGATAGCGGAGACCGGCTGGTCGCTGACGAGAAATCGATCGGCGAACGTGATTAGCGAAGGGGTTCCCTGAGTAAGAAAAGTTTTAACGCAGAGGGCGCAAGGGTTTTCGCAGAGGGCGCAGGGAGGATATTTCCTGCGGTACTTCTCGTACGAAGCGGCTAGGGTGTCTTACACATGCTCTTGGGATCATCGGTCGTGGCTTTGCACTTTTCCACCGGAGTTACGGCAGCCAGCCCGAGTCGCGACTGGAGCTCAGAAAAAGGGAACCACGCGCTCGGATCTGAAGCGCGGCACCGCGACTTCCCGGTGTGCTTGCAAACATCGATGGCATAGATGGGATGAATTTCCCATAAAGCCAGCCGCTCGAAATCGTCGTGTTTGGTGATGGGATTAAAGCCCGCCTTGCCCTCACTTGTGCAGGGCACATGACTACCATCAAAGAACAACTGTCCTGAGATCTTCACCGGATGCGTCTTGAGGAAACTAGCGTAATCAGGCGAATCGAACAGGTCCCAGGCGGCTGGGCGGTAATGCGGAATGATTTCAGCCACGATGGTGTTGCAGAATGCCTTCTCCTTCGGGTCTTCAGCCAGAGTGATATGAATATCGTTGTACGCACAGCCGAGCAAATTACACTGAACGCTCTCGCCATTGCCTTTCGTTAACGGTTCATCCTTGTCGACGTTCGAGTGTCGCGCATCGAGGACGTAGCCGACGAACGTGACTGTTTTGGCCTCGCCAAGTCTTGCGCCGTTTCCCAGCGTAATGATGTTGACAAGTTTGGCGCGGCTGGGTGGTGGCTCACCTTTGGGAATGGTCGGTTCGTTGTTACTGGCATTGCCCAGGTCGCCGAATGTCTTCATTGTTACCGGCGTGAGCTTTGTAACCGTGGCGCAGAGATTATTCTTCATCGCATTCTGGTTGTCGTTGGCCGCGCCCTTGAAACAGCCGGTATTGCCGCACAGATAATCGATGCGTTGCGGCTTACCTGTGAAGGGTTTGAGTTGCAGCGGCAGAGGCTTGCCACAGGTCTTGAACTTCAACTTCTTTGCCTCAACGGACGCCGGCAACAGCAGCAGTGCGAAGGTTAACGAGACGAAGCGAACTAGTAGATGTGATTGCATTTCCTATTATCCGTAATTATTTTTGCGCGAATGCTATACCGATCCAGGAGATGGAGCAAGCTTCTCACGCGTACCGGCTGTGTCCTAAAGTTGGGTTGCCGGGCACAAGCCCAACGGTTAAAAAGGCTCAGCTGCAATTGACGCGGAGCCCCGCTAACGGTCGGGCTAATGCGCGCCGCTCCGCCTCGCAGCAGGGCGACTCCAGGACGTCCCGAAATACGGCCAAACCGCGCAGTTCACCTGGGAGGGAGTTAATCATCGCAAAACGAGGCGTCAGTAGCATGCCACCGGCCGGCAGCCCCCACGCTACTTGAAAATGAGGTTCGACATTCGCACATGGCCTTCCCTATTATAGGCAGCATGGCCGTGGCAATCTGCGTTGAAGGCGTATCCAAACAATACCGAATTTATCAGCAGCCAGCCGATCGTTTGAAGGAGATGATGTCGCGCGGTCGCTGGAAGACCCATCGGGAGTTCTGGGCGCTGCGTGAAATCAGTTTTGAGGTTGAGCGAGGCACCACGTTCGGAATCATCGGCCCTAACGGTTGTGGCAAATCAACGCTGCTCCAGATCGTCGCCGGCACGCTCGAGCCGACCCACGGCAACGTCCGGCATACCGGCCGGATCGCCGCTCTGCTGGAACTTGGCGCCGGGTTCAATCCGGAATTCACGGGCCTTGAAAACGTCTTCATGAGCGCTTCGCTGATGGGGTTTTCGCGGGTTGAAACTGAGGCAATGCTACCGGAAATCGAACGCTTTGCGGAGATCGGCGACTTCATTTATCAGCCGGTAAAGACCTACTCAAGTGGCATGTATGTGCGTCTGGCCTTTGCCACGGCGATTAGTGCCATGCCGCAAATCCTGATAGTGGATGAGGCTCTCGCCGTCGGCGACGCCGTCTTTCAACATCGCTGTATGCGCCGCATCCGGGAAATGCAGGAGAGTGGGATGACCATTCTGTTTGTCTCGCATGATCCCAGTGCGATCCGCGCTCTCTGTTCATGCGCTGTCTTGCTTAGCGCCGGACGTATGGAAGAGATCGGCAAACCGACTGATGTACTTAATCGTTATCAGAAATTGATCATGGCGCGCGAGGACGCGTACGAAGCAGAGCAAACCGAAACGGAAGATACGCTTTCAGCAGAGGACGCCGGCGCCCCCGAACCCACTTACACCTATCGTCATGGCGACGGGAGCGCCCGAATCCTCCACGTCGATCTGCTTAACGCTGCGCACAAACCAATAGAGTTCGTAGAGTCAGGCGAAGCCGTGCTTTTGCGCGTGCGTGCGGTCTTCCAAACTGAAATCGAGGACCCGGTAATTGGTTTCCTTCTCCGTAATCGTCACGGCATTCATTTATACGGCACTAATACCGGCTTGCAGCAAATCACTCTCGGCCGAGTCCGACCTGGAGAAGTCGTGGAAGTGACTTTTGCGTTTAATTGTTGGCTGGCGCCCGACTCTTATTCAGCCACTGTGGCCTTGCATAGCGCCGACGGCATTAGCTTCGACTGGCTCGACGGGGCGCGGTTTTTTCACGTGATGAGCATTGTCAGCATGGAAGGCGTCGCTAATCTTAACGCTACCGCGACGATCCGGCGCGTCCGAATCCGCGAACCTGAACCAAGACCAGAACCCATCGGCGCGTGAAGATCTGCGCCGGGAAGTTAGATTTTGAAGCTGGAGTTTTTGGTTTGGTCTCGGAGCCCTGAAGCCCCGTGTGTGTCCAGCACTAGAGGCCCATTGAATCAGAAAGCTCCTTCAGTAGCGCAATGAGAACCGTCACCTTGCGCTCCTAAAGGGAGCTTCATCAGTCTTAGCGGGTGCCATAAGATCTCGCTCCCGCGGAGCGGAAACCTATTGAAAGAGGCCATCTAAATTACTGCTACCGCCAATTGAACCAGGGCGTCATTCTTGTTTGGCTGCGTCAGAGAATTGCAACTCCAGGTTATGCGCCTTCCAATCCGTAGAAACGCATCCATACGTATCTTCTCCCGTGACCCTTCTGTTCAGCGCCTTCTTTTCTCCATCAATCATTAACGCTTCGGGTTGCCGATTCTTTGGCACAAGGATGCAAATCTTTCCGACACCGGGAGTATTACTTTCATAAGTCAATTTTAGAGTTCGGGACTCAGCCACGTAACGATATTTGTAGCTGACGGATTTTCCGGTTGCCGGTTCGAACACGTGTATCTCACCAGTTTGATCTCGCAGGCGAATATTCAAACTCAGACCCTTATCGTTCAGATAGATACCATACAGGCCCTGAAACATGACACCAGCCAAAGCTCCGGCGCTGCCCGCATAATTCGAACTTCCCATTCCCTTGCCGTCCCTCGTGTGCCACTCATAAAGGCCATTGTTCGTGACCGCCTTGTTGGCAATTTCGATCAATTGCTCGTAGGCGAGAGCTGAATCTCCCCTCTCGAATTCGGCCAATAGAAAACGGCCGGCAAACCAATCCCATTGCCCTCCGTTTTGATAAAAATATTCTTCGCCGACGGCCGGATGTTTGAAAAATCCCCGGGGGTACGGCGGCAATAGGACTCCGGCCACAGTAGACAATCCAAACTCGCGCTGACGCCGGGCGGCGATCTTGAAGATCCTGGCTGATTGAGCGTCATCTGCGACCGAATTGAGTACTGCGAGCCCGTTTCCACCCATGGCGAAGATATTCGAATCATCCTGCAAACCATTCGGGAGCGCAGGCGTTAACAGTAAATGAGCGCGGTAGAATCCCTTATCTCCCTGCCAAAGATATTT
>Ga0134121_10005675_pt1 | contig 10125 bp, 7 predicted proteins | sample KB301_FD_96463 | JGI IMG/M metagenome (GOLD analysis project Ga0134121, IMG submission 96463) | Terrestrial soil microbial communities without Nitrogen fertilizer from Kellogg Biological Station, Michigan, USA - KB3-0-1 | ecosystem: Environmental > Terrestrial > Soil > Unclassified ... | reverse complement strand
GGCCCTGCGCAAGCTCGCCGAACACTATGCCGATTCGAAATCAGATGAGGAACGAAAGAGGGCTATCGAATTATTCAAACAGTACATCGGCCTCGAGCCCGACGATCCGCGGGCGCGTTCAGGACTGGCGGGGGTGTACGAACTCGAAGGAAACGTAGCGGCCGCGGAGACTGAATATCGCGCAGCGATCGAACGTGACCAATCAAATTCACTTATCTATATCGACCTCGCCCAGCTGTACGCTGAACAAAAAAAGTTCAACGAGGCAGTTTCAACACTCAAGGAAGCGGAGAAACGCACCCCCGACAAAGACGATCTGTTTGGCGACTTGATGGCTCGTTTCTGGTTTAGCGATAACATCGACGTACCCGAAGGATTAGCGGCGGGGCAGCCAGAGTTGATGGCCCACAGCTTCACGGCAAATCTGAACCTCGCGCGGATTCGCATGAGCCACAATCGTTACCGTGAAGCAATGCCCCTGCTACGAAAAGCCGCGACGCTTGATAATAAGGCCTCCGATCCTTACGACATGATGGCCGAAGCATTGCGCAAGTTACACGAGTGGACTCAGGCGTTAACCGCCGCGGACACAGCGATCCGCCTCAGCAGCGAAGACTCAGACGCCCACTACCAACGCGCGTGCACCCTGACCCGGCTGGGCCGTCGCACCGAAGCCCTGGCCGAGCTTAAGCGAGCGATTGAATTGGATGAGGATTTAAGCGAGTCGCTCGAGCAGGAAGACGATCTAAGGTCGCTGGCGACTTTGCCGGAATTCAAGAAGCTGTTGCCGAAAACTCAGCAGCCGTGATTTGAAATACACATGACATCTCGAAACATTCGTGCCCCGCGCGGCGCGACGCTCAATTGCAAAGGCTGGCATCAGGAAGCGGCTTTGCGCTGCCTGATGAACAATCTCGACGCGTCCGTGGCCGAAAAGCCTGACGAGTTGATCGTCTACGGCGGCGCCGGCAAAGCGGCGCGCAATTGGGAATCATTCGACGCGATCGTGCGCTCGCTTCAGGATCTTGAAAACGACGAGACGCTGCTGGTGCAATCCGGCAAGCCGGTCGGCATCTTTCGCACTCACGATTACGCGCCGCGAGTTCTGATCGCGAATTCGAATCTCGTCGGCGCGTGGGCCAACTGGGATCATTTTCATGAGCTCGAGCGCAAGGGCTTGATGATGTACGGCCAGATGACGGCCGGCAGTTGGATCTACATCGGCACGCAGGGCATCGTGCAGGGCACGTTCGAAACGTTCGCGTCGATGGCCGATAAGCATTTCGGCGGCGACTTGAGTGGCAAGCTTTTGTTGTCGGGCGGACTCGGCGGAATGGGCGGCGCTCAACCGCTGGCTGCGACGCTGAACGAAGCGGTGTTCTTAGGAATTGAAATCGATCCGGAACGCATTGAGCGTCGCGTGCGCACCGGTTACTGCGATCGCATCGCGTTTAGTCTTGATGAAGCACTGGACATCTGCGAAGACGCGCGCGAACTGAAACGGGCCGTCTCAGTTGGCCTGGTTGGGAATTGCGCTGAGCTTCTGCCTGAGATTGTGAGACGCGGCGTGAAGATCGATGCGGTTACCGATCAGACCAGCGCGCACGATCCTTTGAATGGTTACGTGCCGGCCGGATTGTCGCTGGCAGAAGCGGCAGAACTTCGTCGCGCCGATCCGCATGGCTACACCGAACGTGCGATGGAGTCGATGGCGCGTCATGTCGAAGCGATGCTGGCTTTGAAAAGAACCGGCGCGATCGCTTTTGATTACGGCAACAATATTCGCAAGATGGCGTTCGATGCGGGCTTGAAAGACGCCTTTGAAATCCCCGGCTTCGTGCCCGAATACATTCGTCCGCTCTTCTGCGAAGGGAAAGGACCGTTTCGCTGGGTCGCGCTCTCAGGCGAAGCTGAAGATATTCGCAAGACTGACGACCTCGCGCTCGAACTCTTTCCTGAAGATCAGACATTGAATCGGTGGCTGCGACTGTCGCGCGATCGCGTGAAATTTCAGGGTTTGCCGGCGCGCATCTGCTGGCTGGGTTACGGCGAGCGTGCTGAAATGGGCGAAGCCATTAATGAGTTGGTGCGGCGCGGCGATCTGAAAGCGCCGGTCGCGATTGGTCGCGATCATCTCGACACCGGATCGGTCGCTTCGCCTTACCGCGAAACCGAAGCGATGAAGGACGGTTCGGATGCGGTCGCAGATTGGCCGATTCTCAACGCGCTCTTGAACACCGCCAGCGGCGCCAGTTGGGTTTCGTTTCATCATGGCGGCGGCGTCGGCATCGGCTATTCACTTCACGCGGGACAAGTCTCAGTCGCCGACGGCACCGACGAAGCCGCGAAGCGGCTGAATCGAGTGCTGACAAACGATCCCGGCATCGGGGTCGCGCGGCATGTCGATGCGGGATATGAAGAGGCGATTGAAACGGCGAAGGAAAAGGGCGTGACGATCCCAATGATGGTTGAGTAAGGTGCACTTCACAATGAACGAGAAGCAACCATTCAAATGTCATTGTGGTGACTGGCCGTTTAGGAACGCGCATTTCATTGTCGACGACATCAGGAAGGATGTTTGCCGCGATTTGCCCTTTTATGGAGAGATTGAAGGGAAGAAATATTGTGTCCTGCATTATCCCCACAAAAGCAAAGCCGCAGATTTCCAAAAAGTGCTTAAAGAGAGAATTGCCGCGGACTTGTGGGACTTCAGGATGGCCTATTTTCCTCAAGTCTTCCAGCTCAAAAACAAGACACTTGCTGCCGCTGCTGATTTTTCACACGCAACTTTTGCGGAAGGTGTGAATCTAACGCACTGTCAGTTTCGTGCTGATTTCGATTTTTGGGATTCTCATTTTCTCGATGACTCATATTTCACATTATCTGATTTTCACAAACAGATTAACTTCAACAATGCCGAGTTCAAGTGGCACGGGGACTTTGCAGGCGTGACGTTTCACGAGCAGTCGTTTGCGACTTTTAACGGTACGCATTTCAAAACTGCGTCATTTGGCTCTGCCAAGTTTCACTGTGAGGCGAGATTCTCCGAAAGTGAGTTCAAAGAATCTCTAGATTTTGGTCATGCAGAACTTTTTAGTAAGGCTGACTTCAAAGGAGTTTCTCTGACGAAGAAGGGGAAAGCTCAGTTTGACGATGTGAAATTTCACAAGTCAGCAAATTTTGAGAATGCTGATTTCGGTAAGATTGATTTCACAACATCTAAATTCGCCGCTGACCAAAAGTCCCCTTTCGATAATGCTATCTTTAAGAATTGTCACTTCCGCCAGTCTGCTAGTTTTTCGGGCGCCGAGTTTTATGCAGAAGCGGATTTTTCAAATTCCAAGTTCACGGATGCACACTTCGAAGGCGTGACGTTTTCAAGTAAAGCCAATTTCCACGAAACCTCTTTCAGCGGGGATGTGTTTTTCAACGCGACGAAGTTCGGATATAAAGACGAGCATCGCATAAAATCCTCTCACGCCATCTTCGACGGCGTTTCGTTCGGAAAAAATTCACGGGTTTTCTTCGACGACACTTGGTTTTCTTGGCACACGAGTTTCGACTATGCCAAGTTCGATGGCTATGTGTTTTTTAAAGGTAGTGAAAACAATGCCGTCTTCGATACCGTGTTCGAGAGACGTGCCTTCTGGAGCTTGCTGAAGATTCTCAACGCCACCTTTGACAGGCCGGACAAGGTTTATTTTCGGGATGTTCGCTTGCGACCGAGCTGGTTCGCTAACGTGACCGCTGAACTGCGCAAATTCAATTTCACAAACATTGAGTGGACTGATGAAAAAGGACGCTTCATAACAGTTCAAGGCGAAGTCGCGGTGGTCGAGAAGTTAACGAAACATCACTCGCGAAGATTGCTCGCAATTGTGTTTCGGCAACTGGCAGATAATGCTGAGTCTAACAGTCGCTTCGAAGAAGCGTCTTTATTTCGCCGGTTATCGATGGAAACCGAATGGCTTGAGAAGAAGCACCGGCTGGGCAAAATGATCACGAATCTCGACGTTGCGGCGGACAAATTAAAAGAGCGATTTGGGAAGCCTGGGGCTGTCGACGATGAAAAATTAGAAGAACCTACCGATATTCTTGGTCTGGCTCGCAAGAGCGACGGCTTCTTCGTTCACCTGCTGTATCGGTTTACGAGCTATTACGGCGAGAGTTGGATGCGGGCCTTTATAGTTTTATCGGCGATTGTATTCGTGATATTTCCTCTTATCTACATGTACACTGAGTTTGAACTGTGTCCAAAAGACAAGCCAGTCACAGTCAGTGTTTCTATTTGTGAATCGAAGGATGCTGAGGTGAAGAAGATTTGTGAATGTTGGAAAGGCAGACTCGCTTTCGGCGAAGCCGTGGTCCACAGTTTGACAACCGCAACTCTACAGAGCGTTGATTACCGAAAGCCGGTGACTAGAAAAGGTGAAACAGCGGTCATTCTTGAAAAAATCCTTGCGCCGTTACAGGCTGCTCTACTCGCATTGGCCTTACGGCGGAAGTTCATGAGATAGCCACTGTCGGTGATAGAATCATCTTGCGATGGCGGTAGTAACTGCCGAACAACGTAAGCGAATTCTCGATTGAAATTTCAATCATGACTGTAACTCTAGAACTAAAACCGGAGATCGAAGATCTGGTCAAAGCCGAGGCTGAAGCGCGAGGCTTGTCGGTTGAGGCATATATCCAGCAAGAACTCGAGAGCAAACTGATCGCTGAGGAAGACCCGAATAAGATTCCGTATGACGAATGGTTGCGCCGGTTTAATGATTTTCTTAAGAGCCACGACTACATAAAGGCCCCGCCGCTTTCAGACGATGCCATTAGCCGCGAAACCATCTATCGTGAACGCGAAGACCAACAACTGTGAACTGGCTGGTTGATACGAACGTGCTTTTGCGCATCGCGCAGCCGACACACCCGATGCATGGTGACGCGTCCCGCTCCCTCGCCCAGATTCCCAAAAGCGGAGACCATCTAAGAATAATCCCTCAAAATCTGATTGAGTTCTGGGCGGTCGCTACTCGGGCGATCAAAGAGAATGGCCTTGGGATCACTCCGAAGCAGGCCGCAGATGAATTGCTAAAGTTCAAGAAACTGTTCGCACTGATGCCTGACCACACCGAGATCTTCTCAGAGTGGGAACAACTAGTAATCAAGCATAAAGTCAGCGGCAAACAAGCGCATGATGCTCGTATTGTCGCTGCGATGTTAGTGCATGATTTGTCACATCTCCTCACTTTTAACGATCGCGACTTCAAACGGTTTTCAGAAATAAGCGTGGTTAATCCACGAGATATCATTGAGGACGAAGGATAAAGATGCGTTACTTTACTCTGACCTGTTGCTTGATCGCTCTTACTGCTAGTGCATCGTTCGCTGCCAAGATCACCACCACGGATCAACTCGTCGCCTCCATGCAAAAGAAATATGCGAAGTCCTGGTACCAGACGGCGACGTTCGTGCAGAAGACTACGAACATAGACAAGGACGGCAATAAGAAGGTTGAGACCTGGTATGAAGCGATGTCGCTCCCGGGCAGCTTGCGGATTGATTTCACGCCGACGAAAGACGGCAACGGAATTCTGTTCACCAATTCTCAGATTTATATTTTCAAGAATGGCAAGGTCGATACGAATCGTCCCTACGTTCACCCGTTGATGGTGCTGGGGTTTGATGTCTATGCTTTGCCGCAGGCGGATGTGATCGAAAAGCTCAAAGGACTGAAATTCGATCTGTCGATCTTTCGCGAAGACATATGGCAAGGCCGTCGCGTCTATGTGGTCGGCGCGAAGCAAGGCGATCTGCATTCGCCGCAGTTCTGGATCGATCAGAAGAACCTGTATTTCGTGCGCATGCTGCGGCCCGGCGGGAAAGATGGAGCGCAGACGCAGGAGACGCAGTTCAATAAGTACGTGAAGCTCGGCGGCGGCTGGATGTCGCCGGAAGTGATCTTCATTGTCGATGGGAAAATCGTCACCACCGAAGAGTATTCAGACCTGCGCGCTAATGTGACGCTCCCCGAAAAGCTTTTCGATCCGCAGTCGTTCGCGACTGTTCACTGGAAAGAGTAGCTTTCCTATTGGCTCCTTCGGAGCCGAATGTTTATAGTACGTCCGCGGTTAATATGGTTTGGCTCTGTAGGAGCCACATAGAATTCACACATCTCGCTCCTCCGGAGCTTTGAGAATCTTTTCTGTAAACGCTTCTATAAACATTTCATCCCTACGGGATGATCTTAGTTCAGGAGTCGCCCAATGAAATCCACACGTTTTCTACTTCCTTTTTCAATCGCGTTGTTGATTCTCGCTTCGGTTTCTGTTGCGCCAGGTCAACCAGCTTCAACCAAACCCGATCCACCCGCGCCTCGCGCCAAGGACGGCAAGAAACTTCTTACGGCGACTGACCTTCTGCGGGTCAACGGCGTCACCGCGCCACGCATTTCGCCCGACGGCGCGCGCGTCGCTTACACCGTCAGCGAAGTGAAGATGGAAAAAGACAAAGAGTGGAAATCCACGACACACGTTTGGGTCGTTGCGATCAGAGATCAAAAACCCAGGCAATATACCCGCGGCGACAAGAGCGCGTCCGCGCCTGAATGGTCGCCTGATGGAACAATGCTGGCGTTTTTGACCGATCGGGAGAAGGACGGCGAGCGACAGGTGTGGATGATGATGGCCGATGGCGGCGAGGCATGGGCGGTGACTTCGCACAAAGGCGGCGTCAGCGGCTTTCACTTCTCAGCGGATGGGAAGCGCCTCGTACTAACGGCGACGGATCAGCCGAACAAAGACGAAGAGGATCGCAAGAAAGTTAAAGACGATACGATGGTCATCGATCATGATCTGAAGATGTCGCATCTTTGGGTTTACGATCTGAATAAAAAGGAAGAGAAACGGCTGACGGAAGGCAACTACACCGTCAGCGATCCGCAATGGTCGCCGGATGGTGCCCGCATCACTTATACGACGAGACCCACGCCGCGCGCAGACGATGGCGCGTTGAGTGATGTCTGGGTTGTCACAGTCGCCAGCGGCGAAAAGAAGAAGATCGCCGGCGAGCCCGGCGCGGCCGACAACGCGCGCTGGTCTCCCGACGGGAAGTGGATCGCTTTCACTGGCACGCCCGATCGCGATCCCGGCCCTTCGACATCCTTTCTTTATCTATACCCTGCCGACGGCGGCACGCCTAAACAACTTTCCCCGAAATTCGATCTGAGCGTCGGCACGCCAGTGTGGGCGCGCGATGGCAAGACGATCTATTTCAGCACGAACGTGCTTGAGGCAATCGAACTCTATTCGGCTGACGTGGCTTCGGGCGCGGTGAAGCAATTAACGAATCGCGGCGGCTCGACTGGCATCACGGAAATCAGCAAAGACGGAAAGACCTTCGTGGGCACGATGTCCTTCGGCACTCAGCCAACGGAAATCTACGTGACGAGCACGAACTTTGGATCGATCAAGCCGCTGACGAGTCATAACTCGTGGCTGGCCGACTATTCGTTGGCCCAAACTGAAGTCGTGAAGTGGAAGAGCAAAGATGGCACCGAAGTCGAAGGTCTGTTAACCAAACCCGTCGGTTATCAAGCCGGATCGAAAGTGCCGCTGCTGCTGAATCCACACGGTGGGCCGACCGGAGCTTCGATCAATGGCTTCACCGGCACCGTGCAGGTTTTGGCGGCGAATGGCTTCGCGGTGCTGCAACCAAACTTCCGCGGCTCAACCGGCAAAGGCCTTGCTTTCTCGCAAGCCAACAAAAACACCTGGGGCAAAGGCGATTACGAAGACTGCATGAGCGGTGTCGATGCCGTGGTGGCGAGCGGCCTGGCTGATCCTGATCGACTGGGCGCGTTCGGCTGGTCGTATGGCGGCTATATGACTTTCTGGATTGACACGCAAACGGATCGCTTCAAAGCGATCTCGCCCGGCGCGGGCCTGACGAACATTTACTCGATGTATTCACAGACGGACATTCATCGTTATCTGAATTGGTTCTACACCGACAAGGCGCCGTGGCAGAACCAGGATCTTTATTGGGACCGTTCGCCGATGAAATACGTCAGCAACGTGAAGACACCGACGATGATCATGCATGGGCAGGTCGACACGCGCGTGCCCATCGCGCAGGCGCAGGAGTTCTACCAGGCGCTGGTGGAATTGAAAGTGCCGGTCGAGTTTGTCGTCTACCCGCGCGAGAACCATGGCTTCACTGAGCCGCGGCATCAAATGGATCGGGTGCGGCGCTACGTGAAGTTCTTCGCGAAATATTTGAATGCGCCGGTGGTAACCGAACCGGCCGGCAACTGACGGGATGATGGCCACAGAAGCGCAGAGACACGGAGAAGAATTGAAGTAGATTCAAATGGGATTCTCCCATATTTCTCTGTGACTCTGTGTCTCTGTGGCATTTTAGAAGTGACTGATTTTCAAAACATCAAACTCGCAATTGAAGATCGAGTAGCGCGCATCACCTTCGCGCGGCCCCCGCTCAACATCTTCAACATCGCCATGATGCGCGAGATTGGCGACGCGCTGAATGAGTGCGCCAAGCACAATGATCTGGTCGCGATCGTCTTCGATGCCTCCGAAGGTTCGCGCGCTTTCAGTGCCGGTGTTGCCGTCGAAGAGCACGTGCCCGAAACGGTAGTCGAGATGCTGGATTCGTTTCATGAGATTTTCCGCAGGCTCAATCAAATCTCGCGGCCGGCGATTGCCGTGGTGGATGGCGCGGCTCTCGGTGGCGGCTGCGAACTCGTCGCCGCCTGCGATCTCGTTATTGCGAGCGACAGCGCAAAATTCGGCCAACCGGAAATCAAACTCGGCGTCTTTCCGCCGGTGGCCGCAATCCTTCTGCCGCGCATCATAGGTGAGAAGAAGGCGCGCGAGATGATCCTGCTCGGCGAAGTGATCGATGCCGCTGAAGCTCGGCGCTGTGGTCTCGTGAACCATGTTGTTCCCGCGACTGAAATGCCGGCACGGCTGGCGATTATTTTGACCAAGCTACGCGAACTGTCACCGTCTTCGCTGGCGCTGACGCGCCGGGCGATTGAAATTGCGGGCGGCGCGAAGTTTTCGCATTCCCTTGAACAGGTTGAAAACCTATACTTGCAAGAGTTGATGAAGACGGAAGACGCGACCGAAGGTCTACGATCGTTTATGGAGAAGCGAAAGCCGGAGTGGCGGAATCGATGAAGACACGGAGACAAGGGGACGCGGAGATAGGGCGAGATATTTTCCCTGGTATCTCCCTATCTCCCCATCTCCCTGTCAGTATCACCTTTCGCCGTGTCTCCCTTTCTCCCTATCTCCGTGTCGGGCTCATCTTATTCGTCTGTGTCTTTGCGACAGTTTCGTTAGCCCAAACGCAACGCCGCAGCGGCGCGCACTCAACCACCTCACGTGATGCATTTACGTCGGCTGATCGTCGTCTGGTCGAACGGGCGATCGGGGCGACGTGCGCTGAGCGCATTCGCGATCCTTTCGGCAGCACGCCGATAGACGAAATGCAATCGCGACCTTCGCTCGCGGCCAACAACACGGACGCGGTGGCCGGGGCGCGTCGCGCTGAACGCTTGTTGCCGGCAACGCGCCGGCTGGTGACGGACGCGATCATCGAACTGGCTAAACAGTATGACCTGTACGGCAATACCGCGGCGCGCATGCGTGTCTCATCGGCGACTGCGCGAGTCGAAAGTGTCCGACGCGTGAAGCCCGACGTCGATGCACGTGACAACGCCTCAGTCGTGCTGCGCGAGCCGCGTACAATCGAATTCGGCACGATCTTTCTGGCCGGACTTAAGTCTGACGAAGCGATGATCAGTGTTCTCGGTCACGAACTCACGCACATTGCCAGCGGCCAACCTGATTCGTTGCGCCCGTTGTTCAGGGCAATCGGCAAGCGAGCCGCCGCTCGCACCGGCCTGCACATTCAAGGGCAACGCGCCGAAGAACTCGCCTGCGACATGGTCGGGGTCGTGGCGGTGCGCGAGTACATTAACCAGACTCCGAGTTGGGAGCCGTTGCCGCGTCGCATCGCCCGCGCCTTCGAACACAACTGTGTGGATGATGACGCTTCGGACGATGATCACCTGTCGCCGCGCCAGACGATTCGCGCGCTGTTCGC
>Ga0134121_10005674_pt1 | contig 10125 bp, 12 predicted proteins | sample KB301_FD_96463 | JGI IMG/M metagenome (GOLD analysis project Ga0134121, IMG submission 96463) | Terrestrial soil microbial communities without Nitrogen fertilizer from Kellogg Biological Station, Michigan, USA - KB3-0-1 | ecosystem: Environmental > Terrestrial > Soil > Unclassified ... | reverse complement strand
TCGCTGCGCGGCGGCCCGCCCGACCTGGTGGCCCGGCTCGGCGTGCTCGCGCCGCGACCAGAGTGCCTGCGCCCCGCACCGCGACGCCCCTCGGCGCTCGAGCACGTCGGCAGCGCCACCCTCGAGCTGGTGGAGCACGGCCGCAACCTGCTGGACTTCATTGGCCACTCCGTGCTGGCGCTGCGCCACACCTTCCGGCGTCGCGGCGGGGTCGACTGGTCGGAGGTGCCGCGCCTGCTCGAGCGCCACGGCGCGGACGGGCTGCCGATCGTGGCGCTCATCTCGTTCCTGGTGGGCCTCACCGTGGCCTTCCAGTCTGCACGGCAGCTGCGCCTGTACGGCGCGGACGTCTTCGTGGCCGATGTCGTGGCCTTCTCCATGGCGCGCGAGATGGGCCCGCTCATGACGGCGATCGTCATGGCCGGTCGCAGCGGCGCGGGCATCGCCGCCGAGCTGGGCACCATGGCCGTCAACGAGGAGATCGACGCGCTGCGCACCCTGGGGCTCGACCCTTACCGCCGCCTCGTGCTGCCGCGCGTCTTCGCCCTCGCCTTCGCGGTGCCCGCGCTGTCGCTGGTGTCCGTCGCGGTGGGCATGGCGGGCGGACTCATGATCGGCCTCTTCTATCTCGGCGTGGGCCGGACGACGTGGATCACCCACACGCTGCGGGGCGTCCATCTCGACGACCTGAGCGCGGGCCTGGTCAAGGCCGCGGCCTTCGGCCTGGCCATCGGTGCCGTGGCCTGCCAGCGCGGCCTGTCCACGCGCGGCGGCGCCGAGGGCGTGGGCCGCAGCACGACGGGCGCGGTGGTCGCCGCGCTGTTCCTGCTCGTCGTGCTCGACTCGCTGCTGACCATGCTGTTCCAGGTGTGGGGTTTCTGAGGTGCCCGCGGCGCTGGCCGACACGCTCAGCACGCCGCCCTCCGGGACGCGCGTGCCCGATGACCCGCTGCTCGTCGTGCGCGACCTGGCCGTGGGATGGGGCGGGCAGCCCATCCTCGAGCACGTCGACTTCGACGTGCGGCGCGGCGAGGTCTTCGTCGTGCTGGGCGGCAGCGGCAGCGGCAAGTCCACGGTGCTGCGCCACGTCGTCGGGCTGCAGGCGCCGATGGCAGGCCGCATCGACGCGCCCGGGCTGCCCGACGCCGACCGCGCGCTCTCCGGCGACGCGCCGCCGCCCTTCGGCTTCATGTTCCAGGGCGGCGCGCTCTTCGGGAGCCGCACGTTGCTGCAGAACGTGGCCGTGCCGCTGCTGGCCTGGACCGAGCTGCCGCCGGACGCCGTCGCGGCCGTGGCGCGCGCGCGCCTGGCCGAGGTCGGCCTGGCCGGGTTCGAGCACCACACTCCCGCCGAGATCAGCGGCGGCATGCGCAAGCGGGCCGCCATCGCGCGCGCGCTCGCCCTCGATCCCCCGCTGCTGATCCTCGACGAGCCGTCGGCGGGTCTCGACCCGGTGACCTCGGCCGAGCTCGATCACACCATTCTCGGCATCAACCGGCGGCTGGACGTCACGCTCATCGTGGTGACACACGAGCTGCCGAGCATCTTCGCCATCGCCGACCGTTGCGTCATGCTCGACCATCAAGCGCGTGGCGTCGTGGCCCGCGGCGATCCCCGCGAGCTGCGCGACAGCAGCGACTCGCCCCTCGTGCGGCACTTCTTCCGCCGCGAGATCACGGGAGCTCCGTCATGATCGCGCCTCAAGCCAACCGCTGGAAGCTGGGCCTCTTCGTGACCCTGGTCTGCGCGCTCGGGGTGGCCGCCCTGGTCGCGTTCGGCAGCACCAAGCTCAATCGCGAGCGGATCGACATGGTGACCTACTTCGACGAGACCGTGCAGGGCCTCGACGAAGGCTCGCCGCTCAAGTGGCGCGGCGTCACCATCGGAAGCGTGAGCCACATCGGAATCGCCCCCGACCGGCGCCACGTCGAGGTGCACGTGGACGTCTACAGCGACCTGCTGCGGAGGATGGGCGTCGACACCGAGAAGTTGCTCGATCCATCGGGGGGTGCACGGTTGCGCGACAACATCGGCCGCGACACGCGCGTGCGTCTCGTCTCCGCCGGCATCACGGGCCTGAGGTTCCTCGAGCTGGACCGCCTTCCGGAAGCGCCGCTGCCCCAGCTCGACTTCGAGGTCCCCGGCAACTACGTGCCGTCCGCTCCCTCGGTGCTGGCCGGCCTCGAGGTGGGCCTCGCCCGGACGGCCGAGGTGCTGCCCGACCTGCTCGGCTCGATCGACGAGCTGGTCACCTCGGTCGACGCCGTCGTCACCGAGTTCCATGCCGCCGACCTGGCGGCGACGCTGTCGCGGATCCTGGCCTGGATCGAGAACGAGCTGCGCCAGCTCGATGCGGACGGCGGGCCGGGGCACGTGGCGGCCCTGACGGCGGAGCTGCAGCGGACGCTGATCTCGGTGCAGGGCGCGACCGTCGCGCTGCAGGCGCAGATGCAGGCCGCGGACGTGAGCGGCACCGCGGCCGCGGTGCGCGACGCGGCGACGAGCCTGCGCGCCCTGAGCAACGAGACCGGCGCGCCGGGCGCCGGCCTGGGTGAAGAGCTGCGCGAGCTGCGCGAGACGCTCGTGCGCGCCCGCGAGCTGATCGAGACGATCGAGCGCCAGCCCGACGCGCTCTTGACCGGCCGAGCCCGCGAGCCCGCCCCCGAGCACTGACACCGAGGAGCCGAGCATGAACGACCACTCTCGCCCCGACCGCGCCTCTCGAGCCGCGCTGCGAGCGGCGGCGCTCGCGGCGGCGCTCGCGGCTGCGCTCGCGGCCGGCTGCACCTTGCTGCCCGGGCCGCCGGCCGCGCCGCGCGTCTACCGCGTGCCCTCGAGCGACGCGCCGGCAGCGGCCGAGAGCGCGACGCCCGCGGGACGCCTGCGCCTGCGCACCGTCGCGTCCGCGGCGTACCTCGACGAGGGCGTCGCCTGGCGCTCGGGCGTGGAGGTGGGCATCCGCCCCGGCGTGCGCTGGGCCGAGCGGCCGGAGGTCGTGCTGCAGCACGTCCTGCTCACGCAGCTTTTCTCCGGCGGCCGCCTCGTGCGCACCGAAGCCATCGACGCCCCGCTGCTGGACGTGGACCTGCTGGCCTTCGAGGAGCTGCTCGACGAGGGCGGTGACGTGGCGCTCGTCGAGCTGCGCGCGCGGATGCTGGACGAGTCGCGGGACGAGGTGCTGTCGCTCGAGCTGCAGTCGCGCCAGCCGCTCGCCGCGGACGGCGACCGCACCGAGGCGCTCGCGCGCGCGCTGGGCGCGGGCCTCGACGACGTCTGCAGCCGCCTCGCCGCGGATGTCGTGCGCACCTTCCGCGACGGCGCTCGGCTGCCCTCGCGACCTGCGCCGGCGCCACGGTAGCCCGCACCGCCCGCGGAAAGACCGCCCGCCGCCTAGCTCTCCCTACTTGCCGCCGCCGTACCCCGAGGCCGCCGCGACGTCGCTGGAGGCGATGTCGAAGGTGATCATGAAGCCGTTCGTGCCCTTGAACTCCCAGGTCTTGTCGCCGCTGCGATAGGCCTCGACCTCGTTGGCCATGAGGACGAAGCCGTCGTTGCGCGGCGCACCCCAGTACTTGAGGTTCTTGATCACGATCGGGTCGTCGGTCATGCCCTTGTTCTTCACGAGCACGACCTCGCCCGCCTTGCCGCCGTCGAGCTTCGCGACCGAGCGATCCTTCCCGGCCTGCCACTCGATCGGGTAGTCGGCCTTCACCGAGAGCGACTTCCACTTGACGGGGTAGAGCTTGCCGACGATCTCGGTGATGCCCTCGCGCTGCTCCTTGGTCACCGCCGGATCGAAGTGGAGCACGGCCCAGTCCATCTCACCCTTCGAGAAGTCGCCGCCGAGGTCGCCGGCGATCCAGAACTTCGCGCCGTCGAGCTTCACGCTCCCGAAGTTGCCCTGGTTGACCTGGAAGGCGTTGTTGAACTTGCAGTAGCGCGGCGCCGTCTTCGGATCGGCGCCCGGCGGGCAGCAGCCCGCGTGATCGGCGGGCATGGGGTTGAAGTAGCACTGGCAGAACATCGGACAGCTGCAGGCTTCGATGATCGTCGCGTTCATGTGCCAGTCGGCGAGCGGCTCGGCCGAGAGCGCCGCGGCCGGTGCGGCGGCGGCGACCGGCGCGGCCGGCGCGAAAGCGGAGAGCGCGACGACGATGCCGGCGAGCGCGACCGCCGACGAGAGGATCGCAAGAGTGCTGCGGTTCATGCGTGAGGCCTCCAGGGTTGCTGAACTTCCGGCTCCCGAGCCGGACCCGGGATCTTAGCCGATCAGCAATCGGCGGGGGCGAGGGACAGCGGCGCGCTCAGCCTCAGGGTGACTGCGTTGTCATGCGCGACGCCCTACGAAATCGCCCGCTCGTAGAGGAACTCGGGCGCCAGGTCGGCGCCGGTGGGCCAGACGACCGTCGCGAGCTCGGCGTCGAAGCGGAAGGCCTTGAAGAGCTCGACGTCCTTCAAGGGTCCGAAGAAGCGGCCGCGCAACTCGTGCGTCATGTCGAGGATGCCGCGCTTGCCGTCCGCGAAGCTGAGCTCGAGACGATAGCCGTCGAGATAACGGGCGCCCGTCAGGTCGGGAACCATGTAGTCATTCAAGGGGGGCGATCCTGATCAGTTCCAGGTCCTGCTCGAGCCGCGACCAGTTGGCCAACAACTCGGCGCGGTGAAGCTTGAGCCACTCTAGCAGCAGCCAGCACACGAGCCGGACTCGATCTCGAACCGGCCATAGCTCGACCGGCCGTTACAGGACGGGACGCCTACTTGCTGAGCTGCGGTGGGTTCGTGGGCACCTTCCACGCCGTGGAGGTCCGAGCTTTCGCTTCCGCTTCGGCGCGGTACTCGGTGAGCCGGCTCCGCTCGGCTTCGGCGAGCGCCCGTTTGAGAGCGCCGAGCTCGAGATCCCGGCAGTAGGCCGGCGTTCCGGGCTGCTGCCGCCAGGAGTCGTCGAGAGCGCCGTTGTCGACGGGATCGAAGCCGATCTCGTCCACGAGGTGCAGCACCGCGTCCCGGGCCTCCTTTGAATCGCCCGCGACCGGCAGCGCGACGCGGCCGGGCGTGCCCCGCGGCTTGCCCTTCTCGAGCAGGCTGCGCGCGTAGATGTTGTTGAACGCCTTGATCACGGGACGCCCGAGCTGCTGCTCGACCCAGCGGCTGTCGAGCTGGCCCCTGTCGATCGCCTCGATGCGACCATCGCGCAGCTCGGGGTAGTAGTTGCCGGTGTCGACGACGACGACGCTGTCGGGCACCTTGGCGAACAGCCCGCGCGGCAGGTCGGGGATGGCCTTCTCCGGGATCGTGACGATGACGAGCTCGCCCGCCTGCGCCGCGTCGACGACCGTGGCCGGCTTCGCGCCGATCTCGGTCGCCAGCGCGGCCAGGCTCTGCGGGCCTCTCGAGTTCGCGATCGAGACCTGATGGCCGCGGCCGGCGAGGTGGCGCGCCAACGTCGCGCCGATGTTCCCGGAGCCGATGATGCCGATCTTCATGGGTTCCTCCGTCAGTGTGACCGCGCGACGGTCTTCGTCGGCTCGTAGCTCAATCCGGCCTGCGTCAGCCCCAGCATCTCGTCAAAGGAGCCGGGAACCGGCTGCATGCTGACGTTGAGCCGGTTCCACAGATTGATCAACCCGACGGCGATGGTCAGCTCCGCGATCTGCGAGTCGCTGAAGTGCGACCGGAGTCGATCGTAGACGTCATCGGGGACGCCTTCGGGCGTGATGCGCGTGACGGCCTCCGTCCATTCGAGCACCGCCTTCTCCTCGTCCGAAAACAGGGGCGACTCCCGCCAGATCGGGACGTGGTAGAGGCGCAGCTCGTGCTCGCCGTGGATCTTGGCTTCCTTGCAGTGCATGTCGAGGCAGAACCCGCAGCCGTTGATCTGCGACGCTCGGATGTTGACCAGGTCGATCAACCGATCGCCGAGCGAGCTCTGCTTCACCGCCTGGCTGAGGTCGAACAGCTTCTTCGACAACCCGGGGGCTTGCTCGAAGTAGTTCACGCGAGGACTCATGGTCGCTCCTTTCAGGTCTACGCCGTCTGCAGCGCGAGCTTGCCGAGATAGTGCTCGTCGAGCGCCTTCTGCGCCTCGGCGGCGTGGTCGAGCGGGAAGCTGCGCGCGACGTGCACCGCGAAGGGCGCGTGGCCGGGCTGCGCGATGAGCCCGTTGAGCTTCACGATCGCCTGCCGGTCGGGCGTCCCGTCGTAGGCCTCGGCCTTCACGCCGGCGGGCGGCTTGGGCGTCGGCTCGACCCCGTTGGGATAGGCCACCCGCCCGCCCGGGCGCATGGCGGTCAGCGCCTGGTCGGCCGCGGGCCCGCCGGCCGTGAGCAGCGCGGCATCGAGGCCCTTGGGCGCGAAGCGCCGCGCGGCCGCGGCGACGTCCTCGCCGTGTCCGTTCACCACCGCGTCGGCGCCGAGCTGCTGGCACAGCGCCACGCCATCGTTGCCCGAGGCGACCGCGAAGACGCGCGCGCCCATCCGCTTCGCGAGCTGCACGGCGAGATGCCCGATGCCGCCGCTCGCGCCGAAGATCATGATCGACTCGCCGGACTCCAGGCCCAGCGTGTCGTCCAGGCCGCGCAGGGCCGTCATGGCATCGACCGGCATCGCGCCGGCCTGCTCGATCGTGAGGTGGCCGGGGATGTGCGAGACGAGATCGGCCCGGACCGCGGCGTACTCGGCGTACGACCCGCCCTTGGGATTCATGAGCGTGAAGGCGTACACGCGATCGCCCGGCTGGAAGCGCTGGACGCGCTCGCCCACGGCGGCCACCGTGCCCGCGCCATCGGAGCCGAGCACGTAGGGGAAGCGCGGCTTGAACTGGTAGTACTCGGCGAAGCCACCCTCGCGCTCGAAGGGATCCCACTGGCCGACGCCCGCCACCTCGATGTGGATGAGCACCTCGTCGGGCCCGACCTCGGGCACCTGCAGCGTGTGCGGCTTGAGCACGTCGAGCCCACCCCACTTGTCGATGGCGACGGACTTCATCGTGGTCGGGCGTGTCGTTTTCTCACTCATCGCGTTCCTCCTTTGTCCAAAGCGACCCGGGCGCGTCCGCTCAAACTTTCCTGGTCCGGTGCTCGGTCAGCGCATGGACTCCATCGGCGGGCGGCTGCGGGGCGTCGGCGGGCCGGCTCGGGCGTCGCGGTCGCGTCGGGTCGGGTCACGGACAAGCAAACCGCCGGCCCTCACCGCGGCCGGCGAAACCTTCTGTATGCGTGGTGCGTGCGCTTCGGCTGTCAGGCTTCTCGAGTTCTTTTCCATCGAGATCATGTGCCGCCAGAATCGTGAACGCGGAAGCGGCCAGCGTCCCCACGCCGGCGAAAACGCCGGCTACATTCGAGCCTTCAGCTCTTGGAGGAGGCTTCGATGAATCCACGCATTGCATTCTGCGGCTTGTTCCTTCTGTCTGCGCTTCGCTCGGCGGTAGCTCAGGCAGCTCCCGACACCGTGTGGACGGCTCCGACTCCCAGCCTGGGCGTGAACAGCGTCCAGGCCGTGGCGTGGTCGCCGACGGGCGATAGCTTCGCGGTCGGCTCGACCGATCGCTGGTTCCGGCTGCGCCTGGCCAGCGACGGCGGGCTCCTCTACTCCGTGCTCGAGCCCCCGAAGACCCACGGCGTGGCGGCGATCCTGTACTCGCACGACGCGCAGCTCATCGGCGTGCGCAATCAGTCGAGCGGCCTCAGCTTCCGCGTGCAGGGGATGATCGACGGCCTGTTCCTGGGGAAGGTCGAGGGCACGGTCGGGACGGACGGCCTCGTGACCTTCGCGCCCGACGCCACGCTGCTGGCGACGACCGGCGGCGACGGGACGATCTCCGCCTGGGACTTCTCCGAGCTGACGGTGTTCCAGGTGACGGGCACCGGCTACCCGACGATCTCGACCGCCTTCAACTTCTCGCCCGACGGCGCGTTCCAGACGGCCGCCTCACAAGGGACGATCACCGTCCGACGCACGAGCGACGCCGCGATCGTGGCCGTGCTGCAAGGCGGCTCGACGGTCACGTTCTCGCCGGACAGCAGCCTCCTCGCCGCGTGGGCCGCCACTCCCACGAACGAGATCGTGCTCTGGCGCACGTCCGACTGGTCGGTGCTCGAGCACCTGCCGTCACCGAACGCGACGGAGGGCGTCGCGGGGCTGCGGTTCACGCCCGACGGTCAGAGGCTCGTGGCCACGGGCTACTCGCCCTTCTTGGGTCCGATGGGCTGGCAGCAGAAAGGTTTCATCCGCTTCTGGGACGTCGCGACGGGCACGGCCCTCCTGACCTACAGCCGGCAGACCGACATCGCCGTCACGTCGCCGGTCGCGTGGTCACCGGATGGCTCGGAGTTCGGCTACGGGTTCTACGACGGGACCGTCGCGGTCGCGCACACGCCGGCGAGCGGCGCCGTCGCGACGTCGGTCGTCGCGAAGCCCAAGAGCAAGAAGTAGCGAGCCCGCGCGACGCGCTGAGTCAGCCCACCGCCCTCGGCGCGCTGCACGCGCCGAGCAGGACGAGGAGCGAGGCCAGGCAGGTCAGCTTCATGCCGCCAGTCCACTACTCCAGCGGCTTGATCGGCCGTAGCGGCTGCCCCTTCGCGGCGCGGCGCCAGTTGGCGGCCAGCTCGGCTCGGTGAAGGGCGAGCCACGGACGCACGTGCTGGCGCACCCATGCTGGCAGCGAGCCCGACAGGACTTTGCCGGTGGCGATCGCCAACTGAGCTGAACCCGTGTCGTGGTGCACCCGGAAGTTCGGCGGCGCGTGCTCCTCGAAGACCTGCTCGATGGACAAGGTGAAGAACCTGCTCACTTCGGACTTGTAGCGAGGAGCCCGGAGTTGCCGCCTGCGGTTCATCACGGCGGCGCGGCGGGCCGCGGGCGACAGCGGCTTGAGCGCAGCGCCTGGAGCCATCGCCTGCTCGTACAGGTATTCGGGCGCCAGATCGGCGCCGCTCGGCCAGACGATCGTGGCGCCGTAATCATCGAGCTTGAACGCCCTGAAGACCGCGGGGTTCCTGAGCGGCGCGAAGACCCCTCGCCACGGGTGGGCTTTCATGTCGAGGACCCCTCGCTCGCCGCTCTCGAACGTCAATGCGATCCGGTAGCCGTCCAGGTAGCGGGCCTTGATCAGCGGAGGCGGCAAGGGCCCGTGCAAGGTCTACCCGACCCTCTTGCCGTGCCTACGCCGGGCGCTTGGTGAACGGCCTCACCGCGCCGAGATCCGCGCTCGCTACGGCACGCACGTCGGACTCGTGCAGGGTGAGCAGCGCGCCCGTGGTCCCGTCGGCCATCACGAACTCGACCTCGAGATCGTCGGGCTCGTAGATCTCGACCACGGCGCCGAGATCTCCCTTTCGAAGGCCGTGCTCTGGCAAGTCCCTGTCGAGCACGACGGTCTCGAGCGGCTTGAACTTCACGGCTGGGGCTCCGGGTAGGCGGTGATCAGGCGAGGCACGCGCTCGCCGAGCCGGACGATCCAGACCGTCCTGATGCGCCTCGGTCGTCCGGCGGGGCCCTCCAGTGTACCGGCGACGACGTACTTGTGCCCGTGCGCGGCGGATGGAACCTGTTCGGCGTCGGTCGCTTCGATCAGCTTGCGGATGTCGGCTTCGAACCGCTGCCAATCATCACGGCTGTAGCCCATCGAGGCGAAGACGGCAGCCTTGAAGCGGCCCCGGTCGTGCGAGGGCGAGAGCAGATAGTCGCGAAGCTTCTCTGGGTCGATCAGCGCGGACCCCAGGCTCGGGAGCCTCACGGCGATTACCGCCCCCAGCGGAGGCGGCAGGTGAGACTGCGCGAACAATACGGCTGGGCCATCCCCGGGACGACGGGGACAGCTTGCGGGCGTTACGAGGTCGCCGGGGCCGACCCGCCGCTACGGCACTTGACCGACCATCCGATCCGAAGCAGGGCGGCGTAGACCCGCGCCGCGCGGGCCGACGGCCACCGGCTCACGGCTCATGCGGCCGCGAGCACGAAGTGGAGGTCGGAGAACTTCTCGGCGGCCAGCTCGCCCGCTTCCAGGCGATCGGCCAGGACCCGGAGTGCCAGCGCCTTCGCGGCCGCGAGCGCCGCTTCTCGAGTGGCCCCGTAGCTGATGGCGCCCGGCAGGTCGACGACGTCCGCGATCCAGCGGCCGTCGGCTTC
>Ga0134121_10005673_pt1 | contig 10126 bp, 8 predicted proteins | sample KB301_FD_96463 | JGI IMG/M metagenome (GOLD analysis project Ga0134121, IMG submission 96463) | Terrestrial soil microbial communities without Nitrogen fertilizer from Kellogg Biological Station, Michigan, USA - KB3-0-1 | ecosystem: Environmental > Terrestrial > Soil > Unclassified ... | reverse complement strand
GTGTTCGTCTGGGACCTCGTCACGGCGCGACCGCTCACGACGTTTCACGATGCCGACAAGATGGTGTTCTCCAGCGATCGGCGCTCGGTTGCGCTCGTCGGTACGACCGGCGTGCGCCTGTGGTCGCCGCGATTCCCCGTGCCCAGCGCAGACGAGCTACAGGCCCTGCACGTGAAGTGAAGCCAGACTAACTACCTCTGCAGGTCGGGCCGGTCTGTCACAGATCGATCGCGAAGCCAAGCAGCTGGGTCAGCGCGTCGTCGTCGCGGACGCGGCGGGCGATCTGGTAAGCGACGCGGAGCGGTAGGCGCAGCAGGGAGATGCGCAACGAGATCGTCGCACCGGCGGCAGCATGGAGGTCGCGGCGGCGATCGACGGCGCCGGTGGCGAATAGCTCCAGATCGAGCTGGCGGAGGAACGAGGCTGGCAGCACCCACAGGGTCGCCGCGACGCCGCGATCGATGATCAGCGGGTAGCGCCACGAGACATCGACGATCGCGGCGCTGTCGGTGGTGATCGCATAGTCCTCGTAGCCCCGCAGCGGCTCGATGAAGCGCAGGTTCGGCGGAAACCGGGTGTCGTCGAAACCAGGCGGCGCGGCGCGGACACTACGCCCGCTCCACAGCTCGGCGAGGCCGGAGTCGCCGCCGAGCTGGAGCAAGTTGGTGTCGTCGCGCGCGAGCAGGGCGCGGCCCCGCAGCTCGGCGGTGAGGATGTGGCGGCGCCCGAACGGAAGCGGCACGATCGCGCCGAGCTCGCCGCCGGTGTCGTAGATGTCACCGCCGAAGCTCGACAGCGCGTGTGGGTAGTAGGCCACGGAGGTGCTGGCGAACAGCGCCTGCCGGAAGCCGGTGTACGCGGTGGAGTCGCCGGACACCCACGCGAGCGACAGCGCCGGGCCGCCGAGCTGGCGGCGAACGCCCATCTCGCCGGGCGATCGATCGTAGTCGTCGGTGTAGATCCCCGAGAGCGCCGTGGTCAGCGAGCCACGCCAGGTTCGCGCGAGCGAGAGCGAGGCGTCGCGCGTACGGCGATCTTCGGGGAGCATGACCTTGGGATCGTCGGTCGCGACCGGATCGACCCAGTCGACAAAGCCCGCAGTCGCGAAGATCTGCCACGGCGCCAGCATCGTGTTGAGGTACGCGGCATCGCCGCCCCAGTGAAGCTTGTCCGTGACGTCGCTGCGCGGCTGGACGTAGCCGGAGATGCTCCACCGCTGCATGCCGAGGCGGTCACCGCCGCCGAGCACGGCACCGAAGTGTGGCGCTCCGGTCGAAACCGTCACCACGGTCGGCGATCGGAGCTGAGGGAAGAAGAAGTGCTCCCACGGACTGTACGGTTCGTCGGACGAAACAGCCGGGACGGCTAGCGGTAGCGCCCCGGCGGAAGATGGCGTTGCAGCAGGCAGCGGCGTTCCTTCGACCACGGGATCCACAGACGCCACGGGCGCGGCGGGCGGCGCTTCCGCGGGCGGCGCTTCCACGGGTGGCGCTTCCACGGGTGGCGCTTCCGCAGGCGGCGGCTCGGCCGGCGGCGGCTCGGCGGGCGGCGGCTCGGCGGAGGCCGCGGGCTCGGCGGGCGGCGGCTCGGCGGAGGCCGCGGGCTCGGCAGGCGCGGGCTCGACGGACGGCGGCTTGGAAGGCACCACGGGCGTGGCAGGCGCCGCGGCAGGTGCGGCGATCTCGTCGAGCGTCCACTCCCAGTCGTCGCGATTGAGGAACCGGATGGTGCCGCGTGCGCTCCGCGCGGCGAGCACGGCATAGGGCGCATCGGTGATCGCGCGGCCGTCGACGACGAGCTGGAAGCGGCCGTCGACCACGCCGAGGTACATCACGCGGCCGTCGTCGGTGAAGCTCGCGTCCCAGATCGGCGTGCCGGGGCCGCGGAGCTCGGCGAGCCGTGCCCCGGTCGCGGCATCAAGCACCCATGCGACGAACGCGCTACCGTCCCACACGCTGGCGACCAGGCGCGTACCATCGGCGGAGATCTGCGCGCCGAGCACGTAGGTCCCGGGCGCTGCGTCGACGAGGATCCGCCGGGTGTCGTGCCGCACGTCCCACGCCGCCAGGCTCCAGCGATCGCCATCGACGGCGCAGTAGTAATAGGTCCCGCCGGTCGGATCGATGGTCGCGCCAGGGCCGAGCGTGCTACTGACCTCGGTCAGCCGCGCGTCCCCGCGCCGCCAGCGCAGGAGCCGCGGCACCTGGTAGGTCGTGCCGAGATCGATGATCGTGAGCCACACCTCGCGCCCGTCGGCGGTCACCGAAAGGCCCGACACCAGCAGTGGATCCGCCTGAACCAGCGTGCGCGGCGGGAGCACGCCGACGAGCCCGATCTCGGCGAGGGTCGCGCCGCTCGGATCGCGGACGACAAGGCGCGGCGGCACGTCGAGATCGTTGGCGACCCACGCCTCGGTACCGTCGCGCCCGCGCGCGTAACGCGCATCGTTGCCGAGCGTGGCGAGGCTGTGCTGCGCCTCCGGCCGCGAGCGCACCGGGAACATCCGCCCGCACCAGGCGTCGAACTCGTCGAGCAGGTTGCCGAACGAGACCCCGAAGCCATCCTTGAAGCTGCCGGTGAAGAACCATCCCGTGAACGCGCGGGCCTCATTCGCGATTGCAGCCCAGATCGGTGCTTCGCCGTAGCGCTCGGCGAGGAAGCGCACGAACATCGTGCCGACCAGGTAGTGGTGGCCGACCGGGGCGAGGCGTCCGAGCGCCGAGAGGTCGCCGCCATTGACGTGGTGACCGGCGTACCCCGCGGCGAACATGCCGGTGAAGATCGGCCAGGTCGGCCGGCCGACGCCCGGTGACAGCTTTGCCTCGTAGTGCGTGGCCAGGCCCTCGTGGAACCACGGGTCATAGCCGAGCTGCGGCGTGTAGAGGTACCCGAACAACGTATTGACGTAGTGCCAGAACCCGGCGATCTGCTCGGCCTGCACGTAGTGGACGAGCTCGTGGCACGCGATGAAGCCGGGATCGGGCGGCAAGCCGAACTCGGTCGTGAAGTCGAGCGTCGCGACGACCGGGATCACCGACACGTGCTCGTAACCCTGCAACCCGGCGAGCACGAACGCGTTGTTGAACGCGGCTTCGGGCATCGCGATCACCATCTTGTCGTTCCATGCCCCGCTGTGGATCACCGCGGCAGCGCGCAGCGCATCGGCGCAGCGCTCGGCGTGGACCAGGAAGCGATCGACCTCGGCGCGGCGATGCGACGGATAATAGATGATGAAGCGGTCGGTCTCGAGGCGCCGCAGGTCGTCGCGGGCGAGCGACGCCTGGACATCATCGGGAAATCGTTGCTGCACGCCGCCGCAGCCAGCGAGCGAGCCGACCGCGCCAAGCATGACAACGACAACAAGCGTGAACACCCTGGGCACCCCACGACTCTATCCGGTACACGCGCCGCCTGCGGTGTTTCGGTCCCCGAACGCCCGGTTGCCGTGGCTGCACCTGGCCACCTCACACGGCGCGATCCAAAGCCATCTCCGCTTGACCAGGACGCGGTCCTCGATCTTGATGGTTCTGCAGCCCAGGAGCCGCGCATGTCATCCCTCACGCTGGCGCAAGCCAACCAGATCATCACCGCCGCGCTCGCGAAGTCCCGCGCAGCCGGGTACAAGCCGATGGGCATCGCCGTGCTCGACGAAGGCGGCGCGCTCAAAGCGTTCGCGCGCGAAGACGGCGCGAGCATGTTCCGGTTCGAGGTCGCTCAGGCCAAGGCATGGGGCGCGGTCGGCATGGGCATCTCCAGCCGCACGCTGGGCGAGCGCGCCAAGGGCAATCCGAACTTCTTCGTCGCGCTGGCCGCAACCGCGCACGGCAAGTTTCTGCCGCAGCCCGGCGCCGTGGTGATCAAGGACGCGGCGGGCCAGGTGATCGGCGCGGTCGGCGCGAGCGGTGGCTCCGGTGACGAGGATGAAGAGATCTGCATCGCGGGCGTCGCCGCGGCGGGGCTTGCCCACGGCTGAGCACGCGGAGCTCGCGAACACGCTTGCAGGCGATGCAGCCCCGCGAAGCCAGGCGGTTCACGAATCGGTCACATTCACTGCGGTAGGCACCTCGTGCGCCGCGGGCCGGATCACAGGATGCAGCTGCAGCAGCTGTCGTGCGCGGACTGGCAGCTCGCCCTCGCGCTCTCGCACTTGTTGGCTGCCCAGTCATCGCCCGCGAGTTGCTTCGCGAGATCACATATCTTCTGCTGGTTACTACAGATCGATGTCGAGAGCGTGCACGCGCTGGTGCACTTGTCGGTGTTCGCGGGATGGCATTGCGTATCACTCACCGACGGGGTAACGAACGGCTGGCTCATCGCCTCCGCGCAGGCCGCGCCAGCACACGTCGCGGTCGCGGGTTGTGGAACGTTCGCCCTGGCGAGCTCGTCCGTGATCTGACGATCGAGCTCGGCGATCTCCGCGTGGGGATCGCTGGCGCGCATTCCTTGCATCTCCGGCGACGGGGCCGACTGGACTGCCTTCTGCGCACCACCGCATGCGATCGCGATGGCGCAACACGCACCGAGCGAAAAGCCGAAGAACCCTCTCACGGCGTGTCCCCTGAGCAGTTGCAGCAGCGCTGCTTGGCCTCGCGGCACGAGGCCTTCGCGCTCGTGCACTTCTCTTGCGCGTCGTGATCGGCCTTGCCGAGCTCGTCGGCGATGCCGCAGATCGCCTCCGCGTTATCGCAGATCGCGTCGGCGAGGCTGCAGACATCGCCGCACGTGGGGGGCACCGTGTGGCCGTCCGGACAGACGCGCGCCGCCTCGCTCACCGGACGGCTGCGCCACTGGAACATGTCCGCGGGCGTCGGATCGAGATCCATGTGTGCCACGCGCCGCCAGTCGCGAATCTGCGCCCACAGCGTCGTGATCTCCGTCATCTTCTGCTGGCGGCGCTGCCACTCGGGCGGCTCGATCGGCCTGGAGCACGCGATCACGACGCACGTGATGGCGAGTCCCGCGATCACGCCCTTCATCGTTCCTCCAGCAACTTCTTCTGCAGTCGCTCGTTGATCTGGATCGACTTGTCGTACGAGCTGATCGCCGCGTGCCGCTCGTCGGTGGCCGACGCCTTGCCCGACTCTCCCGCGGCCTCGAACGCCGCCGCGCGCGCCTCGTGAAGCTCACCCTGCACGGTGTAGAGGTTGGCCACGAAGAAGCTCTCGCGCTGGCTCGCCGCGAGCCCTTCGTCGATCGTCCGCGTCGCCTCGTCGAGCTGGCCCTGGCTCATCAAGAGCTTGGCGAGCAACGCGCGCGCATCGTTGCGGACGTCGTCGGCTTCCGGTGCGCCCTTGGGGAACGCCAGCGACAGGATCTGACGGACCGAGGCAGTCGCGGCGGTGAGGTTGCCATCGGCCATGTAGATCTTGGCCTTGTGATGAAAATTCTTGGCCTGGGCGAGCGCGATCATCAGATCTTGGTCGATCACATCGCCGGGATCGGCCACCCGTGTCGCCGACGACGACGCGGGCCCCGCGGGCTCCGCGGACGCCGGGGGCAAATGGGCGTCGCGCTCGCTCGAGCACGCTAGACAGGCCGCGATGGCCAGCGCCGCGACGAACGCGACGCTCCCCAGCCCTGGAATGACGTATTTCATGGCTTACCTCCCCGAGCCAATCGCCGCGTTCGGAACCCATCGAGCCGGTCGGCGAAGATCGTGTCGATCCGCGAGCTCGCATCGCCGGCATGGTCGCGCGCGATGGGACCTACCAGCGCATCTGCCGAACGCGACGTCCACTCCTCCGGCACCGCGGGGCGACGCGCGACCGGGTTCGCGTGGCCGGCACCGGGTGTGCGCAGCCACAGGAGCGCAATCGCGGCGGCGGCGACCAGCGTGCTCGCTCCCGCGACGACCCACGGCGCCCAGCGCCGCGCCTGTGCGCGCGCGATCGGCACGACCGCGCCACGGCTCGTGGGCACCGTCCCCATCGCCTGGTGCAGCGCGTCTTCCACCGCCTGGCGCTGCTTGCTCGGCGCCAGCTCCACGCTGCCATGCGTCGCCCGGATCACCGTCGCGACCTCGAGCAGCGTGCGATCGTCGGCCGACATCGCCGGCGGCGTGCGGCCCGCCAGCGTCTTGTCGACCAGCTCGGCGAACCGCCGGGCGTGCGCGAGCTCGGCCGGGCTCGGCTCGGTCTCGGGGTCGGGTACGGCGCCCGTGAGCGTATCGTCGTCTTGCGTCGCCATCAGGTGTCTCCGGCCATCAGGTGTCTCCGAAAGGACCGAGCTCGGCGCGCTCGCCAAAATGCTTGCGGAAGGCGCGTACCGCGCGAAACAGAAGGACGTCGAACGTACCGATCGTGACCCCGAGCCTGCGCGCGCAGTCTTCGCGCGATAGCTCCTGGATCAAGCGTAGCTCGATCGCGGTGCGATATCTGTCTTGTAATTGCTGCATGGTCTCGTCGATCCGGTCGCGGTGGGCGCGGCGCTCCTGATCGGCGATCAGCTGGGCATCGGCATGCGACGCGGGATCCGACTCGGCCGGGATCTCGTGGACCATCGCGTCGGCGAGCTTGCGCGACCGCTTCGACTGGCGATGGACGTCGTAGACCTTGTTGATCGCGATCTGCCGCAGCCACGGGTAGATCGACTTGCCCTGCCACGTAAACCGCCGGATCTTCTCGACCGCGGTCGCGAGGGTGTCGCGCAGCACCTCCTCGGCGGACGCCGCGTCGCCCAGGCGCGGCAAGATCACCGTGCCGTACAAGGGCGCTGCGTAGCGTTCGAGGATGGGGCGCATGGCGTCGAGGTTGCCTTTTTGAGCCTCCTCGACCAGCCGCTGCTCCTGTTCGAGCTCGAGCTCCACGGTTGTCGCGGGTTCGGAGGCCACGGACACCTATTCAACGCCAAGTGGTGGGGACATCTTACGCCCATCGTAGCGAACCAGCACAAGCTCGAGGCCGTGTGCCGGCGCCGTGATGCCTGCCTTGGTTCGATCCCTCGATGCAAGGATCTCAGCTACTTGGCCGATTGGGCGCCGGCCCCGTCCGACCTCGACCAGGGTCCCCACCACGATCCGCACCATGTTGCGCAGAAATGCGTTGCCGTGGACATCGATCGCCAGGATCCACGTTTCGCCAGGCAGGTCGCCGGGAACCTCGGCGATCTCGATCCGCTCGATCCGGCGCACCGTGCGCTTGGCCGTGCAGCCGGCCGCGCGGAACGCCGCGAAGTCATGCTCTCCGATCAGCGCCAGCGCGGCTTCACGCATCGCGGCAAGATCGAGCGGCTCGGGGTGATGCCATGCCCGATCGCGCCAGCGCGGCGACCGCTCCGCACGCGTGCACAAGAGGTACCGGTAGTGCTTTCCGGTGGCGGAGAACCGCGGGTGGAAGTCCTCATCGGCAGGGCTCGCCTCCACGATGGCGATCGACGGCGGAAGCAGCGAGTTGAGCCCCCGCCGGATCCCATGCAGCGGGATCGGCCGCTCGGTGCGAAAGCTCGCGACCTGGCCGCGCGCGTGGACACCGGCATCGGTGCGCGACGCGCCGACCACGGCCACCTCATGCGCCAGCAGCTTGCCGAGCGCGGCCTCGAGGTGGCCCTGCACCGTCGGGCCGTTCGCCTGGCGCTGCCAGCCGCACAGGCCTGTGCCGTCGTATTCGACGAGCAGACGAATGTGTCGCACCGATTTCTTGTACTCGGGTGCGAGCAAAAAAGCCCGGTCCAGTGCGACGAAGCCGCGCCGCGTATCCGATCAGCGATCAATGGATGCCCTTACACCATGCCCATCATGCCGTCGTGGGCGAGTGCGCGCTCCTGGCGAGGACGGCCGAAGCCCACGGGGAGGCCTGGAGAAAGATCGACCGTAGCGCGGGATCTTCGAGCTTGCTCGCCGTGGCGAGGATCTTGCGCCGAGCTTCAGCCAAGGCCGCGCCGGCCCTCGAGTGATCGCCGAGCGCCTCGAGCGCCTCGACCTGAATGGCCCAGGAGTGGAAGCACGCACCGGGATTCGGCGGCGCCGAGCCGTCATCTTCGAGCACGGGTTGGATCATCAAAAGCGCAGCGGAGGCGCGCCCGCGGGCGAGCTCGAGCGCCGCGAGTTGAACGCACGGGATCGACCGAAGCATCGAAGAGGGGGACAACAGCTCGAACGAGGCCGTGATCTCGCGCTCTGCCTCCTCGTACTCGCCCCCCGAGAACAGTGCGTAGCCCAGCGCCCCGCGCGCCATGCCTTGCATGTACACGTTGCCCTCTGCGGCTTCGATCGCGATCTTGGCGAGCCGAGCCCCCTCGGCCAACGCCCCGCGATGGGTGTTCAGCCAGGACAGCACCATGCAGCCGACGAGCCCAGCGTGGCCCCGGGGGTCCGTCGCATCCATGGCGCGCCCGGCGTGGTCTTCCGCGAGATCGAACGCGCCGAGCACGAAGTACATCCAGCCCATGAAACTATGGTTGTACGCTTCGAACTTGCGCTGCCCGGCCTGCTTGCAGAACAAGAGCGCGCGCCTCGAGTCACTCAACGCCGCCGCAAAATTCGCCTCGAAGAAGAAATTGTACTGGGCGCGCGCCGTGCACAGGAACCACTGCGTGGTGGGATCGGGTGGATCGTCCGCCGCCGACTGACTGGCCATATCGAGGAAATAGCGTGTAGGGCCTCGCAGGCCGGCAATGGAGACCAGCAGCGAAATCACGCTGTAGACCCTGGAGATGCTGTCCGCGCAACGATCCACCAGCTGGGCGCCCATGAACATGGCCATGACCGAGAACAACTCGTCGAGCCGGCCCCGCTGGAGCGCCAGCATCATCTTCATCCCGACGGAGGTGCACCACGGGTCGGTCCCCGCGGGCGCGAGCGCGAGCAGATCATCGGCGGAGGCAGCCGCGCGCTCGATATCGCCGGTCAACCAGTGCACCTCGGCGAGGACCTGCGCGCGCAGCAGGCGCAAGTCGCGGCTGAGCGCGCCCAGGTGGCATCGCTCGGCGTGCGCGATGGCCATGGCGGGGTCGTTGCCGGCGAGCGCCCGCTGTGCCGCGACGATGCGGTGAGGGTTGGCCCGGTCTGGAGCACCGCCTTGCTCGAAGTGCTCCGCGAACATGACGGCGTCGTCCTCCCCCATCTCTTCCAGCCACTCCGCGGCGCGTAGGTGCGCGGCGCGCCGGTCGGGCTCGGACCACAGCGCATAGGCGCCGTCGCGCAGGAGCGCGTGACGAAACGCGAGCTCTTTCTCGCCTCGGAAGCGACTCCCCCGAGAGGCGGTGAGGATCTCTTTCGAGATGATCGTATGCAGACACGCGGCGACCTGCGCTTGGTCGAGGCTGCCGTCGAGCAGCGCTTCCACGTCTCGTCGCCAGAACGCCTCTCCCAACACGCTCGCCGCGCGCAGGACGGCGCGCTCTTGCGTCGAGAGCACGTCGAGCCGCGCCTGCACCATGGCGAGCACCGTGTCCGGAAGCGCGTCGCTCTGGCCGTCGGCCACGGCCCGGATCATCTCTTCGAGATAGAACGCGTTCCCCCCGGCTCGCTCGATGATGCGCGCGGTGAGCGCGGCATCCAGCGAATCACCGAGCATCTGGCGAACGAGCGTCGAAGCCGCCGCCGGTGCGAGGCCGGCCAGCCGGATCGCGAGCACGTTCCGGTTCTCCCATAGCCTGGGGAACGTGTCGTGCACCTCCGGGCGAGCGAGGGCCAGCACGAGCACGGGACGCCCCGGCAGCTCCTCGAGCGTGGCCTCGAGCAGATCGAGGCTCGGCTTGTCACCCCAGTGGAGATCGTCCAGCACGATCAGGACCGGATGTGCCGCGGATTCCGCGTCCACGAAGTCGAGCCACGCCTGCCGGACACGCTCTGCCATCACGGCGGCGCTCTCGCGGGCAGGCCCCAGAAGTGCGCAGCGATCGTCGGGGAACGGAGCGCCGGCGAGCTCTCCCAGAAACACCGTGATACGCGCGCGCTCCGACTCGGGAACGCAGCGCGCGACACGCGCCGCGAGCTTGTCCTGCCGCTCGGAGAGGGGCTCGTGGCTGCTCATGCCCGCCGTGGCCCGAAGCGCCGATCCGAGCGTCACGAAAGCCGAGCCCGCGGTCATGCAGTCGCCCCGACCGAACCACATGCTCGCGAGAACGAACCGGCGGTCGAGTTGCTGGCAGAGCTGGTGGGTCAGCCTCGACTTGCCCATCCCAGCCT
>Ga0134121_10005672_pt1 | contig 10126 bp, 9 predicted proteins | sample KB301_FD_96463 | JGI IMG/M metagenome (GOLD analysis project Ga0134121, IMG submission 96463) | Terrestrial soil microbial communities without Nitrogen fertilizer from Kellogg Biological Station, Michigan, USA - KB3-0-1 | ecosystem: Environmental > Terrestrial > Soil > Unclassified ... | reverse complement strand
CAAGATCGACCGCCGGTGCCGAAACACCGGCCGTACTGGGGGAGGCTTCGGCGCAAATGGATTCGCTGGACGCGCCGGCGGCTACGGCGGCAGCCGAGATAACAGAGCCAACGGTTCAGCATGAAATATAGCGGCCGCGAATGCCACAGACTCATGTGCGACGCGCTGCGGGAAGGTACATGGCCGAAGAATTCGACGACGATGACGATTACTCCTCACGACGATCGGCTCACAAAGTCGGCGTGATCTACTACGGACGATCGCGCGGCGAACAATACTGATTTGTTAACTTGGGACGGCATCGGCTCTCCGATATAATCCGCGCGATTTTCGTAAACCGTGCGCGAGAGGAAAGTCGATGCCTAATCCAACTCAAGTTGAGGTCAACTCCGGTGACAATCTGTTGCTCGTGGGAACGATGAAGGGCGGTTTCGTTTTTCGTTCAGATGCGAGCCGGCAAGATTGGGAAGAAGCCGGGCCCTTTTTTCCGGGCCGCAGTGTCTATGCGTTCCATTACGACGGACGTAACGACCGAAAGAAATTGTGGGCCGCCGTTAACAGTCCGTACTGGGGATCTTTTCTGAGTTCGTCAAGTGATTTCGGCAAGACGTGGAGCGATCCGGAAAGCTATAACATCAAGTTTCCCGAAGGCTCGGACGTTTCGCTCAAGCAGATTTGGCAAATCGTGAATGATCCGCACGACGCGGATGCGCTCTACTGCGGAGTTGAACCCGCCGCCCTTTTCAAATCAACGGACGGCGGCGACACCTGGTCGCTAAATCAAGGGCTCTTCGATCATCCGCATCGGACGCAGTGGATGCCTGGCGGCGGCGGACTTTGCCTGCATACGATTCTTCCTGATCCGTCGAACGCGAAACGAATGTACATCGCGATCTCCACGGGTGGCGTGTACCGCAGCGATGACGGCGGCGAGAGCTGGGCGCCACACAACAAAGGAATCTGCGCGCGCTTCCTGCCGCCCGATCAGCAATATCCCGAGTGGGGCCAGTGCGTGCACAAAGTCGTCAGCCATCCCTCGAATCCAGATCGCATGTTTCTCCAGCATCACTGGGGTGTCTACCGCAGCGACAATGCCGGTGAATCCTGGAACGACATTGGCCGTGGGCTGCCGTCGGATTTCGGATTCGCGATGGAGATGGATCCGAACGACGCAAACATCGTCTACATCATTCCCATCGAATCGGATGAGTTTCGCTGCACGCCGGAAGGAAAGCTGCGCGTGTATCGCACGAAGAGTGGCGGCGAATCATGGGAGCCGCTCACGAACGGATTACCACAGGAAGACGCGCTGGAAACAATTCTCCGCGACAACATGAAAGCGGACGGGAACAATCCGACCGGTCTTTACTTCGGCACGCGCAGCGGGAAAGTCTTCGGCTCAAACGATGGCGGCGACTCATGGACATTGATTAAGCAGGGCTTGCCGCCCATCACTTGCGTAAAGACAGCCACGGTAAATTAGTATTCGAGGTGGCACGTGCATCCTGCGCGTGATCTCACGGGCGAGACGGCCGTGCCACCTGAAATTAACAACTCTTAACACGTCGCGGTGAACTTTCGTCTATTCTCGTGCCTTAGCACGCAGAGATTTCGTTCACATCATCACCTGCTTTCGAGGAGAATAATGAGATTCCGACTCATCTTAGCCATCACCTTCGTCCTGTGCGTTTCGTCAACGCCATTCGCGCAACCAAAAGAAGAGCACAAGCTGGTCCAGTTTCAAATGGCGATCCTGAAGAAAGGGCCGGCGTGGGATTCTACGAAAGTGGAAGATCGAAACTCGATCCTGCAACAGCATTTGAAAAATGTTCTGGCACTGCTCAACTCGGGCAAAGTGATCATCGCGGGACCATTCAACGACAGCAGCGACCTCGCCGGCCTCTTCATCTTTCGGACGTCAGCGGATGAGGCGAAGGCGCTGGTTGATACCGATCCGGGAGTGAAGGCCGGATTGATGGTTGCCGAGATGCATCCGTGGTGGTCGGAAGACATTTTCAAGAAAGCGGCGACTGAGCCGCTGAAGATGGAGGCAGTCTATTTCGGCTTTCTGAAGAAAGGTCCGAATCGAAAAGAAGGTGACGGCGACACGCCTGAGATTAAGAAACTCCAGGACGATCACATCGCCAACATCGTTCGCCTGGCTAATATGAAAAAGATGGTGATGGCCGGACCGTTTGGTGATGACGGCGAGTTGCGCGGCATCTTTGTCTTTCGCGTAGCGTCAATGAAAGAAGCGCAAGACCTGGCCGCAACCGATCCGATGATCAAGATCGACCGGCTGCGGATCGATCTGCATCCGTGGCATGTGCCGGTCGGCGTAATTCCGTAGACATTGCAGCGCAGGCATCTTGCCTGCGGGTCGCGAGCATCCTGCTCGCGTTTTGAAATCGAGAGCACGCCGGCAGAGATTCCGGTGAACCGCACGCAGGATGCGTGCGCTCCTACCGACTGTACGTCCCCATCAACTGCGTCTGCGCGACGATGTGACCTTGCATAGCTTTCTCAACTTCGGCTTTTGTCGCGCCGGCTTTCAAAGGAAGCTCAGTATCGACCGCGTAGACTTTGAAGAAGTATCGATGCGTGCCTGACGGTGGACACGGGCCGCCGTACCCGACCTTCTGGAAATCATTCTTGCCTTGAAAACCGCCGGCCTTCAGCTCCTCAGTCAGGGGAAGATTCTCAACCAGTCCGATATTCTCGGCCGGTAAGTTGTAGACGACCCAATGCACCCACGTGCCCGCCGGCGCGTCCGGGTCGTCGGCAATAATGGCGATTGTCTTTGCAGACTTCGGCGTTCCGTTCCACTCGAGGGGCGGCGAGATATTCACGCCGTCGCACGTGTACGGGCGCGGAATCGGCTCGCCGTCCTTGATGGCTGTGCTGGTAACTTGCATGGCAGACTGGGCCGTCTGGGGAAGTTTCACATTTTCCAAAGGCTTTGTTGAGGGCGGTGCCTGACGGGCGCACCCCACCAGGAGCAGCAGAAAACCAGCGACAGTGAATCGCATTTTCATTCCAGTTCTGAAGGTGTGGCCGAAGGAGACGGCACCGCAATTCCCTTCTTTACGATTTCGACCGCATCATCGTGCGGCAGCGTTAACTTGAACACCACTTTGCTTCCGTCGGCGTTGACCTGCGTCTTCTTCAATAGGATCTCTTCGTCTTTACCTTTGCGCGACATGGCCCCGGCGGCCAACATGATCGCAAAGTCTTTGGAGAGAACCTGCGCGCTCGAGGGTGAGCTTACTTCCGACTCTACAATCGCAATTACGTCATTGCCTTCCTGCTTGATCGTAAAAGTGATCTTCGTCCCCGGCTTGTCCTGGTTGATTTTCTTCAAATAATAAAGCACGCCACTATCATTCATCGCCGCGACCAGGCGCTTACCCAAATCGGTCAGCGTCTCATCGCCCGACTTAGTAGTCACTTCTGCCTTAACGAACTTGCCGTCCGCGCCGAGCGCCGTATCAATCGAAACTTCGAACGGCTTGTTGAAATCGAGCTTACCCTGATCGCGCAACTCAGTCGCGTACTTCGCCAGATCCTTAAACGGAGCTTTGTTGATCTCGCCTTCTTCAGGCAGATCGATGCCCGTTTTTTTCGAAGCAGCTTCGAGATCCTTCTGCGCTTTCTCGGCAGCTTTGTCTTCAGCCGATGTCGTTGGCGACGCTTTGGCATCCGCAGGCTTCGCGCCATCTCCGGGTTTCGCGCCATTGGCCGCAATCAAAGGCGCTACGGTCGGCGTCGGCGATGGCGTCGGGGTTGGAGTGGGCGTGGGTGTCTGCTGCAGGCTTACGGGCTGCGGCGTGAACGGAGCGGCGACCGGCGCTGGAGCCGGAGGCAACGGCGTCAATCCCTGCTGATCCATCGCGAAGTAGCCATCGGGATAGCGAAACTTCTCGGTCGTGAAATCGAGTATGTCGACGTCGTCGCCGATCTCGGTTCGGTTATAGGGACGATCGACCAAGTCTGCTCCGGAGACGAGTGCAGTGATGTGAAAAGCTTCGCGCAACGGTGCAATCATGACAATCATGACGATGAGCACGATGTGCCACACCGCCGATCCGCCGAGCAGCCAGGAAAGCTGCGGCCAAATTGGTTCGCGATTCACCTCAAAGTGATCGAAAAGCCCGCCAGTATCTGCAAAATCTAAAGTTTTCATTCCCCAAGACGATTCACTTTGACGCTCCGCACGAGCATTACGTTGCGAATCCGCAGTTTGCTGCCCTTGTGCATCATTTATAAAAGATAGTAAGTCAGCCAAACAAACGTCGCAACCACGTCACTAAACCGCGAAGAAGCTGTCCGTTAAGACGCGGGGGGCAACGTGTCTGTTTACGCGGGGTGCCCTACAATCAGAACATGCGCCGCTCACGCAGGTTTCATGACAAGCCGGAAAGGCATCGCCGTTCGCAGCATCACGATCAGCCGCGGGCAAAAGATTCCCGCGCCGATCAATCTTCGACGCCTCAGACGCCCGCAAATTATGGTCGCGAATTGCGGGATCTTCTGGCCGGCATCGGCACGCCACCGCCGGCGCCGTTCAAGCCCGATCCGTTTCAGTTACAAGCCCTGGCGGCGCTCGAATTCGAAGATGTCCTGGTGACTGCGCCCACCGGCAGCGGCAAAACCTGGATCGCGCGTGAAGAGATTCGGCGGCTACTCGATCAGGAAAAGCGAGCCTGGTACACGACGCCGCTCAAGGCGCTGACGAATTCAAAGTATCAGGAATTCGGTGACGAGTTCGGCGCAGAACGTGTCGGCATTCTCACCGGCGATCGCAAAGAGAACTCCGACGCGCCGCTGATCGTCGGCACCACCGAAATCTATCGCAATCAACTGTTCGATGCTCTGCGCGGCGGCGAGGACGTGAGCGTCGATCTTGTGATTTTCGATGAAGCGCATTACCTCGGGGACGAAGATCGCGGTCACGTCTGGGAAGAGGCGATCATCCTGACGCCGTCGCGCATTCGCATGCTGCTGTTGTCAGCGACCATTGGCAATGCTCGCGAGCTGGCGAAATGGATTGAAGAGTTGCGCGGCGTGCACTGCGATGTGATTACCAGGCCCGGCGCGCGACCGGTACCCCTGCGATCGGCGTTTCTGATGCCGGACAAGAGACTGGTGCCACTGGTCAATGGGAATGGAAAGATGAATCGCGAGATTGCGACGATGATCGAGCGGCAAGATGAAACGCGGCAATCACGTCGAGATTCGTATCGACGACGGTGATGGTACAGAACCGCTCGCGGTAGCGAGTGGGTAGATAAAGCCATCCGTCATTAGAGTTACCCGCTTGCTACCGCAAGCGGTTCCGTAACGACCATGAAACTTCGCCTGCCGGAAATGCCGCCGGCGATTCTGCTCGCGGCGCTTGGTTCTTACAATTTGTTGCCGGCAATTGTTTTTCTGCCAACGCGCCGGCGATGCGATGAAGCTGCGTCGGAAGCAGCTCTGAGTCGACGGGGTTCAGCCGATAACCGCCGTGAGGCGCGCCGTGATTTCATGGGCAGCCTCGTCGAGCAGAACCCAGAGATTCGCAACCATCGTCATTGGGACACGATTATCCGCGGAGGCATCGCCTCGCATCACGCGGGTCACATGCCCGCGTGGAAATTGGTCATCGAAAAGATGATGAGCGCGGGTTTGCTCGATGCGATCTTCGCTACGGCCACGGTCGCTGCGGGTGTCGATTTCCCGGCGCGCTCGGTCGTGATTACTGCTGCCGATCGACGTGGAAATCGAGGTTGGGAATCGTTGACGGCTTCCGAATTGCAGCAAATGACAGGGCGCGCGGGCCGTCGCGGCAAAGACAAAGTTGGCTTCGTCATTGCCGCGCCCGGTCTCCATCAAAATCCGCAGCGCATCGCTGAATTGCTCAGCAAACCACCGGACGATCTGGAAAGTCAGTTCCGCGCTACTTACACATCATTGCTCAACCTGCTGGACGCGTTTGGCAGCTTCGCCCAAGTGCGCAACATAGCTCAGCGCAGCTTCGCTTATCGCAATCTGCTGCCGCAAATTCATCAACTGGAAAAACAGATCGAAGAAAACCGAAATCGAATTCGCGAGGCGCTGGCGCAATCATCGATCGATCTGCCCATCGAAACCGTTCTCGCGCTGGAACGATTGGCGGCTGCGCGATCACGTCTGCTTGAAGGCGCGCCGCAGACGCGTCGCGAGCTGCGCCAGCGCTGGCTGAACAAGGTTGTCCAACCTGGGCGCGTGGTAGCGGTCGGGCGCAGCGGCAGACGGCTCGCGCTGGTGATCGCGCGCACGCAGGACGGCGTGACGGCTCTGCGCGAAGACGGCCGCTTCGCTTCATTTCCGCTTGAACGAATCGGTCGCGTGTTCGCTCCGACGTTTTCGACGCGACCTGAGAAAGCGGAAGCAGCGTTCGACGAGATTCACGATCGCGGAGACCAACTGGCGCTGCCGGAACCAAAGCTCCGCGATGCGAAGTCAGGCGAAGCTGAATCGATCCGGGTAATCAATGATGCGATCGACGCTTTAGTTCCACGCGAGTTAAGCGAAGCTGAACGTGAAGCCGTGGTCCGCACGCTGTGGTCGATGCAACGAGAAGCTTCCGAGATTGAACAATCGCGTCGGCAAATCGAGTCGCTGCGGCGCGAAATTTGGGAGCCGTTCGAACATTGCGCGCGCGTGCTGGATCATTTTGGTTATCTTGATTTCGGAAACGAGAAGGTCACCGAACGCGGCCAGTGGCTGGCTGACTTGCGCGTCGATCGTCCTCTGTTAATCGGCGAAGCCTTACAACGAAACCTGTTTGCTTCGCTCGACGCGACGCGGGTGGCTGCTTTGGTTGCCGCCCTCGCCGCCGACGAAGATCGAGATTACGGCGAATTGGAATTGGATGACGCAATTGTCAGCTTGCTCGTGCAGTTCGAAGAAATCTCATTCGAAGTTTCTAACGAAGAATGGAAACACGGGATCGAGGCTGTCCCCGAAATTAACTTCTCAGCCGCGGCCGCGGCCGCGCATTGGGCCAGCGGGATTGATTGGACCGACCTGGTGCGCGAAACCCGCGCGGAAGAAGGCGACCTTGTGCGGCTGTTATCGCGGACCGGCGAAGCGCTCCTGCAGGTCGCCGGGTTGCGCGGAACGCACGCTCAGGCAGCCAGTTTAGCCGCCCAAACTGCCGAATTGATTCTGCGTGAGCCGATCAGGTAGCCAAAATCGCCTGCGCCGATGACCTGTGCTAACATCAAATCACCGATGGAAGTCCTTTTAGCTAACGAATACGGGTTTTGTTTCGGCGTCGAACGCGCCGTGGAAATGGTTGAAGATGCGCTGGGCCATGGTGCGCCGGTGCGCACACTCGGCCCGCTGATTCACAACACTCAGGAAATGCAGCGCCTTGAGTGTGAAGGAGTCGCGACGATTCAGGATCCGGGGCAAGTCAAGCCTGATGAAATCGCGGTCATCCGGGCGCACGGGGTCACGCCACAAGTTCAAGCTGAATTAGAGCGGCGCGCGGCGCAGGTCGTCGATGCTACTTGTCCGTTCGTGACGCGCGTGCAGCGACTCGCCGAACGCGCCGCGATCGAAGGCCGTCACGTCGTGGTCGCCGGCAATCCTGATCACCCGGAAATGATCGGCGTGGTCGGCTATGCGCCAAACAATACCTTTGTCGTGCGCGACGCCGATGAGGTTGCCGGACTTCCGCCGCTACACGCGCCGCTGGTCGTGTCGCAGACAACTCTGAAGCTTCAAACATTTTTGGAAGTTGCCGAAGCCGTTAAAGCCAAGGCTGATGCCGAGCCGCAGGTCGTCAACACGATCTGTTCGGCAACACGTGATCGGCAGGACGCGGCCCGCGCGCTTGCCGGATTGGTTGATGTCTTTTACATCATCGGCGGCAAGCATTCATCGAACAGCATTAAACTGCTCGCCGTTTGTCAGGAACAATGCGCGAAAAGTTTTCTGATCGAAACGCCGCCGGAGATCAATCCAGCCGACTTAAAAGGCGCGACCCGCGTCGGCGTCACCGCTGGAGCCTCGACTCCGAATTGGCTGATTGATCAGGTCATCAAACGCCTGCGCGACATTGGCGACCAAAGCAATGGTAACGGTGCTCGCGCGAACTGACGCAGCAACCGCGCAATTCGATCCCCTCCGATGCTCGACCAACTTGTCAGAGCTCTCGACGATCGCATCCTCAGCGACCCAACGCTAGACAAATCGCAGTTCGAAAAACTTATCGCGCTCCAGCGCGAATTGGGGCTCGTCTACGGCGACCGGCCCACGTGCCCGTTTCTGCGACCGCACATCATCTCGCGAACAGAATACGACACCGTCGCGCGCGCAGCTTCAATCATCGCGTCGGCTGTCGAGCGGTTGGTTAATCACGCACTGTTGGATGATGAGTTGCTCGGGGCATTTGGCCTCACAGCGCGTGAAACGCAGATGGCCCGCATCGATCCGGGCTACTCACGTCTGTGTGTCAGCAGCCGACTGGATGCCTACGTCTCAGGTTCAGACTTCAAGTTTTTCGAGTACAACGCCGAGACGCCGGCGGGCGTCGGCGATCAGATGCAACTTGAGAAAGTTCTGTTCGGGCTCGCGCACATGCACGAATTTCTCAGTGAGAGAAAGCATTGGCGACCGGAACCGCATGCACGGTTGTTGAGTGCGCTACTCGACGCTTACCGCGATTGGGGTGGCGAAGCAGAGCGGCCGCGTATCGCGATCGTCGATTGGAAAGGCGTCTCGACTGAGAGTGAGTTTCGGATTCTACAGGATTACTTTTTAGCACAGGGCTGCGAAACCATCATCGCAGATCCCGGAGAGTTGAGTTTCGACGGCAGTCGGTTGCGAGTCGGTGGTTTTGCCATCGACATCGTTTACAAGCGCGTCGTCATTCACGAGTTTCTGGAGCGATGCGATGACAATCATCCGCTGGCCCGCGCGTACGAACAGCGCCGCATCTGCATGGTAAATTCATTTCGCACAAAGGTCGGTCACAAAAAGAACGTGTTTGCGATTCTCAGCGATGCCGCTTACGAATATCTTTTTACGCCCGAGGAAATTGCAGTCTTTCACCGGCACATTCCCTGGACCCGCCGCGTAGCTGGAGGCCAAACGACGTTTGCGGGCTCAGCGCATGACTTGCTTGATTTGATTCGCCGCGAACGTGATCGATTTGTGCTTAAGCCCAACGATGACTATGGCGGTCACGGCGTGTTTTTGGGATGGGAAACTTCACCCGACGATTGGGAGGGCGCAATCGCCTTGGCGCTGGCCCGTCCCTACGTCGTGCAGGAGCGGGTGTCGATGACCAAACATTCGATCACATCGTTCAGCGACCGCGTGCACGCTGAGGAAGTCTTCATTGACTTCAATCCGTTTCTGTTCAATAACGAAGTCGAAGGCGCCTTGATTCGTCTGTCGTCTTCATCGCTCTTGAATGTAACCTCGGGCGGGGGCCAGACCGCCCTGCTGGTTTTGGAGGACATGTAAAGTGGACAGTGAATCGGTGCGCGCGCACTGTTTGTCGTTTCCGCATGCGACTGAGAATGTGCAGTGGGGCAACGACCTCGTCTTCAAAATCGCCGGTAAGATGTTTGCCGTGATGGTGCTGGAAGGGCCGGCGAAATATGTCATGTCATTCAAGTGTATGGAAGAGAAATTCAATGAGTTGATCGAAGAGGATGGAATAGACCCAGCGCCTTACATGGCGCGCAATAAATGGGTCGCGCTGGAGAGATTCGGCGTGCTCAGAGACAAAGAATTGAAGGCGCTACTCCGCCAGTCCTACGACCTGGTGTTTGAGAAGCTACCAAAGAAAACGCAAGCGCAACTCAAATGACTTAGCGTGGGCGCATCTTCCGCATGATCATATGCGATGCGTCCGTGGCCACCTTCACTTGATTGATTTCCCCTGCGTCCTCTGTGGTTCAATCTTTCTTTCGCTCGCGTTCATCTCTCCTATATTCGCCGGGCTCAATCGGATTCGCATCCACCCATAGTCCGCGGCGCGCGATCCGCGCTTCGTCTTCAGCGCGCGCATACAAAGTGCGATCTGCCGGCGTCTGTTCGTCCTGGTAGTCTTTGTAATGCCAAGCCATGCCCGCTTTGATTTGTT
>Ga0134121_10005671_pt1 | contig 10127 bp, 10 predicted proteins | sample KB301_FD_96463 | JGI IMG/M metagenome (GOLD analysis project Ga0134121, IMG submission 96463) | Terrestrial soil microbial communities without Nitrogen fertilizer from Kellogg Biological Station, Michigan, USA - KB3-0-1 | ecosystem: Environmental > Terrestrial > Soil > Unclassified ... | reverse complement strand
TTTTTAATTTTATTTTTTTTATTCAATTTTATATATGGTATTTTTTAATTTTTTTAAACTTATAGTATTTTTTTAGCTCATTTTCAGTTCCTATAATGGATCCATCTAGAGAAATGACAAATACTTTATCTATTTTCCAACCCTTTTTATTTATTAAATGATTTAATAATGGAATTCTAGATTTAAGATTTTTTTACTTTGTTTATTTTCTAAACTAATACTAGAAGAATGATTTAAATATTTATTAAAATGAGGAATAATTATAAATTCTATTTTTTTATCTCTTTGTACATGCCTTTTGTTTTGATTATTTTCATCTTCTTTTCTTTCTTTATGTTCACTATTTTTTAATATTATTCTAATCCATACTCTTTGACCATTTATTTTACTCCCTTCTTTTATTAAAATAGAATGAAGATGACCGGTTATTATTTTCTCGATGTTTTTTCCGATTTTTGGCATAGCGTGACCATGAGTTAATAAAACATTACCAAATTCCATTCCTTTTATGGACATTAAATGAATGTTATCGTTCGATATTAAATGTTATATTTCCATCATGATTCCCTGGAATTATAAATATATTAAATAATTTAGATAGTTCGTTTAAAAAATAAGGAATATTATTCCATTCTGATCTCGTTATTATATTAATCGATGACTTTAGATCGCCTAGGATAATCAAATTATTTATTTTTTCTCTATACTCTATATCTAATAAAATATTTATTATCTCATCTACATTTTCCTTTGAATCTATAAAAATACCTTTTTTTATTATTTTTTCTTCAAAGCCTACATGAATGTCTGGTATTACGAGATATTTTTCTTTATTTGAATTTTCGATCATTAATAAGGGATAGGGATATAAAGGAATAATATTGGTCATAATTATATTTCTTTAAATGAGAATTACTTTGAGTATAATTATTATTAATCCTTTTTTGTATTTCAGTATGCTTCACTTATATATACGTATAACGTAATTATAATGATATTTTTTTGACACAAAACAGTTTTCCCATGAAACAGTGGCATTTAGAACACGTTGAAAAAACTATTAGAAAGTTTATAATTGGACTTTCTGAATCTGCTAGTATATGGGAAAAAAGACAACATAAAAAATATGGTACAATTGCAAATTGTTGTAAACAGGTTGATTATGATTTAAAACATGGTGTAACAATTGAAGAAGTCTTTTCAGTTTTACAAAAAATTAAATCAGATGAATCTTTTGCCTCTATTTTGCAAAATGAAAGTTCAATGCATAGATTAAACGAAATTGAAAAATATATTTTAACATTAAAAAATTTAAAAACTGAAAGCTAAATCAAATGACTTGTATATGTTACCTTAAATATTTTACTCAATATACATTAATTTTATTTTTCTTTTAACTTAGTTATAATTGATCAGCTATTCTAATGAATAGTGATAATATTTCTACTTTTATGTACAATTGATTTAATGGCTCTGTGCATTTAACGATAAATCTATATCTGAAGATATTCTCTATTCTTTTTTTCTGTGATTGTTAAAAGAACAAGGACGTCTTCAAAATACAAATATATTTTATGGTTCTATCGTATTTGGATTTTTCATCAAGTCTTTCTGTAAGGAAAACATTCTAAAGATTATCTTATAATTTTATTGATCTAAATCAAATTTTCTTTATCTGGAACTAATGGATACAAAAGTACAGATATAAAGATATCAATAAAAAAAAGAAAAAGGATTTTTGAGTATAACTTTGATAAAACCATAATAAAAGTTGGTTCTGCTGAATTCATATAGATTTGATGTAATGCTATAGAATCAAAAAATAAAGATTCTTAGAATCGATATATGTGTATCTATAGAGAAAGAAAAAAATGTGTTGGAGAAATTTATAGACGGCTTAGTCAAAATTTATAGCAAAAGTCCGGTTTCAACAACAGATGATGAAAGAATATTGTGTCCACCACCACCACCACCACCAACACAAAATTGCAAGTTTTTAAAATTAGAGCATCACAATCTTATTTATTCTTTATTAAAGAAAAGCATCATTATTGGAATGGCAATACAGTATGTAAAGGATAGAACTGAATATTGCTTTGATGATTATTTTCCATATAGTAGAAGAAAAAGAAAAATTGCAATCTAAGCCATGTAAGAGATTGGCTAAATCTATTTACAGATCTTCATAACAATGAGTTGAAATTGCTTAAGTGAACAGATCTGATTTAATATCTAAATAAATAAATATATCCATTCATTTGGTTTTTGTATGACTGATGCTTATAAATAAAAAATAGATTATTATTTGTTTAAAATCCTGTGATATATATTATAATTTTGTAGTGTATTTGTCTGATTCTGCCAGTAATTTATAATTTGATATTTTAAAACTTTGAATTTTGTCTGTTATGGGTATTGAAAATGATGCTGTTGCTAATGGAGGAATAATATACGGCTCAGTTTGTGCTTTCCAAACCCCTAATATTTCTTTATTTTTATCATAAATAATTGCTGTTACCGTTGTATTGTTTGAATACATATTCCCATTATTTTGAATTTCTCCGTTGATAAAATAAAACCCATTTATATCAATGTGTGAATTGTTTGAACTAATATTAAGCATGCCTTCTTTATGCTTTGTTTTGATGTATTTTATATTTACATTAAAATTATTTATCTTATCATAAATCTTCTTATCATAAAGTAATATATCAAAAGGAGATGTATCATTTGGATTGATTGTTGTAATTTCGGATTGCTTGCTAAAATTACCTATTGATTTATTTGCTTTATCTAAAAAATTTGCAGAAATAATGATATTATTAATCGAAGAGTTTCCAATATTTTTAAGTATTCCTATCAAATGCTTGTAATTGTTTTGATCTTCAATTGTTTTTTGGTCTATTATTTTTATTAAATTATTATTTGCATAACTATTTGGGATTTGTATAGTTAAATAAAATAAAGCTGATAATAATAAAGCAGTTATAATAGTTAAAAAGATTACAAAATTAGTATATTTAATATTTATAATTTGTATTTTTGTCTTTTTTACCATATTGTATAAATATAATGCTTTTTATTAAATTGATATACATTATAAAGAAATAATGAAATATTTTTAAATTGATTGCATTAAAGGTCATTTGTGAAGATACTCCAAGGATCGTTTGTATTATTTTTCTTCAGCAGCGAAAAAAAATGGTTAGTTAAGGTTGAAAAAGATAAAAAATTACATACTCATTTAGGTGTTATTGATGTTGGTTCAACTATTGATTTTGATTATGGTTCTCATATAATGACCAATAAAGAAAAAAAAATTTTTCTTCTGCCTCCAAATATTTACGATTTTGTAATGAAATCACAACGTACTACTCAAATTGTTTATCCCAAAGATTATGGTTATATTGCAGGTAGGACTGGTCTGAAGAATGGTTTTAAAGTATTAGAAATAGGAACAGGAAGTGGAGCACTATCTACTTTTATGGCAAGCATTGTAATGCCTCAAGGACATGTATATTCCTTTGATATAAATGATGAATTTATGGCTATAGCAAAAAAGAATTTAGAAAAATCTGGTATGAATGAATTTGTAACACTATCTCATTATGAAGCAGAAAAAATATCTGAATATAAAGATATAGATTTAGTAATTATTGACCTTGGTGATCCATGGACTTACCTTGATATTGTTTATCCATGTATGAAAAGCGGATCTTTTGTTGTATGTATCTGTCCTACAATGAATCAGATAGAAAAATTATCAAACTATTTTTATAGTCGTGGTTATATTGATAGTGAATATGTTGAGACTTTTTTAAGGAAAATTGAGGCAAGAGAGGGAAAAACGAGACCTAATATGAGAATGATTGGACATACTACTTACCTTGGTTTTGCAAGAAAAGTGTTAAGATAAAGCAATTATATCAAATTCTGATAGTTATTTTATTGTTGATATCTGCGATTTCTATCAAGATCGATATAAAACCAAGCAAAAAATAATATAATTAAAATATATTGTTATTGACTTGTTATAATTTCTTCAATATATATAAATAAATAAATAAAAATTAAAGATAAAAATTTTAGTGTTCTAAAGTAATGATATTAAAAATTATTAAACTATAGATTCAAGATTTGTTAATTCTTCTAGTATTTTTTTAGATCGATTGTCATTTATAAAATCTAATTCTTTTCGAGCAAGATATGAATAGTTTAAATAAGTATTTTCCATTATCTTGACAAATTTATTATCTTTATCATTTTGTTTTACTAATATGTTAAATAATCTTTGTTCATTATTGTAATCTATTAAATCGTCATGGATTTGATAAGCAATTCCTATTAATCTTCCATAATTAGCAAGTGCCTCAATTTGTTGATAGTTTCCGTTACCCAAAATCGCTCCTATTTTTGCTGATGCCTCAAATAATGAAGCAGTTTTGTTTTCAATTACTTTGATATAGTCATTTTTAGATAAATTGTTATTTTTCACCAATCTTATCTCTAACATTTCGCCTTCGCTCATTTTTATTGCTGCATTGGAAAGTTCTTTTGTTACTTGACTGTTGTCGATTTTGGCTCCAATATTTAGGATGATGCCTAAAATAAAATCTGCTGTTAATATACTAGCATTGTATCCATATTTTACATGAAATGATGGCATACCTCTTCTTATATTGTCAGAATCAATAATATCATCATGTATTGTTGATTCGGTATGCAATAGCTCTATAGCTGTTGAAACTGTAAATATATTATCTATGACTCTCGAGTTCAATGAATCCAAATTTCCATTGTTTAAACTTTCTGCACAAAGAGTTAAAATAAATGGTCTTATTCTTTTGCCGCCATCACAGGCATACTTTAAAGGTATGTAGAATTCTGACCATGCATACAATTCTAATTCTCTTCTTAAAGAGTAATCGATTTTGTTAATGTAATTATTAAATTTTTTAAAAAATGGATTTAATTGAAAATCTCTTTTATTCAATTATTCTTCCTAGCCGAATTATCTAAATTATGCATATCTTATTAATGCTTGTTTTAATTTAATAGAGGAAAATACTAATCTGAAATTTATTATATACAGAATATTAAGGATAAAATTATGTATTTTAACATTTGTATTGTATATGTATATGAATAACTAGTCCATATATGAAAGCATACAAAATTGTTACTATGTTATAAATTGTATTGCTTATAAATATAATTTTCATATTATATGAATAAATTATTTCAAATATAGGGAAAACCGTACCGTTTAAATATCTAAACAAATTAGGTTAACCTAATGTCAATTGCTATTGTATATTTCAATTCTATGTTAAACTATTGTTCTTGCGTTTGAGGAGATAAATGATATGGACAACATCATTTCAAAATTGATATATACTGCTTTATCTTTTACATTGATCATTTCTGTATTTTCAATTATTGGTGTTAATGTGCAGGCTCAGTTGAAATCACCTAATTCTACAGCGTTTCTTTCACATTCACCTGGTGATCTTTTATCTCTAAATTTAAATCTTAAAAGAATAGAAACACAACTAGATATTCTTTTAAATAAAATAAATACCCCTGATCGATCTTTCATGTTTGAACATGCATATATAATACACTCTACCATTTTTCCATCTGCATTAAACTTTACAAATGCATTGAATAAAGAAAAATCACAACAGTTAGAAGAATCACTATCTGAACTTCCATTAATGATTAAATCTAATCAAAATTCAACTTTAATTAAAAATAAAATATTTGAAATAAAAGATATTATTCAATATTTTAACTCTCGTTTATCTAATTCTTTTTCTACAAAAGAATATCAACTAATTTCATCTCAAACTATATCCCAATTATTAAATGATGTACAAGTTTCTTATGGCTTGTATATTAATTCTTCAAAAAGTAGTGATGATGATATAAAGCGTATAGCTGCCATTGATTTTGAAAATTCATTATCCTTAGTTAATAAAACTAATTTAATTTATAATTCATTCAAGCCAGAAATGCGAACTAATCAGACACAAAAAATTGACCCATTATTTGCCAGTCTTAAGAATCTGATTTTGTCAAAAGATTCTAATCTAAATAGTCTGTCTAACATAATGAGCTCTCTTAATAAATCCTTAGGTGAATTTACTAATAAAATTGTAACTTCTTCTGATTCTATAAAAGATAACAACTCCTATAAGGTTTACTTTGACAACATTAGAAATCTGTTAAATAAAGCAAACCTATCCATTAAAAATGACAATAATTATCAAAGTGCAAATAGCTACGTGACTACTGCTTATCTTGATAATTTTGAATATCTAGAACCTGCTATAGAAAAAATAAATACAACATTAAAGGGATATACTGAAATAGCATTGAGAGAACAATTACGTTCTTTAATTGATAATCATGTTCCCCTTTTACAAATTGAAGATTTGATTTCTAAAATTAATAATAGCTTGACCGAAGAAGAAGAAGCCCTATTGAATAACAGTAATAATATTCAGAATAATCTTGACAATTTAAACAGTATTACAAAATCCAATAATATTGTAAATGGAACAAATATCAATGCTTTGAAGGCTGGTTTTGGTATTTACACTGGAGAAAGAAGAGCAATGGGTAATTCATCTGATCCTTATAAATCTGAAGTAAAAAATAATATTGATAGTATACGATTAAAACTAAATGATGTAATTAATCTTTATAAACAAAATAACCATAAGCAAGCATTTTCAAAAGCACAATCTGCTTATTTGGATAGTTATGAGAATATTGAAGTTCCTTTGAGACCAATTAATCCAGATTTTGTTTTGGATATGGAAATTAAATTTGCTGAGTTGCGTAATCTTATAAGTTCTAATTCTTCATCACCTTTAATTGTGGAAAAAATATCTGAAATCCAGAAAGGATTAGACGAGTCCGAGCGCCTTGTATCTGGCACAGGTGTAGTAGCACCCACAATCGCCTTTTCATCATCTTTTTCAATCGTTTTTAGAGAAGGTCTAGAGTCTGCTTTAATAATTGGAGCGATATTGACTTATTTAGAAGCATCTAGAAATGATAAATTCAAAAAGTTTGTTTATTTTGGAATACTAATAGCAATAGGTGCAACTGCAATAACATGGTTTATTGCTGAATTTTTAATAAAAATATCAGGGGCCAGCAGAGAAATTATAGAAGCGGTTGCAGGGCTTTCTGCCGTTGCTGTTTTATTTTGGGTTAGCTTTTGGATATTAAACAAAATTGAAACCAAAAAATGGATTGAATTTGTTAAAGCAAAAGTATGGCAAGCAGCAGCTACAGGCAGTTTTATGGTTTTTACTATGCTATCTTTTTTTACTGTTTATAGAGAAGGTTTTGAAACTGTTTTGTTCTATCAAGCTTTGTTTTCTTTTGCAAAATATATGGAATTTTATGTTGCAGCTGGACTTGTTATTGGATTAACTGCAATTGTTGGTGTGATTTTTTTAGTCCGAAAGTTGGGAAAAAGATTACCACTGAGAGCTTTATTTGGACTGACTATTGCCGTTGGCTGCTACATGTCTATAACTTTTATTGGTAATGCGACTAGAGAATTTCAAGAAGCTGGATATATTACTACTACTCAACTATTTGGAACGATACCTCGTCTTGATATAAATTTGGCAGAAATGACCGGAATTCATCCTACACTTGAAACTATTCTTGCACAAATAATTTTGCTATCTGTTTATATAATAGGCTCAGCATATGTCCTTGTTATTCAGCCAAGAAAAAAACATGCTGTAACAATTATGCGAAAATCTATAAAAGATAGAGATAAAAAGACTTTATCATAATCTTAAATTTTTTAACAAGTTATAGAAATATTTTTATTTTAAAAATTGAATTCTTTAAAATCAATTTACTTAAAAAAACAATAATATGTTTAATAGTATATTAAATTGACTTTAAAAAAAAGAATTAACTGCATAATATAGATGACATCTATGTCATTTGTGGGCTCTGTAAAATTAAGGATTTCGACGAAATATCAAAATCGTTGGATTTCGATATTGTACATCAACATACAACAAATTTTGTTAAATTGAATGTATCCTGAGAGGCAAATCCAATTTTTATTTTGTACTTTTATCTATTATCCCCTTTTTAAAAATAAATTTTTTCTTAACTTTACAGAGTGCATTTGTGAATTCCATTGTTTTGCTATGCAAGTATATAATTTGTTATTCTATTGACTTTCACCTGCTTGATGTTTTAGTGATGCAGAGTTAATGCAATATCTCAAGCCAGTAGGTTTTGGCCCATCCTCAAAAACATGACCAAGGTGTGAGCCACACCTGTTACAATTAACTTCAACACGTTTTATAAAGAAACTGTTATCTACTTCTTCTTTGATATTTTCATTTTTTAGTGGAGCATAAAAACTTGGCCATCCTGTACCAGAATCAAACTTTGTATCAGAACTGAATAAATTATTCCCACAAACTACACACTTGTATATTCCTGGCTTTTTGTAATTATAATACTTGCCTGTAAAAGCCATTTCAGTGCCTTTATTAACACAAATATCATACTGCTCTGAAGTTAGCTTTTGTTTTAGTTCTTCTTTTGATATTTTTAAAGGGTTTTCAGCCGAAGTCATTCTAACTGATAGTTATCAAAAATGAATTATAAATTTAATTATTATATCATGAATTGACTATTCTTTATTGCTTTGTTAAAAACTTACTTTTCTATTGATTTTTCTATTTTCAAATAACTATTTATCAAATATCTTTATTGTGTATATATTACGTTTTAGAGGAGGGTGATTCCGCTTTTATCTTTCTATGTTTAGCCGCTTTGCATCTTTACGAATAACCTTGTTAATAGCCATTGATTTTCTTTTTTCTTATTTTGACGAATATACTTGTTTTAATGCTAATGGACCTCGTCTTTGGGAATTATTTTATTGTTATTATTCTCAATTGAAAAATGTGCTCCGGCCGGGATTTGAACCCGGGATCTGCGACTCGAAAGGCCGCAATGCTTGACCGGACTATGCAGCTTTTCTTTTATTGCTTCTACACCACCGGAGCTTTAAAATGTGTAATTTGTGGATATTATAAAATCCTTTCTTATTATTGTATGTTTTTTAATTTTCAAAATGTTTTTTTATTGGATAATGAATTTATAAAAGGTATATGTTTGATGTGATTGATCAAATAAATTATGAAATTGAAAAATATAGTTTACTTAAACATGATTTTTATAAATTATGGCAAGAAGGTAAATTAACTTTAGATCATTTAGCAGGATATTCTAAAGAGTATTTTCAAATGGTGAAAATTATTCCTGATTTAGTACAAAATACATTAAAAAATAACGAAGTAAAAAAATATCAAAATTCTATTCAAAATACTTTAGATGATGAACTTTCTCATATTGAACCTTGGATTAATTTTTCATCTTCTTTGAAGATTGATAAAGATGAATTATTAAACTATGCTGCTGAGGGTTTGACAAAACAATCTATTGATGTCTTGCTGAAATTATCCCAATCATCTTTTGAAGAATCTGTAGCAGCATTATATGCATTTGAAAAAGAGTTGCCGAAAATAAGCGAAACCAAATTAGAGGGTTTAAATAAATATTATGGAATTACGGATGACAAATCTAATGAATATTTCAAAATTCATAAAGAAGTAGATATCTATCATTCAAAAATATGGGAAAATATCATTAAAGAATTTCCTAATGATAAAAGAGAAAAAATATTAAATGCTGCAAAACTATCACTTTTAGCACAAAATAGACTTTTGGATTCTGTAAAGGATAAGTACATAGAAAGATCTGTTTAATCTTGATAAATATTATAATATCAATTTAATCAAAACCTTTATACAGACATTAACTTGATAAAGTAAAATGTTGGGCCCATAGCTTAGCCTGGTAGAGCGACCGGCTCATACCCGGTAGGTCAGGGGTTCAAACCCCCTTGGGCCCACGTATTACATGGGCTCATATACTTGAATATCTATTATTTAGTTGGTTATCAAAATATAAAATGAAGTAAGTTTGCAAATAATATTGCCAACATAACTTTCCACAACAGTTAGCAAAATAAAACTATTACCAAATGAAGAAAATTCAAAACTTGT
>Ga0134121_10005670_pt1 | contig 10127 bp, 8 predicted proteins | sample KB301_FD_96463 | JGI IMG/M metagenome (GOLD analysis project Ga0134121, IMG submission 96463) | Terrestrial soil microbial communities without Nitrogen fertilizer from Kellogg Biological Station, Michigan, USA - KB3-0-1 | ecosystem: Environmental > Terrestrial > Soil > Unclassified ... | reverse complement strand
GGTGGCGGTGGGCGCCGACGCGGCCGAGTTCCACGTCGGCCAGCGCGTGGCGTGCGCCGGGGCGGGCTACGCCAACCACGCGGACGTGAACTACGTGCCGAAGAACCTGGTGGTGCCGGTGCCGGACAACGTCTCGCTCAAGCATGCGTCGTACGCCACGGTCGGCGCGATCGCGCTGCAGGGCTTCCGCCAGGCGGAGATGCAGCTCGGCGAGACCGCCTGCGTCATCGGCCTCGGCCTGCTCGGCCAGCTGCTGGTGCAGATCCTCAGGGCCGCGGGCATCCACGCCGTCGGCACCGACATCGTCGAGAGCCGCTGCCGCCTGGCCGAAGAGCTCGGCGCCAAAGCCGCGCTCACCGCCGACGATCCGGGCCTCGAAGCCATGATCTCGCGCCTGACCGGCGGCGTCGGCGTCGACTGCGTGTTCATCGCCGCCGGCGGCGGCAGCAACGCCGCTACCGAGCTCGCGGTGCGCATCGCGCGCGACCGTGCGCGCGTGGTCGACATCGGCAAGACCAAGCTCGACTTGCCCTGGAACGACTATTACCTGAAGGAGCTCGACGTCCGCTTTTCGCGTTCCTACGGCCCGGGGCGCTACGACCCGACCTACGAGGAGCGCGGCATCGACTACCCGATCGGCTACGTGCGCTGGACCGAGAAGCGCAACCTCGGATCCTTCATCGACTTGGTCTCGTCCGGGCAGGTGAAGGTCGAACCCCTCGTCTCCCAGATCAGGCCGTTCGGCGAAGCGGAAACCGTCTACAAGGAGATGGCGGAAGGCGCCGGCAAAGTGCTCTCGGTCGTGTTCGAATACGAGAAAGTCTCGGAGCCGCTGCGCCGCGAAGTGCCGCGCCTCAAGCTGGTCAAGAAGACCTCGGGCCAGGTGCGCATCGGCGTGATCGGCGCCGGCGCCTACGCCTCGAGCATGCTGCTGCCGCCGCTCAAGCGCAATCCGGACGCGGCGCTGGTCAGCGTCGCGACCACCACGCCGCTCTCCGGCCAGAATGCCAGGCGCCATTTCGGCTTCCCGGTCGCCACTACGGACTACCGCGAGGTGCTGCAGGACCCGGACATCGACGCGGTGATCATCGCCACGCGCCACGCCTCCCACGCGCGCCTGGTGGCCGAGGCGCTGCGCGCCGGCAAGACCACCTACGTCGAGAAGCCGCTCGCCATCACCGCCGACGACCTCGCGCTGGTCAAGCGCGCGATCGAGGAGTCGGGCAACGACCGCCTGATGGTCGGCTTCAACCGCCGCTTCTCGCCGATGATCGGGGCGCTCGCGGGGGTTTTCAAAAAGAACTTTCCGATCGTCGCCCACTATCGCGTCCACGCCGGCCAGCTCGACAAGGGCTCGTGGTACCTCGACTCCAGCGAGGGCAGCCGCTTCGCCGGCGAGGCCGGGCACTTCATCGACGTGCTCTCCTACCTGGTGGGCGCGCGGCCGGTGAGCGTGATGGCCTCGCGCCTCAAGCCCGCCAACCCGACCGCGGACGACCTCGACAACGTCTCGGCGCTGGTGCGCTATGCCGACGGCTCGGTCGCGACCCTGCAGTACCTGACCCAGGGCGCGCTCAAGGTGCCGAAGGAATACCTCGAGGTATTCGGCGGCGGTCTCACCGCGCAGATGCACAACTTCGAGTCGCTGCTGGTGTTCGAGCACGAGCGCCAGAAGAAGGTCTCGATGCGCCTCGACAAGGGGCAGCAGGCCGAGATGGACGCCTTCGTCGACGCGGTGAAGCGCGGCGCGGCAATGCCGATCCCGCTCGATTCGCTGATCGACACCACCGGGGTGACGCTGGCGATCGAGGAATCGGCTCGCTCGGGCGTCGAGGTTCCGCTGCTTGAAAAGGCTGCTTAAGCTTCTGCTGTTGGGGCTCGCGTTCGCGGCCCCGGCAGTGGCGGCGCCGCCCACGGCGGTCTCCACGTTCCATTCCATCGGGCTCTACTGGAGCCCCGACGGCGGCGCGGAGGCGAACGCCGCGCAGGTGCGCTATCGAGAGCCCGGCGGCGAATGGAAGAAGGGGCTCGACCTCTGGTTCGACGCGCGCGACAACGAGTACCGCGGCAGCCTGCTGGAGCTGAAACCGGGCACGGCATACGAAATCACGCTGTCGCTTTCCAGTGGAGCCAAGGAAATCATCAAGGCCCAAACCTGGAACGAGAAGTTCCCGGTCAAGCGCACGGTCGAAGTGCCGGCCGGCACCACGCGGCTGGTGATCGAGGCGAAGGACTCCGGCGACGAGAAGGACGGCTACGTCGTGTTCACCGGCAACAGCGCGATCGAGGGCAACGACGCGGCCGAGGCCTGCGTGGCGATCCGGCAGGGCGTGCACCACGTCATCGTGCGCGGCCTGGTGCTGAGGAACTGCAAGCGCTACGGCGTGATGCTCGAGCGCCAGTTCGACCCGGTGCTCGACACGCAGACGCACGACATCGTCATCGAGGACAACGACATTTCCGGCTGGGGCGGCTTCGAGAACAACCAGAAGGGCAAGCGCCTGGCCGATACCGACGGCGCGATCCAGTGCGGCTACCGGCGCGAGACCGACGACGCGAAACGCCCGGACCGCATCATCATCCAGCGCAACCGCATCCACAGCCCGCGCCACGGCGCCAACCCGTGGGTGTCGACGGCGCGCGGGCAGCTGCATCCCGAAGGGCCGCAGGGCGTGAACTTCGACCGCTGCGGCCGCAACCACGTGATCCGCTACAACGAGATCGCGTCGAAGAACGGCAACCACTTCGACGACGGCATCGGCGGCGGGGACAATTTCAGCGCGGCCGGCTTCCCGTGGGCCGACTCCGACATCTACGGCAACAAGATCTCGGATGCCTACGACGACGGCATCGAGGCCGAAGGCGGCAACCGCAACGTGCGCATCTGGGACAACACCCTCGAGCGCGTCTACGTTGCGATCGCCAATGCCGCGACTACCACCGGCCCCCTCTATGTGTGGCGCAACTCCGCCCGCAACATGGGCGGCATGTACCAGCCGGAGGCCGGCGGGCGCAGCCCGCGCGGACCGTTCATCAAGGGCGGCAGCAACCAGCCGAAGGCGAACGGCGGGCGCGCCTATTACTTCGACAACAGCGCGCCGGACGCGGGCGCCGGGCTCGCGCGCTCGGGCGGCGTGTTCTACAACTTCGTCGCCCGCAACAACAGGTGGCCGCCGTCGCGCGTCAACCGCGCGGACGGGCCGTTCGAGATCGACCGCTAGCGGCTCAGCGCCGCTGCGCGAGGCGCACCAGGCGCCGCTTGGTGGAGTAGAGGCGGTCGGTCAGCGGATTGATGCGGTAGCCGAACGCGCAGGCCTTGGCTTCGGTCGCCGCGGCGTCGTAGCGCACGCGGAGGAACTCGACGCTGCCGAAGCTGCTGTCGAACACCGCGCACTCGGCGAGCTTGTGGCGGCTCTTGCGCGAGGCGTCGACCGATCCGGGGTTGATGAAATAAACAAGGGAGGGGTCCATCGTGAGCGACGGCTGGGTCACGTCGGTCGCTTCCCCGCCGCGCACTTCGTACACCCGCTGCTCGTGGCTGTGGCCGAAGAAGCACACGCGCGCGGCCGGGAAATCCTGCGCCAGGAACTTCGCGTTCTCGGCGATGTGCGCCGGGGTCACCATGTACTGCTGCACGTCGCGCACGCCGCCGTGGGTCAGCACCACGTTGTTTTCCACCACCAGGTGAGCCGGTAGTGTCTTGAGGAACGCCGCGGCTTCGCGGCCGAGCACGCGCCGCGTGCGGCGCAGCGCGTATTCGGCGATGTTGGAGCAGCGCCTGAAGTTCATGCGGCCGAGGCCGATCAGGTCGTGGTTGCCGGCGATCGCGGCGACCCGCCGGCCGCGCACCAGCGCGACGCATTCGTCCGGGTCGGCGTTGTAGCCGACGATGTCGCCGACGCACAGGTACTGCTTGACGCCGCGCCCTTCGAGCGCGCGCAGCACCGCCTCGAGCGCTTCGCGGTTGCCGTGGATATCGCCTAGGACGCCGTAGCGAGCCATCGATGCATCCTCCGTGTGAACGCGGAGCGCAGCTTCGCCGCCCAGTGGCGGAGGAAAGGCTGGGGATCGCTCCACGAGAAAAGGTCGTACACCATCGGCTGGTACGCGAGCGAGGCGAGCCAGGCGCCGAAGCCGAGCTTGCCGGCGCGATGGAGCTCCTGGTACGCGGGCCAGTCGTAGCGCATGGCGAGCCAGCGCACGTCGAGCCTCGCCTCGGCATGCAGCGGCCGCCGGCCGTACAGCAGGTACTCGTACGCGACCTGCGGCAGGTTGACGCCGCAGCGCGCGCCCAGGTAGTGCCACAGGTTGAAGCGCGTATTGATCTCGAACAGGTAGTCGCGCCCGCTCGCGCTGCTGCGCTTGAAATCCATCTTGAAGATGCCGGCGAGGCCGAGGCGCCGTGCGATGTCGCGGCCCAGCGCGACCAGGCTCTGCTCGCGCGCGAGCTGCAGGTAGGAGCTGTCGCCGGTGTGCGCGGGAAAGGTGCGGATCTTGCGGCCGACGAACCACTCGAGCACTTCGCCGCCGGGCGCGGCAAAGCCGTGCAGCGACCAGATGGCGTCGTCCTCGCCGGGGACGTATTCCTGGAACGAAAGCAGGCTTGCGTACTGCGCCGCGAGCGGATTGGCGCGCGCCTCGGCGCCGCTCGCGAACACGCGCGCCTTGCCGGTGCCGCCGCAAAGCTGCTGGCGCAGGCTGGAGTGGTCCCAGGCGACGCGCGTCTTCGGCTTCACCAGCACCGGGCCGCGCTCGGCGGCGAGCGCATCCCATTCGATGCGCCGCGGCACCGGCAGCCCGAGCCGTTCGGCCAGCTCCTGGAAGCGCGACTTGTCGAGCAGCACGTCGCCGAGCGCCGGCTCGTTCAGCAGCATGCGGTAATGCGGCTCGAGCGCCGCGCGCCAGGTCTGCACCACTTCCAGCCGCTCGTCGTTGTCGTAGAACAGCGGCACGCGCTGGCCAAGCCGCGGCGCGGCGCGAATCAGGGTTTCGACCACGGCTTCGCCTTCGCTGATGGGCGGCAGCTCGATCACGCCGGCGCAGTAGCGCGAAGCCATCGACGGCATGCGGCGCTGCGAGGAAGCGATGATGACCGGGATCCTCGCCAGCCCCAGGGCGCGCACCACGTTCAGTCCGCCCATAAGAACGACCGGTGTCATCGCCTGAGCCTATCGGGCTACGGCTACAGCGAGCCGCCAGCGGGGCTGAGCCGTCCGGCGCAGATGCGCGCAGAGGCGCGGTAAGGGGGCCTTTTGTATCTTGAACGCGATGCCCGCCGCGCGCAGACCCGGGGGAACCGGAACCACTGTCGAGGAGCTACGCGACGCCGCCGCGTTGCGCGAGCTCATTCCCGACTGGGAGTCGCTCGCCGCCGAAGCGGCGGAGCCGAGCCCGTTCTACGAGCACTGGACGCTGCTGCCCGCGCTCGAGGCGTACGGCGGCGACGACTTCCGCTGCTATGCGGTGTGGGACAGCGGCACGCTGATCGGCCTGTTCCCGATGCGCCTGCAGCGCCGCTTCCACGGCCTGCCGGTGCGCGTGCTGAACTGCTGGCGCCATCGCAACATGATGCTGTGCGCCGCGCCGCTGGTGCGCGCGAAGAGCGTCGGCAAGTGCATCGCCGCGCTGCTGCAGGCGGCACCCGCGCCGGTGATGGAAATCGACTGGATCGGCGCCGGCGACGCGATCTTCGGCGCGCTCGCCGAGACCGCCTCCACGGCCGCGATGCCCTGGGTGGTGACCGACGCGTATACGCGCGCGCTGCTCGCGCGCGAGCACGATCCGCGCACGCGCTTCAACTCGAACATGAAGAACAACCTGCGCCGCTGGCAGGCGCGCCTCGAGACCTTCGGGCGCGTGACGCCGGTGCGCCTCGCGCCGGGCGACGACATCGGCGCCTGGACCGACGAATTCTTCAAGCTCGAGGCGAGCGGCTGGAAGGGCCGCGCCGGCACCGCGGTCGCCTGCCGGCCGGAGGACCGCCGCTTCGTCACCGAGGTGTTCGCCGAGGCGTTCCGCCGCGGCCGCCTGCACATCACCGGCCTCAACCTGGACGGACGTCCGCTCACGCGCCACTGCATGCTGCAGGCGGGCGAGGGCGGCTTCTGCTTCAAGATCGCCTACGACGAGACCTACGAGAAATGCTCGCCCGGCATCCTCGGCGAGGTCGAGAACGTGCGCCAGTTCCTCGAGCACGCGGGACCGCGCTGGGTCGACTCGAACACCGCGCGCGAGAACACGAGCTATCGCCGCGCCTGGAAGGATCAGCGCACCGTGCAGCGCGTCGCCGTCGGCGTGCGCGGCCTGGGCCGCGCAGCGGTCGCCGCGCTGCCGCTGATGCGCTACGCGGGACAGGCGCTGCGCAGCCTGAAGGCGCGCGTCGGGCTGCGGCGACGCGACACCGATAGCGCGGCGCCGGCGCAGAGCCCCGCGGGCCAGCCACTGCGCCAAGCGGCGCAGAGGATGCCGGTGTCATAGTCGCGCCGGCCTCCGTACCCTCTCCCAATCCAATGATCGTCGCCATTCACCAGCCGCATTACCTGCCGTGGCTCGGGTACCTGCACCGCATGGCGCAGGTCGACACGTTCGTCCTGCTCGACCACGTGCAATTCGAGCGCCGCAACTACCAGAACCGCACCATGGTGCGCATCAACGACGAAGCGCGCTGGCTCAGCGTGCCGGTCATCCAGCAGTCGCAGAAAGAGCGCATCGTCGACAAGGAGGTCGACAACCGCCTCGAGTCCGCGGGCAAGTGGTGGTCGCACGCGCACCTCGCGACGCTGCGCCACACCTACCGCACGGCGCCGTTCTTCGGCAGCTACCTCGAGCCGCTGCGCAAGCTGCTCGAGACGCGCTACCAGAAGCTGGTCGATCTCAACCAGGCCGGGCTCGACCTGCTGCGCGAAGCCTTCGGCATCACCACGCCCCTGGTGAAGAGCTCCGAGCTCGCGGTCGAAGGCGCGCGCGGCGACCTGGTCCTCAACATCTGCCGCGCGGTCGGCGCCGACACGCTGATGGTCGGCTTCGGCGGCTCGCGCGGCTACCTGGACGTCGACGCGTTCAAGCGCGCCGGCGTGACCATCACCTATCACCAGTTCACGCATCCCGAGTACCCGCAGTGCGCCACCAAGGAAGCGGCGCCGTTCCTGCGCGGGCTGTCGGCGGTGGACATGCTGCTCAACTGCGGCCCGCGCAGCCGCGAGCTGCTGTTCGCGGACCGCGCGCTGGCGAAAGCGGCATGAACGCCCCGCTCGCCGCGAAAGCCCTCCAGGCCCGCCGCACCTCGCTCGCTTCGCGCTACGGCGGGCGCACGGTGCTCGCGATCGGCGCGCATCCCGACGACCTCGAGCTCGCCATCGGCGGCATGCTGGCGCGCCTGTCGCGCGAGTCGGTGCGCGTGGTGATGGCGGTGGTATCGATCCCGGCCGACTACGAGACGCGCCGCGCCGAGGCGCAGCGCGCGGCGGAGATCCTGGGCTGCGAGCTGCGCATCCTGATGGACAGCGGCAACCACCGCATCGACGACATCAAGAACTACCAGCTGGTGGGCATGCTCGACGCGCTGGTGCGCGAGCTGCAGCCCGCCGCGGTGCTCACCCACAGCGCCAACGAGTTCCACCGCGACCACGTCACGGTGCACAACGCCTGCATCTCGACGCAGCGGCTCAAGCCGTTCGACTTCCTGCACTTCAACCCGACCATGTGCCGGCCGGTGCCGGTGCAGTTCCATCCGCGCGCCTACGTCGACGTGACCGACACGATCGAGGTGAAGATGCAGGCGATCGCGGCGCACGTCAGCCAGTTCGGCGCGCGTGGCCTGGAAGCCGAGATGTACCGCGACCTCGCGCGCCTCACCGGCCGCATGGTGGGCGTGAAGTACGCCGAGGGCCTCGACGTCAGCCGCATGCTGCTCGCGTGAAATACTTTCTGATTCTCGTCGCGATCCTGGTGCCGGCGTGCTCGACCGCGCCGGCCCCGGCGCCGGAAGCCGGCGTGGCGGTGGTGTGGAACCGGGTCTAGGACCCGCACGCCACCTGCGAGGCGCTGAGCGGCCGCAAGAACCTGTTCAACGTGCTGGGCTGCTCGCAGTGGAGCGAGGCGGCGCAGGGCGCGCCGCGCGTGTGCTCGATCTACGCGCCCGCGCCGCGCAACGAGCGCGACCTGCAGCGTTTCGCCACGCTCGGGCACGAGCTGATGCACTGCTTCGACGGCAACTGGCACGACCGCTGGGGGCGCATGAATCCTCCATCGCAGAACGCGGCCGCCAGCGCCGCCCAGGGCGGCAGCGCAGCCCGCCTGCAATGAGCGCGCTCTCGGACGCGCTGAAGCGTCTCAGCCTGGGCGACGCGCTGATCCGGCGCAACCCGCTGTTCTATCCCGGCGCCCGCCGCAGCCTGGCCGAGCTGCAGACGCAGACTCCGGCCGCGCGCCGCGCATGGGTCGACGAGCGCCTGCGGAAAGTCCTGCGCAATGCGAGCCGCACCTCCTATGGCCGCAGGGTCGGCGGCGGCACGCAGCTCGCGTCGTGGCCGCTGCTGGAGAAGCCGGCGCTGCGCAGCGAGCCGGGCGCCTTCCGCGCCGCGGGCCTGAGGCTCTCGGCGCGCGGCAGCACCGGCGGCACCACCGGCATGCCGCTGCGCCTGGAGCGCTCGCTGCCGTCGCTCGCGTTCGAGCAGGCGACGCTCGATTTCCTGCTCGAGGGCCTCGGCGTCGAGGCGAGCCGCGCGCGCATCGCCGTGCTGCGCGCCGACAGCATCAAGGACCCCGCGGACCGCGCGGCGCCGTTCTGGATCTTTACCCACGGCGGGCGGCGCATGGTGATGTCGCCGCACCATCTCTGCGCCGACAGCGTCGCCGACTACGCGCGCGCGCTCCAGGCCTTCAAGCCCGACGTGCTCTGGGTTTATCCCACCGCGATCGAATCGCTGAGCCGGCTGGTGCTGCGCGCCGGCCTGCAGCTGTCGGTGCCGCGCGTGCACGCCGCCTCCGAAGGCCTGGCCCCGGCCGCCTGGGAGCTGGTGCAGCGCGCGCTCGGCAACCCCGCGATCGCGGAAAACTACGGCCAGGCCGAGCGCGTGGCGTTCGCCATCGCGTACCAGCCGGGCATCTACCATTTCCTGACCGCGTATTCGAAAGTCGAGCTGCTGCCGTTCGCCGAGGACGGCGCGGAGACCCTCTACGAGGTCATCGGCACCTCGCTGTGGAACCAGGCGATGCCGCTGGTGCGCTATCGCACCGGCGACCTGGTGCGCCTGCCCGCGGCCTGGGGCGAGCGCGAGGTCGAGGAAGTGGCGCTCGGCGTGCGTCCCTTCGGCGGCGTGCTGGGGCGCAGCGGCGAGTTCCTGCTGACGCCGGAAGGCATGCGCATCACCGGCATCAATCATTTCCCGCGCGAAGTCGAGAACGTGCACCGCATCCAGGTGATCCAGGAACGGCTCGACGAAGTGCGCCTGCTGGTGCTGGCCGACGCCGGCTACGGCCCGCGCGACAGCCAGCAGCTGCTGCGCAACGTGCGCGCGAAGCTGCCGCCGTCGATGCGCGTGGTGCTCGAGGTCAGCGAGCGCCTGGAGCAGACCCAGGCCGGCAAGACGCCGTTCGTGATCCACCGCCCGGCGGTGCGCCAGCACCTCGAGCTCGCCAGGGCGGCCTGAAATAGAAAGAGGGCACGGCCGCTAGCCGTGCCCCCCGGTGCTTCGTGGTGCTCAAGCGGCGATCGCGGTGACTACACTTTGTTTGGCCCTGCTGCTAGCCCGGGCTGTTAACAGGGTGTCGGCCAGAGCCCGATCGCTGTGTAGCTTCCTGCCTACACGAATCCATAGTGTTACTTGGGCGCGGACTTTTCAACGCCCGCGGGTAGTCCGGGCGGACTATGGACGAATTTCCAGTCCGAATAGTGCCGGCCTTCGGCAAATTCCTGATTCTTCGGCGAGAAATTGCCGCTCTTGACCGTTTCCTCGGCCGATTTGCTGTAGACCCCCATCACCCCGCCGCCGGGCGCCTCGACTACGCCCCAGTCGGTCTCGCCGGTGATCGGATCGCGATAGAGGCGGCGCAGGTGCCGCACCGGCATCGGGTAGCGCTTGTCCTCGAGCAGGTCCTCCAGCGCCTTCGGGTAGCGCTGCTCCTTC
>Ga0134121_10005669_pt1 | contig 10128 bp, 7 predicted proteins | sample KB301_FD_96463 | JGI IMG/M metagenome (GOLD analysis project Ga0134121, IMG submission 96463) | Terrestrial soil microbial communities without Nitrogen fertilizer from Kellogg Biological Station, Michigan, USA - KB3-0-1 | ecosystem: Environmental > Terrestrial > Soil > Unclassified ... | reverse complement strand
CGTGCCCTTGGACGTGACGCGAAGTCCGTCGTTCCTGACCTCGTTCACGACGCCGATGATCGTTGCCGGCGTCCCGGTGGAGCTCGCGCGCCCGCGCTTCACGAGCTCCCCGAGGGGATTCTTCGCGCCGAAAAACTTTCGCGCGACGTTCTCGCTGATGATGGCCACGCGCACTCCGCCGGCCACGTCGGCGTCAGTGAACGCGCGGCCCGAGATCACGCGCATCTTCACCGTCTCGAACCACGCAGGCGACGCGACCATCGCGTTGAGCAGCGGCTCCTTTCCCGGTTGCACCGGAGGTAGGCTCATGAACGTGACGCCGGTTTGCCAACTGGTCCCGGGCGGCAGGTCACCGCCAAGCGCGACCTCCGTGACGCCCGGAATCGTTCGCGCTTTTTCAAGGAGCGCTTCGAAGAACTGGACTCGCTTGACGGAATCGGGATACGTCTTTGGAGGCAACGATACGTAGCCCGCGACAAGATTTCGCGCATCGATGCCGACATCGACATTGGCGAGCTTCTGAAAGCTTCGTGCGAGGAGTCCGGCGCCGACAAGCAACACGAGCGCGAGCATCACTTCGCCGAGCATGAGCGCGCTTCGGAGACGGAGACGCTGGCGTCCCGCCGTTGCGCCGCGCGCGCCGTCGCGCAAGGAACGGAAAAGATCACCCTGCACCGTCTGCAGCGCCGGCACGAGGCCGAAAATGATTCCGGTCACGACCGAAATGCCCGCCGCGAACAGCATCACATGCGTGTCGACGTGAATCTCCGCGAGTCGCGGCACGCTCGGCGGCCTGAGTCCCACGAACACGCGCACGGCGCCGTAGGCGAGCAGGGCGCCGAGGACTCCCCCGACGACGGATAGCAGCACGCTCTCCGTCAGCAACTGGCGAATGATGCGCCCGCGCCGGGCGCCGATCGCCAGCCGGAGCGCGATCTCGCGCGAGCGCGACGCCGCGCGGCCCAGCAGGAGGCTCGCGACATTGGCGCATGCGATAAGCAGCACGAGGCCGACGGCGCCCGCGAAAATGTAGAGCGGCCGTCTGACGTCACCGAGAATGATCTCCGAGATCCACGTTCCCGACGCGGAAATGCCCGCGTTTTCTCCGTGGTCGGCACGAAGCTGCGCGTAGACACCGTCAAGGTCGCGCTGCATGTCCGACAGCGTCATGCCGGGCTTGAGGCGGCCAAGCACGATCGTGCCCGGATGATTGCTGCGCGGCGCGAAGCGATCGGAGTTTGCGAACAGCCCGATCGGAATCCAGACGTCGACACCGCTGGGCTGAATGCCCGGCGCGAGAACGCCGACAACCGTATACGTAACGCCGTCCAGAGTGAGCGGCTTGCCGACAGCGAGCGAGTCTGCACCGAGTCTTCGGAGCCAGAAACTGTTCGTCACCACGGCAACTGGATCGGCGCCGACGCGGTCGTCACGCGCCTCGAACAGTCTGCCGCGGGCCGCGCGCACGCCATAGACGTCGAAGAAATTTCCGGAGGCGTATCCGCCGTTCACGCGCGCCGCATCGCCCAGATTGGTGAGCGTGAACTGGTTGAAGGGATTGTAGATCGCGGCGCCTTCGAACGCGTGGACCCGCGAGCGCCAGTCGAGGAAGTTCGGATACGACACCATGATCTGCGGCGCGTCGGGCATGCGCTCCCACACGATCACGAGGCGATCCGCGTCCTTGTACGGCAGCGGACGCAGAATGACGCCGTTCACGATCGTGAAGATCGCGGTGGTCGCGCCGATGCCGAGGGCCAGCGTGAGCGCGGCGACGACGGTGAATCCGGGATTCCGCCGGAGCGCGCGGAGTCCGTAACGAATGTCCTGCCCGAGATTGTCGAGCCAATGGAGTGTCCACATCGATCTCGCGTCCTCGAGAATGGCGGTGGCGTTGCCCAGGCGACGGCTCGCGGCCGCGTCGGCGTCGGCGATGTTCATGCCGGCCGCGCGCGCGTCGCGGGCCAGCTCGCCCTGGTGAAATCGCAGCTCCTCGCGCAGCTCGTCGCTCAGCCGGCGGCGCGCCAGTGCATCGCGAAGCTTGCGCAGGAGCTCGATCATGAGCGGTTCATCACGAGCGAAATGGCGGCGAGCACGTTTTCGAAGCTCGACACTTCCTCACCAAGCTGCTTGCGACCGGCGGTTGTGAGCCGGTAGTAGCGCGCGCGCTGGTTGTTCGGAGTCTGCTTCCACTCCGCCGCGATCCAACCTTTCTGTCGCATGCGCTGGAGCGCGGGGTAGAGCGAGCCTTCCTCCACCTGGAGCGCGTCCCTGGACACCTGTCGAATGTGCTGGGCGATGCCGTAGCCGTGCATGGACCCGATCGAGAGGGTCTTGAGCACGAGCATGTCGAGCGTGCCACGAAGGAGCTCGGACTTGAACGGGAGTATGGGCATAGATGTTCTAAGGGATAGACAATCTATGCCCTTGGACCGTTGTGGGGGGAAGGGGCATACGGGTCGACGGGTCGACGGGTCGACGGGTCGGACTCAGCGGGTGGGGCGCAGCACCCAGACGGTCTGAATGTCGTGCGCGGTGACCCAGACGAGGTCGTTCGCCACACGTACCGCGCCGCTTCCGGCGGGAGGACCAAAGCGTTCGATGACCCGATTCGTCTTCGGGTCAATCGTGAGGAGCAGGGTCGATCCCGCGCGAACCCACACGCGGCCTGCGCCCGCCGCGATGTCGCCGCCGCCGCCGGGAACGCCGGCATCAATCGTTGCGACCACCTTGTTCGTGGCCGGATCGATGTGCGTCACCGTGCCGTCGCGTTGGTTGAGCGTCCACACTCCGCCCTCGCCCGCGGCCAGGAACCGGGGCGTCGGCCCGACGGGAATCGTTGCCACCACGGTGTTCGTCGCGGGGTCGATGCGCTGCACGGACCAGGTCGTGTCGGTGCGCGTACCCGTGTTCGTGATCCACACGGAGCCAAAGCCGAACACCGCCGCAAATGAATTCGGCGCGACGGGAATCTTCGCCGCCACTTGGTTGGTCGCGGGATCGACGCGCGACAACACGCCGGCGCGATCGCTGAGCACCCACACTGCCCCTGCTCCGACGGCTACGCTCAGCTCGCCGCGGCGGTCCGCGAGTCCGGTCGGAATGATTGCCGCGATGCGCATGGATTTCTGATCGATCCGGTAGAGCGACGAGTCGCGGCAATTCGCGACCCACACCGCCCCGAATCCCACGTCCATCGCGCCGCATGGACTCGGCACGTCCACCGACGCCACCGGTGCATCCTTGCCGAATTCGAGTTTCTCGATTCGCCCGCGGTTGGTCACCCATACAGCGGAGCCGTCGGACGCGAGAAAGTCCGCGTAGCCGGGAATCTTGAGCGTCGCGACCGCGCGATCCGCGATCGGCGTCGCCTGATCCTGCGCGTGCGCGGCGGCGGTGCTCATGAGCGCGACGAGAAACGTGAATGGCCGGAGAGTCACTGGCGAGCGAGCATGATCGATAACGCTACTGTGATCCAGGCCACCGCGCGACCGGGCACCCCAACCCCCTCAATCAGGCCGTAAACGCACCGGGCCGCGCACGTACGCGATACATGACGTAGGTTGCAGAATCCCAATCGAGGCCAGACCGTGGCGGTAACGATGACGTACAAGGGGTTTACGATCACCGAGCGGACGTTTCAGATCCGCGGCTCCGGCCGATGGACCGTCGACCTCGTCCTGGGGCGGCTTGCCAGAACGCGCGCCTTCAGCAGCCCGCTGACGTTTGCGACGCGTGAGGAAGCGGTGGAGGGATGCCGCGAGTTCGCGCAACGCATCATTGATGGAAAGGCTGAACAACGCGGCGTCATCGAATCGCTGAGAGGCTAACTGTGCGCAGAAACTACGGCGGCGAAAAGCGCCGAAAGGAAACGGACCGCCTGCAGAAGCGCGCGGAAAAACTGCAACGGCGGCGCGATGCGGCTGAAGACGCCAAGCGAGCAGACGCCGCGGGCGCGCAGCAGGCTGACGGCGCAACCGAAGACACTTCGGGTCAGCCGCCGGACGCGTGACGGCGCGCGCTCGTCAGCTCCCGCCCGCGACGACCCCCAGAATCTGATCGCCGTACGCCACGAGCTTTCGCACGCCGACACCTGAGATTCCGCGCAGCTCGTCGAGCGACCCAGGCCGCGCTTCCGCGATTCCCTTGAGCGTCGCGTCGTGGAATATCACGTACGCCGGAAGACCCAGCTCTTTCGCCGCGTCACGCCGCCAGACGCGGAGCCGCTCGAACAGTTGAGCGGCTTCCGGTGACCCGGTGAACTCGGGCTGAGTGGCGGCTGCCGGGCGCCCGCGCGCGCGCCGCGCACGTTCCGGCTTCTGCCACGCGCGCAGCATCACCGGCCGCTCGCCCTTGAGGACGGGGCGGCATGCAGCGGTGAGCCGAAGTGCGCCGAAGGAGTCGTGATCGACGGCGATGAAGCCGAGCGCAATGCACTGCCGGACGATCGCGCGCCATTCGGGCGTGGGCCGTTCTCTTCCGATTCCGAAGGTGCTCAGCTCCTGATGCCGCCACTGCATCACCTTGGTGGTGTGCTCTCCGTGCAGCACGTCGATCACGTGCATCGCGCCGAAGCGTTGTCCGGTGCGATGAATGCACGACAGCAGTTGCTGCACCGGAACCGTGCCGTCGATCGACGCGGGTGCGTCGAGGCAGGTGTCGCAATTGCCGCACGCGTCACTCGTTTCGCCGAAGTACGCGAGGAGCCGCACGCGCCGGCATTCCGATGTTTCGCAGAAGCCGAGCATGGCGTCGAGCTTCCCGACCTGCACGCGCTTGTAGCTCGCCTCCGCATCTGATTCGTCGATCATGCGGCGGAGCTGCACGACGTCCTGCAGCCCGTAGGCCATCCATGCGTCGGCGGGCTCGCCGTCGCGTCCCGCGCGCCCCGTTTCCTGGTAGTAGCCCTCGATACTCTTGGGGAGATCGAGGTGCGCAACGAATCGCACGTCGGGTTTGTCGATCCCCATGCCGAACGCGATGGTCGCCACCATGACGACGCCGTCGTCGCGCTGGAATCGCGCCTGGCGTTTCTGCCGGACGTCCGCGCTCATGCCCGCGTGATACGCGACCGCGTCGATGCCGTGCGACGCGAGAAACCCCGCGGTTTCCTCCACCTTCTTGCGCGAGAGACAGTACACGATGCCCGAATGTCCCTCGTGCTCGGCGCGAATGAACTGCAGCACCTGCGTGCGCGCCGTCTGTTTCTCGACGACGCGGTAGCGGATGTTCGGCCGGTCGAAGCTCGACACGAACACGCGCGCGCGGCCCAGGTCGAGACGCGTGATGATCTCCGCGCGCGTCGCGGGATCGGCCGTGGCCGTGAGCGCAATCCGCGGCACGTGGGGGAATCGCTCGTGCAGCACCGAGAGCTGGATGTACTCGGGACGAAAGTCGTGCCCCCACTGCGAGACGCAGTGTGCCTCGTCGATCGCGAAGAGCGCGAGCTCCGCGCTCTCGAGGAGCGCGAGACATCGCGGCGTCATGAGGCGCTCGGGCGCGACGTAGAGGAGGTCCAGATCGCCCTCGCGCACGCGCTGCTCCGTTGCATACGCCTCGGCTGCCGTGAGCGTCGAGTTCAGGAACGCCGCGCGAATGCCGAGTTGCTCGAGCGCGGAGACCTGGTCCTGCATGAGTGCGATGAGGGGAGAGACCACGACGCCGACGCCGCTTCGGACGAGGGCGGGAATCTGGAAGCAGAGCGACTTCCCGCTTCCGGTGGGCATGAGCACCAGCGCATCCCCGCCGGCGATGACGTGATCGATGACGTCAGCCTGGTGCCCGCGGAATTCGGGGTAGCCGAATACGGTGTTGAGGATGGAAAGGGCGGCCGGCTGGCTCACGTGATCAGGCATCGGAGCCAATATGAACTGTGCGCAGGAGTTTCTCGACCGCGAAAGATTTCACCCGTTACGACCGGAATTACTCAAGACGTTGAGTAATTTTACTCAATGCGTTGAGTAATTCTGCCCTGCGGTGTGGGCTAGTCCGCGCGCGTTGGAGGAGCCGTGCGGAGTCCGATGGCCTCGCGAGCCTCGTTCAACGTCGCGTAGCCCCAATCATCAAGCCGGACGACGCCGTCCCCATCGAGCTCGCCGATGCAGTAAAGCGTGTTCGGCCTGCCCATCCCGCTGCGGTCGGCGCGGTGGTTCTGGACGACGATGGATCCGTCTTCGCCATCGTAGCCTTCGACTTCGACGATTACGAGGGTTGCCATGCGCCGAGGATAACAGATTCGGCTGCGCGAAGCGTCATCATTTCATTGCAGACGCGCGACGGGCGGTGCATCGTATTGCCGATGACTGACTCTGCTCCCGACGCTCCCCGACGTTCCGGGTGGGATTCTGACTTTCCCACGTTCGAATCGGCACCGCCGATGCGCGTTCGTGAACGGCTTCAGCAGTACATCGCGGATGCTTCGCCCGAGCAGATGCGGGCATGGGCGGACGCAGTCCCGCCCCTTCAACAGGAAGTCCGCGAAGTCCTGAGCCATGACCGGCTCGCGTCGAGATACTCAGCGATTCTGGAGTACGAGCTTCCCATGGAGTCCCGGCGACCAGATGTGATCCTTCTGGTCGGCGCAGGGGTGATGGTCATCGAGCTCAAGGGCAAGCTTGAACCGTCGCAGGCAGATCTCGATCAAGCGTCGGCGTACGCGCGAGATCTGCGCTGCTATCACCGCGAGTGCGCCACACGCGAGGTCGTGCCCGTGCTCGTGCCGACCCGCGCAAGGGGATACCAGGACCTGCGCGAGGGCGTTCACATAACAGGCCCCGATGCGCTCGATGGTCTTGTTGCCGACTTGGCACGTCGGCACCCTCAGCCGGTGCTGGATCGTTCCGCGTTTCTTGCCGACCATGCCTACCAACCGCTGCCGACGTTGGTCGCGGCAGCGCGCGAACTGATGCGCTCCGGTCAACTACGCCGCATCGAGCGTGCACACGCTGCAACGGCACCGACTGTCGAGGAGATTTCTCGGATCGTGCACGTTGCGGCGGCGACCAAGTCGCGGCACTTGATCCTCGTGACGGGCCTGCCGGGTGCCGGCAAAACTTTGGTTGGACTGCAGGCCGTGCACGCCAAGTATCTGGATGATCTTTCTGTCGCGCGCGACGGCGCGAAGCCGTCGGCTCCAGCCGTTTTCTTGAGCGGCAATGCGCCGCTGGTCGAAGTGCTCCAGTACGAATTCCGCGACGCCGGCGGAGACGGCAAGACATTTGTCCGGCACGTGCGCGACTACGTCAAACGTTATTCAGCAAAGCGGAACCCGGTCCCACCGGAGCATGTGCTAGTGTTCGATGAAGCACAGCGAGCGTTCGATGCCGAGCGAACCCGGCAGGTTCAGAAGAGCGAGCACGCCGAGTCGGAGCCAACGGAATTCATTCGCTTCGCCGATCGTATTCCCGAGTGGTGCGTCGTGATCGGTTTGATCGGGACTGGCCAGGAGATCCACATCGGCGAGGAGGCCGGGATTGGTCAGTGGCGCGAGGCTGTTGAGAAGTCTGAGAAGGCTGCCGAGTGGACGATTCACCTTCCGGATTCTGTCACGCCGACGTTCGCGAGTTCGACCGTTCCAATCGAGACGCGCTCCGTTTTGGCGCTCGGTCAAGAGCTTCGGTTCCATCTCGCCGAGAATGTCCATCGATTTGTTGCGAGCATGCTTTCGGCACAGCCAGCGGAAGAGTTGGCTCCCTTGGGCGCCGCGCTAAGTCGCGACGGGTTTCACCTTCGCATCACGAGGTCACTTAATAGCGCGAAAGCCTATCTGCGCGAGCGCTATGAGAACAATCCCGACGCGCGTTATGGCCTAATCGCCTCATCAAAGGACAAATCGTTGATCGATTTCGGCGTTCCAAACGATTTTCAGTCGACCAAGCGAGTTCGATTCGGCCCCTGGTACGCGAACGGAGAGAATGATTATGAAGGGCACAGCTGCCGACTGCTCGAGGAATGCGTGACGGAGTTCGGTGCGCAGGGGCTCGAGCTCGACGCGACGCTGCTAGCCTGGGGGACAGATTTGCGAATGGCGAACGGTGCCTGGTCAAACGCCGATGCCAGAAACTACAAGCACGGGACCGTGGTCAAGGATGCCTTCCAACTTCGCATCAACGCTTACCGAGTCTTACTGACGCGAGGGCGAGATGGATGCGTAATTTTCGTTCCGAAGATCTCGGAGATGGATGAGACCTTTGGGTATTTGCGCGCATCCGGCTTCGCGCTGCTCTAGTCAGGCGAAGCGCTCACCGACAAGATCTACGTTATTCAGCCGGCGCCCCCTAGTCGTCCTTCACTTGCACACGAAACTCGCCTCGTCGTCCGTGCTCCCCGTCCCCGCGTACACGGCGTGCTTCGGATACGCGCACAGCGGCCGCGTACGCACCACCTGCGCCGGCGCGCCGCCCTGAGCGGGCGCCATCTTCTTCGCCACGATCCTCTCCGGCGCGACGCCCTTCTCCACCCAGTTCGCGATTGCGCTGTACCAGTCCGCGGCGTCGCACCCGGTTCCTCCGCTGCAGTGCAGCACGCCCGGCATCATGAACAGGCGAATGTACGAATCCGCGTTCTTGTCGCGCACGTGCAGCGCATCGAAATAATTGATCGACGACATCGCCATGAGCGCGGGATCGGACCAGCCGTGCGCCATGATCAGCTTGCCGCCGCGTTTCACGAAAGCGCTCAGGTCGGGATCGTTCGGACTGAGCAGCGTCGCCACACGTTTGACGTCGGTTGCAAGCGTCGCCACGTCGGCCTTCGTGTAGTCCCACGTGGAGTCGCCGTACACGAGGTACCTGAAGAACTCCGTGCCGAACATCGCCTGCGCGGTTGGTGGCTGATTGGCCGGACTCCCCGGCGTTCCGGTGATCCACGCCGGCCACGCGTCGCCTTCGCCCTCGTTGCCCAACGCCTGCCCCGGGAACAGCACCCGGCCGTTCACCGTGAGCGGCGAATAGATCGTCTGCAGTGCCGCGCGCTGCTGGCGTGTCACGCACTGCTCCCCGGCAACGTCGTTCGGACACGCGGGAAGTGACGCGACCTTGAAGTCGCACTGACGTGGGTCATCGAGTACCTGGTCGCGGACGCCGTCGCGCGCGTCGCATGCATCAAACACCTTCGCCTCGACGAGCCTGAGAACATCCGGCGAGAGCACCGGCTTCGCGAAACCCGTCGGAAACGCCGCCTGTGTGTTGCGGACGAACGTCACGGCGCTGCCGCCGAAGTCGAGCACCGGCGCGATTGCAACGATGCCGTCGAAATCTTCCGGATGACGCTCCGCCTCCATCAGCGCTTCGCGTCCCCCGTTCGAGCAACCGTAGAAGTACGATTTGACCGGCGCCGTGCCGTAGTACGCCTTGATGATGTCCTTCGACACCTGCGCCACGCGGTGGACCGCGAGGTGCGCATAGTTCTCGACCCGTTCGGGATTATTGAGCGCCCACTTCGCGTCGTCACCCTCGTGGCCGGTGTCAGTTCCCGACGTCGCGTACCCCGAGTTCACGCTCGCGCCAGCCATGTTCGTGACGGAGCCGGCAAATCCGCCCTGGCCACCCATCATGAACCGCTGATTCCAGTTGTCGGGCAGGAGCAGCGTGAACTTGATCTCCTTGCCGATCACGCCTCGCACGCGACACACCGCGCTCCGTCCGGCAGCGCGCTGCGGCGCGGTCGGCTGAATGATCGTGTCGTCGACAATGCGAACGTCGGGGAGTTTGAGCGAGGCGAGCGCGCCGCAGTCGGGGGCGGGCGTCAGAGCCGCTGACAAGAGCGAAACGAATGCGAGAGAGCTCATGGCGGGAACGCTACCATTGTTGGGCTATCGCCGCGAGGCGGGCACAAACGAAGCGGGTGCGACCTCTCAGCCGCACCCGCCCTTTGGCCCTTCGGCCCTTTGGCCCTTACTTGATCGGTGATCCCTTCTTCACCTGCGGAAGTCCGTTCGCCATCCATTCCGGCATCGGCTTGTCCATCAGGTAGTGATCGAAGAACTGCTTCATGCGAATCGTGAAATCCTTCTGGTTGTCACGGTTCGTGAGGTTGTGCGCCTCGTCCGGATACGACAGCTCGATCACCTGCTTGCCCGCCGCGCGCGCGGCGTTGAAGAACTGCAGGCCTTCCACGTAATCCACGGCG
>Ga0134121_10005667_pt1 | contig 10132 bp, 13 predicted proteins | sample KB301_FD_96463 | JGI IMG/M metagenome (GOLD analysis project Ga0134121, IMG submission 96463) | Terrestrial soil microbial communities without Nitrogen fertilizer from Kellogg Biological Station, Michigan, USA - KB3-0-1 | ecosystem: Environmental > Terrestrial > Soil > Unclassified ... | reverse complement strand
GCGCTGCCCTGCTGGATCGTGGATCCTGAACGGTTGGCCGCAAAGCCGAGATTGAAGGCGCCGCCGGGATCGGTGGTTGAAGTCCCGACCGTCGTCATGCGCGTGCCGATGAAGATCGCCGCCTGAGGTACGACGGCGAGACTTGTGATCTTGTTCGTCGAGCCCGTCGAGGTGTCCGTGGTGAAGAAGCCGGCTTTGGCCGTCAGGCCGCGGATGGCCAGCACGGTCGCCCCACGTCCACCGGTGGCATTGCCGGTATCCCTCAAGGTAACGTTGGTCGCATCCAGTGCCTGAACCGTATAGGCATCGGCGATCGTGTTGTAGGCCGGTATTACGAGGGAAGAGCTGAGAATGGACTGGACGTTGGTCGCGGCTGCGGCATTAGTGGAGGTGTAGTTGACGCCGGCCGTATTCGTTCCGTCGTAGAACCCGAGGGGCATCCAGGTGGGAGTGGATGCGTCACCCAATACAACGAGCATCGAGGGCGTGCCCGACAGGCCATGCGCAAGCACCAGATCATTCGAGCCGGTGCCGGGAAAGTTTCCATGCAGGACCTTGGCTTCAACATCGCTTCCACCGACCAGCAGACACGTCAGCTTTTCAGCTGCGGCATTAACCGTGGTGAAGTTGAGCCGGATACCGTTCGACAGCCAGCTCGACAGGTCCGCTTCAATGACCTGTGTCGGGGTGGAGGCGGTTCCCAGTCGCTCGAAGAACTTGGAGGTGGATTGGACGGTGCCTTCGTCTGTGGTGGCCTGGGCATCTTCGCCCAAGACCGCGTGACCGACTTGGGTGGTGCCGCTGTTGTTCGCCGCCATCCCCACCGAAATGGCGGCATGGGCGGTGGCTGTATGATTGGCCGTTGCCGCGCTGGCCGTGCACATCGCCCACTTCAGATCGCTTGCGAAGCCGGCCGAGGAGTCCGTGACATCGATGGTGCCCGTGGAGGTCGGGGTCGTGGTCGTGACCACCGCGACCTTGGCGGCCATCGCGGGTGCAATCTGTGAAATCAGCCAGACAGCGAGAATCGTCCGCGCTATAACCTTGCTCATGGCAACCCTTGCAGCACTCTTTCGCGGGATCTGGCAGGCCTTCTCACAGCATGTGGACTCGACCGTCCACGAGGCCGAAGACGACCGACGGAAGAATCCCGACTGGTTTGCCCATCGTTGACTCATGGCGTCGTCGCACAGGCGGCGTAGACGGTGGGACAGGTCGTATTCGACGGGTTATGCCCCGCATCGATGTACGGCAGCATGTCGGCCGTCCATGTCACCGACGAGTTGGTGGTCGCAGGCTTCATGATCCAGATGATGTGGTCGGCTCCAAACCCGTTTGCCTGATTTCGGGCCGCATCTACCCCCGAGCTCCACTGATTCGTATGGTCCTGCGCCTGCCAGAACATACCGATAGGCCCCTGATACGTCGGGCCTGAGCCGGCGATGGTCGAGCCTTCCTTGTAACCCGAGGAGACCTTCTGCCCGGTGGTCCACGAAGAGAAGGCGCCTGGCACCGTATCCGGTCCGCCCGTGGCAATACCGCTGGCTTGTACCGCGGCCATCAGGCCATCCACCTGACCCGACAGATAATTGATCTGCATTATCACGTTCGAGTGCGGCCATGCCGCCCGGGCGGCTGGCATCCAGCGGATCCACTGGGCTGCCCATGCAGCATTCGAGTAATTCTGCCAGCCGGTGACACCATTGGAACTGCTGACGCCAGTTCCCGGCGTGGACTCCTCGGTCATGATCCCTTCGAAGTAGGGATGATTGTCGAGCGTCGTTCCGCAATAGGGTGCGCAGTCGAATCCGCCGGAGGCTGCGACCTGATGCGCCGCCATCGCTTGGGTCAGCGCGATATAGCGGTCCATGATGTGGACGTTGTGCTGGAGCGCGACAACACCGCCACCGGTTGTTGTGCGGGTCGCAAAGCCCCCCTCGCCTCCTGACTCCGTCGCGAGATAGACCGGCACCGCATCGTTATTGGTGCCCGTAAAGTTTCGGTCGATGATCAGCACGATCAGGCGTTTGCCGTTCGCCATGCTGAGATTCAGGAGCTTGTCGACCATCGAGAAGTCGTAATTCCCTCTCGTGGGCTCCATCGCCTGCCAGTAGAAACGGTTGACAACACCAATCACCTTCGAGTGACTGGCAAGGCTCGTCACATCCGTGTTGATCCAGCCCTGACTGTTGAGCTTCGTCTTCGTGTACATGAAGCCGTAGAAGCCCGTATGCCATTTGACGGTGCTGGTCAGCGCGGACGTTGTGCCTTGAGTGGCTGACCCCGGCCAGATCAGCACCGACTCACTCGAATTCGCAGCCCCGACTTGCACGTCGTACGTGATCGCCGAGGCAAGACCCGTAATGTCCGCAGTCAGGGATGTGAATTGCGTCGAAATCGTCGTGTAGGTGCTGTCCGTCGCCTTCTTGTAGCGGACGCGATAGTGATGAGCGTTGGTGGCAGCGCTCCACGTCACTCTGAGACTCGAAGTGGAGAGCGCGGCAACTCCTACTCCCGTGGGGGCTGCCGAAGGATCGGTTGCCGAAGCAGCCGTTGCGGCAGAAGCTTCAGAGCTGAACGAGGACTCGACATTGCCGGCGTTGTCGACGCACTTCGAATCGAGATAATAGGTCGTGCTCGCCGAAAGGCCCGTCTGCGTCCATGTATTCGTCGACTGCTGGGTCTGGGTCGTTCGCGTTCCGCCGCTCGAAGTCTTCGTGGACGGGATGTAGCCCTGAATCCCGGAAGCATCCGTACAGGTACCTAGATTCCAGACGATTGAGGTGGAAGAGCCGCTCGCGCTTCCCGATGGCTGGACCGTTCGGGTAGGAGGTGTGCTGTCTGAAGGGACCGTCGGAATGGCTGTACCGACCGTGATATAGCTCGAGCAGTTGTCGCTCGAGTCGCAGGCCGCAAGTTCCACCGTGCCATTGGTCACCGTGTTGTAGGTGATCGACTGACGCGGACGGGTGGTCAGGTTCCAGTTCGCGAATACTCCGGTGCTGGCAACTCCGGCTGCGCCCACCACGAAGGGTCCGACGATCGGCGCATCACCCGTGATGAGCTGGGTCGTTCCGAGCTGGGAATAGGTGACGCCATCCGTGCTCGTCTCGCAGGTGAAAAGGTTCGTCGCGTGCGTGTAGGTGACGCGCAGTTCAATCGGCAGGGTCGCTGAGTTCTGTGTGACGACCCCGACCGTTGAGGCGCCATCGCTTGCGCGAGCGCGCAGCTGGGCCGGCGTAGACGTCGATCCCTGGTAGTTGCAGGCGGCGAAACGAGAATTCGTGGCGGTCGAATTGCGCACCATAATTCCGTACTTCGGGAAACTGGCGCCGTTGTTCGTGACGCTGGTGACCTGTACGGAGGCGGTGAAATCACCCGTGACAGCAATCCCGCGGACGTAGGTGATGTCATCCGTTCCGTCGATGTCGCAGCAGGAAGCGATCGTCCAGCCGTTGCCACTCTGGGTGGCCGTGGGCGAAGGGCTGTGCGAACCGATGGTGTTCGCGGTCAGCTGTCTAGGGCTACATCCCGCAGTCGAGTAAGTGGTAACTGTCGAGCCGGCATAGCGGAGCTTGTAGTAGCTCGTGCCGCCGGGCGCATCCCCATCAGACTCGTAGTTGTCGCAGCTCTCATCGAAGGTGACCGAGATCTGGCCGGTCCCGTTCGCAAGGGTGATATCCCGCGGAATTGGCGGGGCCTGCGCATCGACACTAGGTGCAGCGACCGAGGCAATGACGAAATCATTCGAGCGAACTGACGAGCCACTGGCGGTCGCGGTCCAGTAACAAATGCCGCTGTAGGCGGTCGTACTCGACCAGCTTTCACCGTCAGATCCGGCCGTGAACCCACCTGAAAGGGTGGGTGCACAGGTCAGGACCAGCGTTGCAGAAGCGGCCGAGGAGCCACCGAGATATAGCAGTCGGACACTTCGGGAACCGGTCGCGCCGTTCGTGACCGAGATATTGGCAATCGCGCTCGCCCACTTGAGTACGGCAACGGTGGGTGGCGCGCAATCCGATTTGTCGGCCGCAAGACAGTGAAAAGCGGTCGACAGTGCCCCGTCGGGATTCGGGGCCAGCGTGACCGATATGATGATGCCATTCGCAGGAACCGCGATCAGCAGACAGAGCACTAGCGCGCACAATAGTCGGCGCACTCAGCGGACTTGGGCCTCCTGACTGGACTGAAAATGCACAATCACTGTAGGCGGCTTCCAGAGTTTTAACAGTTGACTGATCGCCCGGCGCATCGCCCGGTAATCCGGTGAATGGCTGTCCCGGGCAATCTGCCTGAGCCTATCGTAATTGGCTCGGCATTCGATACAGGAATACTGCTTACGATCCGGCGCGCGCGCGCAGGCGTGAAACGCATCGAGCGGTTTTTCCACCTTGCACGTACAGCAGCGTTTGACGCCTTCAGTCATGCAATAGCGCTCAATCTTTGGCAAGATGGCGAGGTGAAGGCTTCACAGAAAGCTGCGCGCCGCTGGGCGAAAAACCCGCGCAAGCCGGCATACAAGAAAATTGCCGGCCCGAAATACTGGCTCGATACGGATGAGACTCCGCGCGAACCCAAGGGCGGGCCCAAGCGAACGAAGCCGTAAGGGTCAAGACGCGCTCTCCCCTCGCCCTCCACATGGGCTCATGGTTCCGCGTCTGCGCCGGTAGCCTGCGTATTGCGTGGCTGAGATGCGATTCAGAACGTGGTGCAGATGCGTGCGATTGAGATCGGCCATGACGGCCGCGCGGGAGACATTGCCCCCGGCGGCCGTCATGACTTCATGCAGGTAGGCTTTCTCAGCCGCCCACATGCGCTCTCGGTAGGTCCCGCCAGACCATTCCATCGCCTCGGCCATCAGGGCGTCGGCGTGTCCGGCGTGATGTCGTCGAGCGCCTGTGATGTCGTCTTCAGACCATCCACAGACGCCTTCAGATCGTTGAAGGCGGCGACAACGTCGGGTGGCAAGTTTCCGCCAGCAGCAACTGTTGCCTCAAGCGCGGCGATCTTCGCCACAATCTCGGCCTGCGACTTCGTGAGCTGGGTACCGATCTCCCCCACTTCCGTCTTGAGGTCGTTGATCTGCGTCAGTAATTCTGCGTTGGAAACCATAATCAGCTCCTTCAGCTCTTGGATGGATTTCGAGATCCCGTCATCGGGCACGAAATGGAGGTAGTGATCGATTCGAACATTGAGGGTCAAGGCGCCGCCTTTGACCACACGCCTTTCGCGAGGGTCGGATCACCATTCACGCCGTTGCAGAAACTCGCCTTGTCTGCCTGAGACTCAGTGATCTGGCAGAACTTCACGCCAGCGACGGTGCGTGTAGCAGGCCCGCAGGCTTGTCCTGCCGTGATGTACCCAATCGAGGTCATCGTCGTACCCGTCACGCAATACGCATATCGACCACTCGTGACGAGCGTTACGGGCGGTGCGCACACACCCAAGGGTGCTGTGTCAGGCGTCCACGGAAGCGCTTGCCAGCACGCAGGCGCGGCGACCGATGTCCAGCCATGGCTCTGTGACCAACTCCCGATCGTTGGCGCTGGGCACGTCTGAGAGCGCGTTTCGGGCGGTGGCGTATTGCCGCACACCGGAACGGTATCGCCCACGACGATGACCGCGGAGTTGGAGCGCTCGCTCTCCGCGCCATCCTTGAAGGCCGTCATCGTGAGCGTGTGAGTGCCGGCCGGCAGGCTGAGCGTGTACGTGGTCAGACCGGGATTGTCGAGCGTCGCGAGCGAGTTTGACGCTTCGTAGATTCTGTAGCCCTTGAGGTCGGTCAGCGGCGTGCCGTCGATGTTCTGGACCGGCGGCTGCCAGTTCATCGTGACGAGACCCGTACCAGAATTCGCCGCCGTGAACTTCGCGCTCCATACCGTCGTCGTGCTGGCCGGCGCCGCCGCGGTGATCGTGTGCAGGCCATTACTCAGCTGGCGGGTGTCGTACAGCGCGTTGTCGCCGCCCATGTCGATCGGGCAAACGGTCTCGTCAGGTTGGGCCACACCATCAACCGTAAATTTCCAGGTGCCTGGCGGGCAGCCCGCTACTCGAACGTTGATCGAGCCACTGACGGTTGCGCCATCGAGGGGGAGATAGCTTCCATTGGCAACGGGCGAATACGTCACCTGCGCATGCGCGAGGATCGGCGCCAAGACGCAGAGCGCGATCAAGGCGCCGAGTGACTTCATCGAGCGCTCGCTGTGTGCGATTGTTCGAACAGGCTGTTGCGCAGCAGATAGCCTTCGAGTGCCCAGATTTTCTGCTTGGCGTGCTCGCGGGCAATCTTGGCGCCGAGTTCGCGGTTGAAGTTCTCCGGGCTCGCGCAGGCAGACTCACCCGTCACCGTGTAGCCGTTGCGCAGGACCAGCACGCAGAGCGTGAGCAGGCCGCAGGCTTTCGAGCTTTCGCCGGGCGTGCCCTTGAGAGCCGAGGCAGCCGTGAAGGTGTATTCCTCGGCAATCACATCCTCGATCCGCTGCGGCGTCACGCGCGCAGCCGTCAAACCCTTCGACTGAATCTCGCGCTCGATGCCTTGGTCATTCATGGGACTTGGCCTCTCTGTGGATGGGGAAAGCGTGAAGTCGGGCAATCATGCTCCAGAGGTATCCATACATTGGTTGGATAACTCGGCCAACTTGCGAATTTTTTCGCTGATGAGTCCGCGCAGATAGGACTCTGATAGTCCTGTCTCCTGCTCCAGTTCGCGATAGGTGGGTGTCTCGAACTTCAGTCGCGCGACTTCGTCGAGCCGCGCCTCGATCGATTTGGTTCGCTTGCGAGGTCTCACGCGGATACCTCTGTGATCTCAATGCCGTGCTCAGCTCTCAAGTGGCGCCGCTTCCATTTAAAAATCGCGGTGCGGGTAGAGCTGTTCTTTTTTGGATCCTTCACGTCCTCGTAAATCATCTTCCCGGTCGCGTGGTCGAGATACTCGAAGTCGAGCTCGACGTAGCCGAGCTTCACCCCGCAGGCGTACAGGTCATAGCGCGGATGGATGCCAAGTCCGCTGATCGCTCCGCCATCCTGCATCAGCTTCAGATCCTTGAAGCGCCGTAACTCCGCCTGCGAGCCGAACCAGACACCGTCAAACCACTGACCTTTGGCCGTATAGCGCGGGGCTTTCGTTTTCACCTTCGCGGTGACGGGCACCTCATGCCCCACTCTGCCGTTCGGGCCGACCACGCGCGCCATCAGGTGACGCATGGATTCCTGGCTCCAGCGGGTCACGGAAGCCGCCCAGGGATGTAGCAGTCAGCCAGTTTGCAGAGATACTCGAGTTGCCGCTGCGTCAGGTACGTGTTGAGCCCGTGGAGATTGGCCTTCGCCACCATCTCGTTCGCGAACTCCTGCGCGCTCTCGCTATAGGCCTGAGATTGCGCATCCCCGCACAGCTGGCGAAATTCGGCTTCAGTTTCGAACCATTCTTTCGCGGTGCTCATGGAGGACTCCCGTAGCAGCGGGCATAAGCTTCGGCGTACGTTTCTGGTTTGCCGGTCGGCCCGCGCCAGGCAATCGCCGGATCGCGCTCGAGCACAGCTAGTCGCACACGCTCGCGGCGAGACTCGGCGGTGGTCTCGCCATCCCACAGGTCCGTGATGCCGCAGCGTTTAGCTAGTTCTGATTCGCCGTCGAAGAACCGGGAAGTCATATGGTACGATTCCTGCTAATGGAATCAGCCGTGTATCGTCTTTTCCTCATGCTGATGGAGCATCCGGCGCTCGCGGAGCGGTACCGTGGTCACCTCCCATGCGCGCTTCTGGCGGCACTGACGGCGGAGGATGACGAGGCATTGCAGCGCTGATCTCCGCTTCCGCGCGCTTCATGCACTCCGCCCAGACTTCCTGCTGTTCCGGAACCGGCACACCCTCACTCGTCGCACTGAGCCGCATCTGATCGGACCAGAGATTTTTGTACCTCACGAGAATCCGGGTCTGCGGCTCATCAAACTTGCGGCGATCCCGCACAGCGCGGGTCACCACGCCGAGCAGATGCAGATTCGCAGCCTTCGCCCATTCGTCGTACTGGTCGTCGGCAGTTAGCGCAGGTACCAAAGGCACTGGCGGTTGATCGGGAATCGAATCATCGTGTCCCACGGTACGGCAGAGCTTCATGAACTCCGGCAACGTCGGCGGGTGCGGCTTGCCGCTGAATACCAGCCGTCGCATGCCCTGCCCCAACTGGTAGTCGTTCAACATCGAGACACCAGCAATCCACTCCTGTGGAGGTTCATCGCCAAATTTACGAATCAGGGATTCGCCGAAGCAGCCCAGCAGGCGCGTCCATACCTCCGTCGCCCGTACCACCGAATTGTTCGCTGACCACTCGCCCATTGCCGTTACTCACGCTCTCAAGTTTTGCCCTCGCCCGCTCAACAGGGGAAAGTTGCCGGGGTGGTGGACGAGGGGGATGAGCGAATAACTGCAGGCCCTTATCGACCTGTGCGGTATCTCGCAGGAGCGTGTCGAGCGAGTCGTAGACGGTTCCGTTTCCCTTCGGGTCCTGGCCGGTATGCCAGTCCGAATGCTTGAACCCAGAGATCGCCTCGCAAAGCTGCTCGGGCGTGAAATCCTTCAGCCGCGCCTCGATGCGTTTCTTCCGCTTCGCATCCAGCCTCGAACTCGGGTGCTTCCATTCTCGTTGCCAGTGCGCAAAGACCGTCAGCGCGCGGCCGTCGCGTTCCAGCGCGACAAGAGTCTCCGAAGGAGACATCAAGCAGTCAGGAGTCAGGAGTCCGGAGTCAGGAGTCAGAGAAGAGGGAGTCAGAGCCAAGTGCTTGGTGCCTTGGTTGTGCTCGCTTGGTGCCTTGGTTGTGCTCGCTTCGATAGTTGTTCGTGCGCCGGGTGCGGGAATTACCGAGGGCTTCTCGTTCTGGTGCGGCTTCTGATGGCCCAAGAACTTGATTACTTGGATGTATCGAACGCCATCGGCCACATATCGCTGAATGAAGTCGTGCTCATCGAGCCAGCGCAGGAGAGCCTCGATATCGAGGCCTTCGCGGTATGGGAAGGCTTGGGCCTTGATCCGCAGCGGCCGATCCTCGAGCCGCCCCTCCCTGTCGGCCATCATCCAGAGCCGTTCAAATAGCAGTGTGCAGAATGGATCCGCCGTGCCGAGGAGTTCGTTATCGCAGATGCCAGGCTTGATGCTACGTGCGCGCATTTGCCTGTCAGAGCTCCGCAGTAGATCGACGCCTCGGGCGCACTGGCGCTGTCCGATGGGGTGAGGTGGAGACAGAACCTCCCGAGGCATCGAATTCGATCATCTGGACCCCAATCGCCGCGAGTGCGCGCGGCTGTTAAAACTCAGCTCGTATGCAAGAATCTTGGGCTGCCGTGATATGCCGGAGGCCTCAGGCAATTGCAGCTATCGCAGACAGGTTCGATATAGAACGGTCTGCTGTAATCGCGATGATCCCAGCAGTTCGCCCAGTCATCGCAATCCACACAACGATGTTGATCGGCTCGCATCAGCACACCGAAACGAATCGCGCGGTGGACTTCGGCCATCGCGTACATTCGTGCGTAGTGCGCCTCACCGGCACACAGTGGGCAGTAATAGGCGCGCCCTGAATATCGTTTCGTTCTAGAGAATTGGACTTTGCAGGCGTGGCAGATGAGATCGATGATCGGCGCGCCGCGCCGCCGCGCCTTACGTACCTCGCGATACCGATAGGCCGCCATCAATCGGATATGGCGCCGTCGTTCTTCGATAGCACGCTCAAGCACTCCACCCTTCGCAGCGGGCATCAGATCTCCCGCATACAGTGGATTACGGTCAAATCGCGCCGTATTCCGTTAAGCCTTAGCACCAATTCGCATGAACTTAAGTTGCATCGTCGTGTAGACAACTGTGCGAATGCTGCAGACTTGTGCATAACAACAACGAATTAGGCGGAGAGCGCTGAATCGCGCTTCGCAAATCCGCGCTTCTTGATCGGTAGCTTGGAAGCCTTGAACTTCCCTTTGCTCAGAACCTCGATCTGGAACGCCCGGTTTTCAGGGATCAGTCCGTCGTCCCACTGAGAGATTGCCTGGGTGGTGCACTCGAGTGCCGCCGCCAGACCGGAGATGCCGCCGAAGTGTTTAATGACGTCGCTGAGCTGATGCATGCCCCCGAGCGTAAATCCACT
>Ga0134121_10005666_pt1 | contig 10133 bp, 9 predicted proteins | sample KB301_FD_96463 | JGI IMG/M metagenome (GOLD analysis project Ga0134121, IMG submission 96463) | Terrestrial soil microbial communities without Nitrogen fertilizer from Kellogg Biological Station, Michigan, USA - KB3-0-1 | ecosystem: Environmental > Terrestrial > Soil > Unclassified ... | reverse complement strand
GCCGCTGACGTTCCAAAAACCCACGCGGCAAATCTCCTTGCCGTTGGCGTCCGCCAGCACGGCAGTCATATTGCCGTCGCTCATCGCGAATGATTTCGATTCGCTCACCAGTGGCGGCTTCTTGTTTGCCAGCGGCGGTTCCTTGGATTGCGACGGCGGCGCCGGCACGGGCTGAGCAAAGCCGCCCGGAACTACCGGCACGGGCATCAGCGGCGCTGGACACTGCTGGTACACAGGAGGAGCATAGTAATAAACCGGCGGCGCGTAATAATACGTTGGGTAGTAATAGCTGTAACGCGTGCCGTACCACCAATCGCTCCGTGCGGAGCTGGCGGCAACGGCGACAACTGCCAATGCACACAAACCGGCAGACAACATTCGCGACATGGCTGGGAGCCTCCTGGAATGGCCCGTCAAGGTGACGACGATTCCGTAAATATACAAAGCGCCCCCACGGTCGCCGACATAATTGCTCCGACGGCAAAGTTGCATGTGTAGGACGGCCTTCCCAGGCCGTCTCGGACGGCCTGGGAAGGCCGTCCCACTGAATCATACTGGACAATCGCCATGACCACCGTGCGCATCACCAATGGCCGCGTCATCGACCCATCGCAAAACATCGACCAGGTCACCGATGTCTGGATTCGCGGCGACAAAATCGCCGGCTTCGGCCCGCAAGCGCTGACCGCCGACCAGACCATCGACGCTACCGGCAAGCTGGTCACCCCCGGCCTGATCGACATGCACGTTCACCTCCGTGAGCCAGGCCGCGAGGAAGACGAAACCATCGCCACCGGCACGGCAGCGGCCCTGGCGGGCGGCGTCACCTCCGTCGCTTGCATGCCCAACACCGAGCCGGCCATCGACAGCCAGGCCGCCGCCGAGTTTGTCACCCTCCAGGCCAATCGCGCCGGCAATGCCAATGTCTTCCCTATCGGCGCCGTTACCAAGGGTCGCCAAGGGTCCGAGCTGGCAGAAATTGGCGGCCTGGTGGACGGCGGCGCAGTCGCCTTCACCGATGACGGCTCGCCCGTCTCCAGCGCCGAAATGATGCGGCGCGCGCTTGAGTACTGCCGCATGTTCAACAAAGCAGTGCTGAGCCACGCCGAGGATCTGGAACTGACCCGCGGCGGCGTCATGAATGAAGGCTTCGAAAGCATGCGGCTGGGATTGCGTGGCATGCCCGCCGCCGGAGAAGAGGTGATGATTCACCGCGACATCGAGCTGGCCGAGTTGACCGGCGGCCGCCTGCACATCCTGCATGTCTCCTCGGCCGGCGGCGTCGACCTGATTCGCCGCGGCAAACAGCGCGGCGTTCAGGTCACCGGCGAAGCCTGCCCGCACCATTTCACGCTGACGGATGCATGCCTGCGGACCTTTGACAGCAATTTCAAAATGTCCCCGCCGCTGCGAACCCAGGCCGACGTGGAGGCAATCATCGAAGGCCTCAAGGACGGCACGCTCAGCGTCATCGCCACCGATCACGCTCCGCACGCACCCGAGAAAAAAGCCCGCGAGCTGGACCAGGCGCCCAACGGCATCATCGGCTTGGAAACGCTGCTGCCGATCTGCGTCGGCGCCCTGATCGAACCGGGTCATTTAACCTGGCCGCAGTTGATCGAAAAGCTGACGATCAATCCGGCGACGGTGCTCGGCATCGACCGCGGCACACTTAAAACAGGCGCGGTGGCCGATATCACAATCATCGATCCCAAGGTGGAGTGGACGATTGATGTGAGCAAGTTCCGGTCGAAGAGCCGCAATTGTCCCTATGCGGGGTGGAAAGTGAGGGGGCGGGCGGTGGGGGTGATTGTTGGTGGGGTTGTGAAAAGTCAGCACGCCACCGCGCGGTGAAGTGCAACAGTTCAAAAAGTGGCGACGCGCAAAGCCCAATACATGCACCGGCTTCAATTCTTGACTTCCCGGTAGCCCTTCGTGGTTTTCTCCTCCACCAGCTTCGCGGCATGCTTGGCCGCCGCGGCCGCGTCGGCGAAGGACTTCACATTAGTCTGGCCTTTGGTGTCGATGCGGCCGAACTTGACCGTGACCTCAGTGCAGTCGATGGCAATCTCCCAGAATTTGTTGGAGCCGCCGTCCGAAAGCTCAAATCGCCGGGCGGATTTGGTTAGTTCCTCCGGTGTGATGGTCCTCTCTTTCTTGGCGCCGGGCGCGGGCTGGGGCGATTCGGCGACGCCGACGTAAGACGGGAAGCGGGGCACGCCGCCTTCGGATAGCTCCTGGTAGCGATAGGTAATCGAACTGCCCACGGCCGGCGGGGCTTCGCGCTCGGCGTCCGAGAAGCCGGTGCCGACCGAGAACGTGGTGCCGTCGGGCATTTCGACGAGCAGAGCACCGAGGCGGCCCTTGTGGCGGCCTGCCCCTTCCAGATGTTTGAGCACGCGGGCCTCGGCGTCGTGAAACGTCTTGACCTTAAGCAGCGTGCTGGAGCGGCCGCTTTCGTATTTCGAGCCCGGCTGACGCAGCATCAGCCCCTCGCCGCCGAGCGCTTCCAGACGGGTCAATTCCTGGCGGAGATGATCCAAACTCTGGCATAACTCATGCGCATGGGCCTGGGCGTATGGCAGTTTGGCGGCGCTCAGGCTCTCCTTGACGAACTCCAGCCGTTTCTCGAAGCCTTTTTCCAGCCGGGGAGCGTCGAACACCAGAAACCGCATTTCTTTCCAATGATCGCTTTTGTCCTGACGGCGGACGATGCTGACGGCACGCTGGAATTTTTTGCGGCCCAGCCACAGTTCGCCGTCGAGCGGCACATTGGGCAAGCCGGCGATAAACCAATCGGGGGCGTGGAAGAGGTTGCCCAGCCGCGACCATAATTGTTTGCCGTCCCAGTAGGCGCGTACGCCGTCGAGTTTTTCGCTCAGCCACCAGCCGGTGGGATCGACGATCTGGTCCCAGCGTTCGGCCAGGAGCAACGCCGGCGCATTAGTCTCGCCAGTTTCGATCTTAGGTTTGGCGGGCAGCTCACCGCCGATGCGTTCTTCCTCGGCGGCGTCGCCGCGGAGTTTGCGCAAGTGTTTGCATGTGCGACGCTCGATGGCATGCGACTGATTGCGCCAGGCCGGGCAGGTGCACGAGTAAACGCCGCCGACGTTTTTGAGGACATAAGGCTTGCTGCCGGAGCCTTGCATGTTGACGGATTCGCCGTCTTGTAAATCGGGCATGGTTAACCCCCGCCTGACATATTGCTTCTCCGGCGGCCAATGCTCCACCAAACACGGGTAGACCGCATTGTGCGATCCGTGATTTCGTGGCACAGGCGGCTCGCCTGTTTAAAACAAGAGCCATCAACTGTGCAGAGGGCAACCATGCTTGCGGTTTATCCCAAAATTGCTCGCCCCGCATCGTAGAACGACTTCCACAGCTCGTTGTTTTGCGCCCGCGCCCTCACGATCACATCGAAATAACGCCGCAGTATCTTGGCGTCCTCGGTGGAATCCTTGAGAACGGTGCCGATGAGCTGATGGGCGACGGTTTCGCCATGGACGGTGCCGTCGCCGAAGTGATACGCTTCCAGGCCGCAGGAAAAGGTCACCGCAATGGACTCGGCGGTGCTCATGATGGCTTGCGGTTTTTCGATGGCGGTGCCTTCGTCGGTCATGCCCGAGCGCAAATCGAGGAAGGCCGTGACCATGAGCGTGATGACTTGCTCGGGCAGCTTGGCGGTGACGCCGGCGCCGGCGAGCAGATCTTGCGCTTGACTGAGGACGACTTGCAGTTCGTGCGCCTTGCTGGCGATGGGGGCGACGGTCTCGAAGTTGAAACGGCGCTTGAGGGCGGACGACATTTCGTGGACGCCCTTATCGCGGGTGTTGGCCGTGGCAATGACGTTGAAGCCCGGCCGGGCCATCAAGACGCCGTCATCGCCTTTGAGCTCGGCGATGAACAAGACCTTGTCGCTGAGCACGCTGATGAGGGAGTCCAGGATGTTGGGAGGGCAGCGGGCGATTTCCTCGAAACGCACCATCTGGCCTTTGCCGATGCCGTGATACAGGGGAGCGGGGACCAGTGCTCTCAGGGTGGGGCCTTCGGCACGCAGCAGGGACTCGTTCCATGAATACTTGATCTGTTCCTCGGTGGTGCCGGCTGTGCCCTGGATCGTGAGCGTGGAGGTGCCGCAAATGGCCGCGCTGAGCAATTCGGAAAGCATCGATTTGGCGCAGCCAGGCTCGCCGATCAGCAGCAAACCGCGATTGCCCATGAGCGTGACAATGGCGCGTTCGACGAGGGCGTCGTCGCCGATGAATTTGCGCGGAATATGGGGGGCGTCGGGGCGCTTGTCTTTGTCGTGCTTGTCGGAGTCCGAGCCGAGAATGAAGGTGCGGACGGCGCGCGGGCTCATGCGCCAACCCGTCGGCCTGGGCAACTGGTCATGAGCGGCGAGGGCTTTCAACTCTTCGGCGTAACGAATTTCCGCGGGCTCTTTCAGCAGGGCTGAAGATTTTTGTTCCATGAGTCCTCATCGTCCAACAGATGTGAAAGAGCCTTGCCACGTCTTTGGAACGTGCAAGTCGCAACCATGATTTCGATGCTTGGGTGGCATTCGGCGGCAGGTCAATTGGTCATCCAACAGTCCGTCCAAAACTCCATCGCGGTCACTTTGGGACATTTGACCGCCTCGACCATGAAACAATTATACAGCACCTGGCATTTTTCAGGCATGACAAAATCGCACTTTCGGGCAAGGATGTTTGGACATTTCCGCGGCGCTATTCTCTTGCAAATCCTTCCAGGGTGAAGATAGTGTGTGACTTGAGCAACTGTGCCCAGGGAAGATCGCAACTTCGCCCCGCACCTAAACTTGGTGACGTGCCATGCCTCCTCAGCAAGATCCAACCGCTGGTAACCGTGGGCCGCGCAAGCTTGGCGGCTTATTGCTGCTGTTGACAAGCGGCGTTGCCCTTCTTCTCGCCGAGCCTGCGCCCGGCGATGGGCAACCGCCCGCGGCACAAAGTGACACCGCCGCGATGCCGCGAATCGCGCGGGTGACACCGCCGGAAGCCACCGCCGCCGTGGAAGTTTCCGTGGCCATAAATCCTACCAAGCCCGATCACATGGTGGCGGTGTCGATTGCCAAAATGAAAAAGCACCCTGGCATCAGCGATTTCGCTTACGTCACCAACGACGCCGGCCGCACCTGGAAGATGGTGCCGCGCGACAATGAACGCAAAAACCAGCAGGGCGACGATGTCATTACTTTCACGCCCGATGGCGTCGCGGTCCATTGTTTCATTGCTTACGTCGGCATCCGTACCGCCAAACCCAAAATCGCCAACAACGGCATCATCACCGGCACCTCACGCGACGGCCTTACCTGGAACCCGCATGTCCCAGTGATCGAGCATCTCAACACCGTGGAGCCTTTTGAGGACAAGCCCTGGATCAAGGCCGACATGGGGCCGGATTCACCGCACCGCGGCAATCTTTACGTGGCCTGGACCAGGTTCGACGTTTACGGCAGCAAAAACGCCGAACACAAAACACACATTTACTTTTCCCGTTCCAAGGACGCCGGCAAATCGTTCGATATGCCGCAACGCCTTTCGGAAAAACCCGGCGATGCCAGGGATCACAGCGGCAGTGTGGAGGGAGCATGTCCGGCGGCGGGGCCGAAGGGCGAAGTCTATGTCGTGTGGGCCGGGCCTTACAATCTGTTCTTCACGAAATCGACCGATGGCGGCGTCAACTTTGGCAAGAACAAGGTGATTGCCGATTGTCCCGGTTGGGATTTTCCCATCGGCGGCCTGGGCCGGGCCAACGGCATGCCATCGATGGGTGTGGATATTACCCAGGGCAAGGACCGCGGCACAATTTACGTATGCTGGGGCGACGCTCGCAACGGCGACCCGGATGTGTTTCTCATGACGTCCCGCGATGGCGGTGAAACGTGGAGCAAGCCGCTGCGCGTCAACAACGATGCCAAGGGCAACAAGAAGGACCAATGGTTTCCGTGGATGGCGGTTGATCCCGTCGATGGCTCGCTCAACATCGCCTATTACGACCGCGGCGCTCACAAGGGCACCTTCACCGATGTTACACTCGCGAGAAGCGTCGATGGCGGCCGCACTTTTGTTTTTCACAAGGCCAACAAGGAAGCCTACGATCTCAGCAAACTCGGCTTCTTTGGCGATTACCTTGGTATCGACAGCTACGGCGGCCGCGTGGCGGTGCTGTGGATGCACCCGTTGGACGGGACCAAGCAACTAGGTATCTCGTCGGCCGTTTTCGATTTTGAACCTGGAACCCAGAAGATGCGCGTGGAGAAGAAAGAAGTGGGCGGGAAAAAATAGAGGGCGGAAGGCTGTGCGCGACTCGGTCTGCGAACAACTCCCGCCCCACATGTCCTGGCGTTACGCGCATTCTGCGAAAGCACTCTTCATTGCCGCTTGCATTTCGGCCGGCGTCATGTCCTTGATGTGCGTCGCGAACGACCATTTATGGCCGAACGGATCGACCACGACGCCGTAGCGATCGCCCCAAAACATGTCCATAGGCGCCATTATGACGGTCGCACCAGCGTCCTGGGCGCGCTTGACCGCTGCGTCGCAGTTCTCGACATAGTGGTGCAGCGTCACCGGCGAGCCTTTCAGGCCCTTGGGCGATTCCGACTTGCCTCCGCAGAATTCCGGGAAATCGTCCACCAGAAACACGAAGCTCTTGCCGACGCGAATTGCCGCATGCATGATTCGGCGGCCGTCCGGCGCCGGCATGCGGCTGATTTCCTCGGCGCCAAAGGCCTTCTTGTAAAAGTCGATTGCCGCCGAGCAGGGATCGCACACCAGGTGCGGAATGATGTGTTCTTGCCCGGGCGGAATCGGTTGCGGGGACTTGCTCATGGTGAAACTCCAAGGTGAAAAAGGGTAAGCGTCGACATCCTGCGGTGTCTGGCAATTAACGACGAACGAAATCGCTTCCGTGAACTTGAAAATCTGCCCGCCATGACGATATGCAATACGGTTCGGCGTCATCTTACTCGGGCGGCCCAAGACTGCAACCACCCCAACCCATCGACCGTCTTGCCCGCCGGCCGGTATTCACAGCCAACCCAGCCGCCATAGCCAAGGCTGTCCAGCAGCTCAAAAATGTAAGGATAGTTGACCTCGCCGTTATCAGGCTCGTGCCGATTGGGGACGCCGGCGATCTGCACATGGCCACAATGGGCCATGTATTTTCGCAGTTTCATGGCGATGTCGCCCTCCATGATCTGCATGTGGTAGCAATCCATCTGCATTTTCACGTGGGGGGCGCCTATTTCCTCCATCAACGCGTGCGTTTGCGCCTGGAAATTGAGGTAATAGCCCGGTATGTCGCGAGTGTTGATGGCCTCGATCATGAGCATGATGCCGTGCGGGGCAACCTCGGCCGCGGCGTATTGTAGATTGTCCACAAAGGTCGCTTTGCAGATTGTCGGGTCGGCCCCTTGCGGTACGACGCCGGCCAAGACATGCAAGCGCGGAGTCTTGAGGCGCAGGGCATAGCCGAGCGCGGTTTGGACGCTGGCCCGGAATTCGGCCTGCCGGCCGGGCAGACAAGCGGTGCCGCGGTCGCCTGCGGCCAAGTCGCCGGGCGGCAGATTGAACAACACATTCTCCAGACGATGCTTGTTCAGCTGTTCCGCGATCTTTTCCACTGGAAATTCATAGGGAAAAGCAAACTCCACGGCGCGAAAGCCGGCAGCCGCGGCCGCGGCAAACCGTTCGAGGAAACTAACCTCGTTGAACATCATGGAAACATTGGCGGCAAATTTTGGCACTTTGGGTTCCTTGATTTGTAGCGCTCAGGGCTCCGTGATTATGCGTCGGCTGGCAACAGCCTATTTCGCTCACGCTGGGGCGCCGCCAGTGGATGCAGCGCTAAGCGTTTCCAAACTCTTCAGCCATTGGTCGAAATGAGAGCAATCGGAGCGAGTCTTTTCTATTCCGACACACTCCGCCAGGTCGACCCCGATGGTCGTCTTTTGTCCGCCATATTCGGGAAAGTGGTCGATAATTCGTTTTGAGGGCGCTGTCGTCTCGCCGTCGTTGACGAGTTCTGGTGATGTTGCCGTTACGACGACAGCTTGAAGCGCTGCGATCCCCTTCGCACTGTCCTCGTAAACCAACGCGAAATGATCCGGCCCGCAAAGAAGGATCGTCTCGAACTCGTAGAGTTGGATGTGCGGAATGAAACGCGGGTCGCCCACATCGGCCGCAAATGCTTTCTCCAACGTCACGACGCGCTCGCGGGGGAGATGCCGCTGTTTCTCGGCCGCGTCCCAACCAGGAAAACCAATATGCAACGCGTACAGGTCGAACATGGTGGTAACGCGAACGTCGGCGCCGGTATCCTGGCGCAGCAAGTTGCCGAGGTCTTTCCGCATCGGTTCGTAGACTCTGCCGCCGCCGCGGGAGACCTGGCCGTGCTTGCGTCCGCTTGCGGCCAGCACCGCGCCCATCACTTGCACGCCGAAGCCCGCGAGATGAGGCGCCAATACCCGTTTGACGTAACCTTGCTCTGATTGTCCTTCAACGTAGAAATAGAGCCGAATCATCAATACGGCCCCCCGCCGATAACGTTGCGCTCCCACAGTTCGCTTAGCATATAGTCTTGCAACCACTCCTTCAGCCGCTGTGGGTCCAAGCGCTCGAAACTCGAGCAGCCGTCTCGAAGATTAACGGTAACGATGTCGTCCGCTTCAAAATGGTCGATCAATGTCGCGGACTGCGTGGCGATCAACAACTGACTGTGCCGGGCTGCGGATTTTAACAGGTCGGCCAACACCGACAATGCCGCCGGGTGAAGTCCCAATTCCGGTTCGTCAAGGACGATCAATTGGGGCAAGTCGGCTTCGGGCTGAAGCAGAAGAGTGAACAGGGCAATGGCCCGGAGCGTGCCGTCGGACAATTGATGCGGGCCCATATCGTAATCGGCGCCTTTGGCGCGCCAGTGCAGCGAGATGTTCCGCGGGTTTAGTCGCAGCGGTTCGAGAACGAAGTCGTCGAAGAAGGGGGCAACGGTTTTCACGGCTGCGACAATCCGGCGGTAGGCTGTATGGAATCGTTCGCGGTATAGGTACAGCATGGCGGGAAGGTTCGCCGCGTCAGGATAGAGAAAACGATTGGCGTCTATTAAGCAGTCCCGACGTATTGGGGCAAGGAGGGAGGTATCGTGGAAGTGGAAAACTTGGCAGCGGATCAGGCATTTGCGGATAGATTCTCCAACGCGTGTAATGTCCCTTTTCGAAACGTCCGAGGTGAACAACAATCCGCATTCGCGATGGCCACCTATCGATTCGGAAACCGTGGAAACCTTAGGATCATGCGGATGAAGGGTCAGCCTTTCCGTCTGGAATATGAGTGTGTTGTGGGCCTCAGATGGAACCCAATGGAAAGAATATTCGCATTGACCGAGGTCGGTGGTGAAACGAAATTCGGTTTCAATTGCGGCCGTATGCTTCGAACCAAAATGGAGAAGTGTTTCAGCCCCGCCAATTGTACCGACGTGCTCCTGGAACCGACTCTCTATCATCTTGTTCATCAGCTTGAAAAAGCTAACAAGGTTCGACTTACCGGCCCCGTTCGCCCCGATGAGGACATTGAGCGGCCGAAGTTCGATCTCCGCTTCACGGATCGACTTCCACCCAGCGAGTCGCAAGCTGGTCAAGTGTGCCAAGTCACGCACTCCTACAATCGGCGCTCGCGGACACGAGCAGGTCGTCGCCTCGGTCGCAAGGTTATGATGAGCCGGACGCCAATAGTGTAATTGTAGCTGGGTGGTCGCGGGGGCGGTAGGCTGGAAGTCGGGGTTGCTAATGGGTGCTGCCAGTCATCCTCGGGTAAGCACTTGGTAACGTAAACTCCGCCATATGCTGGCCGCCACGGGCAAATCGGAATGCATTCAGTTGAGGATTGACTAAAGCGAGGTCAAAACCCAAACCTTCCGCCTATTTGTTGCCCTAGCGTTTCTTCGCATTGCGGGTCAGCGGTGATTCGGCCAATGTGAACAGCACGACCTCTTCGCCGGTGCTGGTGCTAATATCGTGATGCAGGCTTACCACCTTGGTGCCGGTCACCTTCTCGACCAGGGCTTCCATGACGGGCCGAGCGGTTTCGATCAGGTGGGTCCGCACTTGCTTG
>Ga0134121_10005665_pt1 | contig 10135 bp, 4 predicted proteins | sample KB301_FD_96463 | JGI IMG/M metagenome (GOLD analysis project Ga0134121, IMG submission 96463) | Terrestrial soil microbial communities without Nitrogen fertilizer from Kellogg Biological Station, Michigan, USA - KB3-0-1 | ecosystem: Environmental > Terrestrial > Soil > Unclassified ... | reverse complement strand
TTCGTGACCACGACATCTGCGATCCCGATCTCGGTTTGTGCCGGCACCAGAAAATTGACCTGCCCTGGAGACACGAAGAAGATCTGAGCGGCGCGGCCATTCACGGTGACCGCGGTGCCGTCCACGTTTGTAGGAAAGCCTCCGTTGGGTAACTTTTGCGGCTGTTGGGTTGAGTTGGCCAGCGCCCCACCTGTAGCCATCGCGATGCTGTCAGGCGCAACGGCTTTGGTTGTCGAGAGTTCCTTGCCGAATGACGCACCATTTACGACCGTCAGCGCGCCGAAAGCCGGACGCGGCGGAGTCGCAGCCAGATAGATCTCAGAATTGTTGGCCAGGTCACTGTTGATTAATGCTCCCGAGACTACGCGCGGAAAATTGAAGGCGACAACAGACCCGTCGTCACTGAGCGAAGAGACCACTTCGGCGGTTGCCGAGGACGGCGCGTTCGTAATCCTCGATATTTGCGCGGATGGAATATCGAAGAGATAGAGTTCAACGCCGCCGTCTGAATTCGCCGCAGTTCCGGGTACACTCCGCCGGGCCGCAAGAGCTATGCGTGTTCCATCACCGCAGATCGTCGGATGAAGCGGAACTTCACTGGCGCGCGCGGCTAATGAAGTGATTTGCTTTGCTCCTGCCCCGGTGCGGCTGTCGTAAAGAAACACCTGGGTTGTGTTGATTGCAGTTTCTGCTGAATAGACAATCCGGGTGCCGTCGTCGCTAATCGCGCGGCCATAGGTCAACGCCAGCGATTGAACATTGGCGGCAAGAACCTTGGCCGGGCCGAGACCCACACGCGACTGCTCAAGCAAATCCCTTTGGGCACTGGGCGTGGCTCCGCGATCAAAGATGTAGGCGACGATGGCGCCGTTCCCGCTAATCTTTGCGTCGCTCGATCCTACCGTTCCCGAGGTGTTCGTTAATTGGGCGAAAGTCTTTTGCAAAGCGTAATAAATAAAGATTTCCAGGTTGCCATCGGAATTCTGCCCGGTCAGGTCGCGGTTTGAAGAGAAAGCTATGAAACGGCCGTCATCACTGATCGAAGGCGAGAAGTTTCCGTTGGTGACGCGGTTCGCCAAGTCGTCCGGCGAGGTGTTGGTGATCTGAGCCAGTTCCGCCCTGTCAAATAAAAAGATTTCCGAGTTGCCGTCCAGGTTCGTTCCCAACGGATCGTCTTTCGATGCAAACGCGATATGTGATCCGTCCTGTGAAATCGCGGGAGCAACCGCGCGCGTTCCTCCCATTTGGACGAAGGTCGCCGGGTCGGTCGCCACGTTCGCGCGAATTGCGCGAAAGTGATCGTTGCCGCCGGCGCCGGCGATGTCTTCGGTTGATTCAAAGGCGATTACTTTACCGTCGCCGCTGATCGATGGATTGATGTTGATGCCTTCTTCGGTGGTGTTAGTGATGCGACGCAACGGAGTAGTTTGCGTTTGACCTTTGCGCAGTCCGATAAGGCTGAGCGCAACGGCGCCGGCCAGAATGAGGACAAGTGTGAGCGTTCTACGCACGGGTTTTCGCACAGGAGGTAGTGGGGCAATTGTGTGTTACCACTCGCGTCGCGATGCGGGGCACTAGCCCGACCGTCAGGGAGGGCTCAAACATGTACGTCGTAGCCCTCCCTAACGGTCGGGTTAGTGCCCAGTAGATTAGCAACACGCTCTTACTCCACTACCCACGCTGGAGGTTTCGCCAAAAATAAACGCGCGGATTCTACATATCCCTCCCGGAAAAACAATGAAACAGAAATGGCTAACTGAAGTGTGGATTAGCAAACATTTCAACTAGCACAGCGAGGTTTTTTACTTTCAGTAGAAGGTCGATCTGGAATCATGATTCTCCTTAATGCTGGGAGCGCGGACGCCCCGTCCGCATTACGCTCGTGACACTCATCTCGCGGAAAGCGATCGATTATTTGTTTTCGCGCTTCGCGCTCAGTGCGGACGGGGCCGTCCGCGCTCCCAGCACGAGAAGGGTTGGTGTTTTGACCGAGACGTTCTCAGAAATGTCGTTGCCCTATTTTGAAACCCTCATCGAAGTGAAGACGATCCACGAAATTACACGAAACGTTACTCCACGCCCATTTTGTGTGATTTCGTGGATCGTTCTTGCTCAGGGAAAGACAACACGAAATTAAACCTAGTCACTACCCAATTGTCCCGTTGTTAGCATCTTTTGGTAAGGCTGCGTTAGGATTCAACGGCTCATAAAGGGATATGGCTTTTCTACGAAATGAATTCGCTGGTTAGTTAAAAGGAGACCGCAGAGTATGAGAGTTTTGATCGCGGGCGCGAGCGGACTGGTGGGCTCGGCCCTGATTCCGGCGGTGGAAGCCGAGGGCGGGGAAGTGACTCGTCTGGTTCGTACCTCAGCCGGCGCGGGAGAGATCGAGTGGCATCCTAATAATGATCAGATCGACGCTGCGAAGTTGGAAGGCTTTGACGCGATTATCAATCTCGCGGGCGAAAATATTGCCGGTGGTCGCTGGACCGACGACCAGAAGCGAAAGATTCACGACAGCCGAGTCAACGGCACACATCTTCTGAGCGAAGCGATCGCGGGACTTAAGCAACCGCCCAAAGTTTTCCTGTGCGCATCTGCTACAGGGATCTATGGCGATCGTGACGACGAGACACTGGACGAGCAGAGTGACTCTGGTGGCGGGTTTCTTGCGGGCGTCTGCCGCGAGTGGGAGCAGGCGACTGAACCCGCAAGCGCAGCAGGCGTGCGCACAGTCAATCTGCGGTTCGGACCAATCCTCGCGCGTGAAGGCGGCATGCTGGCCAAACTCCTGACTCCTTTCAAAATGGGCATGGGCGGCAAGGTAGGTTCAGGCAAGCAGTACATAGCCTGGGTAGCTATCGATGACGCCGTGGGTGCGATCAAGCTCGCGCTGAAAGACGAATCGATTCGCGGACCGCTGAACATCGTGTCGCCGCATCCGGTAACTAACGAGGAATTCACCAAGACGCTCGGCCACGTGCTCTCGCGACCGACCGCTTTGTCGGTCCCGGCATTCGCCGCGCGGCTGGCGTTCGGTGAAATGGCCGACGAGATGCTGCTCACCAGCCAACGCGTGATACCAAAGCGATTGAATGATGCGGGTTATGAGTTTGAGTATCCGGAGTTGGAAGGGGCGTTTCGGAAGTATCTCGGTTGATGAAGTTCGTAACGGATTAGTCCACAAGAGTCACGTAGGGACGAATATTCATAGATCCGCGATTTCGGAATTTGCCTCCTCGGCTCTGAACTAGCGCGCCTATACGAGCGCGCCTATAAATGGGTAGCGGTGCTGCCAGGCTACGGGGCATTGGCCCGACCGTTAGGGAGGGCTCCGACCTGCATGATTGAGCCCTCCCTGACGGTCGGGCTAGAGCCCCGAATCGCGATAGCTCCAACTACGGGACGCCGAACAACATTACGTCTAACTCACCACAGAACCAACGCCATCAGATACCGAAACACTCCCGCGCCAATCAAAACCCAAAACGCGTTTGCCCGGTAGCGCAGCAGGATCAGCAGAATGATCACGGTCATTCCCAAACCGATGATCGAATGAATGCCCGAACGGCCGACGCTCCAGGCGGCGGCGACCAGAAGGCCGGCGACGGCGGGCGCGACTCCGCGCAGAAACGCCTGCATTTGTCGGTTGGTTCGAAAGCGTCTAAACGATGATCCGGCCGCGATCGTCATCCCAAACGACGGCAGGAAGACGCAGATCGTCGCGAACAAAGCGCCGAGCGTTCCTGCAACGCGATAACCAACAAACGTCGCCATGATCAAGACGGGCCCGGGTGTAATCTGTCCCAAAGCGGTCGCGTCGGCGAATTCCTGATGCGTGAGCCAGTGATGTGAATTCACGACCTCGGCCTCGATTTCGGGAATCATGACAAAGCCGCCGCCGAAGGTGACCGCGCCGATCCGCAGAAAGATAAACGCCAGAGACAGCGCCAGCCCAAGTTTGGCGAGACCCGGGATGGTCATGAGAAGGAAGGCGCGCGAAGAAGACGTCGTTGGCGATTCCGGTTCGTCGGCTTCCGCGAAGTCTTCTGATTCCACATCATCAAGAGGATCGTCCGCTTCGTAATTATCGAACTCATCTGGTTGCGCTATGCCGGCCTCGCTCATTCGTCGCAGACGCTCTTCAGCAATAGCCTCCGTCAGATAACCGCCAAAGAATCGATGGGGCTTGGTGGTCCTTCTTACCAGACGATTGCGTATGCGCTGCTGGCGGCGAGAAGCGAATCCGCGAATCCTTTCCAGCCGCGATAACTGTTTTTCGCTGAAGGCCTCGATGCCGATGCCGACCAGCCCCGAGAGCAGAATCACCTCGACTACAGTCGCTTTGAAAATTACGACCGCGGCGCAGGAGAGAACTGTCAGGATGCGCTGCCAGGGTTTGCTGACAGTTTGCTTCCCCATGCGCCAGGCAGTCACTGCAATCAAGGCGACTACGGCCGAGTTGAAGCCATGAAACAGCTGCTCAGTATTGGGAAGCGCGCGGAAGCGATCATAGAAGATCGCCAGGGCGATCATCATCAACATCGAGGGCAGGATGAAAGCTGAAAGGGAAGCGCCCGCGCCGCGCCATCCGCGCAAGCGATAGCCAATATAGGTAACGGCATTACCCGCGCTGGTGCCCGGCAGGCTCTGACCCAGCGCGAGCGCCTCGACAAAGTCATTTTCACCGAGCCAACGCCGCTCGAGCACAACGATGTGTCGAATTTGCGAGAGGACGGCAAAGCCGCCGCCGAATCCGGTGAGTCCGATCTTGAGAAACGAAAGAAAGAGTCCGCCGAGGGTAGCGGTCCGAGAGATTTGCTTCAGCCGTCGATGCCCGTACCGCGCGCGCGTCCTGATCTTGCGAACGCGCTGATGACCGTGTGTAAGTCTGGCGAACGACCGATTTTCCACTGAGGAGTGGAGTTTAGCATAGCGGTGCGTGTCGCGTTGATTGGTGTCAGAAGCCTACGCGTGAGCAATGGCCTCTCAGTGGCCATGCCCTTACTTGTTTTGGTGATCTCGTCGATTGAAAAGAACGATCCACGAAGTCACACCAAATTCTTGCTTCGCGTGACTTCGTGGATAGTTTTTAAGGGGAAACGAAGCTCTCGAATAGAACACTAAGGTACGTTGCCCCCTTACGGTCGGCTTCTGACACGGGGTGGTTAGCCGATTATTTGCGCGGCAGCTTCTTGTCGAACGGAAAACTCAGGCAGGACATTGAACACTTCGAGGGCGTACTTAACGTTTCCGAACGGCGCTGAGACCTGCACGCCTTGAATTAGATCGCGAACTTCCAGTAGACATTCGCGGGCGATCTTCAAGCCTTCGTCGCGGCCGGCTTCCTTGCTGATGTTCGAAGCTGCGCGCATGCGTTCCATAATCTCAGGCGTCACGCGCACGCCGGGCACTTCGTTGTGCAGAAACTCCGCGTTGCGAAATGAAACGAGCGGCCAGATGCCAGCGACGATGGGAATGCGGCAGTGTTCGATGCGCTTGAGAAACTCACGCAGCTGCTCTGTGTCGAAGACCGGTTGGGTAATGGCGTACTCGGCGCCCGCTTCGATCTTCCACTCAAATCGTTTGAGCTCTTCATCAAGATTCACCGCGCCTGGATTGACGCCGACACCGATAGAAAACGCGGTTGGTTTTCCGGTCGGATTGTTGCCGAGATCCAGACCGTGGTTGAGTTTATTCACCATGTTCGTCAGGCCAATCGCGTCGATGTCGAATACCGCGGTAGCGTCTGGGTAAGGCCCCATCTTTGGCGGATCGCCGGTGATCAAGAGCAGATTGCGAAGTCCGAGCGCGGCTGCACCCAAAAGGTCCGACATCATTCCGAGCAGGTTACGATCGCGACAGCAATAGTGCAGCACGGACTCTATTCCGATTTCGCGTTCTACCAGAATCGCAGTTGCCATGGCGCCCATGCGCGTCTGGGCTCGCGGCCCGTCGGGAATGTTCACGCCATCGACACCGGCGGCTTTCAGCAGGCGAATGGAATCGATGGTCTTCTGCGGGTCGCACCCTTTTGGCGGCAGTACTTCAACAGTGGTGACAAATTCACCTCTGGCGATCTTACGTGCCCAATTAGATCGTTCTTCCGCGGGCACGACGGTCACGTCGGGCGGTTTCAAATCCTGCAACGCCACCTTCACTTCAGCTCCGGCCACGACTTGCTGAGTCCGCGGGCTGAACTGCCGAACTGCATCGGCAATCCACTTGATGTGGGCTGGCGTTGTGCCACAGCAGCCGCCTACGAATCGGGCGCCGGCCTGGATAGTGCGTCGCGAATATTCGGCCATGTATTCTGGCGAACACATGTAAAACTGACGGCCTTGCACGTCGCGCGGTAACCCGGCATTCGGCTGCGCTGAGAGCCTGCGCGTCGTAACCGGACGCATCTTTTCAATCGCATTAAGCACAATCGCCGGACCGACACCGCAATTGAGACCGATCACGTCAGCGCCCCATTCATCCAGTTGGGCCGTGAAACTTTCAGGAGTTGCACCAAAGACAGTATTGCCGTCGATCTGAATTGTCATCTGCGCCACAATCGGCAGGTCGCACAGTTCCTGGACAGCCTTGATCGCTTGCTGCAATTCAGAGATATCGGAGAAGGTTTCCAGCACAAACAGATCAACGCCGCCTTCGAGCAGCGCCGATATCTGCGCTACGAACATCTCCTTGGCCTCGTCGAAGGACGTAGGTCCGTAAGGTTCAATCCGGAGGCCAAGCGGGCCAACCGCGCCCGCGACGAAGACGCGATCGCCGGCCGCCTCGCGCGCGATTTGCGCGGCCCTCAGATTTATCTCGCGCAGGCTGCCTTCAAGGCCGTAGGGCTGAAGCTTGTGAAATGTGGAGCTGTAGGTGTTTGTCTCGATAATGTCAGCGCCGGCGCGAACATATTCCGCGTGGACCTCGCGCACGAGGTCAGGCGCGACAAGATTCAACTCGTCATAGGAGCGATTGATATAGATACCCTTTGAGTAGAGCATCGTGCCCATCGCCCCATCGAAGACCTGGATGGTGTCAGAGTCGATTATGTCCCGGAAGTTGCGCATGTCATTTATCGCTTGTCAATTTCCGATTTCCAATTGCCAAATCACGAACGAGCCAATCGGAAATTGGCAATCGGCAATCAGCAATGAAAAATCCCGCGCTAAACAACGCGGGACTTCAATTCGTCTGAAGTGTTTCGGTTCGTCCTATACGACCTACCGTGCTGTTTAGCCGTTTGTTTTGCGTGGCCGCAAGTCGCCTTAACTCACCACGTTTTTCAATTGGGTTTATACGCTTCGCCGAGCGAGCCTGTCAAGCCATGTGGAGTGCGTCGGCAGAGCGAACCGGCGACGACGCTTTGGATTTAGATTCCGACTAAGTGATTACCAGGAATCCAAAGCGGTGTCGCGCTCCGCTTGCCATCGCACTCCAGAGTCTTGACACCGTCGTCTGCTTCTGGCTGAATGCTCGCAACTCTCCTACCATTCTGATTGATTACAGTAACGGCAGGGCCTGTTCTTAGGCTCTTAAATTTATCAAATGGGGATGTTTATCTGATGAGCACAGCAATCGATGGAACTGGAGGCAGCCAGGCCAACGTAGATGACCGCGGTTTCTTTGGCCATCCGAGGGGACTGTCAACGCTCTTCTTTACGGAGATGTGGGAGCGGTTCAGCTACTACGGCATGCGCGCGCTGCTGACGCTCTATATGACGTCGAAGCTGGCCGACGGTGGCCTGGGATTCGACGAAAAATACGCGAGCGTAATCTATGCGACCTATGTTTCGTCGGTGTGGTACCTGCCCCTGGTGGGCGGCTGGCTCGCCGACAAGATTCTCGGCGCGAGGCGCGCGGTTTTAATTGGAGGAATTATTATCGCTTGCGGTCATTACTCAATGGCCTTCGATAGCGTGCCAACGTTTTACACCGCCCTGGTCCTAATCGCTTTCGGTACCGGCTTGCTAAAGCCTAACATCAGCACCATGGTGGGCCAGTTGTATAGCCCTGAGGACAAGCGGCGAGATGCGGGCTTTTCAATTTTCTACATGGGCATTAACCTGGGCGCGTTTATCTCGCCGTTTGTTACTGGATTTCTCGGCCAGAGCGCCTGGTTTAAGAACTTCATAAGTTCGCTCGGCCTGAATCCGGCACATAGTTGGCACTGGGGATTCGCAGCGGCCGGCGTGGGCATGACGATTGGTGTGATCCAGTATGTGCTCGGCGGCAGCCGGTTGCGCGAGGCGGGCAGGAAACCAATCAGACCTGCGGATCAGCCGGTGGGGGTTTCGCGACAGAATCTCGATGTGATCACAGCGGTGCTGGCCGTTGTCGGCGCTTTGCTGGGCGCAGCATTCGGTTATCGATTTGATTCGGGCTTCATTTCGATCCCGTTTTGGACCGTGTGCGGCTACTTCGTGGGTTACCTTGGTGGCAGCACGCGTCTGTTGAAGGGCGAAGAGTTGATGCGAGTGCTGGTCATCTTTATTTTAGTTCTTTTCTCAATCATATTCTGGATGACTTACGAGCAAGCCGGCTCGAGCATGACGTTGTTTGCGGATCGACTCACTCGAAACGAGATTTTTGGCTGGGCGTTTCCTTCCAGTTGGTTCCAGTCGGTGCCGGCAATTTTTGTAATCATGCTGGCCCCGGTCTTTGCGTTCATCTGGCAGCGCATGGGCGATCGGCAACCGTCGAGTTCGGCAAAATTTGCCTTTGGGCTTTTCTTTGCGGGGATTGCATTCGTTGTAATCACCTTTGCGGCGAGCCTGACCGGAGCGGGACGCGTATCACCGCTCTGGTTGGTCGTCGTGTATTTCATACAAACGGTCGGCGAGATGTGCCTGAGCCCGGTTGGCCTGAGCACGATCACCAGGTTGTCACCCGCAAGAATGGTTGGCCTGATGATGGGAGTCTGGTTCCTGTCAATTTCGGTCGGTAGTTATATCGCCGGAAGAACGACGCAACTTTTCGAAGCGGGCACTCCGCAAGTATTGACTCGCGCTTTTGGCATCTTCGCTGGAATTAGTCTGGCGGCGGCATTGCTGCTCGCTCTGCTTACACCTCTGATTAAGAAAATGACCCCAGCGCCTGAGAAAGCTTAATGTGCAGGAGGGGCTTTGCCCAAAAAGTAGAGTTTTCAGTCCGCAAAGCGGACGAATGATAATAGCCCGGCAGTTCACTGCTGGGGATAGGAACGCGAGGACTGGTAGTCCGTGAAGCGGACGGTTGAATGATAATCCAGATCCTCTAACCTTTCAGCCGTCCGCTTCACGGACTTCGTCTCGGTTCCGACCGATCCCAGCGATAAATCGCTGGGTTATTTTCGATCGTCAGCTAAACGCGGACTCAGTCGAACCGACTTTTTGGGCAAAGCCTTCAGGAGAAGATAAATAGTGCGAAAACAAATCCTATTCGCGGCCGGTCTATTGGTTTTGGTTCTGGCGCCTTCGCTCAGAGCCCAGGACAAGCTGCTTACGATAGATGACATTTTTGATCCGGCCAAGCGAGTTAATTTCAGCGGCACTCCGTCAACTCCCCGTTGGTTGAAGGACGGAGTTCATTACATCGTTGCCAGCAAAGATCGCAACGCATCGCCGCGGCTGCTGAAAGTTAATGCTGTTACAGGCAAGTCAGAGCCGTTCTATGACAGCGTGAAAATGGAGGCGGCATTCGCCGCCTTGCCGGGCTTTGGTAAGGATGTCGCGCACCGCCTGGCCAATCAGACCAGCTACCAGATGAATCCCGCTGAAACAGCGGTGCTCATCAATCATGCCGGCGATCTGTTCTACTACGAGTTCGGCAGTGACCGCGCGGTGCGTTTGACCAGCAACCCGGAAGAAGAGGTGGGGGAAGCGTTCAGTCCCGATGGCCGCATGGTTAGCTTTATTCGCGACAATAACCTTTATGTCGAGGACGTCAGCAGCCAGCGGCGTGAGCGGGCGCTGACTCGCGACGGCAATCCAAAACTCTTGAACGGCCGTCTGGATTGGGTCTATCAGGAAGAGCTATACGGACGCGGAAATTTTGGCGCTTACTGGTGGAGCCCCGATTCAACGCGCATCGCATTTTTGCAGATCGACGAACATCCGGTGCCCACTTTCGTGGTAGTCGATCACATTCCTTACGATCA
>Ga0134121_10005663_pt1 | contig 10136 bp, 12 predicted proteins | sample KB301_FD_96463 | JGI IMG/M metagenome (GOLD analysis project Ga0134121, IMG submission 96463) | Terrestrial soil microbial communities without Nitrogen fertilizer from Kellogg Biological Station, Michigan, USA - KB3-0-1 | ecosystem: Environmental > Terrestrial > Soil > Unclassified ... | reverse complement strand
TGTTCATTACCATCTCCCCGAAATTTGCCCCGCGAACGGGGCGCTATTACCTCGGCCCTGGCAAAGCGCACGGTGATGCCGCCTACCACGGCCACCCGTGATCGATTTAACGCCCCCCTACCCGGGGCGGCAATCAGGGCCTCCCTGATGCGCTGCCTTGTTGCCCTGTGGCCACATCGGTTAACCTCCCGCGCCGGGGGCGCGATGTACGTGATCGTCTACAAGTCCGATGGATTTCCGATTTGCCGGCAGGTGGCGGGCGTCAGCCCCGATCCGGTGGTGACCTGGAACACCGAAGCCGCGGCCCGCGCCTTCATCCAATCCAAGGGCGCCGATTCGGAGTTCCAGCCGGTCCAGATCACCGACGAAGCGATGGACAAAATGGCAAAAGCCATGGGCTGCCCCGTCGAATCAATGACCTTCGAGCCCTATCCGGGCTAGAACTCGACGTTGTCGATGAGGCGGGTGCCGCCCAGGCGCGCGGCTCCGAGCACGATCAGCTCCGAGTCGCCCGCCTGCGGCGGCGCCAGATCGTCCCGGCGCCGCACTTCCACATAGTCGGGCTGCCAGCCCGAGCGTTCGAGCTCGAGCCGCGCCTGCGCCGCGGGCCGGCCGGCGGCCACCTCCCGCAGGACGCGATAGAGCCGCGGCGCTTCGGCCCGCTCGCCGGGCGCGAGGTAGGCGTTGCGCGAGCTCAGCGCCAGGCCGTCGCCATCGCGCACGGTTTCACCGGGCACTATCCGGATCGGCAGGTCGAGCGCCTCTACCATGCCGCGCACAATGAGGAGCTGCTGGTAGTCCTTTTTGCCGAACACCGCGACGGCGGGCTGCACGCAATTGAACAGCTTGAGCACGACGGTGCACACGCCTTCAAAAAAGCCCGGGCGGAAGCGCCCCTCCAGCTCGTCGCCGAGCGGCCCGGGCCGCACGCGGTAGACCTGCGGCCGCGGATAGAGCACCTGCTCGGAGGGCGCGAACAGCAACTCGACACCCTCGGCCTGCAGCATCTGCCGGTCGCGCTCGAACGTTCGCGGATAGCGGTCGAAGTCCTCGCTGGGCGAGAACTGCAGGCGATTGACGAAGATGCTCGCCACCACCGTGCGCGCCGCGCGCCGCGCGCCGCGCATCAGCTCGAGGTGCCCCTGGTGCAGGTTGCCCATGGTCGGCACGAACGCCACGGGCCCGAGGCTCGAAAGCGCCGTGCGCAGTTCCGGAATCGTCGCGGCGATGCGCATCAGGCGAGATTGAAGAATTCGCGCCGGCTCCTCATGGCGCGTAGCCGCTCGACGAGCAGCTCGAAGTCGGGCTCGCGATCGACGAAGTTCAGCTTGTCGGAGTTCACGATCAGCATGGGCGAGCCGTCGTAGTAGTAGAAGAAGCGCGCGTAGCTCTCGGCAAGCAGCGCGAGGTACTGCTCGTTCACCGGCCGCTCATAGCCGCGCGAGCGCCGGCGCACGCGCTCGATCAGCGTTGCCGGCTGGGCCTGCAGGTAGACCACCAGATCGGGTGCGGGCGCGCGGGGACGCAGCGCCTCGTAGATCTTTTGATAGAGCGCGAGCTCGTCGGCCGAGAGCGTCAGGCGCGCGAACAGCGGATCCTTATCGAGCAGGAAGTCGGCGACCACCGGCCGGGCGAAGAGATCCGGCTGCGCGAGCGGCTCGACCAGGCGCGAGCGCTGGAAAAGAAAAAAAAGCTGCGTCGGCAGCGCGTAGCGCGGCATGTCCTCGTAGAAGCGTCCGAGGAACGGGTTCTCCTCCGGCTGCTCGAGCACCAGATCGGCCCCCAAACGCGCCGCGAGGCGCCGCGCAAGGCTGGTCTTGCCCACACCGATCGGCCCTTCGACCACCAGGTAGCGAAACTTATCCACGGAACACGAAGTACACCGCCCCCATGATGCACAGCGAAGCCCAGAGGTAGTCGAGCTTGAGCGGCTGCTTCATGTAGAAAATCGCGAAAGGCACGAACACCATGAGGGTGATTGCTTCCTGCATGATCTTGAGCTGCGCGAGCGAGAGCTCCCGATAGCCGATGCGGTTCGCCGGCACCTGCAGCAGGTATTCGAAGAGCGCGATGCCCCAGCTCGCAGTGGCGGCGATCCACCATGGGTAGGTGGCGAGGTTGCGCAGGTGCGCATACCAGGCGAACGTCATGAACACGTTCGACGCGACCAGCATCAGCGCGCACAGCGTGACGTTGGAAAGCGGCATCAGCCGAGCCGCTCCACCTTCTGTCCGCAAAGCGTGGCGATGCACGCCGCGGCGCTACCGCGTCCCGGAATGTGCGCGCCGGGTGCGATTTCAAGGAGAGGCAGGAGCACGAACGCCCGCTCGTGCATGCGCGGGTGCGGCACGACCAGCTGCGGCGCCGCGATCAGTTGGTCGCCGAAGAGCAGCAGGTCGAGATCGAGCGTGCGCGGCGCGTTGGCGAAGCTGCGTCGGCGTCCATGACGCGTTTCAATCGCCTGCAGCTCGCGAAAGAGCTCTAATGCCTCGAGGTCGGTGTCGAGCCGCGCGACGGCATTGACGAACTCGGGCTGCGCCTCGTAGCCGAGCGGCGCGCTGGCGTAGAGCGAGGAGCGAGCGGCGAGCCGGCTACGCGCTATCGCGCCCAGCTCGTCGAGCGCGCGCTCGACCTGGGCGCGGGGGTGATCGAGATTCGAGCCGATGCCGATGTACGCCGGTGTCACGCGCTCGCGGGGGCCGCTGGAGCGGCGGGCTCCTTCTTGCGGCGCCGGCGGCGGCGCCGCTTGCGCGGCCCGGTATCGGGCAGCAGCATCGCCTTCCTCGTCTCGGCGTCGGCGCTGTGGAAGGCGCGCCACCACGCCTCGAGGTCCGCCGGCACTTCGCCGCTCGCCGCGCGCAAGGCGAGGAAGTCGTACGCCATGCGATAGCGCGGCGACTCGAGCAGCCGGTAGGGGCGCTGTCCCGAACGCAGCTCGAAGCGCGGCTGCATGCTCCAGATCTCGCGCATGGTGGCGGTCAGCCGGCGCGTGATGGCGAGCTTCGCGCATTGCGTATCGAGTACCTCGTCCATCGCATTTTCCAGGGCGATGATCGAGCGCTCGCCGCGCGCCTCGCGCGCCTTCCACGCGGCGAGCACCTCGTGCCAGAGCAGCGCGGCGAAGAGAAAGGCCGGCGATACGGGCCGCTCCGCCAGTACGCGCTCATCGGTCTGCGCGAGCGCCAGCGTCACGAAGCGCTCGCCGAGCGGCTGATCGAGGATCACGTCGAGGAGCGGCAGCAGCCCTTTGTGCAGCCCCACTTCGCGCAGCTGCCGCAGGCAGGCGCTGGCGTGCCCGGAGAGCAGCAGCTTCAGCATCTCGTCGAAAAGCCGCGCCGGCGGCACGCGCTCCATGAGCGGCGCCAGGCGCCGGATCGGCGCGCGCGTAGCGGCATCGAGCGTCAGGCCGAGCTTCGCGCCCAGCCGCACGCCACGCAGCATGCGCACCGGGTCCTCGCGGTAGCGCGTCTCCGGATCGCCGATGACGCGCAGTACGCGCTTTTTCAGGTCGGCGAGGCCGCCGTGGAAATCGACCACCTCTTCGCTCGCCGGATCGAAGTACAGCGCATTCACGGTGAAGTCACGCCGTCGCGCATCCTCGGCCTGCGTGCCAAAGACGTTGTCGCGCAGCACGCGCCCGTGCTCGTCCTTTTCCGCCGTGTCGGGATCGGCGGCGCGGAAGGTGGAAACCTCGACCGTCTCGGCGCCCAGCATCACGTGCACCAGGCGAAAGCGCCGGCCGATGATGAGGGCGCGCCGGAAAAGAGGCTTTACCTGCTCGGGCCGCGCATCGGTCGCCACGTCGAAATCCTTGGGCGCGATGCCGAGCAAGAGATCGCGCACGGCGCCGCCGACGACGTAGGCGGTAAAGCCGGCTTCGCGCAGCACCGCGCACACCTTGGCGGCGGCCGGGGTGAGCGCATCGCGCGCAAGGCCATGGCGTTCGCGCGGCACGCGGTCGACTTGGTCCGACAGCCCGAGAACGCGCCGGATGAAGCGCTTGATCATTCGCGGGCCGGCATTCTACCGGCGCAGCGAAATCATCGCCCAGCCGCGCTTGGCCGCCAGCGCGGCGAGCTCTTCGTCGGGGTCCACCGCCACCGGGCGCGATACCCGCTCGAGCAGCGGCAGATCGTTGTGAGAGTCGCTGTAGAAAACGCTTTCCCCAAAGTCGGCAAGCCGTCGCCCGAGACGCGAAAGCCACTGCTCGAGGCGAACCAGCTTGCCCTCGCGAAAGCAGGGCGTGCCGGCGACGCGGCCGGTGAAGCGCCCGTCGCGCGTTTCGGGCTCGGTGGCGATGAGTTCTTCCACGCCGAAGGCCCGGGCGATCGGCGCCGTGACGAAGCTGTTGGTGGCCGTGATGATGGCGCAGAGGTCACCCGCCGCCTGGTGCGTGCTGACCAGTGCGCGCGAGGCCGGCGTGATCATCGGCGCGATGCGAAGCCGCATGAATTCGCCGCGCCAGCGCTCCAGGTCACCGGGAGCGTGCGCCGCGAGCGGACGCAGCGCAAAGGCGAGGTATTCGTGGATGTCGAGTGTTCCGGCGACGTACTGCTCGTAATAGATGCGGTTCTGCGCCTCGTAGCTCTCGCGATGGAGCACCCCGTGGTCAACCAGGAACTGGCCCCATTCATAGTCGCTGTCGCCGCTGAGCAGCGTGTTGTCGAGATCGAAGAGGGCCAGGCGCATGCGCGCCCGGAGTTTAGCCGCGGCCCGGTCGCAAGAAGACGGACGCGAGCGCCGGCCGCTAAAAGCGCCGCTGCACGCCGATGCGGAAGTCCTGCAGCCGGAACAGCCCCGTCGGGTCGCGCGACAGCGATTCGGCGCTCACCGCCCAGTCCGGGGAGAACCAGTAGCGGCCGAAGAGCGACAGCGGCCGCGACTCGAGGTCCCATTCGCGCGGGCTGGCGAGCGACATGCTGAGGTCCGCGCGCTCGCCAAAGGCGTACGACCAGCGCATGCGCGGTCCCGGCGCGAAGCCGTAGACATCGCGCCACTGGTAGGCGGCAAAGCCGAAACGGTCGTACTCGGGAGCTAACCAGCCGCGTGCGAAGCTCGGGTCGAGGCCGGGCTCGGAGCGCTCGGGTACGCGCAGCCCCGATTGCGCCCACGCCGGCACCGCGGCGAGGAGGCCGGCGGCAGCGAGGATTCGTAGGACCGCGAGCATGGGACGAATCTACTCATCGGCCTTCGGCCTGTCCACCAAGCATTTCCTCGCTCAGGGCCTCACGAACCAGCGGCAGCGTGAGTGGCCGCTGGCGCATAAGTGAATAACGATCAAGGACTTCCATGACCGCGCCGAGGCTCGTCAAATCGCGTGGCAGGCGCTCTAGCAGGTAGCGTGCGACATCGTCGGAAAGCAACAGTCCGCGCGCCGTGGCGAGACTTTTCAGGTGCTCCGCCTTGTCCGCGTCGGTCAAAGGCATCAACTGGTAGACGAGGCCCCAGGCGAGACGGCTGGCGAGGTCGGCACGCAGGCCGAGCCGGGCAGGCGGCGCATCGCCCGCGGCGAGCACGGCGGGCCCGCCGTCGCGCGCCTCGTTAATCGCCAGGAAAAGCGCGTGCTGGGCGCGATCGTCGAGCGCCTGCACGTCGTCGGCGATGACGAGCTGCGGGTTGGTGCGTGCCGCGGCGGCGAGCAGATGGCTGCGGCCGCAGCCGCGCGTTCCCCACAGGTAAACGATGCGCTCTTCGAGCGTCTGGGTGGCCAGCGCTATCACGCGTGCGAGCGCCTCGCGATTGGACCCGGGCACAAAGTTGGCGAAGTCCTGCTCGCGCGCCGGGGAAATGCCAAGCGGCAGCTGTTGCATCACGTAGAATTTTGGACTCTAGCATGTCGAACGGTCTCTCCTATCGCGACGCCGGGGTGGACATCGAGGCGGGCGACGCACTGGTCGAGGCCATCAAGCCCTACGCCCGGCGCACGCTGCGCCCGGAGGTGCTCGCCGGCATCGGCGGCTTCGGCGCGCTCTGCGAAATACCGAGCAAGTACCGCCAGCCGGTGCTGGTGTCGGGCACCGACGGCGTCGGCACGAAGCTGAAAATCGCGCTCGCCCTCGATCGCCATGACACCATCGGCATCGACCTCGTGGCGATGTGCGCGAACGATGTCGTGGTTCAGGGCGCGGAGCCGCTTTTCTTCCTCGACTACTACGTGTGCGAGCGGCTCGATGTGCGCGTGGCGGCCGAGGTTGTCAAGGGTATCGCGGCCGGATGCGAGCTTGCCGGCTGTGCCCTGGTCGGCGGCGAGACCGCCGAGCACCCGAAAGCGTTCATCGAGGGCGAATACGACCTCGCCGGCTTCTGCGTCGGCGTGGTCGAGAAGGACCGCATCATCGACGGCCGCGGTGTCGCGCCGGGCGATGTGCTTCTCGGCCTCGCCTCGAGCGGCGCGCATTCCAACGGCTATTCGCTCATCCGGCGCATCATCGGCGAGCGGCCGCTCGAAGCCGAGCGCGCCCGGGCGCTGCTCGAGCCGACCCGCATCTATGTAAAGCCGCTGCTCAAGCTCGCGGCGACGCTGCCGGTCAAAGCGCTGGCGCATATTACGGGCGGCGGCATCGTCGGCAACGTGCCGCGCGTCCTGCCCCCCGGGACGCGGGCGAGAATCGAAAGCGCCGCGTGGCCGCGGCCGGAGCTTTTCCGCTGGCTGCAGCAGGAAGGTGGCGTGAGCGAGACGGAAATGTGGCGCGTGTTCAATTGCGGCATTGGCATGGTGGTGGTCGTCGCGCCCGGCGATGCCCCAGCCGCAAAGGCGCTCCTTGAGCGCGAAGGCGAGCGCGTCTACCCGATCGGCGTGATCGAACGCGCGAGCGGCGAGCCGCAGGCGCTCATCACATAGCGCCGCGCCGCGCGAGGTAAATGCCGGCGAGCACCACCGTCGCGCCCACCATCTGCAGCGGCGTGAGCGCCTCGCTGAGCAGCAGCCAACCGAAGAGCGCCGCCATTACCGGCTGAAAGAGCAGGCTGACCGAGGAAAAAGCGGCCGGCAGGTGGGCGAGCGAGTAGGCGATCAGTCCCTGCCCGGCGCAGTGCGAGATCCAGGCGAGCGCCGCGAGCGTGAACCAGCCGCGTGCGCTCTGCGGCAGGAAGGGTTCGCCAGAAGCCATGGCCGCGGGCAGCAGCAATAACGCCGTTACCGTGGTAGTGATTGCCATGAGCTCGAGCGTCCGGGCGCCGCGGTCGCGCAACTCCTTCACGGCGAGAATGTAGCCGGCGTAGAAGAGCGCCGTGATGACACCAAGCGCGTCGCCCAGGAGCGCGGTGCGGGAGAATGCCATGCTGGTGTGCACGAGCAGCGCCACACCGGCGAGCGCGGCGGCGAGGCCGACGAGGAACGTGGCGTTCGGACGCTGGCGCCAGAAGAGCCACATCGCCGCGGTGACAAAAATCGACGCGAGATTTGCAAGCAGCGTCGAATTGGCGATCGACGTATAGCGAATCGACCAGTGCCAGAAGCCGAGGTCGCCGGCGAACGCGCAGCCTGCGGCGAGCAGAAGCGGCCAGCCTGCCCTTGGCGCGCGCCGCTGCGCGCCCAGGCGCGCGAGCGGCCACAGCAGCGGAGCGGCCAGTGCCACGCGCCAAAAGGCGCTGGCGCTCGGGCCGACATCGGCGAGCCGCACGAAGATTGGCGAGAGCGCGATAAAGGTCGCGCCGGCGAAGAGCGCGGCGAGGGCGGGCCGCATGGCCCGCCGATGGTACTCGGGACGGTACTTCAGGTACTCTGGACGCTACTTCAGATCGTTCCAGCGCTTGAGCGCCGCTTCGTAGCGCTTGCGCGCGAGTTCCACTTCCTGCTCGAGAATCGCCTGGCGTGCGAAGTAGTTTTCGTTGGGACGGCTGCCGCCGGCGGCGCTGCCGGTGCGCTCGCCGGGCAGCGATTCGATGCCCTGATCACGCCGCGCGAGCACCTGCTGGAGCGCCGTATAGGAGGCGCGTACTTCGTCGTACGCCTGATCGAGTTGGCTGCTGCGGTTTTGCGCGTTAACGCTGGCGCAGACACCAAGCAGCAGGACGAGCACGAGCCGTTTCATGAGCCCTTCCGGTAGAATTTTTTGACATGGCACGGCCTCGTTTCGTTCACCTGAGGATGCACAGCGAGTACTCGGTGAGCGACGGCATAGTCCGGATCGAGGAGGCCCCCAAGCGGGCCGCGGCCGACCGCATGCCGGCCCTCGCGCTAACGGACGCCGGAAACCTCTTCGGCATGGTCAAGTTCTACGGCGCGGCGCGCGCCGCAGGCGTGAAGCCGATCATCGGCGCCGATTGCTGGATCGAGAACGAGGCGGAACGCGACAAGCCTTCGCGGCTGCTGCTCCTTTGCGCCTCGCGCGCCGGCTACCGCCGGCTCTGTGAGCTGCTGTCGCGCGCCTGGCTTGCCAACCAGCAGCGCGCCCGTGCCCTGATTGCCCGCGCCTGGCTCGAGGAGGGCACGGAAGGCCTGATCGCGCTCTCGGGTTTTCTCGGCGGCGAGCTCGCCGCGCCGCTCCTTTCGGATCACGGCGAATCGGCCGAACGGATCGCGCGCCGCTGGGCGGAGCTGTTCCCCGGACGCTACTACATCGAAGTGCAGCGCGCCGGGCAGGCGAATGGCGAGCCACTGCTCGCGCGCTCGATCGCGCTCGCCGGCCGCCTCGGCCTGCCGGCGGTCGCCACGCACCCCGTGCAGTTTCTGCAACCAGAGGATTTCAAGGCCCACGAAGCTCGCGTTTGCATTTCGCAGGGCCTGCTGCTCGGCGATCAGCGCCGGCCGCGAACGTTTAGCGCCGAGCAGTACTTCAAGTCCCAGGAGGAAATGGCGCAGCTTTTCGCCGACGCGCCGCAGCTTCTCGATAACGCGGTCGAGATCGCCCGGCGCTGCAACCTGGAAATCGAGCTCGGCAAGACGCGCCTGCCGGCGTTTCCGACGCCGGCCGGCGTGCCCCTCGAGGAGCACTTGCGCGCCGAGGCGCGCGCGGGGCTCGAGCGGCGCTTCGAGCAGCTCGGCATCGGCGCCGGCGAGCGCGAGCGCTATGGCGCGCGCCTCGAATTCGAGCTCGGCACCATCGTGCAGATGGGCTTTGCCGGCTACTTCCTGATCGTCGCCGATTTCATCAATTGGGCAAAGAAGAACGGCGTGCCGGTAGGACCGGGGCGAGGCTCGGGTGCGGGCTCGCTCGCCGCCTATGCGCTGGGCATCACCGACCTCGATCCCTTGCGCTACGAGCTCTTGTTCGAGCGCTTCCTCAATCCCGAGCGGGTCTCGATGCCCGACTTCGACATCGACTTCTGCCAGGACGGCCGCGATCGCGTGATTGACTACGTGCGCCGCAAGTACGGCGAGGACAGCGTCTCGCAGATCGCCACCTTCGGCACGATGGCGGCGCGCGCCGTGGTGCGCGACGTCGGGCGCGTGCTCGACCTGGGCTACAACTTTTGCGACCAGATCGCGAAGATGATTCCGTTCCAGCCGGGCAAGCTGATCACGCTCGCCGACGCGCGCGAAATGGAGCCGCTGCTTGCCGAGCGGGAAAAGAACGAGGATGAGGTGCGCGAGCTGCTCGAGCTCGGCGAAACGCTCGAAGGCATGGTGCGCAACGTCGGCATGCATGCCGGCGGCGTACTGATCGCCCCCGGCCGGCTGACCGATTTCTGTCCGCTATACGCGGCCGAAGGCACGCAGCACGTCATCTCGCAGCTCGACAAGGACGACGTCGAGGCGATCGGTCTCGTCAAGTTCGACTTCCTCGGTCTCACCACGCTCACCATCCTCGACTGGGCCGAGCGCTCGGTGCGCGCCATGGGCTCACCCGACTTTTCGCTCGCACGGCTGCCGCTCGACGATGCGCCAACCTACGAGCTTCTGTCGGCCGGCAACACCACCGCCGTGTTCCAGCTGGAATCGCGCGGCATGCGCGACCTCATCCGGCGCGCGCGCCCGGACCGCTTCGAGGACGTGATTGCGCTGGTGGCGCTCTATCGTCCCGGGCCGATGGACCTGATCCCGGACTTTATCGCGCGCAAGCATGGCGAGCAGCGCGTCGACTATCTCGATCCCCGCCTGCAGCCGATCCTCGGTCCGACCTACGGCATCATGGTGTACCAGGAGCAGGTGATGCAGATCGCGCAGGTGATCGGCGGCTACACGCTCGGCGGCG
>Ga0134121_10005660_pt1 | contig 10142 bp, 8 predicted proteins | sample KB301_FD_96463 | JGI IMG/M metagenome (GOLD analysis project Ga0134121, IMG submission 96463) | Terrestrial soil microbial communities without Nitrogen fertilizer from Kellogg Biological Station, Michigan, USA - KB3-0-1 | ecosystem: Environmental > Terrestrial > Soil > Unclassified ... | reverse complement strand
GACCAGTTTGACCTGCCCGTCGAGAGCACGCGTTTGAGTCCGGAGCAGGAAAGCGAGCGCAAGGAACGGCGCGGCGAGATCGAGTCTGTGGTCAGAGCGCTGCCGGCCAACTATCGCGAGCTGATCATTCTGCGCCACTCCCAGGACCTCAGCTACGAAGAGATCGTCGAAGTGACGGGCCTCCCTCTCGGCACGGTCAAGAATCGCCTGTTTCGCGCGCGCGAGATGATGCGACAGCAGTTTGTGGAAAAGGGAATTACCGGGATCTAATGAGCACCGCGACAATCGAAAAGATCTGCGATCAAAATCTGGTCGGCGCCTACGTTGACGGCGAGCTGGATGCAGATCTGACGGTGCTTTTCGAAGAACACGTGGAGGGCTGTGCTGATTGTCGCTTTGAGCTGCGTGCTCATCGACTCTTCGTTTGCGAGCTCGATGCGGCTTTCAACGATAGTGACGAAATTCCGGTGCCGCGTGATTTCTCCCACATCATCGCAATGCGCGCCACCACCGACATGCGCGGCGTGCGCACGCGTTCCGAGCACCGCAAGGCTTTAACAATCTGCGTGATTCTCGCGCTCGGCGGTTGTGCCCTTCTCGGTTTCACCGCGTTGAATTCAGTCTTCCGGATCGTGCAAAAGTTTGTCACGACTGTTTTCGGCGTCGTTTCTTTCGTAGCGAGTGCCGTTTACGACACTGCTGCAGGCGCGGTCGTGATCTTTAGAGTGGTAAGCAGAAAGTTCATCGTCGAGACTGGCTCCCTCTGGCCCATGCTGGTCCTGCTTGCCTTTGGCGTTCTCATTCTCTCGCGCTTGATTTCCCAATATCATCGCTCGGGTGCAACCGAATAGAGGGGATTGCCGCGGGCGATGGTTAATTCTTACTCACAAGCCGCTTTTCAATTCTCCCTCAACAAACTCGACTGGAATCGCCTGGTTGCGCTCTTCGTTTGGGTGCTGTTGCTCGTGGGCGCCGCGACTGTTGTTAGCGCGCAAAGCGCCGACGACACGCCAGTGGTTGTCGACGGAGTGAACGAAGGCACTGCCTTTGGTGTTGGAAACTCGCTCCGGATCACGGGTACAGTCAAAAAAGGAGCGATGTCGCTCGGCGGCGATGTAATCGTCGAAGGCACTGTCGAAGGAGACGTCGCGACGATTGGCGGCTCAGTAATTCAAAAAGCGGGTTCGCGCATCGGCGGCGATATTATCGTGGTGGGCGGCACCTACCACGCTGACGACGCCACTGTGCAGCGACAGCCGGAAGCGATGACGATTATGTTCGCAGGTTACCAGCAGGAACTGCGCAACATGATGCGAAATCCTACCGGGCTATTTTCTCCGAGTTGGACTCCAACCTACTTCGGAACACGCTTGCTGGTCGTGCTGTTCTGGTTTCTCATTTCACTCGGCTTCACGGTCGCGATGCCGGGCACGATCAGTCGTGGCGTTGCCAGGCTTCAGTTAACTAGTTTGCGTGTGGCAGTGATCGGGCTGACTGGCATCCTCGTGCTGTATGGCTTCGTGATTTTGTGTTTGTGGATCATGCCGCAACCTATTCGCGTGCTGGTCGGACTGCTGGCCGTTATGCTGTCGCTGGTGGTGGCATTATTTGGCCGCGTTATCCTCTACGCCGCCACTGGCCGCTGGCTACAGCAAAAATACGTGTTCGCCGGTAAGAGTTCAGAAGCTGTAGCGTTATTACTTGGGACCAGTTTTTGGGTGCTCTTGACCTCGCTCCCATACGTTTGGCCTTTTATGGCAACCTTTATTCTGATTATCAGCTTCGGATTGGCATTGACGGCGCGCTATCGCGTTGGTTGGAGCCACTAACCAAATTTTGGTATATACCCGTCATTAAACCGCGCTTTGCGGTGTTCACGTAACAGAAAGGACCTGGAATGAAGACGTTCGTTTTCGTGGCCGCGTTAGCAATAATCACACTGTTTGCACCGCAGGGCGGTGACCCGAATATCACAGCTAAATACGCGGTCGGCGAGGTAAAGACTATCGACGCTACCGCAAAGCAGCTAACCATCAAGACCGACGCCGGATCGATGGTCGCCGTTTCACTGAGCGACAAAACGACGTACAAAAAACTCGCTCCCGGTGAGAAATCGCTCACCAACGCCACTGACGTGACCTTTGCGGACATCGCGGAGGGCGACCGCATCATGGCGCGGGGAAACGTGGCGGCGGATATGAAATCGGTGCCCGCCCTGATGGTTGTAGTAATGACGAAGGGCGATCTGGCGAAGAAGGCTGAAGCAGAACGGGCCGAATGGCGTCGTCGCGGCATCCTCGGCGTGATCACCGCGCTCAAGCCCGACACGAAAGAGATCACGATCGCTCATCGAACCCTCGCTGGAACGCAGTCAGTCGTGATTCCGGTTACGGACAAGACGGAGATGGTTCGTTATGCGCCTGACTCGATCAAGTTTGCCGATGCGAAGCCGAGTAATTTTGGCGAGTTGAAAGTCGGAGATCAGCTACGCGCGCTCGGCGACCGGACGGAAGATCCGCTTCGTTTCAACCCGCAAAAAGTCGTAACTGGAAGTTTTCGAACAGTCGGCGGAGTTGTAACTGCGATCGATGCGGCCACGGGTGAGATCAAGATCAACGAGTTGGAGAAGAAGACGGCGCTCACGATCGTGATCAAGCAGGATGCGGTGTTGCGGCGATTTCCGGCTGAGTTTGGAATGGGAATGAGACCAGGCGGCGGCGGCGCTCCGGCGAGCGGAGGGGCTCCGGCGCAGGGCAACGCACAACAGCGTCCGCAGGGTGCCGCCCCTAATGGAGGACCGGGCGGGCCCAGTGCGGGTGCTCCGGGTGGACGTCCGGGCTTCAATATCAACGACATGCTCGAGAGATTGCCAACTATCTCGCTCGCAGATGTTAAGGTTGGCGACACTATCATCGTTTCCAGTACGCAGGGTGTGGATCCGACCCGGTTGACAGCCATTTCGCTTGTTGCTGGAGCTGACACCCTACTCGCGATGCTTGCGCCGCGCCCACAAGCCGGGCAGGCGCCCAACCCCGCTGCGGGTCTTGGCGGCAGCGGCATTTCATTCGGCATCGGCTTGCCATAAAAAAACGCCGAAGGCGTTCGCTAATTTCAGCCCATGGTTGGAGCGTAGCGACAACCATGGGGAACCCGCAACCCATAATTTCAACGCTGAAAGCGTTCGCCAATTGGCAAACCCTTTCAGGGTTAATGCTTAATTTTCCCTTCTATACCCAAGGTTGTCGCTGGCGCTCCAACCCTGGGCTGAACTTAGCCAACGCCTTCGGCGTATCAGTTAACGCTTCGCGTTTCTCGCATTTACCAACAATTTATCTCGGTTCTTGAGGTTGAATAATGAATTCTCTAAGAAATCTCCCCAGCAAGATCTGCTGTCTTGGTCTGTTCATCATACTGACCGCTGCAATCGCCGCCGCTCAGCAATCGCGTAGCACTCTGCGAGGCCTGATCACTGACGAGCTCGGCGCCGCCATCGTCGGCGCTAACGTCACGCTCACTGACGCATCCGGAGCTCAGAAGAAAACGACGACGAACGGTGAAGGTGTCTACAACTTCACCGGACTCGCTTCCGCTAAATACACGTTGCAGGCAAACGCAACCGGCTTCGCCCCCTCGGAGAGTAAAGAAGTCGACATCACGACCGCCCGGCAAACCCTCGATCTCACGTTGAAGGTCACGATCGAAGAGAAGGTGACTGTCGCCGATACCGCGGTCAGCACCGAAGCCACTAACAACGCAAACCAGACAGTCATCGGCGGAAAAGATCTCGACGCGCTGCCTGACGATCCTGACGAACTCGCTGCCGCACTCCAGGCGCTCGCCGGACCATCGGTTGGACCAAACGGCGGACAGATCTTTATCGACGGCTTCACCGGCGGCAATCTCCCGTCGAAAGATTCGATTCGCGAGATTCGCATCAACCAGAATCCATTCGCCGCTGAAAACGATCAACCCTCCGCGCGCATCGACATCCTGACGCGTCCCGGCACCGACAAGTTTCGTGGCGGCGCGTCGTTGAATTTCAACGACGAGAGTCTCAACTCGCGCAACCCGTTTGCAGTCACGTCCAGCAAACGCACGCCGTTTCAGATTCGCCAGTACGACATGAACCTGAGTGGTCCAGTCGTCAAGAAAAAGGCATCGTTCTTTTTCAACTTCGGACGCATTGAAACTGACGATAACGATCTTGTGCGCGCGACCGTGCTCGATGGCAATTTGAATGCGGTGGATTTTGGTCAGGCGTTCGTCGTGCCCCGGCGCAATATGTTTTTCAGCCCGCTCTTCGACTACGCCATCAATGCCGGCAACACGCTGATCGTTCGTTACAACTACAACCGCACCCGGGTTGAGAACCAGGGCATCGGCGGCTTTACCCTCCCCGAGCGCGCCTACGACACGCTCTCGACCAATCAGAACATTCAGCTAACTGAAACCGCGATTCTCAATCCAACGACGGTAAACGAGACGCGCTTTCAGTATTCTTTCGGACGGTTTGAGCAGAAAGGCGGCAACGACATTCCCGGACTGGAGGTGAGCGGCGCGTTCAATGCGGGCGACTCGCAGGTTGGCAATTCCTTCAATGAGCGCAAGAGCTGGGAGTTGAATAACTTCACCGCAAAGCAGATGGGCACGCATGCGCTCAAGTTTGGCGGCCGCATCCGTCACGTCGACGTCGACGACACGAATGAAGGAAACTTCGGCGGCACCTGGACCTTCACAGGTGGTTTTGGCATAACGAGTATCGAGCGTTATCAACTGACGCTGCGTTTGCTCGAGCAGGGTCTCACTCCTGCTGAGGTACGTGCGGCCGGAGGTGGCGCCACGTCGTTTCGCATCAACACCGGCGATCCTTTCGCGGACGTCAGTCAAACGGATTACGGTGTGTGGGTCCAGGATGATTGGCGCATCAAACCGAACCTGACGTTCAGTTATGGTCTGCGCTACGAGACGCAAACCAACGCGCACAGCAAGTTTGACTTTGGACCACGACTGGCAGTCGCGTGGTCACCGGGCGCGGCCAACAGCGCGCGTCCGCCGAAGATGGTGATTCGTTTCGGCACCGGCTTCTTTTATAACCGCTTCAACGAGAGCAACACGCTGCAGGCGAATCGTCTCAATGGCGTCAGCTATATTCAGACTCAAGTGAATGAGCCCTTTGATCGAAAGAAGGCGCCGAGTCTCGTCGAACAGGCTTTGCCGAACGTGGCTGCGATTTACTCATTACTGAACCAGTGGAGCCCGACCGCTGTTCCTTCACTCGCGGGCCTGCCACCGACGCAACAGACGATCTGGCAAGTTGATCCAAACCTGCAGGCTCCGACTGTGTACCTGATCGGCACGCAGGTCGAACGCCAACTGCCGCGCAACATCACGATGTTCGTCGGGTTCTACAACATTCACATCACGCACGTGATTCGCGCGCGCGACGTCAACGCGCCCCTCCCGCTCACGATCACAGAGCTGACGCCGAATGGTATTCGACCGGATCCCACGAAGGGGGAGATCAATCGTTACGAGGCGAGCGGGATATTCAACCAGCGACAGTTTTTCGTTGGCTTCAACAGCCGGTTGAGTCGCATGTTCCAGCTCAGCGGAAACTACTCTTTAAGCAAGACGAATAACGACACCGACGGCCAGGGTGGCGCGCTGTTTCCGGTGAATTCGTACGATACTTCGGGCGAGTATGGACGCAGCTCATTTGATATCCGGCACCGGTTTACCGTCTTCGGCACTGTCAATCTGCCGTGGTGGAAAGTGGTATTGAATCCATTTATCGTGGCGAACACAGGGCCCGGATTCAATATCACGACCGGACAGGATCGAAATCTCGACCGGCAGTTCAATGAGCGACCCAGCTTTGCTGGTCCAAACGCTGACTGCTCAGCAGAGAACATCAGGTGCACGCGTTTTGGAAACTTCAATCTGACGCCGTTGCCCGGTGAGACGCTCATTCCGCGCAACTTCGGCAACGCGCCGGGGTCGTTTGTAGTTAATCTCCGCGTGAGCCGCGCGTTTGCTTTTGGAAATATCAATCGCGGTAACGCTGCGGCGGCGCGTCCCGCGGGTGGACCAGGTGGTCCCGGCGGCGGGCCTGGTGGCGGTGCTGCGGTTGCTGCTGCTGGCGGCGGTGGCGCAGCGAGAGCCGCGGCTGTTGGACCACAAGGTGGTGGCGCTCCTGCGGGTGAGAAGAGATACAACCTGAACGTCTCTATCAACTTCCAAAATCTCATGAATCATGTAAATCTTGCCACGCCGGTTGGAAACCTTGCGTCGCCGAGTTTTGGTGAGTCGTTGGGATTGGGAGGCGCATTTGGAGGTTTTGGTGGTGGAGGCGGTGGCAGCACCGGCGCCGGCAATCGACGAATCTACGCACAGATTCGATTGAACTTCTAATCGAAAGGGAATGAAGAGTATGTTTTTGAAATCCCTCGCACTCTTGATTTGTCTGGCAGGCCTTGGTGTCGCGGTCTCAGCTCAGGAGCACCCGTCTGGGAATGGAGGTAAAACATCAGCGCCTGCTGCGACGGCTGCTCCCCCGGCCGTTGTGATTACTGCTGAAAGCACGCCGCTCGAGCTCGCGAAGGCTGCGTTCACGGCGCAGGGTGGTGAAAAGTTTCGCAACGTGCAGAATATGATGTTGCGCGGCTCCGTTTCGCTTTACCCGCCGAACAGCCCGCAGTCGATTCCCGGCGCGTTCTCGATCATAACTGCGAACGATAAGCTGCGGATGGAGATCGATGCCCGCCCGATCATCGTCTTCAAACAGATTTACGACGGGCAGCAGTCTTACAGCTCTATGCCGAATGTCGAGGTGCCGCCCCTCTCAAAGTTTGGACTCCCGGTGCTGAGCAAGTACGACCAGCCGGGTTACAAAGTCACGGCGCTTGCGAACAAGAAGAAGCTGCGTGGTTTTAGGATTGCTGATCCGGAAGGTTATACAACTGACTTCTACATCGATCCGGTTAATGGTCGCGTGATGGAGTTTTTTCTAACCTACAACGGGTTAACATTTGGCACGGCGAACAATAAGTTCAAGGATTATGACGGGGTGTTGATTCCAGTCAGCTTCTCGCAGCGCTTCGAGATGCCGCAGGGTCCATTCTTCGCGGAGTACAGCGTCAAGGAAGTGAAGCTCAACCAAACTCTTGGTGAGGATGCCTTCGCGATCCCTAGATGAGCGTTTAGTTGCCGCAAAAAGGCACAAAAAGCACAAAAGGCTGAACTGCTGAACTTTTTCTCTTGTGCTTTTTGTGCCTTTTTGCGGCAACTAAACGCTCATAATTTCCTGCTCTTTGCTCTTCGCTAGCTCGTCGATCTTGCCGATGTGCGTGTCGGTGAGTTTTTGGATTTCGAGGAGGGCGTCGCGCTCGGCGTCTTCGGAGATGGTTTTGTCTTTCAACATCTTCTTCAGACGATCGTTGGCGTCGCGACGGACGTTGCGAATGGCGGTGCGATGCTCTTCGGCGATGTCGTGTATCTGCTTGGCGAGTTGCCGGCGACGCTCTTCAGTAAGTGGCGGAATCGGAACGCGTATGAGCTTGCCGTCGTTCGACGGGTTCAAACCGAGATCGGCAGAACGGATCGCTTTCTCAACCGCGCCTAGCTGCGTTTGATCCCAGGGCTGCACAGTAAGCATTTGCGGCTCGGGCGCGTGCACTGAAGCCATCTGGTTGAGCGGCGTCGGCGTGCCGTAGTAATCAACCATCACCGTATCCAGAATGCTTATCGCTGCTCGACCTGTGCGGATGGTCGCCATCTTGCGCTTGAAATCATCGACGGCGCCTTCCATTCGTGGCCGCGTTTCCTTGATTACGTCCTTTTCACTCATGTCGCTAACTCCGCTGAAAAGAATTTAACCAACCTTGGTTCCCACGCCGCGCTCGCCGGTAACCACGCGTCGGATGTTTCCGGCCTCGCGCATGTTGAAAACAATGATAGGCAGGTTATTGTCCATGCACAAAGAGATCGCAGAAGCATCCATCACTTTCAACTGCCGCTCGAGCACCTGCCGGTAAGTGATCTCGTTGAAGAGCTCGGCGGTCGCGTCGAGCATCGGATCAGCCGAATAGACACCCTCGACTTTCGTGGCCTTCATGATTACGTCGGCCTTGATCTCGAGAGCGCGCAACGCGGCGGCTGAGTCAGTAGTGAAGTAGGGATTGCCGGTGCCGGCGGCAAAGATGACGACGCGTCCTTTTTCGAGGTGACGCACCGCGCGACGCCGAATGAACGATTCAGCTAACTGCGGAATATCGATCGCCGAGAGCACGCGCGTGTGGACGTCGAGCTTTTCGAGCGCGTCCTGCAGCACGACGGCGTTCATCACTGTAGCCAGCATCCCGATGTAGTCGGCTGACGAGCGGTCCATGTTGCCCGCGCTTTTCGAGACGCCACGAAAGATGTTGCCGCCACCGACAACTACAGCCACCTGCACGCCGAGCTCGTTGATTGCCTTGAGCTCCTCGGCAACACTGCGCGCGACGTTGACGTCGATGCCGTAGTTTTGCTCGCCCATCAGGGCTTCGCCGGAGATCTTCAACAGCACCCGGCGATAGGCGAGATTGGAATTCTCGATTGTCATTGAACCCTGTTGGACTTATCCCAGCATTGACGCGACTTCGCCGCCGAAATCCTCATTGCGGCGTTCGAGTCCTTCACCCATTTTGTAGCGTGTGAACCTGCGGACCGCGATGCGCTCGCCGGTCTTGGAAACTTTCTCAGTCACCAGCTCGCCGACAGTCTTCTCGGGCGCTTTCACAAACGGCTGATCGACAAGCACTGTCTCTTCATAAAACTTGTTCAGCCTTCCTTCGACGATCTTCTCGATAACCTGTTCGGGTTTGTTTGCGTTCTTCGGATCGTTCATCGCCTGCGCGCGCGCAATCTCGCGTTCTTTGTCGAGCACGTTCGCCGGGATCTCTTCGCGCGAAACGTAGCGCGGCTCCGCAGCGGCGATGTGCATCGCGATATCTTTCACGAGCTGCTGAAACTCCTCGCCACGCGCGACGAAGTCAGTCTCGCAGTTCAACTCAACCAACACGCCGACCTTGCCACCCATGTGGATATAAGAACCAACGATACCCTCGGAAGCGATGCGACCTTCGCGCTTCTTCGCAGACGCGAGACCACGCTCGCGCAGAATGTTGACGGCTTTCTCTTCGTCTCCATCTGCTTCAGTAAGCGCTTTCTTGCACTCCATCATTCCGGCCCCGGTCTTCTCCCGAAGCTGCTTCACTGCTGCTGCTGTAATTTCAGCCATGATTACAAATCTCTCCGAATTAAAATATTCCGTAATGAAAAACGCAGCCTGGCGGGTCGTCCGCTTGAAGGCTGCGCTCTTCGATGAGTAAGGATTATCGTTTAGCTCGCCGCCACGACAGATTCGGTGCTCTCATCGGGCGCGCTTTCAGACTCCGCGTTGTCTGCGCCCTGTGGTGTCATGGATGCGGCTTGCGCCTCCTCACCACTGACGCCGCCGTTACCGACTTCCTGTCCCAGCTCTGCCGCCAATGCTCCACCTGCAGCGCCTTCATCCGGACCGGCTTCGCCTTCGCCACCTTCTTCGGTTGGCTCAGCAGAAACAACGCCGCCTTCGGTTGCGATCTGATTACCCTCGACGATCGCGTCGGCGATTCTCGAGGCGAAAAGGCGAACGGCGCGCAGCGCGTCGTCGTTTCCAGGGATGACGTAATCGATTCCTTCCGGCGAACAGTTTGTATCGACGACGGCGACGATCGGAATTCCAAGGCGGTTCGCTTCCGCGACTGCGATCTCTTCCTTCTTCACGTCGATGATGAACACCGCATCGGGAAGACGATTCATCGCCTTGATGCCGGAGAGGTTCTTGTTCAGGCTCTCGCGCTCGCGATCGAGCTTAATGCGCTCCTTCTTGGTCATCTTCTCGTAGCGACCATCGGTCTGCATGCTCTCGAGATCTTTGAGTCGCTTGATCGACTTCTGGACCGTCTGGAAGTTAGTGAGCAGACCGCCGAGCCATCGTTGATTGACGTAATACTGTCCGCACTTCTCGGCTTCCTCGCGAATGGCGTCCTGCGCCTGTCGCTTGGTGCCGACGAAGAGAACTGTTTTGCCTTTGTCCTCAGCGATGAGATTCGTGACGAACG
>Ga0134121_10005659_pt1 | contig 10142 bp, 7 predicted proteins | sample KB301_FD_96463 | JGI IMG/M metagenome (GOLD analysis project Ga0134121, IMG submission 96463) | Terrestrial soil microbial communities without Nitrogen fertilizer from Kellogg Biological Station, Michigan, USA - KB3-0-1 | ecosystem: Environmental > Terrestrial > Soil > Unclassified ... | reverse complement strand
GCGACCGTGTATCTGCCCTGCTCCAAAGCGAACATGGCGATCTTGAACCCTTCTCCTTCTTCACCGATCAGATTTTCTTTCGGCACGCGCACATCCTACAAAGAAAAGTATCCGGTGTTGCCTGCGCGAATGCCCATCTTTCCGTGAATGGTCCCCGAGGTGAAGCCTTTCATCGAACGCTCAACCATGAAACATGACATGCCGGTGTGATCGCGTTGGCGTCGCTTCTCTTCATCGGTCCAGCAAAAGAAAAGAAAGTTGTCAGCATAGTCGGCCAGACTGATCCACATTTTTTCGCCGTTCAGAATGTAATCGTCGCCGTCGCGCCGCGCAGTCGAACGCGCTCCCACGACGTCTGATCCGGCCCCCGGCTCAGTCAGTCCGTAGGTCGCCAGTTTCTCGCCTTTCGCTTGCGGTACCAGATACTTCTGCTTCTGTTCTTCAGTGCCCCAGGTGTAGAGCGTCAGCGAATTCAAGCCGGTATGGACCGACATCGCTACGCGCAGGAACGTGTCGACCGCTTCCAACTCTTCGCAAACCAATCCCAGCGAAATGTAATCGAAGCCAGCGCCGCCGTATTGTTCGGGGATGCAGACGCCGAGCAAGTTCAGCTCCGCCATCTTCTTAAAAATGTCAGGGTTCGAGTGCTGCTTCTCGTCCCATTCTTGTATGTAAGGCGCAACCTCTTTCTGCGCGAACTCGCGCACGGTTTGCACCAAAGCTTCGTGGTCGTCGGTAAGTTGAAGTTCAATCATGGCCGGTTACTTTATCATGTCGTCGGATTAGGATCAGAGTCCGCACATTACGCAGCTTATGGAGATTAGAACCAAGCGGGAAATCGGTCACTGTAGTGGATCACTCGCAAGTTATAGAACCGCGAGCGGTAGCGAGCGGGTCAAATCGAGTTGGGGTTTACTGCACATCCTTAACCCGCTCGCTACCGCTCGCGGTTCTGTAACTTAATGTGCGGACAATATCTGCTTCGCCGCTTCCCTCGCATCATCAAGTGTTTGCACCCGCCCATCCAACTGCATTTCGTAAACCGCTTTAGTGATCTCGCCAACGCGCGGTCCGGGTTGCATTCCCATCTCGAGCAAGTGTCTGCCCAATAAGATCGGCGCGGGCGCTTGCGTTGAGACGTCAAGTTCACGCGCGCGGGCGATGAACCATTCCTGGGCCGCCGCGTCAAACCATTTTTCGCGCGGCACCCAATCAGCATTGCGGCCGAGCGAATCGGCTTTCGCCACGCGAGACAAAAGATCGAGTTCGCATTTGCGCGCCAGCCGGCGAAATGCGCCATCGCTCACTTCATCACGCTTCTTGTAGAACTCGCCCGGCTTCAAATGATCACGCACCAGCGCAACCACTTGCGCGCGGACGTCATAGCCATCGAGCGTGTAAATATTCAATCGATCGAGGAAGTTTTCGGTGGGCGCAACTCCCGCTTCCTCATGTTCTCGCGAACGAATGCGGCCATCGACGAAAGCAGTCGTCGCAGGTTTGCCAAAATCATGCGCCAGCGCTGCCAGCATCACCGTAACTCGCTTCGCATAAGGCAAGTCATCGATCAATTCACGTGCGCGATCCGCGGTCAGCAGCGTGTGAATCCAAACGTCGCCTTCAGGATGCCACTCGGGTTCTTGCGGTACATCAATCAATGCCTGCAACTCCGGAAAGAGCTGATCGACAACGCCGAGATCGCGCAGCCATTTCAAACCAATTGAAGGACGCTGGGCGCGGAGCAGCAGCTTCTCGATCTCGCCCCAAATTCGTTCGGCGGGCAAATCAGTCACATCGATCGGGCGACAAAGCGCAACCGTCTCGGGATCGATATCGAATTCGAAACGCGCGGCGAACTGCGCAGCGCGAAGCACACGCAAGCTGTCCTCTGAAAATGTCTGCGGCGATACGGCCCGCAGGATCTTCGCGTCGAGATCTTTCCTGCCGCCAAACGGATCGATAATTTCGCCGGTCAGTGGATCTTGCAGAATCGCGTTGACTGTGAAATCGCGTCGCGATGTTGCTTCCGCGATCGACATCGAAGGATTGCCCTCGATGAAGAAGGCGCGGTGACCACGACCCGTCTTGCGCTCGCGTCGTGGGATCGAAACATCAAGGTGGGGGCCGAGCTTGTAAACGGTGAACGCTTCGCCCACGACGTTAACTGTTCCAAACTGATCGAGTATCTCGCGCAGACGGTCAGGCTCAATTCCGTAGACCTCCAAATCCCAATCCTTTGGCTGCTGGCCCATCAGCTCGTCGCGCACACAACCGCCGACGAGCAACGCGCGTCCGCCTTCATCGCGCACGGCCCCGGCAATTTTCGAAACCAGATCTGGAATTTCCACGGGGACAGTATAAAGGCGGGCAACGCCCGCCTCTAAACGAAATCGCCAGGATCGGAGGTTAGAGGTTAGAGGTTAGAACGCCTACGAATCTTTTGGATCTCTAACGCTCTTAACTTTAGGCTCGACGTCCTCTAAGGTCTCCGCTAAATCCTAATCTCTTACCTCTGACCTCTGACCTCTATCATTCTTCATCGATGACTACGGTTGTGCCGCGAGTCGACGGCAGGCAACTAATGATTTGCACGCGCTCGATCTTCGTCATCTCGGATCCGGCTGTGTGCCAAAGCTTCACCCAGAATGTGCGCGTGTCGCCGTGGACCGCGAACGTCGATCCGTCGTTCATCACCGGCACCGGCTCTACCGTCGCTCCGTCACGCAACTCCTCGAGCAATTCGGGAATGAACGGCTTGAACTTGTCGAACTGAACTATCACGGCACTATCGGCGACTTCCGCCGGAGGTAACTCGATCGGGTCGGCAGATTCGAGCAGCAGTCGTGATTCCGTTTGATGGTCGCGCTTCTTTAGTATCGGCATTGGTTCTGATCAAACCACAGCCATGATTAACTCTCAACCGCTGCTTGACTATGCACGGTCCGCTCAGTAGTCTGTGCCTGCGAAAAGATGAGTCACCGCCACAGCTATCGCTATTACTGGTACTACTGTCCGCTCTCCTTTTGGAGGGACGGTCGGGCGATGAGCTGTCGCGAGACGATCGACTAAGACTCGCGAACAAGTTCTTAAAGCCGGCCATCGGTCCTTCCGAGTGAAGGATCGGTGGCCGGTTTAGTTTTTGCGTTGAAAGAGGCAGCCACAGAGGCACGGAGACACGAAGGTTTTCAAAAGCGATTTCTCAATTCTGCTTTAATTTGGGCTCTGGGACTCGGTGTCTCCGTGGCAAATACCGCCAATGGCTACTGACATGAATTCAAATACATCAATCCTGCTCGATCACGTCGACGCTCGACCAGTCACGGACGAAGCGCTGGCGGGCCGCAACGACATCGTGCAACTCGATCCGGATCATCCGGGGTTTCGCGATGCTGAATACCGCGCGCGCCGAAATCAGATTGCGCAGCTCGCGCTCAACTATCACCCCCGCGACCCAATACCGGATGCTCCTTATACACCTGAGGAGCATCAGGTTTGGTCAGTCATCTGGCGAGCGCTGCGACCGGCGCACCAAAAGCACGCGTGCGCGGAGTATCTTGAAGCATTGAATCGTCTGGATTTTTCCGACGATCGAATTCCGCAATTGCGCGAGGTCAATGAAAAGGTACAAGCGATCAGCGGCTTCAGTCTTGAGCCTGTGGCTGGTCTGGTTCAGCCGCGGGTGTTCCTGGAAAACCTGGCTGATGGAGTTTTCCTCTGCACGCAATATATTCGGCATCACTCGACGCCGCTCTATACGCCTGAGCCTGATGTGGTTCACGAAATCGTTGGACACGGAGTGACCCTCGCGTGTCCGCAACTCGCTGAACTGAATCGTATGTTTGGACAGGCGGTGCAGCGAACGTCTTCGCCGGAAGCACTTGAGCAACTTTCCCGCGTCTACTGGTTCACGATTGAATTTGGAGTGCTGCGCGAGAATGGTTCGCTAAAGGCCTACGGAACCGGACTATTATCTTCAGCCGGAGAGATGCAGGAGATGCACAAGGCCCAGCTACGGCCGCTCGATCCGGCAGCGGCCGCGGTTGAAAAATACGACCCGACGCACTTTCAGCCGGTGCTGTTCTGCGCTGAGTCGTTCAATCACATGTATGAAACCGTGCAGGCGTTCCTGTCTGAGTGGTAGCCTGATTTCGATTTCCTCTGCGGCCCTCTGCGGAATCCTCCGTGACCTCTGCGGTTAATCACTCTTTCGGCAATAACCGCAGAGAAGAGTAAGAGGTCTTCGCAGAGGACGCAGAGACAACAACTTGAATTAGGGCACTCCCTCCTTTCTGAGTGGTAGCGTTCGCGAGGCCAGAAAATATAGAATTGGACTCAACTCGGAAGAAAATCTATGGCTGATAAACCAGGCGAACTCGACATCGCTACCCAGCTAGTCCATACGGGCGAGCGCGCGGCCAAGCCGAAGGGCACACCGACCACAACTCCGATTTACGCCGCGGCGACCTACACGTACCAATCGATGGACGAGATCGACAAGGTCTTCGCCGGTGAAGGTCCTGATTACATCTACACGCGTTACGCAAATCCGACCGTCGCTGCGTTCGAACAAGTGATGCGCACGATCGAAGGTGGAGCGACCGCGTGCGCGTACGGTTCAGGGATGGCCGCGCTGCACGCGGCGTTGTTCGCGTGCGAATTGTCACCTGCCTCGGTCGTGCTCGCGTCGCAGGATTTGTACGGTGCAACGACGAACCTGCTGGTTAACATCTTCGGCGCATTCGGAGTGAAGAGCACCTTCGCGGACTTTGGTAATGTCGATGAAGTGCGCGCGAAAGTCTCTGAAGCTAAACCGCGCGTGTTGATCGCGGAAACGATTTCGAATCCTCTTTTGAAAGTTTGCGACATCGACGCGATCGCCGAGATTGCGCACGGCGCCGGCGCGAAACTGATTGTCGACAACACCTTCGCATCGCCTTACCTCTGCCAACCGCTGCAGCATGGGGCGGATATGGTTGTTCATAGTGCTACCAAATTCCTGAGTGGCCACGCTGACGCGATGGGCGGCGTCGTCGTTTCACGAGATGAATTTGATAACAGTGCTTTGGTCGGCGTGCTGAAGTTAGTCGGCGGTGTCCTAAGTCCCTGGGAAGCACACGAAATTCTGAGGGGCGCGAAGACGCTCGGCGTGCGCATGGATCGCCACTGCGAAAACTCGCGTGCTCTGGCTGCACATCTACGAAAAGATCAGCGAGTCGGTCGGGTGTACTCCCCTGAATTTGTCGAAGAGGCTCAGCGTGAAGTTGTCGGGCGCATGCTTCGTGATCATCAGTTTGGCGCGCTGGTGACGATCGAGCTGAACAACAATACGCGCGAAGCGGCGTTCGCATTCATGGATGCTTTGAAACTTTGCATCCGGTCAACGAGTTTGGGAGATGTTTTTACCAGCGTGCTGCATCCGGCCACTGCTTCGCATCGGGATTTGTCGCCGGGGCGACGACGTGAATTGGGGATTAGCGATGGATTGATCCGCATCTCGGTGGGAATCGAAAATGTGAATGACATCATCGCCGATATCGATCAGGCGCTGCAGGTCTCGGATTCAGCCACAGAGACACGGAGGCACGGAGCGGCCACCTGAGTTTTCTCTGTGTCTCAGTGCCTCGGTGGCTATTGAAATTCGTGATTACGATTGCAGAACCACATTTGACCGAGATGCACGCGCACGGCGAGCGCGACTACCCGTACGAATGCTGTGGTTTGATGCTGGGACGATTTGCAGAGGCCCGAAAGCAGGTCGTTGAAACGTACGCAATTTCGAACGCGCGCGAAGAAGAAGCCAAGCGCAATCGTTTTCTGATTCGGCCTGAGGAGTTAATGCGCGGCGAAAAATACGCGCGCGACCAGGGATTAGATGTTGTCGGTTTCTATCACTCGCATCCGGACGACGTGGCCGTGCCGTCGCAATACGATCTTGAGCACGCCTGGCCGACTTACTCATACATTGTCATGTCAGTCGCGCAAGGCCATGCCGTCGATCTGCGATCGTGGGAAATGGCAGCCGACCGATCGAGATTTATTGAGGAAGAGATCGTAGCCCCCTCTCCCGTTAGGAGAGGGCTGGGGTGAGGGCTTAGTCCGGCAACAGAAGAATAAAATCTGTTTATTGTTCTGTTACTCGCTAGACCCTCACCCTGACCTTCGCCCCAACGGGAGAGGGAAAACGATTTGAGGTAAACAATCATGCCAGTCACCATTGTTATTCCAACACCGTTGCGGCAGTTTGCGGGCGGTCAATCTGAGATGGAAGTCACCGCGTCAACCGCCGGTGAAGCCCTCGATCAATTGACGACTACGCACGCTGAGTTGCGCCGTCACTTGTTTAGTGACCAGAACACGCTGCGCAATTTCGTGAACGTTTACGTCAATGACGAGGATATTCGCCATGTGGACGGCCCGGGCACACCGGTGAAAGATGGCGACACGATTTTGATTGTGCCGTCCATTGCGGGGGGCAACGTAACGCAAGTTGATAACTTGCGTCCGACGTCTGCAGCAGTGATCGACGAGCCGCAAGTTGACAACTTGCGTCACGATGAACTCCCGATGCTTTCCAATGAAGAAGTCGCCCGCTACTCGCGTCACCTAATCATGCCGGAGGTCGGAATGACCGGGCAGCGAAAGTTGAAAGCTGCCAGCGTGCTGATGATCGGCACCGGCGGATTGGGAGCACCACTGGGCATGTATCTCGCCGCCGCGGGAGTCGGCCGGCTGGGCGTGGTCGATTTCGATGTGGTCGATGCTTCCAATCTTCAACGCCAGATCATTCACGGCACAAAAGACGTCGGCCGCCCCAAAGTTTCTTCCGCGAAAGATCGTCTTTCTGACATCAACCCCCATATCGAAATCGAAACGCACGAGACGAAAGTGACGAGCGACAACGCGCTGCGACTGTTTGTGAACTACGACGTGATTGTCGACGGCACTGACAATTTCCCGACGCGTTATCTCGTGAATGATGCGTGTGTGCTGACCGGCAAGCCGAATGTGTACGGCTCGATCTTTCGTTTTGAAGGACAGGCGAGCGTCTTCTGGGCCGCACGTGGCCCGTGCTATCGTTGCCTCTATCCTGAACCGCCGCCGCCGGGTTTGGTTCCGTCATGCGCAGAAGGCGGCGTGCTCGGCGTGCTGCCGGGAATCATTGGCGCGATTCAGGCGAATGAAACGATTAAGATAATTCTCGGCGCGCCCGACATCATGGTGAACCGGCTGCTTCTGTTCGACGCGTGGCGCATGCGCTTTCGCGAATTGAAGCTGCGCAAGAATCCGGATTGTCCGATGTGCGGTACGAACCCGACGATCAAGGAACTAATCGACTACGAACAGTTCTGCGGCATAACTCAACACCCAGAGACGAAACCAACCATGGATGAAATCACAGCTACCGAAATGAAGCAGCGCCTCGACAAAGGCGACGACATTCAAATCATCGATGTGCGCGAGCCGCACGAATACGAGATTGCCAAGATTCCGGATTCCAAACTGATTCCGCTCGGACAGGTGCTCAATCGCATGAACGAGATCGACTCGGAACGCGAAACCATCGTTCACTGCAAAGGCGGCGTCCGCAGCGCGAAGGCGATCGAGGCGCTGCAGCGCTCAGGCTTTCAGGGCCATCTGATCAATCTGAAGGGCGGCATCACCGCCTGGTCGGATGAAGTCGATCCGCGCGTGCCCAAGTACTGACCGGTCACACAAGTAACCACGAATGGACGCGGATCTACGCGGATAAGGCAATTCGTCTATCTGCGTAATCTGCGTTCATCCGCGGCTAATCTTTTTGTGATCGAGATCACGACAACTCCTCATTTCACCCACTTCACTGCTGCACCCGTACGCTTCTCGGTGTATGATTACGGTCCCGATCAACCCCTGCACGAGGTAACACGCACAGTGGCCACTAAAAACGACGCGAACGAGAATCAACCACACAAATGGGTCTACCTGTTTGAAGAAGGCAGCGGCGATAATAAATCGCTGTTCGGCGGCAAAGGCGCCGGCCTCTGCGAGATGACCCAGGCCGGACTGCCGGTGCCTCCGGGTCTCATCGTCACCACTGAAGCCTGCAACGCTTACTACGCGAACAACAAACAGTTTCCGGAAGGCATGTGGGAACAGGTCGTCGCGGCCCTCGCCGAAATCGAAAAGAAAGTCGGCAAGAAGTTCGGCGGCACTGAGAATCCGCTGCTCGTGTCCGTGCGATCAGGCGCGGCGTTTTCAATGCCGGGCATGATGGACACGGTGCTGAACCTCGGTCTGAATGAAGATACGGTGCAGGGCCTGGCGGAACAGACCGGCGATCTGAGATTCGCGCTCGATGCTTATCGCCGTTTTGCTTCGCTGTTCGGAGAGATCGTGCTCGACGTCGCGCACGAGAAATTCGAGCGCGTCATGGATCGCTTCAAAGCCCAAACCAAAGGCGGCAAAGATACCGATCTAAAACCCGAAGAGCTGCGTGGCATCATCGCGGCTGAGAAACAGATCATCCTCGCCGAACAGCACGCGATACCTGACGATCCTTACGAACAGCTTCGCGTAGCCATCGGCGCTGTCTTCAATTCATGGATGGGCCGGCGCGCGTGCGACTATCGACGCATCAATCGCATTCCTGATGACCTCGGCACCGCCGTCAATGTGCAGACGATGGTCTTCGGGAACATGGGCGCCAACAGTGGCACCGGCGTCGCCTTCACCCGCAATCCATCAACCGGCAAGAAGGAACTCTATGGCGAATACCTGCTCAACGCGCAGGGCGAGGACGTGGTCGCCGGCACGCGCACGCCAAATCCGATCAGCCAGCTGAAGAAGGAACTGCCCAAGGTCTATCAGGAGTTCAACTCGATCACGCAACTGCTGGAACAGCATTACCACGACATGCAGGACTGTGAGTTCACCATCGAGCGTGGCAAGCTCTGGATGTTACAGACGCGCACCGGCAAACGCACCGGCGCCGCCGCGGTGCGCATCGCGGTTGATATGGCTGGTGAGAAGCTCATCGATCGCGCGACCGCAGTGAAACGCGTGACGCCGGAACAACTAGATCAATTGCTGCATCCGACAGTCGATCCGAAAACCACCGCTCAGGTTCTGGCGACCGGATTGCCCGCAAGTCCGGGCGCAGCCCAGGGCCAGGTCGTCTTTTCCCCGGATGAAGCCGAAGAGATGGCCAAGGAAGGTCACAAGGTCGTGCTCGTGCGCGTCGAAACCAGTCCTGACGATTTTCATGGCATGGTCGCCGCGCAGGCGATTGTCACGGCGCGCGGCGGCATGACGAGTCACGCGGCGGTGGTCGCGCGCGGCATGGGCAAGACCTGCGTCAGCGGTGCTTCAGCGATTGATGTTGATTACAGCCAGCAGCAATTCACCGTTGATGGTGAAGTAATCACCAAGGGCGAATGGATCACAGTTGACGGATCGACCGGCCGAGTCTTTCTCGGCAAAGTGCCGACGATTCAGCCGCAGCTCGGTTCTGATTTCCACGAGTTGATGAAGTGGGCGGACAAGTTCCGCCGTCTCGGCGTGCGCGCAAACGGCGACACTCCGCTCGATGCGAAAACCGCGCGCGGCTTTGGTGCGGAAGGCATTGGACTGTGCCGCACCGAACACATGTTCTTCGGCGACCAACGATTGGCCGCAATGCGCGAGATGATTCTGGCCGACGGCGTGGGCGCGCGGGAAAAAGCTTTGGACAAACTTCTCCCACTGCAACGTGGCGACTTCGTCGGTATCTTTCGCGAGATGGCCGGCTTTCCGGTCACGATTCGCTTGTTGGATCCGCCGCTGCACGAATTTCTGCCGAATGTCGATGAACTGCTGAGCGAACTGGCGGAATTGAAGATGGCTCTGAAGCAGGCGAAGACCATGGTCGAAATGGATCACCTGCTCGACGAGATTGATGAGAAGCGAAATCTTTTGAATCACGTCAACAAGATTCGCGAAGCGAACCCGATGCTCGGTTTCCGCGGCTGTCGTTTGGGACTGCTCTATCCGGAAGTCACGCGCATGCAATGTCGCGCGATCTTCGAAGCAGCGATCCAGGTCAAAGGCGAACGCAAGCAAGCCGAACTGGAAATCATGGTGCCGCTGGTTTCGGTGAGTGAAGAGCTGAAGCAGCAGTGCGACAT
>Ga0134121_10005658_pt1 | contig 10143 bp, 15 predicted proteins | sample KB301_FD_96463 | JGI IMG/M metagenome (GOLD analysis project Ga0134121, IMG submission 96463) | Terrestrial soil microbial communities without Nitrogen fertilizer from Kellogg Biological Station, Michigan, USA - KB3-0-1 | ecosystem: Environmental > Terrestrial > Soil > Unclassified ... | reverse complement strand
TAATGCAGCAGGTTACCATGAGTCCAGTTCTGCGAGTGTTGCGTTCGATCGGTCGGGTGATCATCATTGTGATCGCCCTGCTATACTTTATCATCGATGCCTTGTTTCTACGGGTCGTACGCCCTGTGCGACGCCGCATCCTGTCGTTACCAGTGGTTAGACGCACCCAAGTTTGGGTCCATCGGCTCAGTCCCTACGCCTCGTTGTGCTTCTTGCTGATCCCATGGTTGATCTTGGAGCCACTCAAGCCGCTTGGAATCATCTTGTTTCATCATGGACATCATCTCACGAGCGCCTTGGTGTTCATCGTCGGCGAACTGCTCAAACTGGCAATTTTTGACCAGATTTTCGAGATGACCAAGCCAAAGCTGATGACCTTGCCCTGGTTCGCGTGGTGCTACACAACGTGGCGGGGTGCAGTAGATTATGTCCGCAATCTGCCAATGTGGCGCCAAGCACGGACATGGGTCCGTAGCACGTGGAGTCGAGTGAGCAGGACGATAGAGCCATGAGTCGCATCCCGACAACCTTCGCATTCACCGATGGACAAGCGTTGATGATGCGGACAGCGATCTTCAAGCTTGATAATATCGGGTACACCGTTCGTGGCGATCATTCTAGACGGCTGGCTGAGGAGCTATACGCAGCCGGACTTGTGACGCTTGAACCCGTCGATGACGTGCGCGGCAGAGGCTACACGGTGCGGCCGACCAAAGCTGGGCGTGAAGCGTGGCATAACTTGGGTTTACGCGCAGCGGGACGCCTCCCTGTCTGTCTGCCCTAGCGTCTGGCTGTCTGATTGCTCTGGTGTCAGTCGTGTTCGCACTCATAGCCGTGGATGGTGGCCCAGCCGATGATCGCCATCAGCTTGATCGTTGTGGTATGGCTGCCGTCATTGGCATCCATGAAGCTAATGATCACCTTGATTTCGCTGCCAAGGTTCTCCAGCGCTACCGGATAGCCTACGGTTCCATCGCGTCGCGGCACCGCCAATGCGCTCCAGTAGAGACCGTTGCCTTGTCCGCTTGTGTATGGCTCACCCAACGTGGCGGAAATAAAGGCGATACCCTCCGCCATCGCCGTCCATTCCGATCTGACTTCGCTCATGTCACTTCTCCTGTTCATGGTCTTTTCCTTTCGAACAAACCCTCTATATCACAATTCCTGGCCTTGTCAAGTCATCGACCCATCCCCGGTAATCCCATCCTAAATAGATCGATGTCCGTGAACGCTTACAGTCTGATCTTGATCCTGTTGGTGGTCCTTTTCGCAATCGTCGCCCTTGACAAAACCCAACGTTAAGCTTGACATTGAGCAGACACGTGCTATATGACGAGATTACGCCCACTTAGCTCAGGGGTAGAGCATCCGGCCTGATGAGTCGGAGGGTCGCCAGTTCAAATCTGGCAGCGGGCGCCAACTGATGGAGATTATAATGCCGACTTCGCATTGACCGTAACGGGCTGACGCCCGAAGCCGACCTCTACACCTACGTCCTGGTCCGCCGCGATCTGCATATGGACCGGGGAAAACTGGCTGCCCAGTGTGGCCATGCGGCTCGCCTGAGCCTGCTACAGTTCCTGCGCGACAATCCACATTATCTGTCTGAGTTCCTCGATCGAAACTCGGTGGGTACTCTTGTCGTGTTGGAAGCACCCAACCTCCACCACCTCCATGAGCTATCGCTCACTGCCTCGCAGCACGGTCTGCCGTGGGCGTTATTCGTCGATTCGGGGCACATCCTACCGCCCCATTTCGACGGAACACCCATAGAAACCGCGTTGGCGATTGGTCCGGCTATCCAGCAACGGATCAAGCCGTTGCTGCGTGCCTATCGTTGTGTCAAAGGAACAAAATCATGATTCTACCCGCTCGCTACAAAAGTACCCGCCTCGATGAAGAGGATATCCACGATCTGCACCAGAAGGCGGAAGTCTTCGGCTGGACTGATCGGGAGAGTTATCTCACCTGGGTCAGCGAATGGAAAGCTGTGCTGAAAGAACAGATCGCTGAGATTCGTCTGATGAAGACGATCTACCGCGATCCATCCCAGACCGCAGAAGCGCGAGCGCTTGCACAAAGCGAACGGCACTATCTGCGCATCTTCTGCGCCAATCTGTTCCTACTACGCCAGATGGCAAAACAGTTGTCGGCGAAGCAACGTCAATCGCGTTTGGTCGCCTAGACGGAGACGCCGGGGATGCCAACCCATCCCCGGTAATCTGTCCATCCTAAATAGAAAGATGCAAGTCACATATGAAGCTCATCCCAACTACGAACAGATAGCCACCTTCCACGACGATGACTTTCATTGCATCGTCGCCATTCATAGCACACGACTTGGCCCGGCATTCGGTGGTTGTCGGCTCAAACCCTATTTGACCCATGCCGACGCCATGGTGGATGTTCTGCGTCTTGCCAAGGCGATGACCTACAAGTGCAGCCTTGCCGATCTGAACTTCGGTGGCGGCAAGATGGTTGTGATCGCCGATCACCCAACACGCGACATCTTGCTCAAAATCGGTGAAGTACTGAATCAGTTCGCGGGGAGCTTTATTACTGGCGAGGACATCGGCACCACCCCAGACGACATAGCGGTCGTCAATGAGGTCACACCGTATGTCGCTCGGATCGATGGGTCAGCGATGACTGCCCGAGGCGTGCTGTCGGCGATGTTAGCAGCAGCGTTGTATCACAAAGAATGGGGCGATAGTTTGGATGGAGTGGCAATCTGGGTGCAAGGGCTTGGCAAAGTCGGCATGCCACTGACCTACATGCTTAGTCAGCACGACCATCCCAACATCTATGTCAGTGATTTGCGTGCCAATTTGGTATCGCAAGCCTGTTCCTTGCCAGGAGTCTATTCCTTAACTGAGAATGACAAAAAGTTCATCTCGATTTATGCCCCGTGTGCGATGGGCCAAGTGGTGCATCCCGGCAATGTGCATACGCTGCGGCATTCGATCATCTGTGGCGCGGCCAACAACCAACTCCTAGACGATAGCTATGCCGAGGTCCTGTACAAGAATGACGTTTTATATGTGCCAGACTGGTTGGCAAATGCTGGTGGGGTGATTGTCGGCGCGTGCGAAGCCGATGGTCCGTATGACAAAACGCGTGCGGAGACGATGACCGATGATATCGGTCAGCGCCTGATCCGGGTGTTGGAGATGGCCGACAAGGAAGGGATACCCCCGCTTCACGCTGCCAAACGATTAGCTGAAGTACGACTCCTATGAACCAGTTCATATTCACAGCCTGTCATCTGTGACATTTTGCTGAATGTCAGCAATGAAGCTGACATTACAGGAGACACTGATGACAAAGCTCTTTGCGGTAGTCAGCGTGGTGTTAACACTGCTGGGTGGTCCAGTCAGTGCCTTCCCCACCAATCACTTCCCGCCCAGCCATAACGAAGGTGGCAACAACTGACATGCTAAGCACAATTCTGGTTCTCCTCGGTGCTATAGCAATTTCGCTGGTCGGATGCGCGGCTCTCGCACCGCGTGTGGATAAGTGAGACCTGAGCGGGGCGCCCTGTCGTTCCCGCTCAGAGCCGCTACTGATCGTAGCGTGCCGCTTGGCCCATCGTGGCGGCCATACCCCGTAACACTTCAGCCGCTGCTTCACTGCCGATATAGCGTCGCATCTCACGGGTAAGACGCGATAACAGCACTGAGAAGGCGGTTTCCTCTCCCAAGTCTTCACGCGCGCTCTCGAAGAGCGTGCCCATGCTGACCCAGGCATGCTCGGAGGCTTCCGAATGTGGGAACCGGAATTCGTGGTGTGGCACGACCACCTCGACTTCAACTGGGGGTGCCACTGCGCACATTGCCTTGTATCTGAGGCGCATCTTTTCGCGGGTGTGCCGATTGCCTTTGCTGACACCCAATCCCGCATCAATCATCGCGGCGGTTGGCTCAATCGGCACAGTGATGTAAGAATCTTCCCTCACGACGCCTCCATTTTGTGGTATAGACAGTTCGTCGGTTCCAAAACATCCCTATTGACACTGCTTCACACGTTCTTTAGAACGTTTTCGTTGCAGACAACCGGTACCTCCAGCATGGCCAAAAAGTACAGAAGGCTCAATCGCTATTTTCACAATTCTCGCATTCCTGTCGAGACTGTGGCTGCCTATGCCGACCGCTTGCTAGGCGAAATCAAAGACCATCTGCATGACGCCTTGTCCTTCACCCGCGAGGACCTTCTGCACCTTCCGGTTGTGGAATTCCAGCAGGTTGCCACCATTACGCGCTACAAAGCAACCTCGATAGCGGTGAGATATTTGATCGAACAAGGCAGCGTGATCAAGCAAAAGAGTCCCTATTTGTGCCTACCCGAGCGGGTCAACGAATTTTCCTTCCATAACCACGCCGCGCTCTCTAGCGAATACGCAGCGAAGATTCGCAGTCTGGTCCGTTCGATGCCCAAAAACAAGCCGTTTGCCGTGCATCACGTCGTGATGCGCTGGCGTACTGATCCGCAACTGACGACCGATCTCAAGCGACGGGCAGTTCGAGGCGCTATCGGGCGTCTGACCCACGAGAACATCTGCACCAAAGTGAACAACTTCCAGTACGTTGTGGGAGCCAGCCATGGATGACGATGTTGAACTCGTACGGGCAAAACGACTGGAGATCACCAATCGCTTCATTCAATTTGCCTATGAGCAGTTACAGGCGTCCGGCGAGCGGACCTTCAGTCTAGAGATTCCCGCCCGGCTCATCCAATCCGCCAAAGAGCATTTGGAAACGAGCGGTGAAACCACCGTAATGTTGCTGATTGAGACCGGCGAAATGGTCTGCATCGGCATCAGTACTCGTAAACCACTGCGGATCAAAGGTCCCCCATTACGTCCAGAGACCGAGGCTCCTATCGGACAGCAACCGTGGACTTTTACTTCCGTCACGGAAGACGCGCTGTTGAGCCTCATCACGATGCATGGTCCGATCGATGTCAAAGGACTGAGCGACGTGATGGGAATCGATACCAAAGATGCGAACTTGCGAGGCAAGATCGGACGACTCCTCTACAAGATGGCGAACAACAAAGTGCTCCAAACGACAGGTAACCCTCGCTATCGCTCGTTTGTGGCGGCTGCACAGAAGATGCACCTGCGTCCGCAAAAGCGCACGACCCAACGACGGAGCGTCATGCGTGGTGATGTCACTCGGGACCGGGTGATAGACCAGATGCGCAGTGCGGGATCGCCGATCATTGCGCGAACGCTCGGCGATATATTCGGTATACCACGCACGGATAACTCCGTACGCTCGAAGATCACCGAAATCATCCGCAGTTTGATTGCTGACGGAGAGGTGCGGTTCTGCGGCATGCAGGACGGTTATCGGGCCTACGAACTCGTCAGTGACGATGAATCGACCGTCAGTGCTTCCGCTACTAGCTAGCAGGCACAGTCGCGCCTATACTTGGGGCATGAACACGAATCCGATCTATCTAGCACTCGATATGTATGATGCGGCCAAGGCACGTCGAATGGTCGAGGAAGTGCGCGACTACATCGGCGGGTTGAAGATTGGTCTTGGTTTTTGGTACCATAACAATCGATCATTGATCAGCAATGTCATGCAGGGGTTCGATTGCTTCCTCGATTTGAAGTGGAAAGACATCCCAATGCAGGTTGCCGGCGCTATGCGCGGCGTCCTACCTCTTCGTCCCACCTTCGTCTCCGTGCATGAGGATGGTGGTCCTGCAATGTTACAAGCCACTGCCGAAGCGGCGCGGGACGAGGCGCAGTCTTTGCAAGTACCACGTCCCCACATCCTCGCAGTGACTGTCCTAACCAGTTTGAGGGCAACCCTGACCGATATCGTCACTCGGGGTCATCGAGCGATGATGAACGGGGCTGATGGTGTCATCTGCTCACCACTCGAAGTTCCAGTGCTTCGCGACCAATTGGGGGTACGGCCGATCCTGATGACACCCGGTATTCGCATGCCGGGCGAGCCTGAAGATGACCATCAGCGTTCCGCGACGCCACGCGAAGCGATGGATGCAGGAGCCGACTTTTTGGTCATTGGGCGCCCGATCACCCAGGCGACTAATCCGCGCGAGGCGGCCAAGAAGATTCTGGACAGCCTTGGCTAAATAACCCCCATGCCAACAACCCCTAAGGATGCCCGCGCCAAACGACGTTGCCGGCCGGGCAAGACGACCCTCCCGCAACCATCCTTTGCATGGTTGGTATGGCTGAACCGTCCACTCGCGTTATGGCTCCCTCCGCCCAGAAGTAGCGGACGCTCCAGACACGTTAATCAGGTTGCTAGGTAATTATCGAAACAGATTCTTCGCGCGATCCAGAATGTCCTTCGCGGTCTCGACCCCTTCAATCAGGTCCCATGCCGCATACTGCTGCCCATCACGCAACAAATCGAGGACGGCTGGCGGATATCCCAGCAACTCCTCAACCAGTTCCATCGATGCAACATTGATCTTGCTGCGCAAGCCAACATGCTGTGAATCCTCTATTGCATGAATAGCGATGTTACTGATCAATCCGGTAGGTGCCATAACCGGATCGTGCAGGTTCTTTAGGTCAGGCAACAGTGGATCATCAAAGAAGAATCTCGTCAGATTCTGCACTTGTCCTGTGCGCAACAAGTCCAGTTCATTCTCCTCCGTCATCAGATGCAGCATGAACGCCGTGACAAAATCAAGTAGGGGCGTATCTTCGAAGTAGACACAAAACGTGCAGAGTGCTTGTTCAGTCCCTTTGCGGTTGATCGCAATGTGAATGGGTGGGACCCCGGCATTGGTCTTCCGCGTTCGACGCAATAGGTCGCCCTTATCCATCCATAATGAATAGTTGTACAAATGACCGGTCAGGGTTAAGGTGTCGCTCAACAGCGAACGCAAATGACGCGATCCGAATAGCCGATCATGTAGCTTGAACGCCTTCCGGATGGATCGTTTGTCAGCACGCTCGTCAGCAATCAACTGGTGGGTAGTTGCAGACTCGGTTGGGTGCTGATCAACCAACGCCTGCATGAGATGTGGCAATCGTTCGATGCCGTTGGATATACTGAGAGCTTTAGACATCCTCGCGTACTGTGCCCTGGCACGTTCGGCGAAGGATAACCACGGTTCAGTGGTCAGGATGCGCCATAGCACGTCACGATCGATCTGCTCGGCGCTTTCAATCCAGAGATTGCGCAGGTTATGGGGAACTAGTCGTGGTTGGGGAGAGCTATTCTCGACCCCAAGGGTATCGAGAAGCATATTGACCGCCACTTGATAGGCAGAGTTGAACCATCGCATGATCTGCCTATAGCCACTGGTGATAACCGCACATCGCATCATCCAGGTCAGCCCTTGGTGATGTTTCGCCAAATAACCGTCCGTGATGGTATCGACGAAGCTGCCGTACGAATCAGCGGTCAGTTGTTGGGCATGCATAGTTCTGACGGCGTTATAGAGATCACCGCATTTGATCTCAGCGGCGTAGAACGCCAAATCGCTGGTTAGATGGAGACCATCGTAGGCGTTCCACACACTGATTCGGACGGCTTCGTCCATTATCCGCCACGTGCCGGCTGAGTCACCACCGTGTCGTGCTCTGCGACTTCCTCTGGTGTCTTGGCTTGTTCCCCTGTGGTCGCTGCATCATCCTCGATAGCGATGCCCCCGATCTGAATCAAGCCAGCGTCGCGAAGCTGTTCTAACCCGTCGTCGGAGATGATCACACGGCGGCTGGACGCCACATCATCGATTGATGTGACTGGTGTGTGCTCCTCCTGTTCGAGAATGAAGAACTTGAAGCCGCGATCCAGCATGTCTTGGATGACGGGAAGGACCGTTGAGTCGTTCTGTTCATCCCAATGAATAGTGACATGACCAAGTGAGTTCAGGAGATGCATTGTACGCGCCATCGGTACCGCTCCTATACAGGAGTGGCTACATACAGAATTATTGATGATGTGGCAAGGGGTGGGTTCGATGGTAGCTGCGGGAGGTGCTGACCCTCCGTCTCCGCCGTATGAGAGCGGTGTTCTACTGTTGAACTACGCAGCCATTGGCTGCCGATCGTGGATTCAAACCACGGTTTGCGGATTCAGAATCCGCCGTCCTACCACTAGACGAATCGGCATCAATCTTGGCTGGCTGCCGGTCGTGGATTCGAACCACGGTTCGCGGTTCCAAAGGCCGCTGTCCTACCGCTAGACGAACCGGCAGCAATGAATTGGGGTGACTGCGGGGTTCCGCCCCCCGGTATTCGGTTCCACAGACCGACGCTCTACTATTGAGCTACAGCCACACAATCGTGCTATGGACCTCAGAGACAAACTCTGATGATACCATTGTGCGGTTGCGAGATGCTACGGTGCAGGAATTGGCCGGGGAGGTGCTGACCCTCCGTCCTCTCGCTTATCAAGCGAGCGCTCTACCGCTGAGCTACCAGCCAACAATCCTGTCGGTCAGTGCGTATGTCGCTGTCGCATTCGCGACACCGTCCGGTTGGACGATTGTCGCGCAATGCCACGACCCGCCGTGATTGCCACGATGGGTAGGGTCGATCCGGTCAGGGTGAACAGGTCGGACATAGCGGGGCCTATCTAGGGGATGCTATTTATGTTGTCAACCCAAAAGTTGGCAGAGAAGCCGGTCTCCACCCGATGCCGACACGATCACCACCTTCCGGAACAAACACTCCATGTGTACCTCCGTCATTTAGACGAACTGAACCAAAGTTCCCCAGACCGCGATCAAGACGCTGGCGAGCATCATAACCGTCAGGTATGCCTGCATTTCCCTGAGGTGTAGCCGAACCTGCTTCAGATAGTGCCGCATGATGTCCTCCTGTTCCCTGCAAAAGAGATATCATCGGCAAGCTCTTGAATGATATAGGAAACCAGGGCAGACGAGTGCCCGGAAACTTGTCGGGGAAAAGTCCGCCAACCAAGACCGGCAAGAATCAGCCGGAAGCGCCCGCGTCGGACGGCTAAATACCGACGCTTCACGAGGATCACAGATGTCACAGTGATGACTATCATCCGTTTCCCCGGCGGCGTTCATCGCTTGCCAGCCAACACCGACGACGACCCTAGCCTCCGGCTATCGGTTGGTGCGGTGCATTTCACCTGCACCGCGTGTGGCGAAGAGACGGTCGCCGACTTCCACCACATGGTATTCCGCAGTTTGGAGTTCTATTGCTTGACCTGCGGCACCCCCTTCCAGATCAGGAATCCGGCGTTCTACTTGCAAAAACGCACATAGTGGTAGACATTCCATTACCGTTCGTGATCTAGTGTAGACAACGATGGAACCATATTATGTTTGAATTCTTTGGCTTTGATCCCAAGACATTGAGCAATGAGGAACTGTTCGAGAAGCAATTGGTACTCACCACCAAGAAGATGATCGCCGCGCGTGTCGGCAAGGTGAACGCCGTCAATCAGTTACAGTTCATGATCACCGCGATCGAGTTTGAGCGGCGTGAGCGCATGTTCAATGATCGCATCGGCTCGGTGATGTTAGCATCGTCGCCAGTCGTGATCGAGACTGATGTCGGTTTGCAGAAACAGGAAACCTCGGAGGAAGAACCCAAGAAGGCGCAGAAGGAGCAACGCCCGATACGTCGTGCGATACGCACATCGAAGCCGGTTACTTCACAATAGGAAAGACATTTAATGACGGAATCTGAGAGTGGCGCCAACGTCCTCATTGACTTTACCCATCGCCTAATCCTTATTCGCTGCATGGGCAGCGCTATGATCCCAGTACGTTTGCGGATGCGTGCTGAGGTGTTTCCCGCTGAAACGGCCGAGGAGATCGACTTTGATGTAACCTTTGCCAAAATCAAGTTTTGGCTGGAGACCATCGTCGCACGCTCGATTGTGTTCTGTCGGTCCAATCTCGCCGCTGTTGAGATGTTGTTAGCCGTAGAAGGCAAGCCGATAGTGACCAATCATCTGATGATCACGCCATATGAACCGACCGACGAGCATCTGGCGGCACTGTTTCAAAGCAAGATGCAAGCGTTATCTGGCAACACAATGAACTTTGGTTGTGTTCGAATCGAAACTGAAGAAAGTGGCTTAGTCTTCACCTATGTCGGTGACTGGGAAGTTGATCTGCCGTCGATGCAGGATTGGTTCGACATCAAGCCGTACTACTTCGATG